>Ga0208364_1000157_pt1 | contig 16165 bp, 14 predicted proteins | sample LakMenEpi08Jun12_FD_150680 | JGI IMG/M metagenome (GOLD analysis project Ga0208364, IMG submission 150680) | Freshwater microbial communities from Lake Mendota, WI - 08JUN2012 deep hole epilimnion (SPAdes) | ecosystem: Environmental > Aquatic > Freshwater > Lake > Epilimnion/Euphotic zone ...
TTGGGTTTGCGTCCGAGAAAGGGACCGCCACTGGCAGTTAATATAATCTTCTCGATTTTGTTTCTTCCCTCGCCTACCAGGCATTGAAAGATGGCAGAGTGTTCACTATCTACCGGTATAATCGGAACCCGAAATTCTATGGCTTTGCGAATAATTATATCACCCGCAACTACCAGGGTTTCTTTATTGGCCAGTCCAATTGCTTTTCCCGCTTCAATGGCCATCAAGGTGGGCTTTAACCCCGCATAACCAACAATGGCTGCTAACATCATATCATATACATCCATGGAAGCAACTTCCTGCAATGCTTTTTCTCCACAATAAACTTGAGTATCTGTTCCGGAGAGGGCTTCCTTAACTATAGGATATTTTTTCTCATCGCCAATTACTACAATCGCGGGGTGAAAAGCCAATGCCTGTTTAATTAACAGGGCATCATTCGTCATGGCAGTAAGCACTTCCGCCGAAAAAAGTTCGGGATTGGCGGCAATTACATCCAGCGCCTGGGTACCGATTGAACCGGTAGAACCAAATATGGCAATTCGTTTTTTAGTTTTGTTCGTCATTTCTACCTTTCAAAGGTGACAATTTACAGCAATATCGCCGAAAATTTTGAGCGGTTGAGAATATTATGAATAAATATAGGATTGCAGGGCATCTGCCAGTTGACGGTCGTTGCTTAATCGGGGAACTTTGTTTTGTCCCCCCAGTTTTCCGGCAGCCTTCATATATTGAATAAAACCATCCTTTTGAATACGGGTAACATGTAAACGATCGAGAATATTTCCTCGTATCAGATCATCATAATACACATTTTGTTCGCGCATAGCCTGATCGAGTATTTCTATAAAAGCTGCATAATCGGCAGGCTCCTGTTCAAACTCAATCAGCCATTCGTGGTAGCTTTTGCCTTCAGAGGTATTTATTAGAGGGGCTACCGTGAATTCGGTGATACGTGCACCTGTAGCTTTTACAGCAGTATCCATGGCTTTCTCCACTTCTTCGCCAATCACGTGTTCACCAAAGGCAGAAATAAAATGCTTGATTCGTCCGGTAACCACTAAGCGGTAGGGTTGGGTACTTACAAACTTTACCGTATCTCCCACCAAATAACCCCATAAACCTGCATTGCTGCTGATTACGAGCGCATATTGCACGCCAATGGATATCTGATCGAGGGTTAGTCGGGTAGGTTGCGGATTGAATACTTCGTTTACCGGTATGAACTCGTAAAAAATACCGCTGTTGGTGTTGAGTAGGAGTCCTGGTTCGGTTTGACTATCCTGAAAGGCAAAGAATCCCTCACTGGCGGGGTATAGTTCGATGGTATCAACGGTTCGTCCAATGCTGTTGAACAATTTTTGTTTATAGGGTGCGAAATTCACGCCGCCTTGTATCATTAAATTGAAATCCGGAAACAGATCGCCTATTTTCTTACCCGATTTGGCTTCCAGGCGGTCGAAATACATCTGCATCCATGGAGGTATTCCGCTGATGAGGGACATAGGTTGGTGGATGGTTTCGGCAACTATTTGATCTAGCTTGGTTTCCCAATCTTCTATACAATTGGTATCGTAAGCAGGCAGTTGGTTCGAGCGCAGGTAGGCTGGAACGTGGTGATTCACAATGCCACTAAGGCGACCGGTGGGGATGCCGCCCACCCTTTCGAGTTCGGGGGAGCCACTTAAAAAGATCATTTTACCGGAAGTAAAAGCAGATTTACCCGTTTCAGCTATATAACATAGTATGGCATTTCGGGCACCATGGATATGGTTGGAGATGGAATCTTTAGAAATGGGGATGTATTTAACTCCACTGGTGGTACCACTAGTTTTAGCAAAATACAGGGGTTTGCCTTTCCAGAGCACATTCACTTTGCCTTCTTTGATTAATTCGATATAGGATTTCAGTTGTTCGTAATCGCGGATGGGTACTGCCTGGGCAAATTCGGCATGGGTATGGATATCTTTAAAAGCATGGTCGGTACCAAAAACGGTTTTTTGGGCAGATTGTAACAGACTGGCCAATAACCGGTGTTGGTCTTCGGCGGCGGTATGCATCCCCTTTTTAATGGACTTATAAATAAACCCGGCGAATGGTCGCGCCAGGGCGGAAGTAAGGTTCAGATGCATGGAAAAAATATGAGTGAACAAAAATAGACAGAATGATTGGTATGTTTTTATCCCGTTTTAACCCCTTCAAAACGAAATGTGCATAAATAATTTATTCTCAGCACTTTATTCAGATTTTATGCATTTTGGGGGATAATTTAAAAAAGGGGCCGGGAAATTGGAAAAAATATTGACAATTTCCCGAAAATCGTTACCTTTGCCGTCCTAATTTTGGATAGTTATGCTAGCAATCGTTAAAATCTCAGGTCAGCAATTTAAAGTACAGGAAGGTCAAAGTTTGTATGTTCCCCACCTGCCGGGCAAAACGGGCGACAAAGTGTCGTTCAGTGATGTATTAATGGTAGACAAAGATGGTGTGTTCAGTTTTGGCGCAGCGGTAAAAGCAACCGTTCAGGCTGAAATTATCAGCGACCTAGTACAAGGTGACAAAGTGATCGCCTTTAAAATGAAAAGAAGAAAGGGTTTCCGTAAAAAACACGGACACAGAACGCATTACACGCGCATTAAGATTGAAAGCATTGCTTAATCCGATGTAATCATTCACAACCATTATTTACAATAAGATACTCGTAAAAACAGTTCATCATGGCACATAAAAAAGGGGAAGGCAGCGTTAAAAACGGCCGGGACTCACAAAGCAAACGTTTAGGTGTAAAGATATATGGCGGCCAGCCCGCATTATCCGGTAATATCATCGTGCGTCAGCGCGGTACGGTTTATCATCCTGGAAAAAATGTTGGAGTTGGTACCGACTTCACTTTATTTGCACTCACCGACGGATTGGTTGAGTTTAAAAAAGGAAGAAATAACAAGACTACTATATCGGTAATTCACTCAGAAGCAACCGCTTAAAAAAAATTTTTTTTGTTAGTTGAAAATATGTTTATACTTTTAATGTATTAACTAACCATTAAATTTCAAAAAACATGGCAACTGCAAAAAAAGCTGCAAAGAAAGCTGCTCCTAAAAAAGCTGCTGCAAAAAAAGCTGCTCCTAAAAAAGCTGCTGCAAAGAAAGCCGCTCCTAAGAAAGCCGCTAAGAAAGCTGCTCCTAAAAAAGCTGCTAAGAAAGCTGCTCCTAAGAAAGCCGCTAAGAAGAAGTAATTCTTCGTTCGCAAGCAAAATAGTCGAAAAGTCTCGGGCATTCCCCGGGACTTTTTTTTATCTTCAAGCTTCATATGAACAACGATACCATAGCGGATAACTTCTCCCTACTCGCCAAGTTGATGGATATCCACGGGGAAAATCCCTTTAAGTCTAAATCCTACGCCAACGCTGCTTTCCAGCTAGATAAGCTTACCGTTCCCCTTGCAACATTATCTCCCCCTCAAATCAACGGACTCAAAGGAATCGGGGAAACCATCGGAACAAAAATTGTAGAACAAATTGAAACGGGAGAACTGAAACTCCTGAATGAATACCTTTCCAAAACACCCCCAGGCATTTTAGATATGCTTAGGATAAAAGGGATTGGTCCTAAAAAAATTGCAACCATCTGGAAAGAACTGGAAATAGAATCGCTGGGAGAACTTTTATACGCATGCAATGAAAACCGACTTACCCTCTATAAAGGATTTGGAGAAAAAACCCAGCAGAATATTAAGGAAGCCATTGAATTCTTTTTGCAACACCAAGGACTATTCCTCTATGCCCAACTAGAACCTTGGGTAACCCTTTTTGAACAACTATGGAAAAAAGAATTTGCACAACAGTCCACACAAATCGTAGGCGAATTTCGCAGGCAACAGGAAATCATTCATCAACTAGAATGGGTAACTACTGCTCATCCTGATCAGATCACTACTTGGTTAACCGCAATCAATTTTACTTTACATAACCACGATAACACAAATCATATTCAAGCAGTTAGCGCGGATGGCATTACGGTTCATTTTCATTGTAGCCCAGCCGAACAATTTTATCAAAGGATATTTCTACTCAGTGGCAGTGAGATCTTTTTACAATATTGGCAGGAAAATTTTGGGAATGTAATGGATATTTCCTGCAAAGATGAGAACAGTATTTTCTCAACTGCCGGAATACATCCGATTCCTGCTGCACAAAGAGAAACAGTTGCCATTATTGAACAGGCTAGGGGAAAAAACCTTCCACCAGTTATCCAACCCAACCAAATTAAAGGAATCATACATAGCCATAGTAATTGGAGTGATGGGAGTAATCCCCTGGAAGAAATGGCTACCGCCGCCCAGGAAAAAGGCTATGAATATTTGGTAATCAGTGATCACTCAAGGGCTGCTTTTTATGCGAATGGACTGCACCCCGACCGCATACTGGCACAACACCGAGAAATTGAGCGCTTGAATAAGCAACTTGCGCCCTTTGTTATTTTCAAAAGCATCGAAAGCGATATCCTCAACGATGGCTCGCTCGACTACCCGAAAGATGTGCTGGCTAGTTTCGATCTGGTGATTGCTTCCGTGCATAGTAACCTGAAAATGCCACAGGAAAAAGCCATGAACCGCCTGATAACCGCTATCGAAAATCCCTATACCAGTATATTGGGTCACCCCACGGGCAGACTATTACTTAGCAGATCGGGGTATCCGGTAGACCACGAGAAAATAATAGATGCCTGTGTAGCCAACCAAGTGGTAATTGAACTAAATGCTCATCCGAGGCGATTAGATATTGACTGGCGATGGATTGAAAAAGCAATAGATAAAGGGGCACTCATTTCCATTAACCCAGATGCACACTCCATTGAAGGTTTTGCAGATACCCGCTATGGGGTGTTGGTTGCCCAAAAAGCGGGATTACCTGCCGAAAAAAACCTGAGTAGTTTTAGCCTTGCAGAGATGAATAACTTTTTGGCGGTTCAGCAGCAAAAACGATAATAGGATAACTACCCAACTAATCGGGGCCACTCCATAAAAAAGGTGGTTCCCCTACCCCATTCCGTTTCAAATCGGATAGAACCACCTGCTTGTTCCATAATTCTTTTACAAATAGCTAATCCCAATCCGGTTCCGGCTGTTTTGGTAGTAAAATTGGGCGTAAACAAAAGATGGGTAAACTCAGTAGCAATGCCGCCCGAATCATCCGACACCGAAACCACCACCCGATCATCCTGCAGGGAACAGACAATCCGTATCTGTGTTTTTTTAGAAGTATCGGTATTCGCTTGCAACGCATTTAGCACCAAATTGGTGAACAGTCGATTAATATGGCCCTCATCCCCCAATATCATAAACGAATCTCCAGCATACTGCAGATCGATTTCACAGGTTGGAGATGAAGTATATAAGCGTATCCATTTTCCAAGTACCTCCTTCAGGTTTACTGGCTGAAGTTTGGCCTGACTGATTTGTGCAAACTGAGCAAAGTCACCAGCAATACGCGACAATTGATCAATTTGGGTAATCATGGTTTCGTTGGTTTTTTGATACAATTCCGGCAAGTTAGGATCGCCCCGGCCGATAGCAGACTGCAAATACTGAATACTCAGCTTCATGGGCGTGAGCGGATTTTTTATTTCATGAGCCACTTGTCGAGCCATTTCTCTCCAAGCTAGTTCCCGTTCGTTTTCTGCAAGTGCCCCAGCACTTTCTTCCAGTTTTTTCACCATCTTATTGTATTCCAGAATCAGTAATCCCAACTCGTCGCTTCGGTTCCACTGAATGGTTTCATTGATTTTACCCAAACTTATTTGCTGCATCTTGCGACCAATCAATTCGAAAGAAGCGGTAATCCGATTGGTAATATAAAAGGCAATTGCTCCTGCAATTAAAAATATAAAGGCATTTAGGTTGAGAAGGGTAGCCAAAAATCCAGAAATCTCCTGATTCAATTCGGTTTGGGTGTTTAAATAGGGTATGTTCAGATAGGCATAGGTAATTCCGGCAGGATCTGTTAAAGGCTTATACACGCTTAAAAAACGAAAGGAGCCGATTTCTTCTGACTGCAAAAAGCGTATACTTTTGTTTTTCGATAACTGCTGATAGGCAATAGCATCCATCTTATCGCTCAGCAGCTTTTTGTTATAAATATAGGGTTGGGTAGAAATCAATAGGTTACCACCGGTACTATAATAATTGATATCGGCATTATGTTGTTCGGAAATATCAGAAATCACCTGTTGCAGTTCATTCCCGAATCCGCCGGGATTACTTTGCATTTCAATGCTTTCGCGGCTGGTGGTTCTAGAGTTGATTTCATTGGCCATTACCTGAATGGCACGGGTGAGTCGCTCTTCATTATTTAAATTAAACCGACTGATAAAAAAAGTGATGGTGGTAACACCAATAACCAAAAATGATACAACGCTAATGAAAATGATGGTTGACTGAATCTGCGATTTAATTTTTAACTGAAACAAATGGGCAAGTTGTTTTCGCTTAAACCGGGTTTGCAGAATTTTACCGGCTGCAGAAAACACAACCGAAATAAAGATAAAAGAACAAAACAGGTAAGCGAACAAAGTGAGTAGTTCTGTAAGGGTATTATTCTTTCTAACAATGATTACCTGTTTGTTATTGTCTTGCTGATACCACATTTCGGAGAAACCGGGTTTACTTTTTTGTATAAACATTCCGGGTTCCCAATCTTTAGTATCTATTTCAGATGAGAAATCATACTTACTGAAATCATACATCAGTTTACCCTTCTGATAAACCGCATAAGCATATCCGGAGGAGGGATCTGTAAGCGGGTCGGCTACCTGATTAAATAGTTCGGGATAGAGGGCTTCGCTTTTATATCGGTTGGCATTGATGATCACATAGAAATACCCCAAAACCGTATTGCCAGATTGAATGGATTTTTTAAATAAATACCGGAAAGTTTTATTTCCCGGCTGGGCGGCAAAAAGGTCGTTGATTTCGGTAGGCTGCGATTGAAATTGCAAAATGGAATCGAGGAATTCCATTCGGGTTGTATCTTCATTAAACAGGGATACCCCTTTTGATTCAAAAGTTAAAATTCTGGTATTGTATTTATTTAGATAGCCCGAGAAATTTTGCCGGATTAGGCTATCCTTGATCATTTTATTGGTAGTTTCACTCTGGGCAAAACGGTAAAAATCCGTTTGTAGAAACTTATCTTCAAAATTGGTAGCTGCAATATTCAATAGATTTTCGCCAAATGGATCTGACTGTAAAACCAGTTTTTCAGCCATCTTTTCCCGTTGTTTCCATTCTACCTGCCTGAAGCGGGCCACTACCAATGTTGAGATGGATAATGAAAAAAACATCACCCAAAAAATGAAAAATCCCGAGGAAGCCAATCCCTTTTCAAAATCTTTTTTCCGAACCTGCACCATCAACACATAGCCAATCATCCATGCGGTAATCATTGCATACAGGGTATAAAGTGGAGGATCAATTCGCCAAAAGATAAATGCAAAAGCAACCAATAGTATAATCAGCGCCTGCTGATAAAATGGCACAGATAAGCGAATCAGGGGAATCAACCAGATTTCAGATAAATAAAAGAAAATCAATACCAACAGGCAAAGGATGATAAAACTGATGAGGCTAAAAACGGAAAGACTAAAGAAATTAGAAACATCGAAAGAAATTTTAGCATCTTCCATCAAACTACCTACAATACCAGCGAGCAATAACCCAGACAGGGTAAGTAAGGCGGTATGTAGAAATGTTTTTAAAAAGGGATGTATTGGAAAAATAAAACTGGGATTAACGGGCTGTTTAACCCGATAAAATCTGAGAAGCCAATATGCCAGGGAGGTATTAACCAGCAAATCACCCAAAGATGGATGAATAGCATTAGAGGCATACACTGCAGGATCGAAAAGGGGAATTTTAGAAAAGTCGAAGGGTATATGAAACTGATAGGTTAGCCATCGCAATAGTAATACCATACTGGCTAAAAATCCAAATCCGGCCCGAAATGAATACAGTTCTACAATTTCTATAGCGATATTGTGAATAAAAGCCAATAAAAAAAGAATGGCTAATAACCGAAGCAGAATGGTGATGGTATCGTATTGAATAAATTCTTTTCCCGATTTAATTTGAATATTGAATAAAACTTTTCCGGATGCAGTTTGAACGGGTATTGCTTCGGGATTATTTACTATTTCATATTGTTCTTCCAAATGATCGAATCCCGCAAAATTTGCATGTAAGTATTTGTTCTCAATAAAATAATTCCATCGTATGGGAATGAGGGCCAGCAAACTATATTGATGAGTGCCTTTTTGTATATTTTTTCGGATCAGTTGAAAATCACCATTCCGGTGATTGATAAAATGGATGCCCTCGGGCAAATTCAATTCTGCGGGATCAATATATATCTGATTGGTATTCCAATAAAGCAAACGGGCCTGCACAGCATCGGCATTCTCTTCGAACAAAAAAAGTCCGGTTTCATCTAGGGCAGGATTAGGTGTAGGCTGATGGGATTGCAGCAGGTTTGCCAAACGCAGGGTGTCATTGGCCAGCTCATCCACCCAGATTGCCCTGCTCGTAAGCCTTTTTTCCAATGAGCTTTTTACCTTAGCTGGTGATGACCGATAGCTCCAATAATTGATAAACAGAAAGGAAATCGTATATAACCAGGCTGCTGTAATCAGCAGATACCCGTTGCGATATACAAAAGATTTCCAGTGACTTTTCACGATTGTGGTGGATTGGTTTTACTAATATTCCAAAGATGGTCCATTTCACCCAAAGTCATATCCTGTAATTTTTTACCCATCAAACTGGCCTGTTCTTCCATCCACTGAAAGCGGTAAATGAATTTTTTGTTGGTCTTTTCTAAAGCACCTTCGGGATCAACATCTAAAAAGCGGGCATAATTAATTAAGCTAAACATTAAATCGCCAAATTCTTCTTCTATATGTGTCTGGTTTCCCAAACTAATGGCTTCCTGCAACTCTTGTTGTTCCTCTTCCACTTTTTTCCATACATCCTCTCGGTTTTCCCATTCAAAGCCAACCTGACGGGCTTTATCCTGAATACGGGTCGCTTTTACCATAGAGGGTAGGGAAACGGGTACTCCACCCAGTACCGATTTTTTACCTTCCCGCATTTTCAGTTTCTCCCAGTTGCGCTTCACTTCTTCGCCATCTTTTACCTGGGTATCTCCGTAAATATGGGGATGCCGGTATATGAGTTTTTCGCAAACACCTTGTAATACTTCCTCCAGTGAAAACTGCTGCTGTTCACTGCCAATTCGGGCATAAAAAACCAGATGCAGAAATAAATCACCCAACTCCTCTTTAATCCCCTTCCAGTTTTGATCGGTGATAGCATCGGCCAGTTCGTAGGTTTCTTCTATGGTAAGGGGGCGCAGGGTTTCAATGGTCTGCTCTTTATCCCAAGGACATTGCTCCCTTAGTTCATCCATGATGGTAACTAATCGCAAAAAGGCGGTGGCATTTGGGTTCATGGAAGATTATTTATATATTTCATGTAGAGGAAGGTAGCTATTTGGACAATATTTTATAGAATAATTCACTAAAAAATATGCACATCTGCGAAGGATAACAAAATTCATACCGAATATTGCAGAAGCGAATACTGAATAGGGCTGATTTTCGAATACGTTTATTAAAATGTACATTATGAGGGGCTGGTTATTTTGTTTGATTTTGTTTGGATGTAATCAGTTGCAGGCCCAATATTATTATAACGACCTGATGGCTAATATACAAACCCACAAGCAATATAAACTCTTGCGGGCATTGAAAGTGAAGAAGATTATAGCCACCGCCCAGGAATCGGCTAACAGTACCCCCGAAACATTGCTTACCGAAGAGGTAAGTACAGATGGCAAACGCATTATTATTTATACATCGCTACAAAACGGAAAAACATCGCGAACTACCACCCAATATGAAATGGGTAAACTTAAAAAATCTGAATCCAATAACAAAGGCGTAGAATCTACTACTCTGTATAGTTATAACGAAGCGGGGTTACCAACGCTTATTCAATCTACCACCAAGGATACCTTTTTATCTTCTCTAACCGGCGAAGCCCACCAGTACTACTATAAGCAGGATGGTTCACCCGACTACGCCTATATTATCCGAAATCAAAGCGATACGGTGCGGGTTAATTTTACTACCGATAACCAAAAATCAGTACTGGAAGAAACATGGACTCGCCGGAATAAAGAAATTGAAAAATACTATTATTACTACAACGACAAGCAACAATTAACCGACATTGTACGATTCAACTCAAAATCGAAAAAATTGCTGCCCGACTTTGTTTACACGTACAATGAGGCCGGCAATATCATTCAGATGATACAGGTACCTCGAACCGGAAACAACTATATCACCTGGAAATATAATTACAACGAGAAGGGCTTAAAAACCTCAGAAAATTGTTTTAATAAAGAAAAGCAATTATTAGGCACTGTTGGGTATAGTTACGAATACTGATACTAAGATTGGTCAACGACTTGCGTAATGGGAACAGGTTGATTGGGAATTGTTAGGGTAAAATGGGAGCCTTGGCCAAATGTTGATTGTACCTCAATTTTACCCTTCAACCGATTCAGGGCTTCTTTTACGATGTATAAACCGATACCGAGCCCATTTTTAAAATCGGAACTACGGAAAAAAATATCGAATATTTTGGTCAGATGGTCTTCAATAATTCCCATGCCGTTATCTACTATCTGTATAATGGCTTCCTGCTCATTAACTTCGGCAAATAGTTGAACGGTGGGATTTTCTTCATCAACCCGCTGGTATTTAACCGCATTAGAAACGAGGTTATTAATAATGAGAGACAAGCGGAAAGCATCACAAAAAAAAGGAATTTGCTGATTAACGTTTGTAGTAAAACGAATTTTTGGGTTTACCATATTACTCATTTCAATACTTTCAGCAAATAATTGTGAAAAAGTAACTTCTTCAATTTCATTTTCGAGTCGGATGCCCTTATAGTATTCGATTATTTTATGAATAAACACATCCATTCGTTTCACACAACCCTCAATCATAGAAAAATAAGTAGGGGCAGTTTCTGGTTTCGCATCCATCTTCGCCATTTTCAGAATACCCATGATGTTGGCAAGTGGTGAGCGAAGATCGTGGGAGGTACTGTACACAAAACGATTAAGCTCGTTATTAACTCTTTCCAGTTCCTCCATTTTAAGTTTTAACTGACGGCGGGTATCATAAATATCATGCGCATTTAAGATGGTATTCAGGAGTTCGTTCTGGTCCCAAGGCTTTTTGATGTACCGGAAAATTTCTCCTTTATTAATGGCATCTGCCAACGCATTGATATCGGAATAGCCAGTTAATAAAATACGAATAGGATCGGGAAATTTCTGAAGAACGATATTAAAAAATTCTACCCCTGTAATTTTGGGCATGCGCTGATCAGCAATGATAACACTGATGGCAGTATTTTCTAAAATCTCGAGTCCCTCCGAAGCTGTAGTTGCAATGTAAATGTCGAATCGCCGTCTAAATGCTGCCTGAAAGGATAATAGATTATTCAGTTCATCATCAACATACAGCACTTTTATATTAGACTCATCCGAACTAGGCATTTATCATTTTATTTATTAATAGCAGCAGGCAACTGATAATTGAGTGAAATAATAAATTCGGCGCCATTACCTGGTGAGGATTGCACATCTATTTTTCCAAAATGCATAAAGATGATCTTATAAACAATGGATAAGCCTAATCCGGTTCCCTCGCCCACTTCTTTAGTGGTAAAGAAGGGATCGAATATTTTTCTGCGTACCTCATCCGGCATACCTACACCGGTATCCTTAATGTGCAGTTCTAGCATACCATCCACCACTCTGGAGAATATCCGGATATAATTTTTCTCGGTACGATCACCTTTGAGTTTAATGGCATGGATGGCATTACTGATTATGTTCATGAAAACCTGGTTCAATTTACCAGGGAAGCATTCAATCACTCCATCGGCTTGGTAATCCTTTTCAATGATGATATTCTCATTGAGCATATTCCTTAACAATACGATGGTGGAATCTAGTCCCTCGTATATGTTAACTGTTTTAATTTCTCCTTCATCGAGCCGGCTAAAGGTTCTCAACCCTTTTACAATTTCTACGGTTCTTTCAGCACCATCGCGGATACCGCTTACCAGATTTTCAACCTCAGTTTTCAGATAGTCGATATCAATTTTATCTTTTAGCCTTTTAACTTCTTTTAATTTATCAGGAATTTCATCGGCTGGAATATCGTGAAGGGGCTTGTAGGCATCAATGATACTAATTAGGTCGTCGATATCCATCTGAAGTGGACCGATATTTGATTTCACGAAATTGATGGGGTTATTAATTTCATGGGCAATACCGGCGGTAAGTTGACCGAGGGAAGCCATTTTTTCGGCATCAACGAGTTGAATTTGCGCATCTTTCAGTTCGTCCATTGCGGAACTGAGATTTTCGTTGGTTTTCAAGAGTTCTTCCGTACGTGCATTTACTTTTTGTTCGAGGAGGGCATTCTGATTGATGATTAGTTTTTCATTCTCCTGAAGGGTACGCAAACTTTCTGCCTGGGAATGTTCTTTTTCTTTTCTAAGGTTATTAATCTTATCTGCAAGTGCGATGGCCAATAAAGCTACCTCGAAAGAAGAACCAACATAGATACTATAGGTAGTAAAGTCATTATAAGGAAGGAATGCAAGATTACGCAAAATCAAAATAAGGAAGGATATCAGGAAAAATGCCCAAGCTAAAATATAAAATTTGGCAGGCCGGTAGCCTTTGTTAACCAAATAAATACTGGTGCTAAGCACAATTAATACAACAGCAACTCCATTGTAATTGAGAATATGGTAACAGATAGAAAGATTATTGGTGAAAATACAAAGCAGCATCCCCACCACATATATTGCAATCAATGCCTGCATGATGCGGTGAAAACGGATAGTATTTACAGATGTTTGCAAAAACTGCATGGTAAAGAGCAATCCCGAAATAGCCGATAAACTGGAGGTAATTACCACTGCATATCGATTGATCCAGAAATGGTTAGGCCATAGAAAGCGAAATTCATATCCGGCAAGTGTACTCTGAGCAAGGGTAAGGAAAAAGATATAGAAAATATAGAGCAGGTAGTTACGGTCGCGGGTGGCAGAAAAAATAAATAAGTTATACATCAGCATCACCAGCATAACCCCCATAAATATACCCGCCACCAATGTTTGTACATTAAGGGTTTCATTTAAAGCCTCATAGGTATGAACAGAAGCTGGGATAATGATAGGATGGCGACTATTAATGTGAAGGAGGTATTTACCAGCGGCACCTACCGGCAACTGTAAGTTAAAAATAAAATGGGTAGTTTTTCTTTGAATAGAATCTGTTTCAACTGCATTTCCATCTCTCCCAAGTAGAATAGCTTTTCCAGAATCTATCCGATAACAGGTTACTTCACTTAAATTAGAATAGGCGATATCCAAAAACAAAGAGGAAGAAGCAGATTGATTAGAAACATCCAGCCGAAACCAGGCATTTTGAACACTATTTTTAAAAACAGGTATTTGGTTGGTAGAACGTTTGAAGTTGCCGGACTGCAGCACTTGTTCAGCTGTAAGTTGATTGGTAGGATCTTCGAGAAAATCAACATTTTCAGCCAAAATAACCGATTGCTGAGAACCGGTAATTTGAATTTTTTGTTCTTGTGCTTGTACTTGATAAAATGAAAACAACAAAATCAGTCCATAAAAAAAAGTTTTTCCAAATCTGGAAAACCAAATAGGAAAAAGGGTATGAGTAGAGATACCGGCTGATTTTATAGAATTACCATACATAGGGGATGATCATTTTAGTTGTTTTCTTGTATTGGAGGTACTTATCTTGAAACTTTCCAATCAACTCACGCTCTTCGATATTAATCCGCACATAGTAAGCCAAACACATAGCGAGAAAGGCAATAACAAAACCTATCCAACTATGCAAAATCAATGAGCTGGAAACAATGGCTAAAAAAGCACCGGTATAGCTAGGGTGGCGAACTATTTGATAAGGCCCACCGGTAACCAATTGATGGTCGTCTTTAATTTGTACTGTTGCTGTAAAAAATTTTCCTAAAGTATTTACTGCCCAGGCTCTGAAATAAATTCCAAATAACAGGGTAGCAATACCTAATACAGTAACCCAGTCGAACTGATTATGCGTTTCATGAAAATAGGCCCAGTCAACAATCGGTGCAATTACACCCAGTGCAGACATGGCCAGTATAAGGATTACTGAGAATCGATCACTGTTTTGCTTATCATTGGTTTCCTGAACTGAAACAGGGGGTTGGGTAAGCCACATGGCAATACTTCCTGCTATCATCAATAAAATTTTCCAATCGAGCATTAGAGCAGGTTTGCCCAGTAATGGAATCACAATCATTAGCAAATTGCTAAGGGAAGCCAAAATTACTTTCTTCATGTAGATTATTTTTTGGCTGCTAAGGCATAAGGTTCATAATGTATGTGGAACTCAGTTGGGTCTTCAATATTGAGCGTAAGCTGGTAATGAATATTAATATAACTTTCTTTAAACGGCGATTTTTCTTTGGCCATATGCTCGGGGTTTTCGCGCAGGAAAAGGATTTTCTCTTTTTCGCGGGGATGGGTAGTGGTAAGGTCGAGGATATTTTCGGAGTAAACGGCTGTTGCTAATAAATCGATTTTTGGATAATAGAATGTGCCGTTATTCCCCACATCGGTAAGGATTTGTCCGCCAATCCAATCTTTAAAACGAACGGTAGTAGGAGAACAAAGTGTAAAGAAAGTATTGATGCCGATTTGGGTGGCTAGTGCAACAGCTACTCGAGAGGGAAATAGACTACCGATACCAAACCCTGCTACTTCTTTTGAATTCCATAAGCCAGATAATTCTGCAGCGCCTTGTTGGGCATGTTCCCGAACAATATCATAAATGCGCGGATCCATTTTACCGGTTGCATCTTCAATAGGCAATGGATGAATACCATCCGCAATTTGAATGCGGGCTCCGCCATATAATTTAGAACCATCCAACTTTTCTACCACAATTACAAACATTGAACGTCGGTACATCCAATCGTTGGTATTGGATGTAATATTCTCAATACCATATATAGATAATACCCTGCGGTGGCCTTCAATAAACTTCAAACACGAATCCGGATCATCCGTTGCACGGAAAACCCTGATTCGAATCTCTTCATCAATGGGGGAAATACTACTCATTACTTGCGATTTTTTTTAAATTTAGTGGAAATTTAGCTGATTTTTAAAAAAAAATGAATGAAAAACAAATGATTTGATTTATTTTTATATTGAAACGTAATTTAATCAATAAAATTATGGAAGAAACAAATATCAATGTATTATATATTGATGACGAACCTAATAACATCAACTCCTTCAAAGCCTCTTTCCGTAGGACTTTCAAAGTGTTTACGGCAGATTCGGCCGAGGAGGGAAGAAAAATATTAGCCTCCGAAGAAGTGCATGTAATTTTGAGCGATCAACGGATGCCCAAAGAAACCGGTATCGAATTTTTTCAATCGATTCTGCAATCTCATCCAGATCCAATACGTATTCTTATTACAGGTTATACTGATATCAATGCTGTAATTGATGCAATCAATGTGGGACAGGTATATAAATACCTTACCAAACCCTGGAATGAAGAAGATATCAAAAACTTTATAATCAAAGCATTTGAAGTGGTTGATTTGCGCCAGAAAAATCGCGAACTTACCGAGCGATTGATTGATGCCAATACCAAGCTTGAGTTTTTGGCTCGTCAGGGATTATTGTCGTAACATTCCACTACCCTCCCACTCTTTTCCAATGGCTATATATTTTAAATTCAAAATATATACCTTTAGGTAAGGTATGATGAAAACTTATTTTTACAACCACAATTAATTGTAAAACAATAAGTTACAATAACTACCTTAAATAAAATTTTAAGTATACTTTACTTATCCCTTAGTGGTATTTTGTTAACCGATATTTGGATTTCTGCCGCGGGAATTGTGGAAATAGTGGCATCCCGCTGCAATGTTAGGGTACTAAGGGCTGGATTAGTGGTTGTTCGGATGCCCAACATTTGTAA
>Ga0208364_1000163_pt1 | contig 15940 bp, 34 predicted proteins | sample LakMenEpi08Jun12_FD_150680 | JGI IMG/M metagenome (GOLD analysis project Ga0208364, IMG submission 150680) | Freshwater microbial communities from Lake Mendota, WI - 08JUN2012 deep hole epilimnion (SPAdes) | ecosystem: Environmental > Aquatic > Freshwater > Lake > Epilimnion/Euphotic zone ...
TCTTCTATGCATTGTTTTTGATACTCAAGATGCAGTATTTCTGAGTGTTTTTTGATTACTAAATACGCATTGTCTAATAATTCTTTTTCTTGTTCTGTTCGCCATCCTGTTTTCACAATGCAAAGTGCATCAATTAGCGATAGATTTTTATAGTTACTCATTGTTCCCTCCTTGTTCTACATAAATGTGTTTCAATGTTTTACCACTCTCAGTAATAATGTAATAATGAGTGTTTGATACAATTGGCATTTCTACTTGCTCGGAGTAAATCATACCGATAACTTCAGGGTCAAGAAGTGTTGGGTTGTTTGTTTTAGTGTGAAAATTCCATTCAGCAATAAAGCTTTCTTCATTGTTTTCTCTCATGACGATTCTAAAATTGTCGCCAATCCATTGATTTGTTTCTTCGGAGTTACTTCTCCATGTTCTTAGTGTGTACATATGTTTGTTTGTTTATTTGTGTGTATCTAAATTTACGAACTTTCTTTTTAAAAGCCAAATTAAAGTTGAATAATTTTTTTCTTTGTTCCGTCATCATATAGGTAGATCATAAGTTCATCTTTGCGGATATATTGAACAGGTCTACCCATCATATCATAGATTCCAATGAGTTTAGGCTCTGGTTTTTTGACTTCAGATGTGGTAAGTGTTACACATGGGTCAATAGTAAATCTTATCAAAATGTTAGTATCATCGCCATGACAGTAATGAGACCATGTTAACACCAATAAGTATCTACCCGGTTTTCTGAATTTATAATTTATTTGTCTACCAGCATCTAAAGTGTCTCGCTTTTCGTAAACAATATCTTTGGAACTCCAGCTCAAACCATTATCAAATATATTAGGGTCATTAGACCATTGGCTGTCTGTAAATCTGTCTAAATTACCACTATGCAATAACATGGTCCTGTACACCCAACAAAAACTAGGAGGTTCAAGTGTACCCTTGGTCATTTCACCAGCTATGCTATCAATACAACTAGAGTCGTAAGTTGATAACATTTTGTAGTTGAGAACACAGTGATTAAAGTAATGGTAATCAACATAGTCGTAAATGATTGTATCACAACCAGTACAAGTGTTTGTTAATTTTAGATTGAATTGATATTTCCCTTTATGTGGAAGGTAAATTCTTGGAAAAAGTCTTTGACTCTTGTTTAAATTAGTCAGAACTTTGTGCGTTGACAGGTCAATAATGTCATAGTCGTACTTGACACAAGTATCCTTGAACGCATCTCCGGTTATTCTCCAAAGAAAGTAGTTTCCACTACTCATTTGTTCAATGTTAACAGAAGCCCATGTACATTTTGCATTCGCTGTTGCTAAGGAGACCAGAAGCATTAACAGCATTATTAGTTTTTTCATTGATTTAATTGCTTGAGTAGAACATTGTATTAATGTAATTAGACTTCTTTGAGGATTTCATTTCCTCACGATTGGCATAATCAAGTTCTGTTTTCTGTACTTGCTGGTACAAAGCTAAAATCTCTTCGTGAACATGAACGCTTATTTTTGCGTGAGCCAACCCTGATAATACATTTTTGTAGAAGATATAACTTGGGAGCCAATTTACCGAATTGGAAATAAAACCTTTCTCCAATGCGAATAAATAACATCTGTAGATGTGGTTTGTTTGTGCTGATGTCAGAGTTACATCCTTTAAGCATTCTAAGAGGCCGTCTTTGAATACTTGTAAAATCTGTTCTTCTTTATTTTTCATACGTTTATTGTTGCTCATTGTTACCTCCGAATATTTTCTGCTTCATAAAGATTTCCCACCTCATTCTAACAGTACCTTCACTATCAAGCTCATCAGTTTCAAAAAGTTCTCTAGGTGTAGATATAATATCCCAGCCCTCAGAACCTAATTCGTTTAGTTTTTTGCTTAATTCTGGTCTACTTAAAGTCATAAACCCGTATTGATATTTAAACTTGTCCATAAATTATTTTTAACCTCCAAATGTTTCGTTGTAGTATTGTTCACCAGTTATTGGTAGTGTACTTTCAGGATAATCAATTCCATGAACTGTTCCTTTGTTGTATGCAGTTTCAATTCTTTCCTTCTCAATTTCTTTGCATTGGTCTGCATAAGATTCTATCATTTCAAGATGTTCTTTACTCAGTAGAATTTGGTCTTTAATAGCATTTAGAAATTGTTCAACTGCCGTTTGTTGTTTATCCTTTTCCATTAGTTCTTTGAGTTTTTCTTTACGCTCTTTTCTTAGTTGTTCTCGGTTTTCAATACGCCATTTGTTCTTTGCTATTGCATCAGATTGCTCTGCGTTTTCAAGTAGTTTTTTTATCTTGTCGTTCATTGCTCACCTCCTCCGTAGGTTTGTTTGTAAAACTGTCCAAATGTCATTACATCCGATTCATTCATCATTACATATAATTCGTATTCATAATACAACTTAATGGCTTGCTCCTTTTCCATTACTTTGGCTTGTTCAAGCAGTTGGATTTCCAACATAACAAATTGTTTTCCTGTTATTTTACCAGTTATCAAATCGCTTGTTAATCTGCCGATTTCTTTGGAGTAATAGTCCAATGCTGTCGGTTGTTTATTGTCTATCATTAGTGCCATCCGTTTTTAAATGCTGCGTTGTAATCATCAAACATTGCTATCAATAACTTACATATGATACCAACTGTTAAAAATAATACTGCTTTTATTGTAAATACTAATATCTTTTTCATTACGGTTTGTTGTTTATTGTTTGTCATTGCTTTTTATTTCTAAGTATGGTTGAATAAATACAGAAGTATGCGAATACCAAAACTGGAATTGCCATAACTGCTATTGAAATTGCTTTACTATTTGCTACCCCTATGCAAATAATGATAACCCCAATTAAAATAATTAAGGAAGTAATTGCCGTTTGTTGTTTATTGTTTTTCATGATTTATTATCCTCTAAGTTTATCATTAGCTTGTTGAACAAGAGAATCTAATTGCTTATCTCTTTTTTCTTTTTCAGCTTCTAGTTCTTCTAGTTGTTTTTCTAAGCGATCAATACTACCCCAGATAATGTTTGAGTTAGGGTCTAGTCTTTTAATCTGAGCTACTAGTTCTTCTTGCCTACCCCTACTGTAAAATCCGCTTTCTATATCATCAGCTAGGTCTTGTAAGTGTTTAGGTGCTGAAATACTGATACGTAAGTCATAACTACTCCACTTAGTCTTGTAGTCCCAGAACATAATACCTTTGGTTAAGTTTCTAAATAAGTTGTGTAGTCTTCTGTTTCTTACTCTTACTAGAGAGTTATCACAACCAAACAAATGTAAGAAGCGTAGAAACCATCTGGGGCACCATTTAGGCTTAGCTTCATAGTCCATAGCTAGAATTAACGGGTAAATAGCCCTAAAGCAGTCTCCGTCTTCACTGTAAGGAATAGAACCTAAGTAAGAATACTTATCATAGAAACCCTTAGGGAAGAATATAGGCTTAATTTCTCTCCAGCCTATATGCATAGTATGAACCATACCTTTCTTACGTCCTTTCCAAAACAGTAAGCCTGCTAAGAAGAAGGTTACTTTCTCCTTAACAGGTCTATTGTCTTTTACTTCAAATTTGGTTCTCATTTGCTATTTTCCTTGTGTATAGGGTTTTTGCAGTTACCTTTGTGGCAAAGAATGTTACCCTTGTGATTTTTACAGATAAAGTATTCACAATCTTCAATTACACACACCTTAAGTGGCTCTGATGCTATGTTACCTACTTCTGGTATTGTGTAGTTTGTTTGTTTACTCTGTACTGTTGGTTCTGTGCATCCTGTAATGAATAGCATAATGAAATACAATCCTCCTACTGTAAGCAGAAGGAAGAACAGTTCTTTTTTCTCGTTTCTTTTTATCATAAGTTAAAGTTTACCTTGGGTCATATAGACATGAGTGTCTATGGTCCACAAGAAGTTAAGTTTTTTGATTAAGTTTCTCATAAGTAAAAAGCCCTCGATTAAGAGGGCTCTTGAAATTTTAAGTAGTTGTCTAGATATCCTTGTATGTTATCTCTTCCTACAGGATTCTGAGAGTGTACAAAGTACTTTGGTAGCTTAACTGCATTATTCATGCAGTATTCTATAAGCCATTTTGCACAATCTAACCCTGTTAACTCTGTGCCTAAGTCGTGATCAAGAGACATTCCATCAGGCATAGGATTTTCAGTTAGATAGTTTACAAATTCTCTGTAACCTTTTACCCAAGTAACTTTTACATTTTCACCAAAGATAACTGTAATCCAAACTCTGAATTGTGCTTGAGTAGGATTACGTAAGTCATCAAGCCAAAGAATTTCCTTTGTCACCGTTAGTAGTTCTTTTAGTGTTTGTTGACCTACGCTTAGCGTTGGCTGCCTTACGTTTTTTACGCTTAATGGCTTTTTGAATATCCTCCTCTACGTGGTCATAAGTAATATCACTATGTATAGGGTATCTTTCTTTTTTATCTGTACGATACAGTAAGTAAAGAATGATTATACCTATAGCCGAAGCTCCAAATAAGATTGCTAAGCCTGTGAATATGCTTTCCATTATTTCTGACTTAAGTCTATGGAACCTGTAATGAAGTTAAGTTGTTCTGTGAGATGCATCTCTCCATAAGCATTGTCTACTTCATACGTCTTAGCAATCTTTACTACCTTCTCTTCGATTTGTTTTTCTAGTGTTTCATCGTGAAGTTGAGACCAAGAGTCTCCGTTTTTAATACAAATCATTAAGATGTTAGCGTTGTGTTTGTCGATCTGATAGTTTACCCGATACATAATTAGTTTAGCTTTGTGTATTTTCTACTGATTTTTCTTTGTTCCCAAATTAGATGTAATTGCCACCTGTACCATTTGATTAAGTCTATACCTTTCTCGTTACAGTGGTCTATAAACTGAGGAGTCATCTTACCTTTAAGAGATACTACCTTTTCCATGGCTGTCGGACAATTGATCATCATCTGCAAATATACTACAAATAACATCGTTTGTTACTTCTTGTTCATTGATTTCGAACAAAGTAAATACACTTGGTTGATTTTTAAACTGTTCTAATTCAGCCTTAGCCGCAGCAAAGTCTGCTTCAATTAGAATGTCTAGCTCCTTAATGAGCTGTTCTGCTGATTTTTCTTGGTTAGTTTTCATGATCTGTTTTATTTTAAGTGTGTGATTTTGTTTTGATCGTAATTTTTAAGATTGTCGCTTACCCATTTCTCATCTACTGTGTTACTGTAGCAAAGAATATGTACAGTAGCTGTTTGATCTGTTGGTAAGCGTAACATCCTCCCGAATTTTTGTTGGGCTTTGGGAGAACCTCCTGAATAAGAGTGTAGAATAATAGCATTTTTAAGGTTAGGGATGTTAATACCTTCGCTTAACTGCTCTACACATGATAGTTTAGTGATTTCACCTGTTTTAAAGGCTTCTAAGGGACTATTCTTGTTCTTGGAATGGTGAGAGTCCTTACAGAGTCTTTCAGCTTGATCTATGGTGTTTGCAAAGATTATAACTTTCTCCTCTGAGTCTATCTCTGAGATAAGTTTCTTAGCATAATTTTCCTTAGTTTCAAACTGCTTTAAGAAATTGATTCTTTGAATGGTCTTAAACATTAGATTGTTACCCATTGCTCCATCTATCTCTCTAGTGATCCAATCATACTGTGCTCTTTCACTGGTCATCCAACCTTGCTTAGTCTTAATGGTTTTATTTCTGTTTAAGTCTAAGTAGTGTACAAAGATGTGATAGTCGTTAAGAATCTCATTCTCTACGGCTTTATCTGTCTTAAATACGTACTTAATAGGGTAGTATTCCATCATAAGTTGCCCTTTCTCTGAGGTTAAATACTTAGGAGGAGTACCTGTTAAGCCTAAAATCCTACCCTTATATCCTTGTAAGAAAGGAAGAGCAGTAGCTTTAAGAGAATGTGCTTCATCTAAGATAAGAATATCATATTCTTCAGGATTGTGTTTTATGAGAGAAAGATAAGTAGTGAAGGTAATACGCTCTAAAAGCTCTTCAACCTCAAACTTAACTGCATCAGCTGTCCAAGACTTAAAGATATCTACCTTAGGAGCGACTACAAGAACTTTCAAGTGATCAGGTAAGACATTGATATAATCTAATCCTATCTTAGTCTTACCTGCACCTGTCGCTAATTGTAAACCACACCTTTTAAACTGTAAGGCTTCTTTAAGAGCCTGATGTTGTATTAAATCTCTTGTTATCATATATTATCATTTGTAACTCTTTAGTTTGCTTACGTAAGTAGGATCTTCAGCATAAACACCGTCTATGTTTTTAAGATACCTTTTTTGAATGTGAGCATAACACTTGATATTGTCTCTATAAGTGTCATACTTAGCATAGACTCCGTGTTTACCTGCTACATGTTTACATTTATGAAAAGTAATACCAAACAAGTTCTTTGCTTGAATACCTACATTAGACTTACCGTGGTTACTTTCAATTCTAGATTGTAAGCAAGCAACTGCTGCTAGGATTACTCCTTGCTTAGTAAGTTCTGCTGTAATTCCTGAATCATTAAGAATAACATCCTTTTCTGTGATAACTTCTTTTATCACTTTAGTCTTAGTTATTACCTCTGATTCTGGAAACATAAATGATACTAATAGCAATACTGCAAAGATAACATTAATAGTTAAAGAGATGTGAAAATACTTCTGATAATTGGGAGCTTTTGATAAGCTAAGATCTTGATTTTGTTTGTAGTACATGATTGTTAATATTAAATGTGAAACATAAATTAAGGCAACAACTATGCCAAATGGTAATAATTAGAACTTAGGGCAGGTATCTCTCCTACCCTAAATTAAAGTTAAATAGTATCGTCTTGCCAGTTAATAACGCTTACTACTTCAGACTCTTCTATAAAAGTCTTAAGATAATTCTTACCTACCTTGTAGTCTCCTAGAATGATATCATGGATAACTTGGTAGTCTTGAGGTACTATTACTTCTTTGATGAAGGTAATAGTTTGCTTAGTAGTAGGAAGTTCTCTTAATCCTCTTAAATAAGTCTTTTCATCAATCATAGACTTAACTGTTAGGTGTTTAAACATCCTTTTAATCTCTCTTTCTTGGATACGATCTAGCTTATCTAAGCTAGTAATCCTACCCTTAAGTTGAAAAGATTTAAATTGTGGCTTCTCCTCCCTTACGGAGTAGACTTTCTCTGCTACAATAGCAGTCGAAGTGATTCTTTTTCTCATATAAATGTATTTTAAGTGTTTCTAAATTAGATATCTGTCTAAAAAGAAAAAGGAGGCCCAATAACCTCCTTTGACGTAATACAGATATGAAAAAGATTTTAACCACTCATTGGTTAGGGCTAATATTGGTTAGCCTTTGCAGTTAGGATAAACGCTAATCTATCCTAACTAAAAAGTCCTGGAAGCAGATCTTACGGTATGCAACCAGGAACATTTAAAAAACAACTTCTTGCATGCTCACCATGCTTTTAGATTTTACTGGACATAGTTTACTGTCCACCTGTTGACGTGCACATCAGAGCAGGGTCCATCACAGTTCACTTTGGGTCATGTAACTCATTTGGGTAATTACTCCCAAGAGCCAAAGTATCTTTCAACGGTGCTAATCCGCCCTCTGTAAGAAGTTGTTTTTTGGTTCTATTGATGGGAATCGAACCCATACTGACATTGCTGTCAACAGGATTTTAAGTCCTGCGTGTCTACCTATTCCACCACAATAGAATAAAGGGAGCCTTACGACTCCCTACAAATATAATTCATTTAGTTAAATTACTTCTGCTTTAGCTTTAACTTTGTTTTCTTTGATAGCATCCATAGGATTAGCTGTCATGTTAGTAATGCTACGAGACAAGTTTTGATCTTGCTTAATAGTAGCATTAGACATACCTGGTTCAGCAAACTCTACAGAAGTGTAGATCAAAGCACCTTCAAAAGTTAACTCTTGACCATCACGAGTCTTTTTAACAGACCATTGAGGCTTAAGAGAACCATCAGCATTTTTTACTACTGCATCATCAGTAGTATCTACTCTGCGAAGGATTAAGTCTTCACCATACAACTGAGAAGTACTTACGTTAACAGGGATAGCTGTTGAATAGTCACCAGTTACATCATCAGCAGTAAAGCCAAACTGACCAAAGTCTTTGTCAAAGTTGTCTTCAGTGAAGTTAAGCAATGCAGTCATACGGTTGGTAAGGTTACCACCAAGACCACGGCTAATCATACGTTGGTGAACAGATAAGTTAGCAGGAGTGTAGCACTCGAACATAACAGTAATAGGAGCTGTAAGTCCAGAATTGCGGAAAGCTTTGCTAGCGAAAGCTAAATTAGTTGATTTGAAATCTTCGTAAGTCATAATTTTGTTTTTAGTTTTTTAAATTTGTTAATTTTTAGTTGTCTTCTAATACTGTTACTTTATCTTTCTCATAAATATAAATAGGCCCTATATAGCCGTCTTTAATAAGATAAGTCTTTTCACAGTCTTGTAACTTGTAAGAGATGATCATGTTCCATTCTGAGAACTTAAACACGAAACAATCTATTACTTTAGGAGGATTAGGATTACCTTCTCCTATGAGATCTTCAATAAAGAGAGTATCTGAATGCGTTAAGCGTTCAAGTTTTACACAGCTATCAGAACAAAGAGATCTAATAGGAAATAATTGGGCTTTTAGATTAGTAAAGCCGTTTAAAATTAAGATAAAGAACAGTTTTTTCATAGTTTTAAATTAAAGGGGCCATTGCTGACCCCTAGTTTTAATTACAAGCCTTTACGCAAGAACTCAAGTGCAATTTCTTTCTTAGAAGCACAGAATTTTAATTGATCTGCATTTTCTTTTACATACGACATTAAAGCTTTATGCTTAGCGTTAGTATAAGTTTCTTCTGTAAAGATATTAATAGCAGCACGAGTTAATGCTCTTGTAGACCATCTGTCCATTTTAGGAACAATAGTAAGCAAGTTTGCTACACGTTGACAGGCTAATTCAGATTTAGCAAAGTCAGGCATTTCAAATTTACCTGCTTTCATAGTCTTAACAGCTTCACCACCGTCATTACCTGTAGATGCGGTAATAACAACATCAAAGTCTAAGTTGTACTTTTTCTTCAAGAAAATAAGTTGCTTATAATCTTCTTTAGATTGAGCCCAGGCATTTACATAATCGCCTTGTTTCCAAGATCTAGAAGAAGAATTAAGCATAGCAACTAATTCAGTAAGCTGTTCAACATTTTCAATTCCATTTACAACTACATAAGGAATAGGAATACCTAAACGCATACAAGCCATAAGAGCATGTTGACCGTCTGCTACATACTTACACATATAGCCATTAATAAAAGATACTTCTACTACGATGATAGGACGAATCATACCATACATTTGAATAGAATTAGCTAAACGATCAATGTGTTTTAAGATAAGAGTACGTTGAACACCTGGCAAAAAGTTAAGTGTTTCGTTTGCTTTAAGCCACTTTAAGTTGTTTTTAAGACTGTTTCCGCTTACATACAACATCTTCTTAGTTTTGCTTACTGCTGTTTTAGTAACTTCTTTAGCTTTCTCCATAAAACTAATAGGAGTAGTTCTAGAAGATGACTGTAACAGAGAATTAGTTACTGTTGTTTCTTTAGAAACAATAACATTTTTACGAGGACGACCTTTTCTACGAGGAGTAGGAGTTGGTGCGTCATTTTTGGTTACCAATTTAACCTTTAATTTGTTTGTTTTCTTTGTTGTTTTCATAAATGTTTTTTTTGGTTTTTTGTTTTTTTGTTTAATTTGTGGTAGCCCCTGGGTGAATCGAACACACCATCTCTAGGATGAAATCCTATTGTCCTACCATTAGACGAAAGGGCCAATTACACTTTAACCTTAAGTGTGAAGGATTAGTCTATGCCTACTTCTTTAGCAGCATAATAAGCAGAGAAAGCTCGGCTTACACCTTGCTTTCTAAAATACCTGTAGAAATCCAAGAACTCCGCTAAGAGTCCATAAGATTTAGCTACATACCAATGTTCTAAGAATTGATCTTTCATAATATTTCAGTTAAAGAGTTAATTTCTGCTTTAAGAGTTTCTATGTAACGTTCTTGATCTCTTACCCAATTCTCTTCACCAGAATCCATAGAAGGTACTGTAAAACAAAATAGGTCATTCTCTGCAGCATTTAGTTCTTGATACAAGTAAGTCAATCGGTCTTGAATGTCTTCAGTGTTCATAATGTAATTAGATTAAGTTCTTCTTTAAGTTGATTAAAAGGGTTGTGTTCAGTAATTCTGTTTAGTGCTACTCTTAAGTCTTGAGTTTGTTCTAAATAAAACTCATCAGAGATGTTGCCTAACTCATACTCTTCATCTAGTCTTTCTAAGAAGAAGTATAAGCGGTTAATCTTCATGATGATCACACTAACAGCTAAGGCTTCTACAAATTCTTCTGGGTTCATAGTTTTGAGATTACTAGATAGTTAGCATAAGCATCTTCATAAGTCAATGCCCAAATTCTGTAGCCGTCAATGATAAATAGTTGTTTTTCCATTAGTTTTTAAAAGGTTTAGAATCTACTATTATAGAGCCAATGCCTGTAGCAATGGCTCCAATAGAGAAGAAGTTAGAGATAACGGTCAAGCCCATTTGTTCGCTTAGGTATGCTGCTAGAATAGCAACAATACAAGCAATCCCTAATAGAAGGGAAAGTAAAGTAAGTCTTTTCATGCTTCTTGGCTTAAATAGTAAATAGTACCGATAATAGTAAACACACCTACTATAAAAGTAGTAATGCCTGTATTAAACAACCCATAGAAACATTCAGTAATACTTCCTGCTCCTGAAAGATTTCCAATGATAGCAAGAAAGAAGTTAAAAATAGTAGTAGTAACTACTAAGAAGACGATTGGAAGAACTACTATCAGCAGTGCTTTCCACATAAATTTAAGTATATTCATATCTGTTTTGTTCTAATTAAGAGAAAAGGGGATTATTAGTCCCCTTATAGATTTTTTGCAAGCACTAAAATTTCTACTAAATCATCAGTACTTACACGAGGGTTAACATCTGTACCGTCTGGAGTGATAGTCAGATTACCATCATAATAAACATACCAGTTACCATCTTTGTCTATGACAGCAACTTCAGCAGTTGTTACACCCTGATCACAGTAATGACCTGTACCAAATCTTACGCTTACATAAACTTTGTTAGCAAACGTAAGACAAAAACCTTCGTCAATAAAGTCTTTAGAGAATCCACGAGTAGTCTCTTTAATAGTAATGTAGTTATTCATATCTGTATTTATCTGTATTTTTTAAAGTTATCCGCAATAAGGATCTTCTTCATCCATCCAATTATCAGTGTTGAACATCATATTAAATTGTTCTGCTTGCTCTATAAGAGCTTCAAGGTCAAAAATACTGAAGCCACTAATTTGCTTAGCATAGTCATTAACCTTAATGTAGATAGCATTAAGTCTTTCAAGTTCCAGGAGATTATCCTTAACCATTTGTTCTTTTGTCCTACTCATAGTTTGGTCTATTACATAACAGGCAAGATCAGCAAGAATTTTTGCTTTATCTTCGGTCAGTTCAAGTTCAGTCATAAAGAAACTAATAGCTTGATAATACCCAAGAGTATTAACAATTTGCTTAGCAGTGTCTTTAAGTTCATCATTCATACCATCTAACATGATAGTATGTTCATCGGTTAGTTTAAATGTATTTTCCATTTCTATATCTGTTTTAGTTTAGTTTATACTAATTGGTATTATACCATAAGGTATAATTTACTTCCATCTGCACTCAGTTGTAACAAGGCTACATGTTACCTTGCTTAGGGATTAATGTTTTCATTACAACTGCTCACCCTTTGGAAGTGAGTTGTGGTGCATTAAAGTAAAGGGGTTGTTACACCCCATATAGAGAATTATGAATCTTATATAGAACACCATTATCTTCAAAGACCATCCAATACTGATAATTAACATCAAGTCTTGTTTGTCCTTTAAATTCAGGATTCTTTAAGTTCATGTAATCAGACGAACTGATTTCCTTTGCAATGTTTAATAGATTTTCCATATGTATATTGTTTGTTTTAATTTCAAAATAAAAAAGCAGTTTAAACACTTGCTTAGGTGTAGATACAATAGCACTAATATTAATAATACAAAAATTATTAACATTACCCCTTAGATTCAATAAGACAACCGATTTGACTTACGTCCAGTAGTCTCTCCCCTAATAGGCCGTTACAAAGTAACATTTGTCTGCTATTACAGTAACACAGTAAGTGTCACTTTGTAGAGCTGTATCTGTAGCTCAACAGAAACCTGGTTCTTAAATTATAATCCCTATGAACCAGGAAGTTCAGGACATTATCTACAAGAGGCAGATACTCAACAGTTATTTCGTGCTGTAACACAAGTTATACTGATAAACTTAAGCTGGTCTTTTATGTAAAATGGCTTACTTGCTTAAGGTAAGTTAAAAACTGCCTGCTTACGCTCCGGCTACTCCACTCTGCATTCAATTGTAATAAAAAGCCAATAACACAAAAATGTTATCCGTTTGGGGCAACTAATTGTTCACCTATAAATAGGTTTAGTGTTTATCCATGCTTTATATCTCGTTACTACAATTGCCGGTCCTTGTGAAACCGGTTATGATGCATTAAAGTAAGACAGTTTCACTTCGCATTATATCTGTCTTGAACCCCGCTTCTAGGGTTTTATTAACCAAGCAAAACTTTCGCTTAGCATTAGATAACGTCTCTGATACAAGAGACGAATAAGAATAACAGATAACAACTTATAAGAGATTATATAAGAGGTTATCTGTTAGTAGGGTTAGTTAAGATTTAACTTTTTAGTCATATCACAACCTAAAAGGCATTAAAATCCACTATTTTGGACAGTTAGAAAGAAGATAGAGAGGGAAGAATCCCTTATTTCTAATGTAAAAAAGTTAAACAAAACATGATTTGTCTCCGATTTTCCCGGGTTTAGACTTTCAAAAGTTAAACAAAACCTATTTTACCTACATTTCATGACATTTCTATGACAATTGATAGATTGATGTCTTGATTTGTCGATTGATAGTTTGATGTGTACTTCCCCGAAAGTCAGGAGGCAATCAGGCGTTAGCATAAAACACTACCATGCCGCAGGCATACCATTTTAACAGAGGCAATTTGCGACCTTACTAACGAAAAAGGGGGACAGAGTCCCCCCGAAGGCAATCATTAGCCGATGCTTACGTCCCAGAAGCGAGGGTAGTCAACACCGTTTACGGTAGTCACGTTCTTGAAGGTAGCGTAGATGCTTCCGCCAAATTGCTTCGCTTGAAGTAGGTCGCCAAACTTGTAGTCGGAACTGCTACCGATAAGGATTTCCAACTTGCTGTCTTTGTAGGAGACAGTTGCGAAGGTGAAGTTGTTACGTACTCTGAACGAACGCATCGAGAAGATGTACTCTGTTTCAGGTACGAAAGAAATTGTTGGGGCTGCGCCAGCAGCATCTGTTGTGTTAGTTTTGGTTGTCATATCTGTATGTATTAAAGGTTTCGGTTGTCAGTCTACCACGGGGGTAGAGGCAAGTGCCGAAGGCATACGGGGATAGTGAAGGTGGACACCCCCACCCTCTCATAGATATAAAGTGGGGGGGTTCTAAAATTTTGAAAAAAATTTTTTTAGTTTACCTTTGAACCCATGAAAAAACTAGTCTTTATCTTATCTTTCTTTCTTTCCTTACAAGGGTTCTCTCAGAGGGATTCTGTTTATGTTAAGACCTCTATCTATTCTTGTGTGTATTCAGAGGTGTTACAACAGCCTAAGCGAGTTTGGTACACTGTTCAATGCCCTCTAGGTTCTTATCCTAGAAAAGGAATGGACTTCTACACTAACGATTCAGTAAGGACTTCAGATGGTAAGGACTATGAGGCTAATGTATGGGATAAAGGACATTGTGCTCCAGCAGCTGACTTTAACTGCGATAGAGATAGACTATGGGCTACCTTCTCTTACCTTAATTGTGTTCTTCAACACGAGAGATTAAACAGAGGTGCTTGGAGACTTCTAGAAGTCAGAGAAAGAGAACTAGCTAAGTCTCAGGTTGTCGAGGTAGAGATTAAAATGGTCTACTCTAAGAGCAGTTTAAAATTGCCAACAGGAGCTACAGTCCCTGATGGATTCTTAAAGACTATCAAGTACGGCAAAGTAAAAGAAGTTTACTATTTCAAGAACGAAGATCCAGGTACCACCGATTACTTAAGGTTTAGGAAGTAAACGACCAAAGGTTATATTACTTCTAACCGTTAAGTCCTTATGAGTAAACTGCCACATCTCTCCACTGTCTAGGATGACTGTGTATATGGTATCGGTTTCATAACCATAGTCTGTTACTAGCCATATTATTCCTTTGCCTTTAGGGGTATTTACTTCTAAGCGATTTGTAGGTTCAAAAATTATCATAAGTAAGTGTCTCTTTTACATAAATTTAAGTAGAGTGTTTTGTCTTCAGACCACTCCTTTCCTGTCCACCATTCAAAGCCTTTAAAGTCTGCCTTGTAAGCTGAAGCTAATTCGTAGCCTCCTAAAAGGTAGACGTGATTACATCTAAAGAACTGGGCTATTCTACACTCGAATAACTGAGACACATTACCTAAGGATAGTTTTGGGTTTTCATAATCCCACAGAAACTGGTAAGAGACTAAAGTCCTTCCAGTAGTGTCTTTGTATAGTTTAAAGATATTAGCTCCTACTAGTTTTTCTTCGTAGTAATAAAGCAGACATTCAAATCCTTTAAAATCTTCTAGGTTTATATCTCTTTTAAAACTGTGTTTGTCTGTGTACTTTCTATAAATAGGCTCTAGAAGAGTTAAAACTTCTTCTGATACAAAGTGCAGAGAGTATTGTATTTGTTTGCTTAGTTTTTTTACAGTTTTAGTAGGCTCATAGTCTTCTACTCTAAGTCGAACAGACCTTAGATTATACCAGTAGTCTTGCCACTCTACCCATCCCTCACTTAGATAGGTTAGATAAGTAGTATCTAAGGCTATTCCTTTGGGGTCAGAGAAGATAAAGTCTTCTTTTGTGACCTTACCGTACCCTGTTATATGATCAAAGATAACCTGTATCATAACTTTATCATAGCTCTATTATAGTTCTATTGTAAATCAAAGATAGTTAATTAAACAAAAACCACTCTTCTACTTAAGTTTTCTTGACTTATTTTTTTAAAGAGCTATTTTTGTTCTTAGGGGGAGATCTGTGTTTTTCTTGGAGTTACGATTGTTTTGTGACTAGTTTCTTTAGCCATGTTTTTGGAGGGTTACTAGGTAGGGATTCAGATCTTTCTCCTTTCATGTATTCCCCTACCTAGAACCCTTTTTTAGTTTATAAACTTCTAAATTTATATGCGTAACAACTTCTTTCAGACACCTGGCTACGCTACAGACTTAGTAAATGTAATTATTAAGGGGTTTTCGGAGAAGACTTATGTTTGTCCTCATGACTGGCAGCAGTTATACACTTTCAAAGAAAGAGTAGGAATAAAGATAAGAAGAGAAGGACATAAATGGTTTGTCTTACTTAGAGGAGGAGATAACTACGGAGGAGAATTTGAAACACAGGTTATAGAAGATAACACAGTTACTTGTTCTAAGCCTAGGTTTGAGGGTCCCTACCAGAAGTTAGGCTTTCTTAAGTACGAAGGCCAATCCGCTAAGGGTACTTTTCTAGAAGATGGTTATATTTTAAATGAAGAAGGTCAATATATAGTTTACGAATAAGTAAGAATAACATGAATTACAAAGTTTCCCAACTACAACCACTAACAGGTCCTGAAATTGCAGGAGAAGATCTTCTGTTATTAATTGACGTCAATCCCACTACAGGAAACGTAAGATCTCGTAAAGTTAGAGTAGAAGACTTAGTAGACTTTCGTTTACTTAATTCTGGTTTAAGTA
>Ga0208364_1000164_pt1 | contig 15921 bp, 16 predicted proteins | sample LakMenEpi08Jun12_FD_150680 | JGI IMG/M metagenome (GOLD analysis project Ga0208364, IMG submission 150680) | Freshwater microbial communities from Lake Mendota, WI - 08JUN2012 deep hole epilimnion (SPAdes) | ecosystem: Environmental > Aquatic > Freshwater > Lake > Epilimnion/Euphotic zone ...
ATTTGAGCCATACGAGACTTTAGTAGTGTATTCATCAATGAGAACACATTGATGTCTAGCAAATCTTCTACAATACTTCTACGATCTGCTGCAGGAAGTCTCATAAATGGGACATAGTTGGTGGAACCAAGAATAACCACCTGACAGAATGACTTATAGTTCATCTTCAGTATGGTTTCTTCCAACATCTTCTGATAGTCTTTGGATTTAGCATCCTGATCCATCATCTTACCCGACTTGTAGACCTCAAAGATCTTTGGTGCAAGTCCTCTACGGATCTTATATTCTACACCACCAGATACAAACTCAATCTCAACCATACAATCCTTCTCATTGATTGAGTTTGCTAATTGTGGAATATTAATATTTCTATAGGGTTTACCAAATAAAACAAATGTAATAGCGTCCAGTAAGGTTGTCTTACCAGCACCATTTTCACCACTAATTAAAGTGGTTCTAGTTTTATCTAGATTTATCTCTGTAAAATTATTTCCTGTTGAAAGGAAATTCTTCCAGCGTACTTTTTTAAATATAATCATGACAAATAATTAAATTTCACCTTGGAGTTTTCGGGATATTTCTCCTACGACGGAGAGAGATCTTTCTCCTTCTTTGTGCTCTTACTCTTTTGGTACGAGCCTTCCTTGCTGCTAATCTAGCTCTTCTTTTAAGTTTTGTCAACTGGGAAGATGGTATTCTTCGGCATTGTCTGCCTACTTTCTTTTCACCTGGTTTGCAACGAAACAATACTTTTCTTTTGCCCTTGCGTACAACCAATTTACGCTTGGCAATACCTTCGCGCAGGTCATGTAGAGTATATGTTTCAGACGGTTGCTCCATTTATCGTTTCCTCTTTACTATTTAGTAAAGAATTTTCTTTGAGTCCTTCCAAATACCACTCAGGGGTGTTTCCCAGTTTCCATTTGGCAAACCTAGATTTTTCAAAAATATAATAATCCCTATATGCTTTAATTGCATCTTGGTGCTTATACTGGTCTGGCATTGCTTGAGCAAATGGAGTAAGACTATCAATCTTTAAACCAGTAGGTGGGTGTTTAAACAACCACTCTGCCAATTGCGTAGATACATGTGTCTTACCATAACGCTTTGTGTATTGTTCACATAAAGCAAGGGTGTGCTTGCACAACCAATCATAGTTACGAGTTGATTGTCTAGTCCAAATTGTGCATGGATGATTGATCATTGTAGACTTATAGATGTAAGAATCTACTTTAGAATCCTCTAACATGTAATAAGTATAGCGTCTACCGTTCTTGGTCTGCCTTTCCACCTTTTTACCGTCTAATACACGATGAGCAGTAGAAAGTAATTGACAACTCTCTAGGATCATTTTTACGATGTGTTTGTCACACATGTATTCCGCTGCTGTTGTTGGATTCTTATCCAATACAAATATGTTCATTGTGAAAGGCTTTCCATGTATAGTTCATGAATGATAGTTTTCAGTTTATTCTTATTTTGAACTTCTTCCATAGCATCAATTTCTGAGTTGATAATTGTAAGCGTATCCTTGGTATTGTCAACTGTGTGTTCTGAACTAAGTTCAACATTGTTTTCTTCAATGATGTTTAAACTTGCTACACCATTACCATACATCGAATCTAAGAACTTGTCAAATATATAAGGTTTGGTTTTATTTTCTACAATAAGTTTAACAAAAGAATTCTTATACTTTGCAAAGTCTGCCTTCAACATGTCTCGTTCTGCATCATTATAACGAACAGCATAGAAGATACGATTTGGATTCTCAATAAATTCTAGTTCACGAGTTTCCGTATCAAGAATATGGAATCCCTTTCTTTCTTTTAAATCAGAGAATGTAATCTGATATGGAGTTCCAAGATATGAAACATTCTTTTCGCTCTGTTTACAATGGAAGTGACCAGAGTAAACAGTATCAAATCGTGAAAGAATTGCAGGACTCATACCATCTTCATGCTTTACTCCACGAAGAACTTCGAATCCTGTCAGTTCAAAATGACCCATAATAAAAGGCGAAGTCGTAGTTTTAATGAATTCCAAAGATGTTTCATAATTTTCCTTATTGATCCAGGGAATAAGAGCAACTGATAGACTGTCGAATTGAACATTCATGGGTCTATCAATAATGTTGATATTATTGTTTTCAAAAAGTTGATTAAGTGAATTAATTTGATTTGTATTCTTATAATAGGTATCGTGGTTGCCAATTAAACACCAAAGTTCAAATTCACCAGAATCAAAATGAGAAATAAATCTCTTTTTCACTTCTGCTAGTGTTTGAAAATTAACAAACTTACGACGATCCATCAGATCGCCAAGATGTATTACTTGTTTAATATTATGTTCACGAAGATAAGGAAAGAATTGATTCTCAAAGAAATCTAAAAAGTAATTTAAAAACAGTGGAGAATCATTCCTTACACCGAAATGTGTATCACACACAATAGCAATTTTCATTTAGTCCTCCATAAAGGATTCTAATGTTTTCTTTTTCTTCTTACGCTTCTTACGCTTCTTATCATTTTTTTCTTCGTCTTGTTTTTTATATACTTCTTGCTCTTCTTCTGTTATACCCATAGCCTTCAGATATTGACTAAAATCGCCATCATGATCCATTGACTCTAGGAATTTATATTTGATATAGTTTTGCTTCTTTTCTTTTTGTATGCGACGAAGAAATGCATAATAAATGATTTGAGTAAAATATGAAAATGGATTGTTTGATTTATCTGGATCAAAATTTTCACAATACATCAAACAGTTTTCTATACCATCACCAACCATTTCATCCTTAAATGGATAGTTCATAAAATTGGGTTTTTTGGATAAGTTTTCTGCTATCTCTAAAAAGCAATGTCCAATATATTCGGTGACTGGTGGAATGGGATCTCCAGTTTCTTTTGCTTCTTTTACTTGCTTTTTCCACTCTACCATTTCACTGAAAAATTTCTTATTATCAATGTAATGTGCTTTTACTTTTTTGGTTTTTTCTGGTTTTTCTTCTACTACTAAGAAACCTTTTATATCATCGACTATATCATCTGTCAATTTCACTTCTACTTTAGATTTCTTTTTCTTTGTCTTCTTTTTCTTTTTCATATTTTACTCCATTACAAAAGGATCATACACCATCTGGAAAGAATTTCAAGGAAAATCTATTGACATTTCCTTTTCGCTCGTTACACTTAGTGTGTCACGGTTCACCTAATGATCTATTCTAGATATAGTCTTTAGGATCAGGACTCCAATCAGACCAATCATTACCGAAGTCATTGGAATCCTTTTTATTTTTCTTTTGATGGGGTTTATTAGAAGAAGGATCTACCTTCTTCTTTTTCTTTGCCTTCTTACGGGGCTTAACCTCTGGGAAAAGATCTTCATCCTCAAAATCTTCTTCATCTATATTTTCCCATGCTTTTGCCTCTGCCATCATATCGATTATTTCTTCTGCCATATCTGGCGGAACACTAAATGTTACATTAACATTTTCTGGTGGTACATTTGAATTTTGTGTTGTAGGAGTACCCATAATCTCTTCAGTCATATCTTGAAGATTTTGTGCTTGTTGGCTTATAGCAGGATTGTCTTCTTTTTCTTTTTCTAAATCATAGCATGAAGAAATTTTTGAATCAGGCATTGAAATAGCAATAATACCATCTGCTGCTATTTCTGTAATTCTGTCTATTGTATAATCAATCCAAGGTTTAAACACTACCATTTCAGTGTTAGTCATATTGTTCTGATTCACAAGAACCACAGTTTTAAACTGCATTGGTCTTTCAACAACTAAAGTCTTTTTTCTTATTTCAAGAACTTTTGATATTAAAATATCACCATTCTTGAGTTTAATTAGTCTGTATCCGTTGTCTTGCATGTGCTCTCCAATTTGATACTTAACTTCTTGTGCGAGAACTTCTCGGATTCATAAATTTTTAATCGCTCATTGTAATGACGAAGAGTGTGATTTTGATAAGACTTCCAATGTAAGTCGTCTGCAATATCGAAGAGTCTAGCCTTATCTTTGTGTTCAGATTTTCTTAACTGTCTACCAATACTTTGTAAGACCCGTATTCTGCTCTTCGATGGAGAGGAGAATACAATATTATGTAGTCTTCGGATTGAGATGCCTGTAGAGAAGGTTCCGTATGAAGCAATGATGATTGCGTTGTCTTGTTTTTCACATAACTTACGAACTTGTTCACGCATCTCAACATCAGTGCCACCATAGACAAAGAAAACTTTCTTGTCCTTAGTATTTAGTTTCTCTATAAGTTGATGAAGCACCATACCATGCTTCTCAACAAATTGGAATAAAACAAGTGTATTACCTTTTAAGTTCAAAGCAAGATTTGAAATAAATTCGTTTCTTGCTTGATTTGAAATAATCCAATCTATTTCTTCTTTATAAGTTAATTTTTTAATTGCTCTTCGTACTTCTTCTGGATATTGAAGAACTAAACAATCAATTGATAGTTCAGAAAGAATATCTTTATCCATCAATTCTTTTGTAGATGTAACTTTCTTTACTCTACCGAACAATCCTTCAATTACCAATTTATGTGTCATACTACCATCAAGAGTACCAGTTGTACCAATACGCCAATCGCATGTTGTTAATTTTGACATAATAGTGCTCAAAGATTTGGATTTGAATAAGTGACATTCATCTCCAATCACTGCTTCAAATTGATCAAAGTATTTCTTTGGCATTTTGTAAATACTCTGCCAAGTTGAAATAATAATTCTTTTATCGGAATCCTTATCCTGACCACCGTGAATTTTATGACAATGTTCTCTAGTCTTCCAACCAGTCTTGGATGAATATTCAAAAAAGTCTGAATACATCTGGGTGACTAGGGATATGGTTGGGACGATTATTAGTATTTTTTTATCTTCTGGTAGTAGATTTAACAAATAACGACATAGGACATATATGATTAGACTCTTACCTGACCCTGTGGGAGACAATAGAAGGCTCCTACGCTCGTTTAAAGCGTGTAGGATCGCTTCTAACTGGTGCTGGTGGGGTTCTAGACGCTTTCCTGCAGCGTGGGGGTTCAGAGTCTTAATATACTCTATAACCTGTTCAAGAGTGACTCTATCTTTATTTTTTGTAATTCGGTTCTCAACCGAATATGACCTATCCTTGGCAAACTGGATAACATAGTCTTCAAGTCCTGCGTAGATAGTTTGTCCGTAGATGTTATACAACTTGATCTGTCCGTCCCACAGTTTATTTCTGTAGGCAGGCATGAACTTATGTCCTGGGACTTTGAAGGTAAAGTAGTCAGATAACTCCTTTGCAAAACTTCTATCACAGTCCACCTTTATATAAACAGAGTCTAACGGTTCAATCACTAAATCCATATACAAGTATTTATCATATACTTCCGTTGAGGAACTTGCGCCAAGAGATAGCGTCGCGTATATGAAACTGTCGATTCATGATTCCTTTGAGGACAGAACTCAAATAATCTACCTTTTCTTCTTGAATTGACATCTTATTCTTTAATTCAATTAGATCTTTATCAGCATCTAGATAGATGTCTACATCCTGACGAAGAATCTTTAGATCAAATGGTTCCCATCCAAGTTCTTTTAATTGATCCTCGCTGAGTTTACCACAATAGTATTCCCATTTGAGTTTGAACATCTTGGAATAATTTGTTTTATATCCCTGATATCGCAACTTCTCTTCATGATAAAAATTGAGATACTTGTTATGTAACTGGGGAATACGCAGAGACTCCTTATCGAGTTCTGTATCGTCAAACTTCATGTCTTGTTTTGCTTGTTCGATTAGTTCATTTAAAGTCATGATGTAATTATATCACGGATTATGAAGTAGTCAACTTCTCAATATAATAACCAGTATACGCAAATGATGCCTGACATTTTAAAGGTGAAACATCACTTACATCTGTTTCAAATTGTACTGATCCGATATTTGTAGGAAAACAATTTCTAAAATTAACAGTTAAAAATGGTTTTGAATTACTATTTAAAACCAATAATGTTGCATCTGAAAAATTATCTTCATACTTTTGATAATTATTTGCAAAATTTATTGTTGGTGGAAGTTTAATTAACCAATCATGTATTTGCTTCCAGTTTTCCATATCTTCTGCAAGAATAAATGACATGTCAAAATTGTCATAAGTTAATCCACCCATAGGTCTACGAACAGGTGTAGCAAATGGTGTTGGTTGTGTATATTCATTTATTGATATTCCGGGAAGATTTACAGATTGACAAAAATAAACTACATGAGGTATTTTATGAAATACAACACGAAATTTATTTGCTGCTAATGAGTTAAGAGTTTGTGGTTCTCTTGCTGTTAATGTTTGTAATACTGGATTTTCCATACAAGTATTTATAGAAATGATAAGGGGAGGTCTTTCGACCTCCCCTCTCGTTCAGAAACTAGATTCTATCATGTACCACCGTAACTTGCATCGTTACCGTGTAGGTTGTCTACGCGGAAAATGCGGTAGTATTGGTTTCTTCTGCGTTGTAGTCTCATTGCGTCTGGGCTGTTGTCTGAACCTAGAACGAATGGGTTGCTTACGATACCGTAACGAGTCTTGAAACCAATCTTTGGTTGGAAGGTACTTGTATCAACTGCTCTTACCATTTGTAGAGGTACATATGGGCAGTAGAAGATACCTGCGTCGTATGGGCTTGTACCCTTATAACCTACGCAAACATAATTGATTGGACTCCATGTGTCAACATGTGTTGGCATTGAGTATGGATCAATGTAAACCTTAATCTTACCACCTGAGATGGTTCCTGCGAGGGTGTTACCATTGACATCAGTATTCATTGCACTGTTGAATGCTGGGCTGAAGTCAAGGATACCACTCATTGCGAGGGCTGAAGCAACATCTGGGCTTACGATTGCCATGTTTGCACGACCTCTACGAGTCTCTGAACCAATAACATTTGCTTCACGCTCGATTTGGAATTGTAGACCACGGAACTTCTCAGCACTCCAACGACCGTCTGAGTCCTTCTCTAGATCGTAAACACCGCCGGTTGTTGAACCGAGAACTGCAACTGATTTTGCAGCAAGATCTGCTTGTTGAGCACCGAGCTTAGCAACATCATAAACTAGTCTTACTAGTTCACGGTTGATTTCAAACATGATCTCGGTTGAGAGGATGTTTGCGAGTTCGGTTTCAGCATCTAGACCGTGAACTGCCTTGAGGTCTTGTGCCATTTCGATGGTGTACTCTGCCTTTAGAGCGCGAGTCTTTGCTTCAACTGCTGTCTTCTCGATTGTGAATGACATTTCATTGAAACCGTATGTACCACCATTTACAGATGCTCCACCACCAAGGTTTTCACCAATACTGGTTGACATACCACGACCTGGCTCAAAAGAACCGTCTGTGTTGCCTATATCATCAGAAAAGAGGTTACCCATTGTACCTTGTTGAGTACCAGCACCTGATCCTGTTTTACCAGAAACGCTACTGCTGTTACCGAAACCTGTATCTGCTTCGCCGAAGAGTGCTTCTGCACCACTTCTTAGACCTGTGGAATCAGCTGCACCACCGTAACGACTCTTCATTGCGAAGATGAGTCCGGTTGGACCGGTCATTGGTTGAACACCAGCGATGTCGTATGCCATTAGATTTGGCATTGCACGGCGAACGAGGCTGATGAGGATTGGATCGAATGAATCAATACCAGTTGTTGTGCCTGCACCTGCGTTTGCTGTACCTAGTTGTGTACCTAGAATGCCTTGTGCTTCTCTTAGGCATTGTTCTTGGTTCTCTAGGAGAACTGTGGTGACATGCTTTCTGTAATTGTCTTTGATTTCTGGAAGTGCCTTGTGCTCAAGGATTGGCTTCCATTTGTTCTTTGTTGATTCTGAAAGTAATTGACGAGTGGGGTCCATTTTTTTCTAGCTCCTTTTTAGAATTCTATTTTATATATAATTTTAATTTTTTAGACTTAACCTTCGAGTGTTCTTCCGAGGACATTAGCGTATAACTTAATGCTCTCGTTTACGAATTGTTGTTCTTCGTTTGAGTGAGTTTCTTCCATCAAATTGTCGATTACAGCACCGACTTGGGTGTTTTCTGCTGTTTTCTCGACCTTTGCTGGAGCAGCCTTAGCCTTTGAATAGTTCTCAACAAGAACCTTTACCTTTGAGCGGAAATCCTCTACACTTGAGAATTCTACATTCTCAGCGAGTTTTCTTAGGTTTTCTGCATCAATTGCCTTTAGGCTCTTTGTTTCCTCTTCAAATGCTGCTGTTGCTTCTAGTAATGCAACCTTCTCACGGAGAGATACATTATTTGCAATCTCTTCGTTTACACGGGTTTCTAGAGTTTCAATTGCAGTTGTCATTTCATCAAAAATATTTGTCTTATCTTGTGGAACTTCAATGTAGGATTCTACAAAGAGATTCTTTAGACCTTCAATAAAGTTTTCTGCAATCTCTGTACGAAGACCATTATCGACGGCAAGTTGATTTTCTGTTACCCATTCTTCTACGACATATGATAGGTAATCGTTAATCTTGTTTTCTAATTCTTCAGCAACAATCATAGTTTGCTCTGCAAGTTTCTCTTCGAAGAGATTTGCCATTTGCTCTGTGATTGTTTGTAGATTTGTGTTTAGTGAAGCCTCATAGAGTGATGATGCCTTCTCGACAAACTCTTCTGATACATCAGCACCAAAGAGTGTCTTAACATCCTCTTGAACCTTTGCCTTGTTTAGTGCTGGCATTTGAACACCAGCAAATGATGGCTTCATGTTTAATGTTGCTTGGTTTGCTTCTGCTGAAACATTGGTTGCTTCAAATTCTTGTGGTTGACCTACACCTGGGAATGGTTGAACACCCTTACCTGATGCGTCAAATGTACCTTTGCCAGAAGTTGATCCTGCTGGAGCAGAAGACTTCATATTAAGAGTATTTGCAAGTGGTGTCTTACCTTCTTGCTCACTTTCGTTGTTGTTTTCTTCTTCGCCTTCTTCTTCTTCGCCTTCCTCTTCCTCTTCTTCAGTTTCTTGCTCTTCTACGAGCTCTTCTTGTTGTGGAAAGAGTTGGTTTAGAATTTCTTCTGCTAGTTTCTTTGGATCCATTTTGATAATCTCCTTGATCGATCTTTGTCTGTTTTTATTTATAATTCTTTAATCTTTGACAAGAAATGTTCGAATATCTTTAATTGTGTTTGTTCTAGATCTTTTCTAGAAGTATTCATCATCGCTTTTTTATAATTTGATATTTGAACTTCTTGCATAATTCCGTTATTCCAGACCCATTCCTTACCTTCCATGATACCATTAACGAAAGCACCTGGGGCTGATGGATCTGCAACAATGTCTACTGCTGCAAGCATAAAGTCTTCTTGAACATGGTTTACACCTTGAAATTCTCTCAAAGAACCCATACCACGGCTTGAAACACCTAATTTTGCACCTTCTTCAATAAGACTGCTTGCGATCTTACCCATTGGAGTATTTGTTAAAATTTTAGCCTTACCTTCGCAAACATTACCACTGAATGTTAGATCTTTAATTAAATGTGAAACTTTATCAAGATTTACAGTTGGTCCTTCTGGATGTCCTAGTTCACCGAATGCTCTGCCTTCTTTTACATAATTTTGCATGTATTTTTTAACAGCACCTTCGAGTATTTTTTGTGAATAAACTCTACCATTACGGTTTTGTTCTTCAGCAACCATGTAAGGACCAACGATAAAAAGTGACTTTTTACCGTCTTCTGCTGCTTCGGTTACATACTTAACATCTTGAACTGTTTCTGTGATTAGTTTCATTGATTATTCCTCTGTTTCTTCTACTTCCTCTACTTCGTCAGCCTCTTGTTCGGGTGTTGAGTAGAGATTGTTTGCAATTTCTGTTTTTCTTTCTTCAAAACTCTCACCTGCTCTTTGATAGAGAGTATTGAAAATTTCTTGTCTGAAACCATCCAAATCACCATTCAATAATTTATTAATAAAATCGCTCATATTTTAATCCTTTATCTTATATATTAAAAATAATTTTTAGTGTTTATTAACCAAAAAGGTTAGATTGACATGGGACAAACTCACTTCCTGGTCCACCAGTACCATCTGAAGCAGGTGTTTTTGAAAGATATGAAGTAGTTTCCGAACAACAAACAGGAACATAATCACCTTTTTCTTGTCTATCTTCTGCATCACATATTAGTGTAGCAAGACCAAAACACCCAGGTTGTCCTGAACTCAAATTACACTCTGATTCAGATTTATTTCTTGATGCACCATGAGAATAATAATATGGATTTGGATTATTTTCTGCACATGGTAATTGGCATTGATATAGTTCATAGCATGTAGGAAGATTAGAACAATCACAATCTGTTATAAATTTTGGATATTGTGCTACCAATTCTCCTTCTCCAGAACAATTATCATAATATTCATAATGACCAACTTGAATCAGTTCTCCTGGACATGAAGTTTTTAATGAGCCACTATTGCATGGTATGGTTCCGATGCCATTTGCACTTTCACCTGATTGTGGACCGTCGCAACTACTACTCCAAGAACATGTCGATGGAATTGTTGGATCACCACAGTTATTGTCATTTCTAAAACCACCATCCGGAATACTATCGTCCCAAAAATTATTCCATGTAAATCCACCAGAACCCCATGAAGATCCATCCCAAATTGGCGAATCTCTTACTACAATTTTTCCATATGAAACCTGGCAACAACTTGGTCCATCATTTTGTTCTACAAGTTTTGAAAGACATGCACCGCAATTCTCAATAACTTGGTCTATGAATAAAGGTGGATCATCAAATCTTCCAACATCAATGTTGCCTCCAAGAGAACCTGCAAGTGAATAACTGTTTTGTATAACGCTTGTAGTTGGTGCTAGGTAACATTCTCCTTGAGATAAAATACTTTTTCCACCAAAATCACCCTCTATTGCTTTCTTTTCCCAATTTGAATTTGCACCTTCTTTTGGTTGATATTCTTCATCCTCACATACTTCTGGTTTTGGTTGACTTACTAAACAACTTCTAGCATCTTCTAATATGGTAAATGGTCTACCACAACCAACATAATCGCTATCTGAAGGATTACCGGCATTGGCTGTTAATCCACTCAAAGGATTACCCGATAGTAAAGGAAAACTTCCACCATTTGGAGTTAACCCTGCTAATAAAATTTGAACAGGATCATATACTTGGTAATTAGAACCATTTATATTATAAACTAAACCAAAACCAGCGGAACCATGAGAATCAGTATCCCAACATCCACCAACTTCACCACCAGCACAATCAACCAAACATTGCCAACTTCCTTTTCCACATGGAGGTAAACCTAACCAATAACCAGATTTTGCCAAAAATTGTTTTAATTGTGATTGACCAGGATCTCCAGTTAACCAAGTAATGTATTGGTTATAAGTTGTGACATCACTTACTCTTGTTGGTTTTGTGAATGTAGAATCAAAAAGATATCTACTTAAAAAATTCCACTGTGGACAACCGAATGGTTTTGTATATGTGGTTTTTGTTCTTCTTGGTAAGCAGTCACCACATTGTGATACTTTTCCAGAAGTAAATGAAGATGTATAAAATTCAGAACAATCTAGATCTTGACATTTAGGAGTTTTTAAATTATAAACTCTATCTTTATGTTCTGATTGCAAGACACTATCAGTTATGATTTTTGGAGAAATTATAACTTCATCTATACCAGAAACTCTGACAGAAAATCTTGGTGTTGTTAATTCTACTTGTAATAAATAGTCAAGCATTTATATTATTATCCTGAAAAAACAATCACTAGAATTACATCGTATGTTATCTTGTTATATTTGGTGTTACTACAAATCTTCCTTGCATTATTCGATAAACAATAGCATTTGGATGGTCAATAATGTCTTGAGAGAATAATATTTCAATATCATATAAAAAATTACCATAGGGTATTTTTCCCATAACATCTGCGCTTATTGTTATTATTATATTTGGTTGATCTTGTTTATTTGTTGATGAATTCTTACCATCTTTAAGATCTATCTTAATATGTGAATAGTCAAGATCACTTTGCCCCCATAATGTTTCATCATCACCTTGTGTTGCTAAACTGTTTTCTTCAACAAGGATTAAATCACCATCTACAGAATCTCTAACTTGCATACGAACATATGTTTTTATTGGTAATAAATTTCCATTTGAATCTTTTGGAAATTGGTCTTCATATCCTTCTATAATACTTGTTGGAGGATCTAATAAGTTTATGGAATTTTTATTGATATCCGTAAACTTTAATTTTAAACGAAAAGTAGATCCTTCGTCTGTTATGATATCATAATAGGCTGCTGACATCGAATGTTTTACCTCCTGTTGTATCACCTGTTTGTGATGCTGCAGTATTTATAGCACCACCAGAGGTATCAACATTTTGATCTTGTTGTGCAACTTCTTGACCAGCACTTTGTGACTGTGAAGCCATAACAGCTTCTTGTTGTTTTTCTAATTGTTGTACTTGTTCTTCTTGTATTTCAGAATCTATTTGTTGAATTTCGAGATCAGTTTGACGGAGAAGATTCTTTCTTAGCCATCTATCCGAATAAAACTTACCAGAGTAATCTGCAGCATCACGGAGAATAGCAATTCTATCTCTTAAGATTTCTGCTTGCTTCGATTCTGCAAAATATGAATCAGTAGCATATTTAAAATTTATCTTTTGATAAATTTGATCCCAGTCTTGTTGACTCATTACTTGTCGAGATAATAATTGTACTCTTAAGAAATTTAAGAACATTTCACTGAATTTCATTCTTAGTTTGTTTATAAATTTAGCAAACTTTAATTCATCTCTTGAAATTTCTGAAGCACGACCCATATTGAATCCGGTATTTGCTTCAATGCGAGACTCTGGAATATTGAGTGCTTTCAATAATTTCTTTTGGAAGTACATTACATCTGCCATCTCTCCTAAGTTTTGTCCACCAGGAAGAGTGGAAATTTCTGTGCCACGACCACCTTCTCTACGAGGTAGCCAATAATCTTCCAACATGCTCATGTGTTTACGATCATCACGGAGTTCTCCGGTATTTGCATCGTAAACAAGTTTATTGCGGAAACGATTCATTTGATCACGCATGTATTGCTCTGCTTTGTTCTTGGGTAAAGAACCGACATCGATATAGAATACACGACGCTCTGGAGCACGCGACCAACGATAAATGACTGTAGCATCTTCAACCATTCTCAACTGATTGAGTGGTTTAATTGCTTTGTGTAGATAACCAATGATTCTCTTACTTGAATAATCATACAAACCAGAATTCACATAATTGATTGAATCTGTTGATATTTTCAATCCCTTTGTATCATATGGATTTAATTTTTCATAGTTTGAGAAAACATAATATTCTCTAACATCTTCAATGATAGGAACATTTCCAAGTTTTGTATTTCTTTTTACTTCACGAATCTTCTTAATCAAAAGAGGATCAATAACACGAACTTCTTTCAAACCTTCAGTTGGATCATCGTTCAATATGTGATGGAAGTACAATCTACCATCAATATACCATTTACGGAAAAGTTCATGTGCTTTCTTATTGAAGTTTAATAATTGAAGAATTGTTCCAAACTCTTCATTTATAATTTGTTTAATTTCTTCTGGTACTTGAACTTTATCAAGATCAAGTTCGACAATTGATCCTTTAGCATCTTCAGTTATTGCTTCATTGACAATATCATCAATTGCTTGATCGAGTTCAGCATGAAGGCTCATTTCACGGTATTTTCTAACTAGATCAACATCTGCCTTTAAAGTACCATCCAAGTCAATGTAAAATCCTTGAAACCCACCTGCTTCAACAACGGATGCACCGTCGTCAAAATTCTTGGGTACAAAGGATTCTACCTTTTCTGGTTCCTTATCTTTTTTGCCAAATGTAAATCCAAATAGTTCAAATGCCATAATAAAGATCCTTTTTTATAAAGTACTGATTAATTTCAGCTACGGCTTGTACCGATACCAAAGCTGAAGTTTCCAGTATTTATACCGAATGCTGTGGAGTTCTTGCCACCACCTGCACCCACTGCTACACCTGCGCCACCTGAGCCAACTGCTACACCTGCTCCTGTGCCGTAACCACCACCAAATCCACCGCCAGCAAATCCTGGGATACCGAATCCTGCTGCACCAGCACCTGCTATTGCACCTGGTCCGATTGCGCCTGGTAAGCCAACTCCATTTACTTGGAATGGTGATGAACTTGTGATGAAATATGAATATTTGAAAGTTACTTGGAAATCAGATACTGTATCGTTTTGATCATATCCTAATTGGACAGATGCAATGTTTTCTGGCCAAACATCGAAGAATTGATACCACTTAACTACTTGGTAATTTCTTGATAATTGTGCTACTGTAGCAGAACCAAATGCTGCTCTTGGATTTGGATATGCTGTAGCATTACCTGCATATGAATTAAATAATTCGTTCCAATATTCAAATGCATTTCTTAGTGACATTCCTTGATCGTTGATAACATCGATTGTCCAATCTTCGAATTGACGATCTCCTGGATACTTTGCCATACGACCTAAGTATGGAACATTTACTTCACCAAGAATTGATGAAGGTAATGTTGCTGCTTTGCAGAAGAATTGTAATTGTGGTAAAGCACCAATCTGTGGACTTGTCATAGTTACAGAGTACAAATTTGGTCTTGAACCGCCGTCGAAGGCTGACATGAATGAATTAATTGATGAGTCTGCCATTTATTTGCTCCTTGATTTTCCTCTTTATTTATACTCTTTTTTTAAATTATCCACCGAATTCTGCGAAGGTTACACCTGTTGGGGTAGCAACAAAGTTTAGACGGATGAAGTTGATACTTCTTGCTGGTGCAACAAAGATATCAGCAACGAATTGATTTTGATCGATTACACTTGCTGGATTATTAGATTCATCACACACTACTGCATATGAACTTACACCACGCTTACCTTGAACTTCACGAAGGAAAGGCTCAACTAATTGTCTAAATTGTGCTCTTGTGAATGCATCGTTGAATTCAAAGAGTTGGAACTTAGCTGCTGTAGCAATTGTCTTCTCTAGAACATTGAAGAGTCTACGAACATTGATTCTATCAAATGCACTTGGTTTGGTTTGTAGAGTCTTATCACCGAAGAGAATTGCACCAGATCCTTGGAAAGATACTATTGGGTTAATGTTGTTCTTATATAACTTATCTCTGTAAGTTTTTGATGGGTTCCATACCAACTTTACTATGTTATTGATACGACCACGATCATATCCTGCTGGTGAGAACCAAGGCTCTCTTGTGTTATCTGTTCTTACACAGCAACCTGCAGTGTCACCACAGAGAGGAATATATAAGTACTTATCGTTATAACGATCATATTGATACTTAGCATTACCATCCATTACACCGTAGGATGACGAACCTAATGTTGTTCTATAATTGTTCAGTACAGTGAATGTTGCGTCATCTGATGTTAATGTTGCATTTAGAACATCCAAAGCCTTTGGTGATACGAATGCGATGCAATCTTGACGATTTGCTGCAATATTGATTACCGACTTAGCATTTGATGCAGTCATATTACCTGCAATCAAGAGTGATACATCAACATCTTCTGAATTTGAAAATTGTTGCTCGAATGCTGCAACTTTATCAGCCTCATCTAAAGTTGAGCTTGGTGTTAAAGAACCACCATTTAATGAATATGACTTGACTGTTGAAAGAGTTTTAAATGCTAGTGATGATGAAACGGCATTATCCCAATCTTGTGTGTTTGCTTGAGTTCTGTAAGATGCTGGCTCGTTACCTACCCAAACATACTTAGAACGATTATTAATTACATTTCTCCAGAAGATTGTATTACCGTCACCTGAGCGAGCG
>Ga0208364_1000168_pt1 | contig 15724 bp, 8 predicted proteins | sample LakMenEpi08Jun12_FD_150680 | JGI IMG/M metagenome (GOLD analysis project Ga0208364, IMG submission 150680) | Freshwater microbial communities from Lake Mendota, WI - 08JUN2012 deep hole epilimnion (SPAdes) | ecosystem: Environmental > Aquatic > Freshwater > Lake > Epilimnion/Euphotic zone ...
CTCATCCGCTTCCTGATGTCAGCTTTGACAGCCTCGCTGTAACGCCGCACTGGTCATCTCCTTGAGCCCCCGCATGGTCAAAAGCACGGGCGACAACTTTCCTGACGGCGGGGGGCACCGTGGACGGTGTGATGATCTCCAGAATCCCAGCGTCCTTGAGCAGGGTCACCGCATCGCGGGCGACGTGATCGGCACCGATCGTGTTGGAACTTGCCCCTACTGGATCAAGGATCACGAGCTTGTCGAACCAAAGGGCCGCCACCTTCAGCATGGGAAGCTGCGCGTTGGTGAAGGACGCGTAGGGGTAGTAGAAGAGCTTGTGTGGGGTCATGGGGCCGGGCGTTCTCAAGTCGCGCTGTTGCGATTCTGCTCCATCGCTCAGGTGCCCAACGGGGAAAAATCAGCGGCAAGTATCGTGCACATCCAAAGAGGAGCGCCGGGCCCAGTCAAAGAACTCATCCAGCCAGGCGCCGAGCAGGAAGACCAGGTCGCCGAAGCGATGACTGAAGAACCGGAATGCGGCCCAGGCCTGGACGCCTTCAAGCCTGATATAGCGATCCGCCAACACAGCCGCAACTGCCTCGCCCATCAGCAGAAAGGTAAACAGCGCACCAGGGAGCACGATGGATAAGAAGTCCATCAGGCCGATGAAGAGCTTGTGTGGTTTGAAGTTCATGAGCCTTCTGGGTACTCTCGCGTTCAAGCATCCAGTCGATGCCCGATCAACTCGGCGTGCGCCGTTCTCAGTGCCTTGCTGGCGGCATCCAGCGGCCCGATGAATCTCGTCTCATACCCCGGCCCACCTTGCATGAACTCGGCCAGGCGCGGCAACCGCTCTACGGCAGTCCAGACGAAGGTGGGCATCTGCTCTTGCGGCATGTCCGAGCTGCCCTCGGCAAAGGCCTTCACAAGTTTCTCTGCCCTCGATTCATGGAACCGCTGCAGGTCGGCCAGCGGCTTGTATTCGGCCCGGAATTCGTCCGTCAGCTCGATCAGGTAGTCCTTCATCGAATCAACCTGCGGCCTAACGCGCTGCTGTAGACCCACGGGCACGCCGGTCACGCGTCCTGAAAAGAGATAACTGGCGAAGAGGAAGACGGCCAAGACTTGCGCGTCATTGAACATGGCGTACCGATCCCCCAGCGTGCCTGAACCCACCTCGCCCACCAGCAGGCCTGGCAACGCCTACTGGGCGGTATAACGACGTATGGCCTGCTCCTGAGTCGCCTCGCCAATTCCCGACTAATTCGCATAGCGGAGTGTTCGTTCCATTCATTCGCTAAGAAGCGTGAAACTAGTGACTCCTGTTGTCATTCCTATGAATTTGCGTCAACTGGTAACCGGCCGCAACCGGTAGAAGTGTATTTGCCGGGATTGGAACCGATGGTGCCTCTGGCTTAACCACTGGCGATTTGCCCGGGGCATTCCTTACCTTGTTGGGCATTTTGGAACCCTCTAGCAGCGACCCTTCGAGTGTATTTCCAACTTTCTCCATTCGCGGCCCGCCAGAGGACTTAACTCTGGTTGCCCCGGTCTGGCGTTTCAGTTCCGTGGAGACACTTTTCAGAAGTTTGACCGTACCAGTGCCCGGCAGAGCTCCCTTGCCTGGTCCATGGACATGGATATCTTTCACGGTGAGGGTGTTTCCATCTAGCTCCATCTTGGCAGAAACACCAAGTCGCTTTCCGTCTACCTCGACAATCATCTTCTGTTGGCCATTTAGAGGTTTAAACACTTTCTTAATCGGGCCGCCCTCGGTGATCTTCAGACTCCCGGGCACAGGTGTCGAAGGCTTCGTCGCTGCTTTTGCCATTTTCGCACCGCCAGCTACAATGGATAAAGCGGTACCAACATCGCCCGCTATCTGAGATGCGCCTAAGAGTTTATTACCTGCCTCCCAATTTTCAACACCTGCAGCCGCACCCTCCCCAAGGTGCATGATTCCCCGGACGGCAGAGCCCGGATCTAATGTCGTTGATGCGACGCCAACAACAACGGTTCCCGCAGTCTTTAGCAACGTCGCAGCGCCAACCGCTAAAGCGCTGGCGACAGAACCTGATCCAGCTGCGTCCACCAACCTGTCAAGTACTCGATCCATGTGCTTGTCAGCGGCTTCGGTCATTTGTTCACCTGAAAACCCGACTAGGCTGCCCGGCGTCCAAAGACCACCCAACTTGGTATCGCCCCACGAGTTAGCGAGCTCAGCCGCTGATGGAAGGCTAAATGTTCCATTTGGATCAACGAATCGCACGGGGTTAGCGCGCACATACCGATAGACATTGCTTTCGTCAATCAAGCCCATGGGATCTGCCGCGGTCCAACGTCCCAACCAGGCTGACAAGTAGCGCCTCTTCGAGTAATAAAGCCCGCTCTCTTCATCCCGCTCCTTTCCTGTATACCGATATCGCTTCGCCGTCTCCGTCTGGCTACGTACGGCCTGATACGTTGAAGTGCCGTAGGGCGCATACTCCTCGTAGGAAATGATCTGCGCTAGCTCATCCACCTCAAGGCTGGCCGAGCCAAGGTGATTGCCGAACTGGTAGCGGATCAGTAATAGCGGATCACCTGGGTCCGGTGTCCTAGGGAAGGTGCGCGTTTCAACCAGGGCCACCCGCTGCTTGTCGTCCATCACGTGCAGCGTCTCGCGTTCCAGTTCGAGTGTGCTGCCGTTAGCCTCGTACTCGCGATAGACTTCGAAACCGTCGAGGTAGATGCGTTCCTCCTTCTTGGTCGCCGAATCGGGAGCCATTGACTGGCGTTCGGTCACCTTGCGAATGCGTTGGCCAGAAGCGTCGTAAACGTAGTAGGTGGTTTCAGGTGTGCCGCCGTTGTTCACTACCTGACGCGCCGTGGCGGTGAGCTGGTCGCGGTAGTCCCAGCGCATCAGCGGAAGGTGGGCCATCCGCGTCATGTTGCCGTGGACATCGTGACCGTAGTTTTCCGGCTGAGGGGTAGTCCCTGCCGGATTCAAAGTTGTGCGGGTCAGGCGGTTGCTGGTCTTTGGTGCCGTGCCAGTTCCAGCTTCGATGAGGCTGGGCTCCAAGTAGACATAAGCACGCGTCCATCCCTGATGGGCCGGGTCGCTGCCGCGATGCTGCATCTGCAGAAGGTTGCCAACGGCGTCATACACATAGCGCTCGATGTAAGTGCCCATGGCGTGGCCGTTGCCGGGATGGTCGATCCGGGTATGGAAGGCGTTGAACGCGTCCTGCGCCGTGGGGGGATGCCTCTGCTGGTTTCCATTCTGACCCAGATGTTCGCGGCCAGTGGCCTGGATCAACCGGTAAAGGGCGTCGTAGGTGTAGTCATTACTGGGTTCCACCCGTTGGTTGGCGAAGAAGATGATCTGTTGAGCATCGTCCTGGATGTGGGTGATGTTGCCGGCGGGATCGTAGGTGTAGTGGAGGTTTTGGACATACCTGCCCGGCCAGGCTGGATCCGGCTGTTGGGGACCATCGCCGAGGAAGTCTGAGGCTCGGCGTCTTGTCTGCAGCTGAGTGAGCCGGAAGGTGAGGGGGTCATAGCTGTAGACGGTGCTAGCTCCGTTCTTATAGTCGATCCGCTGCCGCTGACCTTTGGCGTCATAGTCAATGTCGGCAACTCCCACCGGCGACGGCACGTCACCTGCTGGATCGAGCAGAGAGGTGGGCTCGGCGGCCTGTTCCAGCCACACATCCAGCCGCTCCATCAGGTTTGCTTCGTTGAAGACTGGCTGGATCAAATTGATTCTGTTGGGGTGTCCGGGCCGTGTGAGGCTGCTATGAGGTGCTACGGATTGGATCGGACGATTGAGGGCGTCGTACCGGGTGCTGCTCTCGAAAGTTTCGGCATCCAGTTGGGGCTGGGGATTTGCCCCCCAGTCGGGAATCTCCTTGTAGTGAGAGATCAACTGGCGGCTGCTGCACAACAGGTTGCCCTTGAAGTCGTAGGCCAGCGACGGCGTGCCAACGGGATTCAGCCGGGCGTTGGTGGCGATGCCGGCAGAATCGGAATGCCGGTAGATGCGGCTGCGCAGGTTGAGCGCCTCGGCATTGACAAGGGCCTCGCCGTAGTCGATCTTGTCCACCAGCAGCCCTCTCGGGTTGGCGGGATTTCGCGTGCGTGGATCCGATTCCGCCGAGCTGCCCCGCACGTATTGGTTGAGCGCACGACGCAACGCGTCGTAGGTGGTGGTGAAGTTGTGCCCCCGGCTGTCCCACGCCCGGATGGGCTTACCGGCCACGTCGTTGAGCATCCAGCGTGCCCCCGCTTCCATGCTGAGCTGGTGGATGCGGTTGCCCAGCATGTCGTAGGCGTAGCGCATCACAATCCGGCCAAGTGGATCATCGACCACGACTGGGTTGCCGGAAGCGTCTAGCGCCTCTGTATGGGTGATGGCGTCGCGCACGGCGCGCTGGTTTCCTTCGATGTCGAGCTCCACACGGGTAGCGAAGCTCTCCTCGGTTCCGTCGAGGGCGTGGCCAGCGCAGACGACACGATTGCGTGCCACGGTCAGGAACGGTCGGCCCAGGGCATCCAGGTGGGCTGTGGTTGGTGTGTCGGCGTGGGCCGCAGCGCGCTGGGCGACTGTCTGCTCATCCGGCCCCAACGCACCGCCGATGCGTTCCGCGTGCCAGGTTTGCCAAGTCAGCGGCTGCGTCTTGAAGTATCCGGCCACATGGCCGCCGATGTCGGGGTCGATACGCGGATCACCGGTTTGCGCGTTGTGGCTGGCGCAGGTGTCGTTGACGTCGTAGGAGGTCTGCTGCCAGGGGTCGAAGAGGACCTTCTCGTAGAGGTGGTTCGGGTGCAGCGTGGCGATGACGCGCTCGGCCGGGTCGTAGAACAGCACCGGGCTGACGCCCTTGATCACGCCGAATTCGAAGCCCTGCGTGGCCGAGAAGAAGGGCTCGTACTGCCGCACCGGCTTGCCCTTGTTGTTGAACACCGTCCAGCCACTGCCCACCCAGCGGGGGTTCAGTTGCGCTGAAGTGTTGTCCAGAGGATCCAGCCGGCCGGGCTCTGCCTGGATCTTCTTCTGAATCTCACGGCCGAAGCCATCGGAATAGCTGAAGCTCACCTGCAGCCGGCTCTCCTGCCCCGCCGCCAGATCACTGACGTGGGTTTCGCGGGCGATGGTGGCCGCCACGGCCGGTTGCCACTGGGAGGGATCGGTTGGATGGGCCGCTTGGCTGCGGCGGAAGCGATCCAGGTCGTAGACGATGCGGTTGGTAGCGCCTGCAAGCAGATTGCGGCTTGCGTTGGTGGCCTGGCTGCGCCTCGGGTCTGCGGGGTTCGCTTCCACCGGATCGGAGAAGAAGGCGTCCAGTGCGTTCTGGCTTGGGTCTGGCACGAATCCCGCCAGGGAATCACCTTCCTGAGGGGCCGGGGGGGCTTTACCCATCACAGCCGTGCCCACCACCATCCCGAGCACATCGAAGGCCACCTCGCTGCGGTTGCGGTTGGGATCGCTCACCAGCCGCGGCTGCAGAACCCGGTAATCGTTGGCCTCCACCGTGATGCGGTTGTCCAGCGGATCCCTGGTCTCCGCCATCAGCAGGTCAAGGGCGTCGTGATCAACCACTGCGGACTGGCCGAGGGGATCACGGATTCGGCGTGGCAGGAAGAAGTGGGCCCTGGCTGCCGCCAGCTCGGTGGCCGGGAGATCGACCGGATTGGGTGAGAAAAAGCTGCGCCCCGAAGGAAGCCACCAGTGGCTGTTGCCATCGAGGTCCACATAGCCACCCTGATCCGCTCCCTGCCCGCCGAGCACCTGGCCCCGATCGGCGTTCGGCAGTAACCCCTCTGCGGGCTGGCCTGTACGGGGCCGTTGGAACACCGCATCCAGCAGCCCGGGGGTGAAGGCCAGCTTGTAGCTCTCCCCCAGCAGAGCCAGGGATTCCAGCTGTCCCAGGGACAGCAGCTGGTTGGCATTGCCCGCGGCCGCGCCCAGGTCGTTGGGGCGGTAGAGGGTGCGCAGGTGTTCGATCGGCCGGCGGCGGCGGCTGCCGCTGGCCGTGGCCTCGTAGGCCACCTCCGGGGGATTGAGGCGGTGCCGCAGCTGACCGGGAGCGGCGGAATCGGGCTCGATGAAATCCTCGGCCCGGTAGCGGCCGGCACGCCCCGTGGCGGGATAGTCCGTGAGCTCGTAGGTGATCGCTTCGCAAGGCAGCGGGGTGCGGTGCTGATCGCTGCTGTCGATCGCGTTGGTGAAGCGGTTATCCGTGTAGGTGAGCAGGGAGGTGGTCTGGCGCTCCCGGTCCCAGGCTTCGCTTAGGGGCGAGTTGCGGCGGCCATAGCCCACGGCTGCATCCTTGCGCACATTGCCGTAGGCATCCACCTCCAAGGTGAGGGCGTGCTGAATGCGCGGATCGGCCGGATTGCGCTCGTAGTGGTAAGTGAGCGCTTCGCGGGGGTGGGTGAAGTACACCGCATGGCGATTGGGGCCACACCCTTGCAGCATCCGGATGGCGAAATTCCGCTCGCTCACCGTGTAGGGCGTGCGGGCGCGCTCGATCTCCGCCGCCGTGGCGCCGGGGTGATCGGCGTCGTCCGCATACACCTCCTGGCGCAGCATCATTCCCTTGAAGGCCCGGCAGGCTTCCCGTTCCTCCGCTGCTGAGAGGCCCTCGGGCAGCAGGGTGTCGGGTAGCAGTTGATCCGAGATCTGCTGGGGCGTGAGGCCCGGCTCCCGGTAGTACTCGTTCGCGTACTGGCGCGACACCCGCTCCCGGCCCAGCCATACGCCGGTGTGAAACCAGGTTTTGGTGTGCACCGGCGGCTGGGTGTGGGCCGCCTCCTCGTTCAGAAAGCCGCTGGCGGCATTGCCCGCTCCGGCCACCGCATCGAGGCGCTCCGTATCCCATTGCTCCACCATCCCAAAGCCACGGAATTCCCGCTCCTCGCCGTCGAAATAGCCGTGGTGATAGGCATAGCGGCTCACGAAGCGATTGCAGCTGATGTGGTCGATCGTTTCCACCCGTTCCACCACCTGCACAGGAAACGGCAACCGCGTGATCCAGGGTTTGCCGTTGAGCTTGTCCTCTAGGTAGAAGCGCAGCGAGGAGCAGTAGCGAACTCTTGTTTCGGCGCCCAGGTTGTTGACGCTGGTGGTGAGCAGATGGGGTTTTCCAGCGGCCATCAGCGGCACGTAGCGCATCTGGCGACCACTGTCGCCCGCCAGCGGCGACGACCACACCAGGCAGGCCGTGCCATTGCCCAGCAGGTCCACGGTGGTGACCTGAGCTGCGCTGTGGATCGGCGGGAATACCTTCAGGGGCACCGCTTCGCTCCAACCGTTGCCCGCCTGGTTGAAATAGATCCGTACCCCCTCGCTATGTAGATAAATCAGATCAGTAGTGCCGCTGCCGTCGATATCAGCCAGTAGCAGGCGCTTGGGTTCAAACAGCTCGGGATGGTCGAACAGGGGCGGGTTGTCCATCGATACCTTCGCCCCGAAGCGCCCGTAGCCCAGATTCGGCCAGTAGCAGATCTCGCGGCCGTGCACGCCGGCACGGATGCGCACCACATCCGCTTGCCCATCGCCGCTCATGTCGGCCAGATGGATGCTCTCGCTGCCATCGGCGAACACCACCCGGGGCCCTTGCTCCTCATCCCAGGGCAGCGGCACCCGTTGGGCGCCCTCAAACCCCTGCTCCTCCAGGGAGCGGTACCACACGAACACCTCTCCCTCGCTGATCAGCAGATCGGCGTGGCCGTCGCCGTCGAGGTCGATGAAGCGCAGGTTGGGGTCGCTGAAGTCGACGTTCGGCAGATGGCGGAATGCCCGCCAGGGTTGCCAGCTCTCCGCATCGTCGTGCTCATAGAGGCCTGGCAACGGACCGCTGAACGTCACCACATCCGGCAGGCCATCGCCGGCCAGATCAAGGATCTGGGCCCCGGCCGCCAGGCTGGCATTTGGCTGGCTGGCCACCGTTTCCAGGGTGGCAAAGGTGGCCACATCGGCCTGGGCATCGGCCCGCAGCCGCTGGCTCACCGGGCTGAGGTTGCGCTTGTAGAACCACGCCCCCGCCTGTTCCGTGAGGATGCCCGGTAGGCCTTCGCCATGCAGATCCACCCAGCGGTAGCTGCTGCCATCGAGGCCGATCGGCAGGTTTTCGAGGTTGGTGGGATCCAGGAGTTCCACCGCCTCGCCCAGGGTGGGCTGGCTATAGCGGAACTCCAGTGTTGGCAGTGCTTTGGTGGTGCTGGTGCCCCCCTCCTGCTTCCAACCCCGCTGCACGACCTGGGCCAGGAAGCTGTAGACGGGCTTGCTGGCGATGGTGGGGGCAATCTCGTCGTCGTAAACGAACTCGGTGCTTCGCACCACGCCCTCATATCCCTTCTGGAAAAGCCGGTCGGCTGTGGCGGCCTGATCAGGGATGTGGTGCAGCATCAGCACCCGCTCGCAGCGGCGGCAGATGCGCACCTCAAAGCCGCTGCGGTAGCTGGAGAAGGCATCCGGGCGGTAGAGCCAGGGTTGCACCGGGGTGCCGGTGGGGTTGGTTTCGTTCAACTCCCCGTAGTCGAAGCGCACCTCGAACAGCCAATCGGCGGCGGTGTCGCTTGGGGGAGCGGGCAGATCGCTCATGCGCCGGGGGCGCTGACCCTGGGCATCGAGAAACGGCTTGCGGTTGCCGTAGAGGATGCGGTGCAGGTAGCGCTGGGCGGTGCGCGCCGGTGCGTTTCTTGCCCCTCGGTTGCGTTGATGGGCGGCCAGAAAGGGATCGACCTGGCTGGGCCGCAGTGTGGCGGTGCCATCTTCCGCTTTGTAGAGATAGCGGATGCCATTGCCCTTGTCGTCGCGGCTTTCGCAGATCAGCCAGCTGAATATCCGCTGCAGATCCTCGGGATCGGCAATACGGCTGTTGGCATCGGCGCCGTAGATCGTGAGGATGTTGTCCTTGGAGATCGAGCGCCAGTGCATATCGGCGCGCTGCTCGGCCTCAGGGCGAGAGTCTGAGCTGGAGGGAATCCACTGCCAGCGCTCGATGCGGGCGAACAAGCCCTCGATGCGGGGACGGTAACGGCGCACCCGGTAGCCCTCGATCAGGTCCTCGTGGATTTCCAGCCCCGTGGTGCCTTGGCGCAGCACCGGCACCAGATCTTCCGAGCCGGAAAGCACGAATACGTCCTCCTCCTGCGGATCGGTGCTCCAGTCGCGGAAACGAGGCAGGCCCTTGTCGGTTTTGCGGGTGATCGCAGGCAGCCCCAGGCTCCAGCCGAAGCCAAAGGGTCCATTACCGGCGCCAGAGTCGTAATTGAGGCTGAGCTGGGGCCCGAAGCCACTGCGCCCCGGGCTGGTGGCGATCGGCACGCTCATCGAGCCGCTTCCGGTGACCGGATTGGCGGCGAACTTCTCGCCCATGCCCCGGATTGCCCCTCCCCCCTTGGGCAGGCTGATGCTGGGGGGCTGAATTAGGTGGGTCTGGGTATCGCTGGCGCCGACACTGGAGGCTCCTTGCCCACTTCGCGCAGCAGCTTGCGGCCCCCCCGACGGCCCAGCACCTGGTGATCCTTGCTGACCTGAAACTGAAGGGGGGGGTGCCATTCGCCACTGGGGCGTTAAATAATCTACTCACCCTGGCACCGGTGCAGCAAAAGAGCCACGGGCGTTACAAACCTTTTCTATTGAGACACCGCATCACTGATATGGATTCAGGCTCTGGTCGAGCCAATGACTCAATGTGGTTCAAGACAGTCCGCAGCTCATCAGCGAACTATCACAATCTTTGGTCCAAAATGTACATCTTGGCAAGACCGCCGAACGCTGCCCCTGAGTGGCAGGCAAGGAGATTGCGGCAGCGCTGCAGAGCACTGCGGGTGGCCTGTCCACTCGAGGGGCTTGTTATGCCGAGAAAGATTGCATTTGAATCGTCATTGATCTCTAAACACAACCGTGCCATTCGCCGCAACCCAGGCTTCGGGGAAGCCAACGTGTGAAATAGCGTTTTTGCTTCTATCTAACTGACGCTCAGTTTCTTTAACAACTATGGCTGGGTCAAGTTCATAAATGATTTTAGCTTTTGTTTGATTGGCTTTATAAAAGACCGCATAATAGACTTTAGAATTTCGCCTGATGCGATCAAGTGATTCCTCCCTCTTCTCCCTTGGCTCCTTGAACATGCGGTCAAACTGCCCGGTTCCGCCTTCCTTGCATGATAGATATTCATAGAGCTCATTGCTATCGTCAGGACTACATGCATCAGCTGCGTGCTTGGTGGTAATCAGTTGATGGCCTAAGATATCTGCAATAATCATTTCTTTAACCAGTCCTGGCTGTAGCAGGTTAGGAATACCTACTTCTCTTGCAATCTGAGCAGCTTGCAAAACAAGCTCCAGGATCTTTCGATACGCTTCACGCGCCATGAGCTAAATCGAGGACTTGCTGGCCCGATTCTAACGACAGGAGCCTTTCATTAGCCTTCTTAACAAAGTTTTCATTAATCTCAAATGCGATAAACCTCCTATCATATTTCTTGCAAACAAATGGGCAAGTGCCGACGCCAGCGAAAGGGTCCAAAACAAGATCACCTGGATTTGAGCTTGCGAGGACTAGCCGTTGAATTAGCTTTTCTGGTTTTTGAATAGTGTTCAATGCCACTCTGCTTACTAACTCCTTGGAATTATAGGTTAGTTGCTTAATATCGCCCCAGACGTCTCCTGGGTTCTTGCCTTTGTCATTGAATTTGGTTTTTCCATACTGACCACTGATAACAGAGGGAACCCTTTCACAGCGAAGTCGATGCTCCAGTTCAACGAGCTGAGCAACTCTTATGCTGTCGAGATTAAAGACCCTTGGCCGCTTTCCTTTAATGAAGTAACAGATGATGTCGTGGTTATTCGTATAGCTTAGCCGTCCTTGCGCAAGCCTACTAGGTTGGTACCATACTATTCGCGTTTTGAGGGTTAAATAAGGTCGGTAATCTATAAAGTCAATACAGTTATGCTTTCCAAATAGGTAAAGAGCTCCTCCGTCTTTTAACTTTGCAGAGAAAGTCTTGATAAGCTCTAAATTGTAAGATTGAATATCAGAGACTTTATCCCATAGGTTTTGGGTTACCCCATAGGGACCATCGCAAACGATCAGATCGACGGATTCATTTTCGACACTATTTATTAATTCGAGTGAGTCGCCGCGGGTGATTATATTTTCCACGGCTGAAGCATTTCGCCAACTCATTCCACTTTAGCACAGGTGTACTGATGTCGCCTGGGAAGGGGGAGATTCGTCTGCATAACTCTTTATTGGACGGTTCCGCGAACCAGTGCCTGGCTGCCGTTCCTTTCCGAGAACCACCGCCCTCTCCAGTGGGGAATCCGCTCAAACCTCCTGCATAACCTAAGGCCTCAACGCATTTTTGCCCATGATGGTCCTTGTTATCGGGTCCGTGAACCACCTGTTCATGCAGCTACTGAATACCTGCTGGACTGCTGACCCAAATCGACCCAGTTGGAGTCATGGGCATAGAGCAAGCTGGCATTCACGCGAGCGCCTTTGCTACCAATGGGCTATTCCCTGCGTCGGGTAGCCAAGCCATGCCCCCGCAGGACCTCCCTCCCGGCCTCTACGACCATCCCCTCAGTTCAGCGATCCATCAGGCCCTCGCCAGCACGCCGGACTCCCTGCACCAGCTTCAGCCCCTCGACCCCGCCGAAGCCCCCCAGCGCCTGGCCCGCTACCTCCGCCAGCTGAGCGAAACCGCCCTGGCGGCGTTGCCGGAAGCGCAGCGGCAGCAGCAGCAGCTGGCCCTGGTGAACCGGATTGTTGCGGTGCTGCAGGAGCAGGCGCCGAAAACGATCACATCCGGCGATCGGCTTCACCCCCAGGGCTCATTAGAAGTCAGGCAGAATTCAGTGCCTGAGCTGGTTTTTGCCAGCCCAGTAGTGCCAGAAGGGCCCTGATGTCATGCGCCAGAGCGGCCAGTCCCTCAGTGATCGACCAGTAGCCATCGAGTCGCAGGGCGTTCATGGCCAGGCTGCGGAGCGTGGCCATGATCTGCACGCCGTTTGCCTCGCGGTAGCGGTGCGCGTCTTCCCCCAGCTGGGTGTCGCGGGGCCAATGCCAGGAGTTCTCGATGCTCCAGCGATCACGCACGTGCTGCAGCAGAGCCTCGGCTCCAGTACGCAAACTCGAGACGTAGTAACGGGTCTCATCGACGGGCTTGCCCTCTCGGATCCCCTTGCAGCGCACTGCCAGGATCGTGGCGCTGCCCGGCCAGTTCTCCATCACCCACGCCGGGGCGGGCATGCCCCGCAGTGTCCAGGTGAGGTCGCGGCCGCGTTTGCGTTCACGCTTGCTGGCTTGCCACGGCGTGTTGCGGCCATAGGTCAGCCGGTCCTTAATGACCTGAGATCCTTTGCGGCGACTGTGCTTTACAGCAATCAGGAAGTCGGCGCCACGCTGCTCGAGGTAGAGGAAAAAGGGCGGTTTGCATGCAGCGCGTCGGCCTTTACCAGCAAGCCGTTGAGATCAACCCGATCCAACAGCTGGCGCAGTGCCGCGATCTCGCCGCCGGCATCGGTGGCGTAGGTGTTTTGGGCTATCGCCACCCCAAGGGTGTTGGAGTACAGGCTCACCTGGGCGATAAAACGCGCAGCGCCAGAGGCGGTTTCAGCGATCGAACCCCGCAGGGTCTTGCCGTCACACACCAGGGTGTCGACGCTCTCGGTGACGCCAGGCTGGGCTGCCATCCATTGCTGCAGCAGGGCATCGAAGCCATCGACATCGAGCTGAGAGAGCAGCAAACGGAAGGTCGAGTCCGACGGCGGCTTGGCGATGTGGGTGCCGAGCAGCTCGTTGAGGGTCTTGCGGTGGCGTTTGGCAAAACGCTCCATCCCGAGCAGCGAACCCTGGTTGCTGAGAATGGCCAGGATCGCCACCAGCAGCATCCACCACTGCGGGTAGCGAATCCCCCGGAGCAGGCGGCAATCGGGAAGCGCCTTGAGGAAGCTGATCAGATCCGTTGCAGTGGCTGGGTTCTCGAGCGGCGTGGCCAAGAGAATTGGGCGAGACCTGCGCACCAAACCGGAGCTGAGCGCCGCACGCCAGGGCTACTGGGACAGACTTCTAATGGACCCTGGCTTCACCCCAGCGCCCACCTGCTGCAGGAGTTGCGGGCCGCTCCGTTGCTGCCCGGCCAGGAGGCCATCACCCGGCCCCTGATCCCTCTGGCGGATGGCACCCTGCTGATCAATGCTCCCAGTGAGCCCAGCGTGGGGCTGGCCTTGCAGGCGGAGGTGCCCTCGGCCGATCGGATCGATCTGCTCTGTGCCTTCATCAAGTGGAGCGGGCTGCGCCTGCTGCAACCCGTGCTCGCCCAGCACCTCGCGGCCGGCCGGCCGCTGCGGGTGCTCACCACCGTGTACCTGGGCGCCACCGACCGCCGGGCGCTCGACTGGCTGGTGGAGCACAAGGCTCAGGTGCGTGTCAGCACCGACACCCGCCGCACGCGGCTGCACGCCAAGGCCTGGCTGTTTCATCGCGCCAGCGGCTCCAGCACCGCCTACATCGGCTCCTCCAACCTCTCGGCTCCGGCCCTACTCGACGGACTGGAGTGGAACGTGCGCCTGGCGGCCTTGGAAACGCCCGCGATGCTGCGCAAGTTTGAAGGCACCTTTGAGGCCTACTGGGAGGAGGGCGAATTCGAGCCCTATGCCGCCACCCCCGAGCAGCGCGATCGCCTCGATCACCAGCTCTCCCTGGCCCGGGGTGTGGATCAGGCCGCAACGTCTTCTTCCGGCGCCATCACCACGCCGGTGTGGTTCACCCTGCGGCCCTACGCCTACCAGCGCGAGATGCTCGACGCCCTCGCGGCTGAGCGCTCGCTCCACCAGCGCTGGCGCAACCTGGTGGTGGCCGCCACCGGCACCGGCAAAACCGTGCTCGCCGCCTTCGACGTGGCCCGCCTCCATGCCGACTTCCCCGAGCAGTTCCCCTCGCCCGAGCCGCCGCCGCTGCTGCTGATCGCCCACCGCAAGGAGATCCTGCTGCAGGCCCTGGCCACCTTCCGCCAGGTGCTGCGCGATCCCTCCTTCGGGGAGCTGTATGTGGATGGCGAGATGCCCAGCCAGTGGCGCCATGTGTTCGCCTCGGTGCAGTCGCTTGCCAATCGCTCCCTCGCTGAGATCCCCGCCGAGCGCTTCAAGGTGGTGATCGTGGATGAGTTCCACCACGCCGCCGCCTCCAGCTACCGCCGCTGGATCGATCACCTCCGCCCCCAGCTGCTGCTCGGCCTCACCGCCACCCCCGAGCGCGCCGACGGGCTCGACATCCTCCACTGGTTCGGCGGCCGCATCGCCTCCGAACTCCGCCTCTGGAGCGCCCTCGATCAAGGCCTGCTCGCCCCCTTCCACTACTTCGCCGTGGCCGACGCCACCGATCTCTCCGCCCTGGAGTGGCGCCGCGGTGGCTATGTGCCGTCCCAGCTCAGCGCCGTCTACACCGGCGACCACCGACGCGTGGACCTGATCCTCAGCGAGCTCCATAAAACCGTGGCCGATCCCGCCCGCATGCGGGCCCTGGGTTTTTGCGTGAGCGTGGAGCACGCCCGTTTCATGGCCGAGCGCTTCTGTGCCCGCGGCCTCCGCGCCGAAGCCCTCGACGCCTCCAGCCCCGCCGACGTCCGCCAGGCTGCCCTGCGCCGTCTGCAGGCCGGCGAGCTGCAGATCCTCTTCGCGGTGGACCTCTTCAACGAAGGGCTCGACATCCCCGCGATCGACACCGTGCTGCTGTTGCGGCCCACCGAGAGCGCGGTGGTGTTTCTGCAGCAGCTCGGCCGGGGCCTGCGGCTCTCGCCCGACACCGGCAAAAGCTGCCTCACCGTTTTGGACTTCATTGGCCAGCAGCACCGGCGTTTTCGCTTTGATCTGCGCTACCGGGCCCTGCTGGGCTGCAGCCGGCGGCAGCTCGAAGACCAGCTGGCCCAGGGGTTCCCCTTTCTGCCGCCCGGGTGCCGGCTGGTGCTCGATCGCGTCTCCAGCGAGCGGGTGGTTTCAAGCTTGCGCCAGTGCCTGCCCAGCCGCCGGCCCCAGCTGCTCCAGGAGTTGCGCGCCCTGGCCGCCGAAGGGGTGATCGGCCCGTCCAGCGGCCTGGCCCACTGGCTCGAAGCCCTGGCCATGGAGCCGGCCGACTTCTACGGCATCCGCGGCGCCGGCTTCACCGCCCTGCGGCGCGAGCTGGGCTGGTTGCCGCCCCACCTGGCGGGTCCGCCCCATCCCCAGGAGGAGCGCCTCAGCCGCGCTATCGCATCTGGCCTGCTCCACCTCGACGACCCCGACCGTCTGCGCGCCACCGCCGCCGCCCTGGCCGCGTCCGCGCCGCCCAATCCCGATGCCCTCTCCGAGCGCGAGCGGCGCCAGTGGCACATGCTCACGGCCCAGCTGTTCGGCACCGGCAACCGCTGGCGGCCCCTGCCCGATGCCCTCGCCCTGCTCTGGCAGGCATCCGCCTGGCGCGACGAACTGCGCCAGCTGCTGCACCTGCTGGCTGAGCGCACCAATCGCCGCCTCCACCCGCTGCCCTTGGCCCTGCCGGTGCCCCTGCGCGTCCACGGCCGCTACAGCCGCGCCGAGATCGAAGCAGCGTTCGGCATCCTGCGCGACGACGCCCCCTGGATCCACCGCGAGGGTGTGCTCTGGCACGAACCCAGCCAGACCGATCTGCTGTTTGTGACCCTCAACAAGAGCGAAGCCCTCTTCTCCCCCTCCACCCGCTACCGCGACCTGGCCCTCGGCCCGTCCCTGT
>Ga0208364_1000172_pt1 | contig 15505 bp, 23 predicted proteins | sample LakMenEpi08Jun12_FD_150680 | JGI IMG/M metagenome (GOLD analysis project Ga0208364, IMG submission 150680) | Freshwater microbial communities from Lake Mendota, WI - 08JUN2012 deep hole epilimnion (SPAdes) | ecosystem: Environmental > Aquatic > Freshwater > Lake > Epilimnion/Euphotic zone ...
GCGGTCGGCGTGCGCGTTGTCGATATGGGCGTCGGAAATCAGCAGGAATTCCTGCGACCAGTTGGCGGACGGCACGGCCCCGTCGAAGTCCATTTCGACCGTAAACGATCCAGGCTGATGCTGCGTGATCGTTGCGCTCATGCTGCCGCACCATAGCGGCCGATGCCAGTATTTCACGTTGTAAGAAAAAATTGTCAGAATTTCTCACGGCTTCCCTCTTGACTGACGATATACGCATGGACACACTACGCGAGCGGGTTGCGGCACGTTGCCGAAACACGCACGTCATCGAGGAGAGAACGATGAAGATTCGAGACACCGTTACCAACCTGCTTGAGCGCAACGACCTTCGCAAGCGTCACAACGACGTGCTTCTTGCATGCGCGATCGAGCTGGGCGATTCGTTCAGCATGGAAGTCGTGAGCGCACACAAGCGCCTGGGCGAAACGCCCGTAGACAGCGAACATGAGTTCGACGCTGCCGTCATCGACATGGACATCGCCGAGCGGCGATTCCTCGCCGTCCACGCGAACACGGAGGTCGCACTGTGAGGGTCAGCCAAACACAGTACGTGCACCGCATCATGTGGATGGTGGAGACGCTTCACCGCCGGCCCATGACGCGCAACGAACTTGCGATGAAATGGGAGGTGACCCCTCGGGCGGTGAGTTATCTCATCGATACCGCACGCGACGCATTCGGCGTTCGCATTGAGCACATCCAGAACATTGGCTACGAGCTGCGTGATCCCGGCGTGTTCAGCCTGAGTGCGCTCCGGCGCAGGGAGGAGGAACGATGACCCTGTTCGACCCCATCGAGGCCGAGCGTCGCAAGGCTGTCGGCAAGGCGCTCGCGGCCGACCGCCGCAGCGAACTGCTTACGGCAGCACGTGGCTTTGCCGCGTTCATTGCATCCAACGGCAGCACCGTCACGAGCGACGATGTCGCAAGTCTCATGGCTTTCAGCGGCTTGGACTACAGCGAACTTGGCAATGCAGCCGGCAGCGTGTTCGACGAGAAATTTGTGTGGACTGGCACGGTCGTTCCTTCGCGGCGGCCAGCGTCGCACGGTCGCCTCATTCGCGTCTGGAGGCTCAAGTGAACTACCGCGAAATGACCGTAGACGTTACGTCGGACTACTTCCCAGGCAATGACGATATGCACGAATACCTTGGCAACAACCTGGTGGAAGCGGTTGTATCTGCGAAGTGGGAGGAAGACACGCGTGAATACTTCCATCCGCACGGCAGCACCACAAGCACGTTCCAGCGTCTGATTTCGTGGGAACTGGTGGCAATCAAATTGAACGGCACAATGCTCGTTAGCAGCAATACGCCGGCAGACTTCCCAGTTGCCGCGATTGTGGAACTTGCCGCAAGCGATGCGTTTCGCACCGAACTTGAGCGAGGCACACGATGAGATACCTGTCAGTATGCAGCGGCATCGAAGCGGCCACCGTTGCGTGGCATGGCCTGGGTTGGACCCCGGTTGGCTTCAGCGAGATCGAACCATTCCCAAGCGCGGTACTCGCGCACCACTATCCCAACGTCCCCAATTTCGGAGATATGACGAAGCATGAGCAATGGCCCCTTCAACCCGGAGCAGTTGACCTTCTCGTGGCTGGAACCCCATGCTAGTCATTTAGTGTTGCGGGACTCCGGCAAGGACTTAAAGACCCACGCGGAAACCTCATGCTTACCTACCTTGCAATCGCTGCACGTCTACGGCCTCAATGGGTTGTGTGGGAAAACGTCCCCGGTGTTTTGTCCAGCAACGGAGGACGGGATTTTGGTTCCTTCCTCGGGGCGCTGGGGGAACTGGGGTATGGGTGGGCCTACAGGGTCTTGGACGCTCAATGGGTGCGAACACACGGGCATCCCCGTGCCGTCCCGCAGCGCCGGCGACGTGTGTTCGTTGTCGGATGTCTTGGAGACTGGGAGCGTGCCGCCCAGGTTCTCTTTGAGCGCGAAAGCGTGCAGCGGGATTCTTCGTCGCGCCGAGCGAAGGGGCAAGGCGTTGCCTCCGATGTTGAAGGCGGCGCTCGAGGCGGTTGCTGGTGGGACGGAAGCGACTGCGCCGGGACGCTGACGAAGCAGAATGCAGGCGGCGGTCAGCGGATGCCGGACAAGGACAACCTCGGTGCGGTGTTGCAGTCCATCGGCTACCGCTGGCAGAATGACCGTGATGGTTTACAGCAGGACGATGCCGTTGCTGCCATGCGGGCTTCAACCGGGAGTTTTGGCTTTCATGAAATAAACCATCCGGTGGTGGTTCAACCCGTCCCATTTCGTGACGTTTCTCCAACGCTCACTAGTCGAATGCAAGGAAGCAGCGGTTGGGCACCCGTAAACGAAGATGCGCATTTGGTCGGACAGCCCGTCCCGTTCACCAAGTCCAAGCGCGCCCAGTCCGTGACCGATGACGAGACCCGGGTGGATGGGCAGGTGAATCCCACGCTCTCGCTGTTCGATCAGGGTGACACGCGGGCAACAACGGTCGCGGTGGCTTTCCCGATTGACACGCAGAACATGACCGAAGGTCATTCATCCGGCGGACTCGGATACGGGCAGTCCGGAGATCCGTCGTTCACCGTGACGAAGGGACACAGCCACGCGGTGGCGTTTAGTTCCAACATGAGCGAACCTGATTGGCAAATAGATGGAAGTACGCCAACAATCAAGGTTGGTAGCGGACTTGGCATTCCATCGCCGCCGGCGGTGGCATTTCAGCAAAACCAAATTGGAGAAGTTCGATGTAACAACATCGCTGGAACAGTCAACACCAATAGCAACGCAAGCGGACGGAACACTCCGATGGTGGCGCACGCGGCGGTGGCGTTCAGCGACACTTCTGCAACGCTCAAGGGTGGCAGCGGAGAACGCGGATATCCCGACCCCTCCGATGGAAATGGGCATTCAATGGTTGGAACAGCCATGACCGTGCGCCGATTAACAGCCAGAGAATGCGAAAGACTCCAGGCATTTCCGGATGATTACACGCTCATCCCGTGGCGCAAGAAGCAAGCTGAGGACTGCCCGGACGGGCCTCGCTACAAGGCGCTCGGAAACAGCATGGCCGTCAATTGCATGGCATGGATCGGTGAGAGAATTGCTGCACTGGAGAACAACCGATGAACGTCGATCACGCCATCCACCTGCTCAACAAGCGCGCCGACGAGCGCTTGGCTGCCGCCGCGAAGACGCCACCCGGTCAACGCGAGTTCGTCAAATACTGCCGCACCGAAGCGCGGTTCTTTGACGCCATCGCGGAGTGCATTGAGCAGCTGCAGAAGGAAGTGATTGAGGAACGCAAGAAGCGCGAGCTGACGAAAGACGGAGCGGAGCGCGCTCCCCGACCCATGCCAGCCATCCTGAAAGGAATGCGATGACATCCGAAATCGTAAACCGACTGAGGAAGAACAGCGAGTGCCTTGCGCCGTCGATCATGCTCGAGGCTGCCGATGCCATCGAACGCCTGATCGCCGAGCGCGACGAGGCGAGGCGGATGTATTGCGGGCGAGTCTCCCGCGATGTGCAACCTGATGCGTTTGATATTGCGAAAGACCACGGCTGGGATTGCTTTCCACAGGAGGACGGCAAGTGAGCGTATCTGATCTCACTGGAAAGATGTTCGTTGTCATTGATCACCTTCGTGATCAAGGCTTCACCGTTGGGCAGACCGAACGTGGGTTCGTCGCCGTCGATGACGATGGCGTCATCTTCACCGTCTCGCCCGGCCGAACCCATGTCTGCGTCGTACATCAGAAGAACGGCCAGTACATGGAACACCGTTGCAACGGACTGCCTGACGTTGAATGGTTCGATGACTTGACGAATGAGATGGTCCAATTCTCAAAGGGTCACGGCTAATGAGCGACAAGCAAGACATCGTTACTGAACTGCGATCATGGGGGAATGCTGGCGCAGACTTCGTGATGCACCGTGCCGCCGATGAGATTGAACGTTTGCGCGAGGAAGTACGCCGGCTGCGGGCGGTGATGCCAGCGCACATCAGTCGCATCCTCTACGAAGGCGAGGGGTGAGATGCAACCGGGGAAAGGGGAATACGACGAGGACGTGGTGGACCGCGTGCGAAACAGCGGGACGAACGATCCACTCACCATCGAATTGATGCAGGAAGTCGTGTACCTGCGGACTGAACTTTCCAAAGCGATGCGCCAGGTCAACGCCTACGTGCTGCGCGAAACGAACCACAGGAGACGTGATTGATTACCTTTAGCGTACCCGGAGAAGCGGCCCCCCAAGGATCGAAGCGTGCCGTGCGCTTGAGGAGCGGGCGCATCCTGCTGCTCGAGTCGTCGGCCAAGGTCAAGCCGTACCGCGCCGTGTTCGCGCTGGCGGCGCGGCAGGCGTGGACGGAACCGCCGGCGACGGGTGTCGTGGCCGTTGAACTGCTGTTCAGTTTCGTGCGCCCTGCCAGCCACTACACCTCGAAGGGCATCCTCAAGGCCACGGCACCAATGTCACCCCGCCGGCCTGACCTAGACAAGGCGTGCAGAGCTGCCTTGGACGCCATGACTGGGGTTGTTTACGTCGATGATTCCCAGGTCGCCATCCTGTCGGCGTGCAAAGAGTACGGGGAACGCGCCGAAACAATCGTGAAAGTATGGGGTTGACAAACCCAATACGCTCCCGTATAGTGTGCATGTCGTGATCGGGCGCGTGCCCGAGGCGACGAGTCACGAGAGGAGAACACGATGACTGCATTGGCACGACTTGACGATGAGAAGCGCGAGCTGCTCGCACGCACCCTTTGCTCGGGCGCGAGCCGCGACGAGATGGAGCTGTTCTTTAGTGTGTGCGACCGCACCGGGCTTGATCCGTTCGCCCGTCAGATTTACGCCGTGAAGCGGTGGGATAGCCGCGCTGGCCGCGAGGTCATGCAGACCCAGGTTAGCATCGACGGCTTCCGCTTGGTTGCCCAGCGCAGCGGGGAATACGCAGGGCAGACCTCGGTTGCGTTCTGCGGGACGGACGGGCAGTGGACCGACGTGTGGCTCCACGACGAGCCGCCCGCCGCCGCCCGTGTGGGCGTCTACCGCAAAGGTTTCGTCGAGGCGGTCACTGGCGTCGCCCTGTTCCGCGAGTACGCCCAGCGCAAGAAGGACGGCAGCCTCTCGGGCATGTGGCCCAAGATGCCATCCGTGATGATCGCCAAGTGCGCCGAGGCGCTCGCCCTCCGCAAGGCGTTCCCGGCCGAGCTGTCGGGCCTCTATACCGCCGAGGAGATGGGGCAGCAGGACAATCCCCCTGCCGCACCGCCCATCGTGGTGCAGGCGCTGCCGGCACCCGTGGAGGCCGCTACGTTGCCCCAGGACGCGCCAGCCGTTGCCGACGCCCCGAAGCCCGTTCGCAAGCGCAAGGCCGCGCAGGAGGCGACTGCGCCTGCCCCCGTGGCGTCGGCGGCACCCGCCGCTCCCGCGCCTGCGGATTCGTACCCCGACGAGTACGAGGGGCTGTTCCTGATCCGCCACGTGGTGCGCCGTCCCGGCAAGCCCGTTGCCGTGCAGGCCGCCGGCGAGCACGGCACCGCCTGGATCGCCGCCACCGTCCCCGAGTACGCAGACCTGTGCGAGCAGGCCATCGACAGCGAGCTGCGCCTTGACATCGCACGCGTCGGGAACTCGCTCACCATCATGCGCGTGATCCGCACCGCAGCCGCATCCGCACCTGTCCCCACCACCACCGACGCTGACGAACTGCCCTTCTGAACATACGAGGAGATACACCATGAACCTGTACGCCATTCAAACCGAAATCGCCACCTTGATTGAGGCCATCCTCGACGGGGCTGGCGACACCGTCGAAGCGCAGGCGGCGCTCGACGAGCACCTCGCCGGCCTCGCCGGGGTGCTCGAGTCCAAGGCCGATGACTACGCGGCCCTGATCCAGCACCTGCGGAGCCGAGCAGACGCACGCACCGAGGAGGCCAAGCGTCTGCGCGAGCTTGCTGCTGCCGACGACGCTCTCGCTGAGCGCCTGAAGCAGCGCCTGAAGGAAGCGATGGAGGCCACCGGGAAGGGCAAGATTGAGACGGCCCGGTTCCGGCTGTCGGTCCAGGCCAACGGCGGCGCGCAGCCGCTCGAGGTCACCGTGCCGCCTGAGCAGCTTCCCACGCAGTACCAGGCCGTGCGCGTCGAGGCCGACAAGGCCGCGCTGCGCGAGGCGCTGGCAGCGGGTGCTACGATCCCTGGCGTAGCACTCCTGCCACGCGGCACGAGCCTGCGAATCCGCTAACCCTGCCATCCTCTCCTCCCCCCGCCTGCGGCCCCACGACGGAGCCAAGGGCGGGGGTTTTCATTTGGAACAGCGGGCGCAGCCCGTAGGCCACGCCCGCTCGCAGTGCCGTAAGCGCGAACGCTTCCGGGCTGGTCAGTGGAGCTTATGCCCGAACTTCTTGTACAGCCAAGCGCCGGCAAGGATGCCGATCACGGCCACGAGAGCGATGAACCAGGTCGTACCCAAAAAGTCGGCGAGAATCATGTCTGTTTCTTTCTGCGCCCCTTGGCGCGTTTGAACGCCGCGTCAAACTCCGGGTCCGCCCGGAGCAGCGTGACGAGTTCCCTGTCCCCCTCGGGACGGGATTCATCAAGTGTATCGACTGCAAGCTCGGCGGCAGCCACCTTTCGCCGAGGAAGCCAGCCGATGGCGATGCGGACGGCCGTGCCAATGCCAGACTGCCACAGGACGAATGCCACGCCAGCGACCGCCACCGCGATGCCCCACCACTGGAGGGTGGATAGCCACGCCGGCGTGACCGCCTGTACGGACGGGATGTCGCCGTGGATGGCCGCAGCGGCGGCGTCGATGCGGGTCGCGCCGTGCACCACCACCTGGTCGCCCGTGGCGTTCCCGTGGTCGATGAGCGCGCCGGCCTCGTTGCGGATCGCCGTCGCGTTTGCGGAGATGCGAGCGACCGGGTTGCAGGCGGCGAGCGCGAGGACGAGCAGTATGGCGATCCTCAAATGAACACCCGGTACGGGACGGACGGCTCGGGCGTAAAGGTCGGCAGAGCCTCCACCTGGGCCTCGGTCAGCTCAATGGTGGCGCGGAGGTTTGCGTGGTAGCGGTTGTCGCCAGGGCCAATTACCTCGCCCTCGGAGTTAAGTCTTGGCGGGATCGGTCCAATGCGGTCAAGGGTAATGCCCGCAACGGGCTGGACGGTGACCTCGCCATTCACATCGGTCACTTCCTGAGCAACGCCAGCGGCAATGAGCGCATCATCAAGATCGGACTCTGTATTTGAGCGGAGTAGGTAGTCCATGTCAGGTGGTCAGGGCTTGCAGCGTGGTGTTGGGAAGTACGGACGGCCAATACTTGAGTGAGCGAATGCTGTTGTTGAGCATGACGTCTGTGCTAGTGATACTCGTTCCATTTGTGGACGGGCCGCCAATACTCAACCATGTTGGTTCGGAGCTGAATGCCAGCGTTCCGCTGGCAACCGTGCCGCCGTTCAGGCACAGATTTGCAGCCGTGCCGTTGTAACTGAATGCGCCTTTCGCCACCGCGCCGGCGGTCAGGCTGTTGCCCGTGGTGACAGTTGCCGCTGCAAGGCGGTCTGCCAACCGCAGCGTGAGCGCGGAAGGTGTTTGATACAGATGCAGATGTTTGGCTAATACGTCGTCTGTCGCAATCACCGTGCGAGCGGTTGAACTTGCCGCGTTTCCGTACCAGTTAGCCACAAACGTACCCGTCGTTCCGCCCGTGTACCAAGAACTGAAGTTTGAACCAGCAGCGATGATGGCGGTGTCAGTAGCGCGAGTAGCACTTGATGCAGCCGTCAGAATTACAGAACTAGGAATAGGTCCAGTTTCTATTTGCGCGCCCCAGATGTAATTAATTGATGCTGCTGACGTATCAAGGTTCGGGTAAACGGTATAAGTCAACGAACTTTGACTTAACGCAGTCGTGAACGTCACCCACACTCGCACCCAGCGATCTGTTGGCAAGTTAGAGAATCGAGTTCCGAAACTTGATACGTTGTCGATTCCAACGGCTGGATCGCTGCAAGCGCCAACAGTAGTTAGCGCAGTTCCACCGTTGAAAGGAGCAAGACGGAAATATGTCGTTCCACCAGTTCCTGCGCGGACGTACATACTGTAGGTGTATTGCTGATTTCCACTTACTGCTCGACTATCGAAAAGTCGAACAAAGGGACTCCCCAAACCAGAATCTTTTGAAATACTTGTACCTGTAAGGGTTCCACCGTCTGGACCGTTGATTCTCGGCACGGTAGTACCTACGCTTCCAGATACCGCGTTTATATTAACGCCAGCATTACGCCCCCATGTACCATTACCCCAGCAGTCTTGACCTTGAACAACCAAGTTTGTTGCCGTTGTTTCAATCAGCAATCCTTTGGCAACACCCGTGGTGAGGTCATAATCGAAACGCGGTTGATTCGTGGTCGCATATTGAATCAATTGATTGGAACCAACATACGTTGGGCCAGTCTGGATTCCAGATCCGGTCGCACGCGTGAAGGTGATCCGCGGATCAAGGACACCCGTGGTGAAGTCAAGCGACAGCGTGGAGCCGTCGCCGAGGTTGTTCAGCATGAACAACCGCTCGCTCTGCGAACGGGCGTTCGGACGGTGGAACCGACCTAGGAGGCTTCGCATCGCTGGCTCCGATCAGATGAAGGCGTAGAAGCAACCCATCGTGCCGGTCGAGGACTCAACCTGGATCGTGATGTACTGCATGCCGATGGTGTCGATGACCACGCCGGCGGGCGGGGTGCCGGCAGCAGCTGCCGTGCCAGGGCTGTAGATATTCACGGTCGGGACGCCAGCGCCAACCGTGACCGCATGGAAGAAATACTGCGTCGTGCTGTTCACCGATAGGCTCGGGATGCTGCCCGCCGTGGCGTTGTACGAGCAGGCGCAGTCGGCGAGCAGCGTCGGGATGTACACCGGGGTGCCGACCGTCTGCGTGTACGTGGACCAGCCGATCACGCGGAAACCAGGAGTCGTTGCGTTGTTCGCGCTGTGGAACGGAATCAGGCGCAGCAGGCTCGGCTTGTCGCCAAGGTTCGTCGGAACCAGGAACGTCTGCCCGGTCGTGGACGGAATCGTGGCAGTCGGGACGGAGGTGTCGTAGGTGCCGCTACTAGCGGTGACGAGGCCAGTCGTCAGGTAGTTCGGCTTGTCAGTAGCAACAACGATGTCGGTAGGCATGTGGTTCCTTAGGTGAATGCGCGGATGAGGTAGTTGGATACAAGGCTCATGCTCGCGCCGATGGCGGCTGCGGTTCCAAGCATGTAGCCACGTGAATGCTCGAGCGAACGGATGCGCGAGTCATGCTCCTTGAGCTGATCCTGCTGGTGGCTCTGCATGGCAATCAGGGAATCTACCTTGCCTTCCAGGCGGCCGATGGCGAGGAACAGTTCTTCGTGGTGGGTGGAGGTCATGGATCACCTATTGTGTGATACAACAACATCAAGTCTTGTTGCATCAGTCAACACATATGTTGAATTTCGTGTTTCCATCGTAAATCCAGAAGTTGACTTTGCCGTCACTACAATGTTGGGCTGGTCAGAAGTTGCGTTGATTACATATCCCGTCGATGGCAAATTTCCATCCGTAAATGTAATTGCGTATGTACCAGTCGCAGACTTTGAGCCGCCCATATTGAATTGAACATCATTGAACACCAACGGGCCAACCGCTCCTGTTCCGGAAATGGATGCAGATGCACGAATCGAATACGTATTACCACTTGCGGTTGGCGTGCTGGTCAGATTGATGTTGTTTGTGCAACTGCTGAAATAGTTGGCCGAAAAGGCTGCGTTGACATTCTTGTTGCTAGTTGCACCGACAGAAATGCCGTTTGACAACGATTCAAACCTATTTCCGGAAATCAACGTGCCATCGGTATTTTGAGACACCAGAATTCCAGTATTAATTGCTCCGGGATATTCAAACCCGTTTGAGATAATCGAGTTGTTTGAAACTGCACCAGCCGTTGTGCCTTCCAAAAACACTCCATATCCGCCCGCAAAACTGGTTTGCATTCGGTTGCCGATGATTAGGTTGCTATTGCCGCCATCACCGATATAGATGCCGTACGCACATAATCCGAAATAGCAACCAGACACAATGTTGTAGGTGGCTTCGGTAACGCCAAAGGTTGCCACATCCATGCGAATGCATGAGCATCCTGCTGTGCTTTCACCAGTGATCCACACATTAGTAATACGTCCAAACTGCATTGAGCGCCAATCAACAACAGCGTTTGCCCCCGCAGCACTGGAAATGATTCGCATGTTGGCAATGCCGCAGAACAGTCGCGTTACGGTTGCTTTGGCGCTGTTCTCAAACACACTTCCAGATCCCGATCTGGAAATGGTTGTTGCGCCGCCCATACCAGAACCGTTGATCTGAATGCCATCGCCCTTGAATTGCAACGCTGCCGTGGTGGCATACGTTCCAGGAATCAACTGCACCACTTTATACGCATCCATTGCGGCCTGAATACTTGTCGTGCAATTTGTTGTTCCATCTCCAATTGCGCCCCACCATTGTGGAAACGCCGCTTCAATTGCGCTAGTACCAAATACAACTGATCCAGTACCAACCAATGTAAATACAGATGCGATTGGCGCATCGAACAAGCCATTGACGGTTAGAGTAATTCCGTTGTTGATGGTAATGCCACCACCGCGAATCACACGAACAGACAGCGTGGTTGGAATAGTCAGATTTGCTGCCACCGTCACAGGCGCATCAATAACAAGTTCAGCCACTGTTGCACCAATAGCATTGACTGCTGTTGCAATATCATTTCCAAAGTCCTTGACGCTCACGACATCGCGGAGCTTGTCCAGGACAGTGCGCTGGGACGCGCCAGTGCCGGCTGCGAGAAAGGTGACCTGTTCGGATGTTGGCTTGGTGTTGGGCATGGTGGTGGTCCGTCAAGCAAGGAATAGTTCTTCGGTGTGGGTGGAGGTCATGCGTATCTCCATGAATCAAATAGATACGTTTCACCAGCAGTAAATGTCGCTGCCGTTGACGCGCTTGTGTTGTACAGCGTCACATACACCAATCCAGCACCGCCATTTATGACTGGCCCTGCTACAACATTTGCTGGCCACGAAAGTGGTGCAGTAAATGTGACAATGTCGCGGTCAGCCAAACCGCCGCCAAGTGACGAAACTGTGAACGATTCTTGCCTTGACGTTGAAGCCGGAAGTGAACTGATTGATTTCACGACCTTGGAAACCACGTGCTGCTGTGCAGTTGTTCCAGAGTTCAACTGGAACCCGTCTGAATACAGCACGGTTGCTCCACTTGATCCAGCGTCAGAAATGTTGGTTGCAAGCGACGAAAAGAAAGGCGAAATGATTTGGGTCTGTTGCGCTGCCGCATTGATCGAAATACCAACGGCTCCACCAACAGTCGATTCAAGCCTGCTTCCAATAAACCGAATTGATTGCGCGGTTGATCCAGTTATTTGATGTCCCGTGGAAAACTGTTCAACAGCACATGCAAGGTAGGTATTTGAAGTGTTGTCCTGGTCCTTGGTTCCAGTGACGGCGTCAATTCTCAAAGCCGTAAAACGATTTTCGTTTCCAAGCGTTGAGTTGTCTACGCCTGTTGTGCACGATGTGATTGTGCAAGTGAAATAATCGTTGTAGAAGGACGCATATCCGTTGCCATGCCGAATGCCGGTTTCAACGTAATTGATCCACACGTCAGTCCAACTTGCGTAAGTCACGTTCTGCATGTCAAGGCCAACACTGCCAGCAACTATGCCGGAGGTGTTACCCTCAATCTTGAAGTTTCCGCCACCAACGTGGTAGATGCGCGCTCCAGTTGGAGTCACGGAACGAATTACGGAAGATGCCGTCGTGTTCTTGATGACAGATGTGATTCCCGCGCCAAACAGGATGTTGTTTGCGTTTAGCGTGATTGGTGCGGTCGTTCGGTAGGTTCCAACTGGCAAGTACACCGATGCATGTGCTGCCAATGCCGCATTGATTGCAACCGTGTCATCCGTCGTTCCATCACCTACCGCGCCGAAATCCTTGACGCTGACCGTGTCTCCAAACTTGCTCGCCGCGCTGCGGGCAACCGCGCCCGTTCCGGTCGGCGTGTAAGTGACGAGGTCCGCGCTCGTCGCGCCGATGTTGCTTGTCAGGAAGTTCACGAACTCAATGTTGTCGGTGCCGGCGACCGGGGCAGAGCTGAAGGTAAGCGTCGTGCCGCCGATGGTGTAGGTGCTGCGCTGCTGGTACACGCCACCGATGTAGACCTGGGCGCTGTTCCCGAGCGCGCCCGGATCGCTCGCCAGCGTAAACACCGTCTGCGATCCCGTACCGCTGAACACCTGACGAGTAATCGTCGTGGGTGCGCCAGTTGAGCCGGAGACCACTGCCGTCGGGACGCCGTTGGCGTCAAACGCCAGGAACGAGTTTGCCCGCTGCGCGGCAGTCGGCAGCTCCATGTTGAGGTTGCCGTCCGAAATCGGACCCTTCAGGCTGCGGCCCACGTCCTCAGACATCTGCTGGATCTGGATCGTTGCCCGATCCAGTGAGTCCGTGATGACCTCGGGGTAAAACCCGCCCTGGTTCGTCAGGTCGGTCGGCTGAAGGTTGGCGATGTCCGACGTGATCGTGACCGTGCTCGTCGCCGAGGCAGCCACCGTCAGGTTCACCGTGCCGCCAGGGTTCGTGTTCTGGTTGCCGTTCAACGCGACCGTATAGTCGCTGCCGAGGACGAGCGACGTTTCAACGCCCGTTGAAGTGTTCAGGCGCACGACATTGAGGTCGGCGGAGGCGAACACCTTGAACGTCACAGGAAGTGCAGTGCCGCTTGTATAAGGACCGTTTACTCTGGTGGTGGAACTAATCGTCATGAGTTTGCTCCAACAAGACAATTTTCCACATTCAATCGTGCCGCAGTTGCAAGCTCGCGTGTGGCAAATGTGCCGAGATATTGCCTAGTACCGCATCTTGAAATTCTTGCGACCCAATTTCCTGACTTGCGACATTGATGTACGCCGCTAATGCCAGAAGTGTTATCAGGTCGAAGCCTATACGATCTACGATTGAGAACATTGATTCGCGGCTCAACGCATCGAAGATTGCACCACCTGTTATCGGTGCAATCACGATTGATATGGTCAATGACAAGTTTCTTATTTGGCCATTCGCCAGTAACAAGTCGCCAAATCATTCGGTGCATTAGATGCAACTTGCCATCAAACCAAATGACCATATAGCCATCGGGTCTCTTTGTTCCTGCCACCGTATCTTTCTTGGCTCGACCATGAGAAATACGATGTAGCACGCGGCCAGTTTCTGGCTCATATCTGAACAAACAGTCTGGGCTGCTAATCGTCATCTCGGGTGTTCCTCGGCGTATCGGAGGCTACGGATCACGGGTACGGTTACGGGTACTAACGCTGCACGCCAGTCAGTGGCGCAAGCACGGCGGACGGCCCTTCGACCTCGCCTTCGGACACGGCTTCGATACCGTCGATGGTGGAGTTGATCTGTGCAGACGGGATGCCGACTGTCGTTCCGAGCAGGTTAATCATCGAACGCCTGAATGCAGCATCGAATTCTCCCTGCCGTGCCTGCACTATCGCCTGGTTGGCATCGGTCACGATCCGAAGACCAGACGGCCCGCGGTAGGACTGAACGCCATCTTCAGTTCCAACAATCAGCGATCCTGCCCCGCGGAACTCACGAATTCCGAACGGCAGGCCGACCACGAAATCAATCTGGTTGGCGGCGAGTTTCTTGATAAGGTCTTCCGGCTCTTCGTCTTCAGGCGATGGCCTCAGGGCGTAACGAATCAATTCTTCCACAATGGCACCGACCGTCAGGATCAAGAATGCATCCTTGGCCGCCTTGCCGTAGCTTGGGGCCGTACGCATCTGCGCCCCGAACAGCGAGTACATGGTGTTGGAATACTGGTAGAACGGCGTGAACAGTTTGGCGTAGGCGCTCTGCTTCTTGCCACCACGCATAGCGCTGCTGAGATCCTGGACGCGACCGCTGCCCTGCGTGTCGATGACCGTCTGGTCGGCAACGAACACAGCATTCTTCTCTGATTTCCCTTCCTTGATGGCATTGCTGTACGCGGCCATCCATACAGAGGTATCGACAAGACCCTGCATAAACGACGTAAGCACGTATGCAGACGAGATATATGTTCGTCGGATGCCTTGGAGCCTGGACTGCTTTTGCACGATGTTCTGAATTTCGTTCAAGTCACGGAATCTTGTCCGACCACGATTCTCCATGAAGGACGAGCGCGACACCACGTTGCGAGATGTTTCCACAGGGCTGTACGCAAATTCCGCAATGGACCGAACCATCGGACCGACCCCGGTGCGCGTCATTGCTGGGAAGATGCCCGTAGGCTGCACTGCCGCTGTCATCAGCCGAATGCCCATCGCTGCCACGCTTACGTTCTGTCGTGCGAAGATGGCTATCTGCTCGAGAGAATCGTACTTGGTGCGATCACCAGCGACCACGACATCAACCCAGTCCTTGATGGCGTTGTAGGTTTCCAGCCCGTAACGCTCCTTGATGACACGCTGGAACGACTTGTCACGCAACAGTCTGGTGGCCGAAATTGCGAAATCATGCCACGCAAGGTCGTGGATCACCTCGTTCAAACCCGAGTACATGGCGACGAACTGACGAGACAGAACTTGGTCAACAGGAGGCCTGTCCGATCTGTTCTTCTCGAAGCTGCGACTCGTCGTGGTCGCCGTATACGCCTCGCGCTGAAGTCTTTCCGCATCTCCCGCAATGTCAAGTTCACGCGCCCCGACCGAGCGGCGAGGGTTGTACTTGGCCGGGTAATAACCGCCGCGAAGCTCAACGATCTTGCCGTCTGCGGAAGTGACGCGCATCGGAAGCGGTTCCAGCCACCTTGGCTCCTTTCCGGTCAGGCGACGAGACTTCTCTGCCACGCGGTCGCGGAAGGATGACATGACATCCCAAATGGCTTGCACTGCTTGGAGCTGTTCCTCCGTCAGGCTTTCGATGATGACACGGGCCTGTTCTTCGGTCCACTGCTCGCCGTTCAGCAGGCGGTCGATGTTGCTTTGGTTGCCGTAGTTGAGTGCCACGACCATGCGCTGCTCGAGCGAAAGCGAATCATCAATGTTCTTGAAATACATTTTCGGGGCAGCGAACTGGCCCTTCTTCGCCAGCGGCCCGACGATGTTGTTCACTTTCTCTGACACGGCGGCACGGTCGGTCGCCTCCTGGTTGCCGGCATCGTTGGCTGGCATAAGCAAAGCTCTTGCAAGCGGTCCATCGCGCTTCCCGCCATCAAGGACATACACGATGTTTCCGATGGTCTGCTGGCTAGCGTCATAGGAAGCGATGCTGTTCATCCACTTCCTATCCTCGTCTCCGAGATCCTTGCGGACCTTGCGGCCCTTCTTCTCGGCGACCTCGGTCATGCTAGCAACGATCTCGTCGCGCTTTTCCTCAAATACGGCCTTCTGCCCGGCGAGATAGAT
>Ga0208364_1000176_pt1 | contig 15440 bp, 17 predicted proteins | sample LakMenEpi08Jun12_FD_150680 | JGI IMG/M metagenome (GOLD analysis project Ga0208364, IMG submission 150680) | Freshwater microbial communities from Lake Mendota, WI - 08JUN2012 deep hole epilimnion (SPAdes) | ecosystem: Environmental > Aquatic > Freshwater > Lake > Epilimnion/Euphotic zone ...
GGGCATTTCCCGAAGTCCTAGGCTTCGGGTCACCGGGGTCGAAAGGAATAGATTGGCGCAAAGTAATGAAGAAGGAGATACCCGACACGGGTAACGAGTGTCGTAAATAAACAGTTGCAAAAAATAATTGCTAACCAATTAGCAATGGCTGCTTGAAGCAGTGGGGTTTGGTCTCCCGCATCTGAATCGACCCGAAACCCCCCTCAAAAGGGGTTTTGTTATTTGACACGCCATAAATAAAGAGTATACTATTCATATGCCTAATTCTAAACAACGTATAACTGCTCGGGCGCACAGAAAGCGCAAAACCCGTCTTCGTAATAACCGTCACAAGAGCCTCATGGAGGCTAAAGTTGGTACTCTTCGTGCGCTTGACGCGAATGGCCAATTACCTGTTTCAATCAAGCAAGTGAGATTGCCTAATGGCTAAAACCGTTACAGAAATGACTCTTGCGGATGTTCGCAAGAAGTATGATTCTATCGATTGCTTTTTCACCTATTATGATGGTGAGAAGGCTGCATTTGATTTTTATGGTACTGATGCAACTGGTGCCGAAGTTCGTATTTCCCTTGGTGGATGTCCTGCTTGGATCAAGCACATGGCATTCGGTCCAAAGGATCCCCTAAATATCAGTGACGCAATGAGCCGTCACGTTCGATATGTCTCTGTTACAGACAATCGGGGCAAGGTAGTTTACGAACAAATTTTTGACACTAACTAAGGAAAAATATGAATAATTCAGATTTTAATGATTTCAAGAACTGGCAGAATGGCGACGATGATGACGCCAATAACCCAAACAATAATCCAAATGGATTCTTCTTCTATGGCAATATGGGTCCAGAGTTCCGCAAGATGTGGAACGACATTAACAGTGGGCAAGACTTCACTGAAAGCATGAAAGAGTACCTGAACATTGATGACATCATGAAAGAATGGAGCAAGAACAGTCGCCCCAAGAATCCCATGAATAATCGTCGTCCCATGAAGAAGCCACAGCCCGCAAAGACCACGACCACCTTCTCGCGTGAGGATTATGAGAAGCTTATTGAGATTCGTGGATATCTAAACATTACTGAGCAACGTGCTCACGTTAAGGCTCTTGACAAGCTTCTTAGTCAGATTGTTATGATTCCAATTGATCCAAAGGATAAACCATGACAGATTACATTCCCGGTTCAGCATATAAAAAGGGTTACGATACCAGAATGAATGGTGGAGACAAGGCTTCCAACATATATGAGTCCAATTCTGTCTACTGGCAGGAATGGCTTGCTGGTTGGGAAGATGCCCACAATAAGATCATTAATGAAGCCAGAGCAAGTTCTGGCTGTTCAAAGCCAAAGTGTTGTAAGAACTTTATTCAGGATTGATAAGGCCCCCGAAAGGGGGTTTTTATTTTATAAATCTAGATAATGTTTCTCGTACAATTTTTCCAATTGCCGGATCCATATTATTTAAAACAGAATCCAATTGGTTGTTATCTATCTGAGAACTCTGCATTTTACCAGTTTCTAAATTTTTAGCTACTGATGCAAAAACTCCTTGTGCTTTTTGAGATGAAATATCTGGAGCCCTTACACCAACTTCAATTCTAGACCCAGAAGGACGTAAATGATAACCAACCTGAGGAACTTGCTCTACATATCCTCTCATCAATCCGGCTGGTGTTAGTGTTGCGCTATATGGAAATCTAAATTGTTTATCACTTTCTGTAGGCAATATTGACATCGGCACATCATTATTAAGTCCCGACATAACAATATCTTTTAATTGAGATTGTCTACCAGATTCTAAATTTTTTAAAGCAGATCTGGCTTTGGTCTTCGCAGCCTTTATTACTTCTGCTGGTGCTTCTACATCACGCATAGTTGCTCTAAGAGGCTCAATTACATCTTCTAATCCAGGATGTTCACCATATTCTCCAACATCAATTCTTTGACCTATTGTAGTCGTATGGCCTTTTATATCTAAATCATGAATTTTATTTGTTTTTGGATCAACATCTATGGCATCTTTTTTATTATCTGAAATGGGTTTACCGCTTAAATCTATTAATTGATCTTCAACATCTTTTAATAAACCTGAATCATTACTGGCAATTGCTGTTCCCAATGCCCTAGTTCCATGCAATAATTTTCCTAATCTTTCAGTAGATGCACCTGCAATAGAAGCATCTTCTTTTGGAGGATTTAAAACGGGATCAAGTAATTTAGATACGGGCTCCGTTAAATCTTTTTTTTCATTTAAAATATCCAATTTTTCCAAACCATATTCTTCCATGAAGCTCAATGGTTTAAAGTTAATCCAATATAGATCACTTTCTCCTGTATCGGGATCCACTGATCGAACTGCCATATGTGCTTTTGGATTTCGTCTTTGATATCTTTGAAGATAGTTTTTTGTTTCAGTATCTGGAACATGTTTCCATGCTTTGGCACTTTTAAAGTGTCCCATTTCTTCTGGGCAAACATCAAACATTTCACAATTATCAAGACCTTTTAGAATCGGAGTGGTTCGTTTTGTTGTTCCCATTGCAGGATCATAACCCGATACAGAACCAGTGTTATATCCGGTAGAAGTTCCCGGAGTTCCCATGCCACCAGCTGCCATATCTTCGCAGAGCTCCATGTAGCTGACGGATGGATTGATGTGAAGGGCAATGTAGCTTTCTACTAATCCAATATATTCTGAATCAGTGATGCCAATCTGTTTGACTTCTTCACCAAATAATTGCATTGTGCTCATATAGTTGTTGAGCTTGGCTTTTGTGAGTCCGGGTGGCAACTCATCAAAGATTTTCTTTAGTTTTATAATAAGATATTCTAATGGGTCAATGCTGCTTTCCGCTTTTAGAATATTTCCATACTGGTCAATAGCACCACCACGGTATGCTTGTAAGGCTGTATAAGGCTCCGAGACTCCTTGAGCAAACTTATAAAAATAAAATGATGGAATGTATTGGGGAGAGTTCATCTATAATATTTATTTTTCTGTCTGAGACAACTTTCGATCTACTCTTGGATCAGTATTTAATTCTGAATATTTTACTTCTGGTAAATTTTTTATGTTAAATTCTAAGAATACCAAAAAGGATTTCAGATAAGAATATAAACGAGGCTCAACTTTAAATATTAAAATTCTTGCAGTATTCACTTCACCAAATACATTTCGTAAAATTATAATATGATTTATTATAAGTCTTTCACGTATTGATTTGAGCGTTTTGTGTTTATGAATTTTTTGAAGTAATCTTTTAACGTATTTGATACGTTTTAGATCATCCATGAATTCTATTTTGCCAGTGCACTCTTTGTTAAAATAACAAGTTTGACAGAATTCTAAAAAAGTATCTTCTGTCAATGGTTTGTTATTGTCTAACATTAATGGTTCAGTGCTCGCATCCGCAATCATAATTCATGCTATCTGTATTATACGAAGAAGTTTCAGTTGGCACAATAACAAGCATTACTTTTCTCAAATGATTTGGTTGCTTGACAACATTCATCGAAAGAGACAAAGAATGTCCTAGTTTTTCCTTGATTCCATCGCCTTGCTTGAATCCAGTCTTGTTGACATCATCATATGGATTTTGGCCATAGACTCCAAGCTGAGGACTTCCGTATTGAACTAGTTCAAATGTGGAAAGACCATCTGATACACTGCGATTTGGAGCTGCAAAATCAAGACCAAAAATGTTTAATTTTTGTTTTACAACAGCAAGAATGCTGTCGGGATCAATGTAATCTTTGCATGAGAAAGTATAAAGCATTGCATTGATTGCATCAATTTGTCTTGGAAGAGCTAGGTTGAATGTTCCCTTATCGGTTAAAGGTGATTCACCCATCTTTCCTTGGGGGTCACCGATATAGAGACCACCTCCAAAGGTATGCTCTCCTGCGTCTTCTACTAAAGTTTCGATTTTTTTGATGAGTGATTTAAATTTCATGGCTTTCCTTTATTTAGTCCTATTTTTTATTAACCCAAACAAATCGGGATTGTAAACCTGTTCATTTAGGTTTTTAATCGTGTTATTTGTTATATTGTAAGCTTGTTCCACCCAAGGTTTTGGTTGTTTGGGCTTTATGGTTGGTTCTGTATCTTCTTTTAACATGGATGTTACTGATTGAGTACTCCAAGTTTTGCATGCCCAGTATCTGGCTTTCCATCTTGGTCCTGGGTTATCGCAATTATGTCTAGCTCTAAAATTTTTACGGCGTCCTGGATCATCTCTTTTGATTTCCATATTAGGATCACCAAAATTTACTTTTACAACATTACCTTTATCATTCTTTACATAGACTTTGTACTTCTTTACATCACCCTTCATTATCTTGTTTAATTTTACTTTTCTCTTGGTATCTTCATAAATTTCAACCTGCGAACCATCTTCATCAAAATCTTCGTTCAAGTCTGTTCCAAGTATTCCAATAATAGAATTTGTTTCCATTATTCTAATGCGTTCACATTTATTCTGATCAACAATGTTTAATGCTAATTTATCTTCATTTAATTCAATAGCATTAATATTAAAAATTTCACCAGATTCCATAACCATTATGTCACCAGGAATCAGATCATTTGCTTGTATGGACTTGCAAGTCATAGGAATGACCATGTTTTTATTGTTAACAACAAAAGGAACTGAAGATTCATTCATCGTATATCTTGATGAATTGTTTCTATCTAATATTTTTTTTGTTATAGATTTTAGATACTTTGAAATCATTTCCAGCTGCCTTTATTTTGAGTCTCACCTTTTTTGTGACCGTTGTCAGATCGATTAGAGGATTTATCTCTGACACGTAAATTATTTATACCTTTGGAGCCACCGCTGCGAAGGGGTTTCTTATGGTCAATATCTTTACCATCTCCCTTTTTAGCACGACCTTTCTTTTTCATTAGTTCTCGTGCTGCTGTTCTGGCTGCGCGTTCTCTTTTTTGTTTTGGCTTACCGTGGTAATTACGATATTCTTTTTTATAATCTCGCTCGTATTCTTCAGCTACCAATTCATTGATTAACATTTCCAAGAGTTCTGGGTATTCTGTCATGCGATTAACTGCATTGTGGTAGATTGATTGGAAGTTGACCATGAATGGTTCATGACTTTCATTTAATGAAGTTCTAGAGTCAAGAATAATTCCGGCTTCACTATCTGTTATTAATTCGTTTCTTAATAGATTTGACAATACAAAATTGTTTGTAAGAGATTCAACCAATAGATCATTAATGAATATTGCTGCTTCTCCAAGAACTTCATTGGTGATATTTTCACCTTTCAATACTGGAATCTTGGTTGTCTTATTACCAACAGTGACATAATTGTATTGAACAGCATTCAAATCTTTGGCATTAAATCCTGGAAGTAAACTTGCATTCAATAAAAAGTCATTATTTTTTACCAAATAGTTTACCATGTATTGAATTGGATCTATTGATCCTTTCTTCACTAACATGCTCTCAAGAGATGGTTTCTTCTCTTCTACAGCTTCTACTACGGTAGTGAATTTCTTTAATGTTTCTGCTGCAGATGGTTTATATGTTCCAATATTCGAAGATGTCATTATATCTTTGGCAGTGCTTACATCTAAAGTTGATTCTAATGAAACTGTATTAAAATAATCATCAGTCATTGGAATAATTCCATTGACTGTTATCAGATGGTTTGGGGCAAGTTTGGGATCTGTGATATTATCTCCACGCAAAACAGTCTTTAAAAGATTTCCAATGACTTGAGTTTTTAAAGTATTCTTTTTGCCTTTCATCAATTCTTTGGCACTTTCTTCCCATGCTTTGCTGTAGGAAGATGCTGATGCCAATGGATTGAGATTACCTTCTTCATCAAAAACGGTTCCAGAGACTTTGCCATCCGGTCCCTTGATTTGCATTTGTTGAAGTTTTTTGAATAATTTTGGATCTTGTTTGATCTGTCCAACCAATTCATCTGGAACAAGAATTTCAGAAAATGATTGTTGCCCTTGTTGCATTTTTTGGAATACTTGAGCAAGCTTGGGATCATTGCTGACTGTTTGAGGATTGCTCAATGCTTGGGTCAAAGCAGATGCAACATATCCTTTGAAGTTTTTATTTGATTGATCAAATTGATTTGTGGATAGAGACATTTCTCCACCAGCAGCAACCTTGAATTTATAGTTACCACATTCCATATCGGCTGCACCTTCGGCATTGACAGGCTTTCCTATGGTTTCAACATTTGTCAAAAGATTTTGGAGACATTGATCTCCAATTTGAGAAAGAATCTTCCGTGCAGTAAAGAATGCAGATCTGGTAAACTCTCTTGCATCAGGAGCAAGAGCAAGATATGTTTGCATTTCTTGATCGCTAGATCCAACTTTTAGTTTGGCCAAGAAAACAAGAGCATTCAAAACTTGTTGATTATAGGGAGCATTGCTTGTATTGCTCAACCCATATTCAACTGTTATATTTTCATACGATAATCTATCAAAATCATTGTTAGCAGGTGGCTTGCGCATCATTTTAAAATACTCTGCGCGCAATTCAGGAGGCATACCAACAAGCTGCTCAGGTGACATTTGAGTCATAGCCTGCATCATTTGATCCTTAGACATTTTCTTTGCTTTTGTCTTTTCGGATCTTTCTTTTTCATCTTGATTTTTAGGTCTTGCTTCCTCTCTTTCTTTTTTCTCTTCAGAAGATTTCTTATTGCGCTCACCCTTTTCGCCACCTTCTTTTTGTTTTACATCACCAAACAAAAGCTTGGAAGCTCTGGTTTGTTCAAAGTTTTGCTCTTGTGTGACTTTTTGCGCTTCTTCAATAGAAAGAGGAGCTTTATTTAATTTTTCATGCATTCCAGCATTAAATGAATCTTTAAAGATTAACTGGACATTTCCAGATTTAGTTTTGACTAAAACAACGTCTTTAATAAGATCTTGCTTGGGTCTGCGTTCCCTTGGGGTCTCTTTAGCCCGTTCTATACGCTTACGAGCCGCGTCACGGGCTTTGGAGTCACCAGAAGCAGATTTGGCCCGTTCTTTCTTTTCAGCGGTTCCAGCCTGTTGTACTGCTTCATTTACCAGTACATTATTAAAAATTTGGGATAAAAGTGTTTTAAAGTTCATCTCCAATTATTTAGGCTCTGGAGAATCCTTATATTTTTCCAATGGATTGAATAATTTCAAGTTTTTGACACTTTTAAGTCTACCATTGGCTAAACTTTTAATGTTATTATAGTCAAAACCATTGTTAATTGAAAACTGTCTCAAATTTGTTACAGTAAATACTTCATTGGTGACTTTATCTTGAAATACAACTGTTTTGACAGGGATTATTTTCTTTTTCTTTGGTTCTTGTTGTTTTTCATGTGCCCCTATAGTTTCCTTAACTTCTCGTACTTCTACGGCTGTCCAACCCTTATAGGTTTTTCTTTTGCCATTTAACAGTTCACAAATTTTAACAGAGGTCATTCCCTGACTTATTGCAAATTCATTCATGTTTTCAAAAAAAGTTTTTTCCCCTGTATCTACTCTTTTCAACCAATATCCATTGTGTTCTTTAACTGGATTGACCCAAACCCAATATCTTCCATCTTGTTTAAAGAATCCACCATGAGTTTGTATAAACTGTTCTCTATGCTTTCTAGCCTTAGAGCTGTCATTCATCTGAATCCATAATTTGGATCCACGACTATTAACTTGATCCCATATGGTTTTTTCTTCACGATACGCCATTTAAATTTCCATATTCAGTAATAAGACTTTTTAAATGCTTTACATATTTTATGGGTCTATCTTGAAACACTTGTCGCAGACCATCTTCGCAGGCAATTAAAATTGCAAAGTTATCTACAATGATTCCGGTTCTTTCCTGAAACATCAGTGCATACGCACAAGCCTGAGCAAAATAATTATCAATATCTCTTGCTCTTTTTTCTTTTGTGCTTGCCTTAAAATCAATGATGGATAGCTTACCATCATATTCGGCAATGCAGTCTGTTCTTCCTGCAAGCCCTAAAGTCTTGGACCATAAAGGAGTTTCCAAGGCTATAATATTGTCTATCTTGTCTAGTTCAGGACGAAGTATTGAGAACAAAGATTTAAAATTAGAATGTAAATTATCAAAATCTATTTGTTCATTCTTCAAATATTGTTCTATTATAGAATGAAATTTAGTTCCCCGAGAAGTTACTCGTTTACTTTCTTCTGGGTTTTTATTTCGCCATTCAGCAAAGAATTTTTGCTTTTGAAATCCAACTACTGTTGTTACAGAGGGAAAAACTCCTTCTGGAGTTTCATATAGACGTTTACCATCTACGCTTAATTCTTTTAAAGCGCCATTGAATTCTATTGGTTTATGAACAAATGTTTTTGTAGGAATAATATGCATATAATTTCACCAAATAAGTATACAACAAATTATAAATTATGCAATAATTATCTTAAAACTTGTCGTCGTGCAAACTGACCAATGGCTTCCAGTCCAAGATTTACATCAATATCAGATCTGCGTTTGGCTTCTTCATAATCTGAAGATCCTCTTTCAGCTGGTGAGCCACCACCGAATGGAAATATTGGAGGTATTCTTGGTTTTGGGGTCTCGGGTTTTGGTCTAACAGGTCTAGGAGGTCTTCCAGTTCCTTCGCCAGTTCTTTCACCTGTACGAGTTTTAGTGCGGTTGCGTGTTTCACCACTAGTTTCTGTTTTTGTTTCAGTTCTAGTACGTGTTTCAGTTGACCCATCGGTTCTTGTACGAGTATCAAACTTGGTTTCTTTTTCTACACCAGTATCGGTAATAGATTCATCGCCAGTTTTGGTATCTGTTTTAGTATTTGGTTTTGGTTCAACTTCTGGCTTTGGTTCAACTTCTGGAATGCGTGGCTTTGGTTCAACCTTTGGTTTTGGTTCAAATTCTGGAACCTTTGGTGCTGGCTCAACTTTTGGTTTTGGTTCAAATTCTGGAGTTTTGGGACTTGGTTCAACTTTTGGTGGTGTTTTTGGATTTGGTTGAACAGGAACTTCTGGAGGAGCAGGAGGTCTTGTGGGTGGAGCTTTTGGTTCAACAATAGGAGTTGAAGGAATTTCAACAGGTATTTCTGGAATAGTTTCAGGAACAATGGGTCTTGTAGTAGGAGGAGCTGGTGGAGCCATTGTTCCAGCAACTACTTTAGTTGCATTTGCTTCAGCTTGTTGCGCAGCATCAACCGCAGCCTGTGTAATTATATCACTATCAATTGCTCCAGTATCTTTTATTATTGCATCAATTAAAGCGTCGCCACGCAAACCATTTTCAAGATGTTTGGCAGCAACTTGTTGTGCTTTTTTTAATGCCTCTCTTGAAGCAGTTTCTGCAGCAGATGCAACTCCACTTTCGGCACCCTTTACCGCACCACCAACAACTCTTTCACCTGCTCCTTCCATTCCGCGAACTGCAGCTTTTTCTGCTGCACCCATACCACGAGTAGCAGCTTTTTCTGCTGCTATTTCAGCAGCACTTAAACCTTTTTCTGCAGCTTTTACTGCACCTCTAACAAGTGTTCCCACGTATTCAAATAAATTATAATGATTTCCCTCTGATTGAGGAGAGACATTACCATTTAATTGATCATTAAAACGATTTTCTAAAATAGTTTTAATTATTGCGGGAAGCTTTTTCATGTATTATATACTTTTTTTATTTATTTAACCAACCCAAGAAACTGCTTGCTTTATCACCAACAAATTTTGCTCCAGGAATATTTTCTTTGGTCCAGTCTATTGCTGCAGTAGTTGCAGTTTCAACTGCTTCTCCACTTTTATCAAGCCAATCTCCCGATCTACCAGTCATTGCGTCCAGTCCGCGTGCAGCAAGAGCATAACCACCTTCTTGTTTTTCCAATTCAGCGTTAGCTGCATTTCCCATTGCAATTTGTTGTCTTTTGCGGAACTCGGGATCTTTCATCTTTTTAGCAAATTCTTCTGCTTCTTCTGCAGATGCAAATCCTTTTTCAAGATCTCTTGAGCGAGCTGTTTTTGCTTCTTCGGCAGTTTTTGCAGCAGCCTTAGATGCCTCTTCTGTTGAAGACACACCTTTTCTTTGATTGGCCGTCAACAAATTTGCAACTTTTTGCATTCCAGATCTTTGAAGATCTGACAATCCTGATGCTTCGCTAGCTTTATCTATAAGTCTACCAGCAACATATCCACCAGCAATTGCAGCATTTGTACCTGCACTTGCCGCCATAGGTGCTAAGGATGCGGCACTTCCAATAAGTGCAGAATCGGTTCTACCAAAACCTACTGCTTTTGCAGTTTCTGATGCAGTAGCATCTGCAGCCATCATACCTGCTACATCTAAACCTATTTTACCTATTTTACCAGCAACTGCTTTTCCAGTAGATTTTGGAGATACTACTTTACCATCAGCAGTGCTATAGGAACCAGCTTTTGGTGCTACTTCAGCTGAGGCTGGTGGCTCTCCAAATGAAGCTTGCATTGGAGTATTTTTGGCACGTTGAATTCCGGCTTGGCTATTTGGATTTTGTCTTCCACCAACTCTTGGGAACGTTTCACTTGGTTTACCAGATGCTTCAAAATCAATTGGATTTGTTACGTATTCTGCGGCAGTTGCTGGACTGACACTTCTTGTATTAAATTGACCAGAAGTTTTAAATTCAGCAGGGGTTTCAATAGCTGCATTAGGACCTTCAAAGGACATTGGGTTTCCTGTTTTTTGTGCCATACGGGCACGCAAAGCATCTCGTCCCATTGCTGATCTTTCGGCAACAGAAGGTGCACCTTTCTTAGGTGTAACAATTTTACCTTCACGAGTGCTGTATGATCCGGGTTCAATAACAGGTTCACTCACTTTTGGTGCTGGTTTTGGTGCTTCTCCAGTTTTTGGTGCTGGTTTTGGTGCTTCTCCAGCCTTGGGAGCTTCTGCAGCTTTTGGGGCTTCAGCTGGTTTGGATGAAGTTCCTCTTTGACGGTTTGCCCATTCAATGGCTTTATTTCCAGCATATAAACCACCACCGATACCTAAAGCAAGAAGTTTGGGATCCATGCTCCACTGAGCGTCTTTTCCTCCAGCTGGCTTAGCTGGAGCAGCTGCTGTTGGCTTTGGAGATACAGAAATTGGACGACCATCTTCATCTGTCAATCCCATTCCAGATTTTGTAACATTTGTTGGAAGTGCGGTTGCTTTTCCTGTATTGTCTGCGGTTTGTTGTGTTTGTTTAACTTCTCGTGCTGTTGGAACTGCACTTGCTGTCCCAGAACCGCCTGATGTTTGTTTTACTGGTGGTTTAGCTGGTGCTTTTGCAGGCTGAGATCCTGCGGCCCTCGCAGCTTTTCTTCTTTCTTGTTCACCTTTTAATTCTCTATATTCAGCCGATTGTTTATCATCGGAAATCTCTGCACCAAAAAGGCCAGTCTTTTTAAGATTTCTCATTCGGCTTTCAATTTCTCTATCGCCGGCTTCGCTATCTGCAATAGCTGGACCACCCGAGCTTTGAGACCAAGATTTATTAGCATTTACGGTACCACCAGTCCAATCGACCATTTTATCAGAATCACCCATACCAGATCCGCTTTGACGTTTTTCAGTGCCATATTTTGGAGTAGCTTCATGTAAATCTTTCATCATGGCTTCAAGAACATTGACTTGTTCTTGAAGTTGTTCGGCGCGGTGTCTGTATAAGTTTGTTATGTGGTTCATGATTTATCCTGTTTATTTAGGCCATGCTTTCGTTGCTGCCAGTTAATGAATTCTTTTGTTTTTGTTTTTCTGCACGTAATGCGAGATTGGCATCTTTAATCTTTTCTCCTCTAGCTTTCAAAGCCAGAGTACGTTCTCTAGTACCTTCTGCGCCAATGCCGCTTGTAGATATTCCTCTTGCCTTGGCCACATCGGTTTCAAGATCAACTATTTTATTTTTATCTTCCAATGAAGAAACTCTTTTAGTGACATCTTTACCAGTCATTGTAGGCTCTGATGTAGGAGTTTCAGTAGGAGTCTTTGTTGCTGGTTTAATCTGTCCATAATCACTTACAAGTTTATTTGATTCTGCAGTTTTGTCTGAAAAACTTTCTGGGGGAGTAGAAAGAGGAGAAACATTTAATTCTCTGCCATTTACCAAACCACTTGTTCCGGGTTCAACGGTTGGGTTGGCAATTAATGGTGAAATTTCATTTGCTTTTGGCTTTGAAACCAAATCCATTCTTGGTTGAGTTGTTGGTTCATTGGTATTTGCCAACATATCAAAAATACCCTCTTTAACAAAACTTAAACTTGTTGTATCTTTGGGAATTAAACCATATAAAGTTTTATTCTTGGGTTTTTTTGAATACAAACTCAATATGTTTGATGGTTGCATTGATTGTGGTAAATCAATATTTAAATTTGTATAATTTGTTGGCGATCCTGGTTGCAATCTATGGAAAGTCTGAACATCATCTCTGGAAATAGCATCGTATTCTCTTCCAGTTGCAGTATAAAAATCACCTCGGGTTGTTTTGTAGAATGGAGAAATTTTTTGTGGGTTAGCCTTGGCCCACGCTTCTCTTGAAATGTCTGCTACTTTTTCTACAGGCATTTCTTCATATGAAGTCAATCTGGCTTCTTTTTGACTTACATCAGCTCCAGTTTCTTTTTCTGCATCAAATCTTTGTCTTGCTTCAATTCCTGAACGGGTTTTGATTGCAGCTGCTTTATCTTTAGATTGTTGGCTTTGTTGTCCATAGCCATAAATTTTGGGATCACGTTCACTTTGTCCTGACATGATTTTATACATTAATAGTTCTGCACTATCTTTGGCCGAAAGATCTTTTGGATCTTTTCCAGCAACATTAGATAAAACTTTACCATAATGCTTTTCTGCATATTCTGTGTTTTCTTGCAAAGATCTAAAAGCATTGCCATCAATATTTTTACCATGAGCAGGAGTATTTGGTGTGCCCTTTGAATTGGCATTCTGTCCAGAAACAATTGCTTGACTGATATTGTTTAATGATGTAATATTGGGATTGTAATCTGACTGCTTATAAGTCTTTTTCTGTTCCAAAATGTTTTTGGCACTGGAAAGAATGTCTGAAGGCTTAGAAGCTGGGGCAGTGGGAGAATGAGGTTTTCCCATAAAATCCTTGACTTCCCAATAAAATTGTCGATTTTGCTTATTATCCATGATATGAAATATTTAGATTTACATAAATACTTAAAAGGTATGAAGAAACAGGTACTCTTGTTAAACCAAGATAATACGCCCCTGAATATCATTACCGTTAGTAAAGCCTATAAACTTATGACCAGAGACAAAGTTTGGGTCGATGACTCAAACGATTGTTATGAACTTTTATCAATTTCTAAAATTGTTAAAATTCCAAAAATATTGATTTTAAAATATTATGTGAAATTGCCTTACAAAAAGGCTGCACCATCAAGACAAAATATTCTTCGAAGAGATCAATATTGCTGCCAATATTGTGGTACGGATTTAACCAATAAAGATGCTACTGTGGATCACGTAACACCAAGATCTAAAGGTGGGGCTTCTTCTTGGGTTAATATGGTGGCAGCATGTAGAAAATGCAATCTTGATAAGGGCAATAGAACTCCCAAAGAAGCGAAAATGGAACTCAAAACAAAACCTAAAGAGCCATCTTATGGTTTTCTATTTGAAAACATGCTAATTACTTTTAGAAAGAAAAAAGATGCCTAATTATTCATTTGTCTGTGAATCGTGTGACCATAAATTTGAAGTTTTTTTAAAAATGAGCGAATGCGACAATCCGTTAAAGGAAAAGTGCCCCAGCTGCAACAAAAAGAAAATTGTCAAAGACTGGACTGAACAAAAAAATTCTATTGCCATGGACACCACTTTGACCCCCAGCAAAGTTAACGGTAGTGCATGGAAAGAAGTAATTGATAAAATTAAAGGTAGTGGTCAAGTTCCAAAGAGATTTCACGAAAGACTGGACAACTCTGGAAGAAATGCTGGCCGTTACGTTCGTTAATTTTTGGTCTGAATCATTGCCTTCAGAATATAATAACTGTCGATAACGTCCGTAACAGGATTACTCAAAGTTTTCTGATCAAAGACCGACAAAAGATCGGTCTTTGTTTCTTTGGTGAAGGCTTCATACATTGCCTGTTTATCAGCGTTACCTTTGCCCGTAGCGCATTTCTTGACTCTGGATGGCTCAATGATGGTCACGGGAATGGCGAGCTTATAGAGCTTGTGCTTAAGGATTCCCATGTTCTCTGCCAAATTGAATACACGGCCTTTAGACCCAAAAGAATAGCCTTCTACGGCAACCTCTGAGGCCCCAATACAAAGATTGATGGCCCAGTCAGATATGCTGTCAAATCTGTCCACATCAATATGATATTCCTGAAAAGATTCCCCTGTAATATTTGGAGCAATTTTATCAGCATATTTCTTTGTATTGGTCAAATAATAAAAGAAACAATTTTCAAATTTAAATTCCCTACGTTCATCATAAAGACAAAGACAGGGGCAGGTTATAGAGTAATCAATGCCGATTAACATATGGAACATATATATTTATACCTTGGTCAGAAGTGGTGGTTCCTTAGCAGTCTGATGAAATATACTTCGACCATTCCAAAAGGACTGCGTGGAATACCCACCACCTCTGCCTAAAATATTTATGTAAAAATTCCACCCTTGTGGGGTGGAATTTTTTATTTTACTTTTGTTTTAAATGATGTGTTTCAAAATGACAATTTGCACATAATAAATCACATTTATCTAATTCTTTTTTAGTCTTTTCCCAAGAATGTGGCATTCCTTTGTGAGACAAACCAAAATCTTTTTCATTTGGATCTCTATGATGAAATTGAAGTGCTCCTGCACACTTACTGTATCCACAAGTTTGACATTTTCCACCTTTATACTCTATGCATTTTTGTTTTCTTCTTTGGCGATAAATTGTAACAGCACACCCATTACATAAAGATTTTCTATGTCCGTTTTTACGATTATAGATAAAAGATCTATCACATCTAGTACATATTGTATTCATACTATTATTTAGTATTAGCACGCTATGTACTGCCACAAATTAAACTGGAGCGACAGGATTCGAACCTGTAACCAATCCGTTAACAGCGGATTGCACCACCGTTGTGCTACGCTCCATAAAAGGATCACACTATCTGACATCCGCCTGCACTACAAGCATATTCCTTTGCGGATTCAGTATTGTCTTCTGCCTCGTATTTAGACAGATCTTTAAAGTTAACTTTAACCTTAGGATGTGCTGAATAGGTTGCAGAATCAATCTGCTCAAAGGGTGCCTGAGCATAGGTGTGACTGTCACCACCGGGAAGGAACGAGATGCCTGTTGCGACATCAAAGTTTTCCCAGAGCCAGTTACCGACTTCAAGGAATTCAGAGTCCCTGTAGTTAACGGTGATTGATGGCTTGTGATGGCAGAAGTGCTCTTGATAAGTTTTCCACAGATC
>Ga0208364_1000177_pt1 | contig 15373 bp, 14 predicted proteins | sample LakMenEpi08Jun12_FD_150680 | JGI IMG/M metagenome (GOLD analysis project Ga0208364, IMG submission 150680) | Freshwater microbial communities from Lake Mendota, WI - 08JUN2012 deep hole epilimnion (SPAdes) | ecosystem: Environmental > Aquatic > Freshwater > Lake > Epilimnion/Euphotic zone ...
ATATAGGGGATAGTAGAAAGTGGTATCACAAAGAAGTAAGAATTATTCGAAATAATACTTCCATAACTGCCTATAAAGATGCCCAGGGCTTTAGAAAGGGCACTGAAAAAATTCGGGTGAAACCAATACCTGCCTGTGTGTACCATTATGGCTGGGTGAAAAGTCCGGAACAGATGATGCAAAAACAAAAAAATGTTAGTCCTTACTGGCTGGGTGATGCGGATATGGAAAAAATGCTGATGAATCCGGCTGCGTGGAACTTCGAATCATTTGATTCTTTAGAGAAATTTACTGGCACACACCCCAGCGTTATGCTCGACCGGATAAATAGAAAAAACTGGCAGGTTACGCTAGATATATCCCGCAAAAAATTTTCTTTCAAAAATCGGCTCCTGTATTATTTTGAAAAACTTACCGGTATTCGGCCTTTTGATTTTAAAAATTATCGGGTTATCCGGTAAATGTATCGTTGGCGGGCGACAGATCTTGCAACTGCCAGGCGATGGCCCCTATCCAAGCGTGCATCCATACTCCATACTGTAAACTTAGGGTAGATTCTACCAGGCAGGAGGCGGCTATTGCGAGCGTCCAAGCAACTGGTGTCCATTGTTTTTTTTGGATGCCCCTGAGAATCGGATAAAACATCCAGCCGGTAAACAACAACATACCCAATAGGCCGGCCCCCATCCACCAAAATAGCCATTGGTTAAAGGGCCAGCGAAAAGTTACCGGTGTTTGAGGAAAAGCTTGTTCAAACGATTGTTGCAACGTTGGCGCAATGCCCGCCCATCCTTTATTTGCGGTTCCCTTTTCGGTAATTTCTTTATAAGCTAGTGTATTGATAATCCTCCGGGCACCATCCGAATAACGCATATTGCTGGTATCACCGGTATATTGTTGCCAGTCGTACCGGGTATAAGCCCATTTTTGTTGCACCGTAGGAAATAACTGATAGGCAGCTACCGCCATTGCAAAGAGTGCCATACAGAGCAACCCTAGTTTCAATAATTGTTTCGATTTGCGTTTTGAAAGGGATAGAAAAACAAGAAAGCATATTGCAATAATTGAGGTGCTTACCCATGCGGTGCGTACGGCCATAAAAGCGATGGAAGCCACCAGCAGTATGCATATCAATATGCGGGTGCGGATAGAAAACTTTGTTAATAGCAATACGAGCATGGCGGTACCACTTAAGAATATTCCAAACCGAACATGATCTGTATCCATAAAGGTAGGCAGTGATTTCCCCAATCCATACGCTTGTTGCCATTGAGCGGATGTTTTGCTGTATTGAACAAGTGCATAGAGAATTCCCACCCCAGCTGCTATACCGCAATAGATGATCCATTTTTGCAGCGTTTGGGAAGATACTCGGCTGCAAACATGAAAAGCAATCGGATACATCAGCAGCGTAAGCAGGTAATCGAAGTGGCTCCAGGTAAAGGGAGCTTGCCAGCAGCCCAGTAACCCAATAACCATTACCCATACACTCCAGGCTGGTAAGGTGTTTGTGAGCCTTCCATTTTTAAAAATATCTATGCAAATCCAAATTGCCCAAACAACCTGTGAAAGCGACAGGATGGCTCTGCTAAAAAACAAGCCGCCCAGCATAATAATGAATAGCAGGTTGGGAAGGTTGGGGTAGGAGAAAAAGAGTCGAAGCCGGTTCATCATGCACAAATATCGGGTATGGGTAAATAATAGAATGGCGGTAATATTTTATTTACTAACCGGCAACCACTAAATTTACGCTAAACCATCGGCATGAATTGGCAATTTCTACTATCCGATCTCGCTAACCCATCGTATAAATCGTTGGCGAGAGCGATTACTTTGGTAGAAAACCAGTCGGAAGGCTATCTCAGTTTTCTGCAACAGCTTGTGCCTGGAAAGGCATTGATAACGGGCATTACCGGCTCGCCGGGGGCAGGAAAAAGTACCCTGAGTGATACGTTAATACGCGAATGGGTGGGGCAGGGTAAAAAAGTAGGGATTATTTGTGTAGACCCATCCTCTCCCTTTCATCTGGGTGCCCTATTGGGCGACCGTATCCGGATGAGCTCCTGGTATAATCATCCACAAGTATATATTCGATCCCTTGCAACCCGCGGCTCTTTAGGGGGATTACATCCGCAAATTTTAGAAATATGCGCTGTAATGCAATCGGCAGGTTTTGATGAATTATTGGTGGAAACGGTGGGGGTAGGACAAAGTGAAATTGAGATTGCCGGACTAGCAGATACCACCGTAGTGGTGATGGTTCCGGAAGCAGGGGATGAAGTGCAAACCATGAAAGCCGGCTTAATGGAGATTGCCGATATTTTTGTAGTGAATAAATGCGATCGCCCGGATGCAGATCAGTTGGTGAAAAACTTAAGAAGCATGCTTGCGCCTGCTTTTGTTCAGGGTGATTGGGAAATTCCCATCCTCAAAACAATTGCTACGCAACAGTCCGGTATAATCGAACTGGCGGCTGCAATTGAGCAGCATCATCGGGTTCAGCGAACAACGGAAAGAAAAAAATGGCTGTTGGCCGAGAAAGCCTATCAGCTAATCCGTCAATATAGAATGCGGGATATCAATAAGCATCAACTGCTTGTTTCACTGGAAAAAGAGATGGAGCAACCTGCATTTAACTTGTTTCATTTTCTCGAAAAAAAATATGCCAATTGATGAATTCCGGCTTGCTGCGCATATGGATAGATACGGAACGGTTAAAGTATCCGCATACGGGTTTGTATCATTTTTGTATGGAGTTAGGAAAAGCGTTGGTACAAGAAAAAACCGACCGCGAAGAACTCAGTTTTTATCTCCCGGCGAATCAAATGGGTGTATTTGGAAAGGAAGCAGTTTATCGCAAACAGATAGGCTTGCATAAGTTCCAACTTCCTACCACGGCTTCCTATCAGGTTTGGCATTCGCTTCATCAGGGTAGCCAGTATTTCCCTTTTCGGAGATCCATACCGGTAGTGCTTACTATCCACGACCTTAATTTTTTACACCAACCCGGCAGAGGGGCTACCTATATAAAAAAATCGCTGGCAGAGCTGCAACAGAAAATAAATCGTGCAGATCGGGTGGTGGCTATATCTAATTTTGTGCTGGAGGAGTTGCATCGTAACCTGCAGGTGAATTCGGCTCAATCGTCGGTTATTTATAACGGGTGTAATTTTTCTCAGTTGGCTCCGGAAATTCCGCCTTTGGTTCCGGACAAGCCTTTTTTGTTCACCATTGGCACACTGGCTGCCAAAAAGAATTTTCATGTGTTACCAGCTTTGCTACAAGGCAATGATTATTGGCTGGTGATTGCAGGCATTACCCATGAAGAAGCCTATCTGCAAAAAATTAAGCAGGAAGCAGTTCGCTGGGGAGTGGAGCATCGGGTGATTATTGCCGGCGCTATTACTGATGCACAAAAGCAGTGGTATTATCAGCAATGTGAGGCATTTGTATTTCCTTCTATCGCAGAAGGCTTTGGCATGCCGGTATTAGAAGCCATGTATTTTGGCAAACCGGTATTTTTATCTACACATACTTCCCTTCCCGAAATAGGCGGCTCATTGGCTTATTACTTTACCTCATTTGATCCGGATGAGATGCGGAATGCAGTAGAGCAGGGATTACAGCACTATCACCAAACTTCCCCGCAACAGGCTTTGCAGCGGCATGCCTTGAGTTTCAGCTGGTCGGCAGCAGCCAGGCAATATCTTACAATGTATCGTGATCTTGCTTAGGGCTATTTTATTTTTACAAACATCTTTGCGCAAAAGAGCCAGTTTCTTAGGGGGGATCTTTTTTTTACAGACAACAACCAATTTCGGTACTTAAAAAAATAGCGCATTCTGGAAAAATTATTCGCAAAAGAAAAATCTCGATACGAAAGATTTAGTTGTTCAAGGGCTTTTTTCTCGAAATGGTTTTCGGGTGGGCAGGTGTCGTAGAATAGTTGCATGCGATCTCTGATGGCTGCAATTTCGCGGGCTTCTCTTTCTTGCTTTTCAATTTCTGAAACCGGTCTGCTTTTGCCGGTGGCTGCACCAATGAGGTTATGCTCGTGTTGCCGATATTTAACCAGCAGTTCATTACAATAAGTAATATTCCCTTTGCAGGCTGCGATATAAGCAATCCACCAATCGTGTGGCAAAGCGGTTGGGAAGGGAAGTGCACCCTGTAAAATACTTTTTTTAAACAGCATGGTATTTCCATAAATGCGACAAAATACGGCCTGCTGTAAACAGCTGTTATAAGAGTTGCAATTGCTGATGCTGGATACTGTTTTACCCGTAAGCGACAGATTTGCATGGCAGATATAGGAGTCGCAATACACCAGCACCGATTCTCCCAAAGACGCATATTGAACGGCCAGTTTTTCGGGAAACCAATAATCATCCTGATCGCAAAGGGCTACGAGTGAGCCGGAAGAAAGGGTGATGGCACGCTCGAAGTTGCGGATATACCCCAAATTTTCTTTGTTATGATATACACGTATGTTGCTGTGGATGGCTGCATAGGATGCTAGCAATAGCGATGTGCCATCGGTGCTGGCATCATCACAAATCACAATTTCCATATTGGGATAGGTTTGCGATAGCAGACTATCGAGTTGTTCGGATAAATACTCCGCACCATTATACGTGGCCATTACTACAGAAATCAGGGGTTGGGTAGCAGCATCCATGGTTTTTCAAAATAGAATAAATAGAAAACGGGGGCAACTGCATAAAGATAATCAATCGCAGATTTCTTTTTACAGAAAACAGAATTCCCGTTTTTTCCTTTGGGGGTTTGTATCTTTAGCTTTCTTTTTTAAGTAACGTATGTCTGTATCCGTAGTACTCTGCACCTATAATGGGGCTCGGTTTTTGGCCGAGCAGGTAAGCAGTATTCTTAATCAGACTTTCTCTATTCAGGAGTTGATTATTTCGGATGATGCTTCTACCGATAACACTGTTGTGCTCGCTCGTGAAATGGCAGCAAGAGATGCCCGAATTCGGGTGGTAGCCTTGCAAGAGAATGTAGGCTTTTCGGCGAATTTTCAGCAAGCGATTACTCAAGCCGTAGCCCCTCTAATTGCCCTGGCTGATCAGGATGATATCTGGCACCCCGAAAAGATTGCCCGCATGTTGGCAGCTTTTGATGCGGATGCTTCTTTGATTTACTGCGATTCGGTAAAGTTTTCGGATGCACCACCTGTTTCACCCAAACCCTCCTCTAAAAACAGGCGAATAGCGGGCAGTGACCCTAAAAAAATATCAGTATATAATACGGTGAGTGGGCATGCCATGATTATTCGGAAAAGTTTGTGTGAGGCAGCCTTTCCTTTACCCGAGGGGGTTTATTACGATTGGTGGCTTGCCATGGTTGCTATGGCTAGTAACCGTGTTCAGTTTCTTAGGGAAGTGCTGGTGTATCAGCGGGTACACGACCGAAATGTAACGCTCCAATCAAATCTTTCTGAATCTACGCATCGGCAGCGATTTCGCAGTACACTGGTAAAGCACCTGGATGCATTTAGAAAAATTACTACCCTATCGGCTGGCGACCAATCTTTTTTTGAGGAAGGATATGCTTATTGGCAGATATCGCTCCATCAGCGGTTTAATTTCGGCTTATTTAGATGGCTGATGCGAAACCGGGCGATTATTTATTGTAATAAAGTAAGGAGGTTTCCGTTGATATCTCAATTAAAAAATAGCTGGCTGCTGAGTTTTCGGTGGCGGGTTTAGTTGATAAGCGGCCTATAAGAATTGTTCTTCTTCAATCACTTTTTTTTCATTTTTCCACCAGCGCCATCCGAAATAGCCCACAATCGCAAATGGGGCAAGGGCCAGGTATATAATAGCAGAATTTAAAGAGGCGGCAGGGCCTTCCCCTAGTTGACCTGCTGTTTTAGTGCAAATAGAGCATTGCGCTAGTAGGCTATTACTGAAAAGAATTCCCAATGCAACCAAAGTTCCCATTCCCCAACTTTTCATACCGGATTTTTAGAGTGTAAAGGTACGAAGTTTGTTAGAAATGCTGGGAGCATATCGCTAATTCAGTAATAATCAGTAATTTACTGTTTAACTTTTTATGATGGAGCCGCGAAGAAAATTCTTACAAAAAATGGGTTTGATGGCAGGCGCTATTTCTGCTGCCAGCTTATTTGAACAAGCACATGCAGCTGAATGGGAGCAAGCATACCGCCGTATCAGCCACCTGAGTGCCGGCGAGGCGGCTATGGATGAAGATTTTTGGATGACTATCCAGCAAGCGTATACTGTTAATTCGAACTTAATTATCCTGAATAATGGGGGAGTAAGTCCTTCTCCCCGAGTTGTGCAGGAAGCGGTTGAAAGATATAATCGGTTTACCAATGAAGGCCCCTCATATTATATGTGGCGGATATTGGATCAGGGAAGGGAGCCGCTTCGGCAAAAACTTGCTTTATTGGCAGGATGTTCAGACGAAGAAATCGCCATTAACCGAAACGCAACAGAAGCGTTGAATACCGTTATTTTTGGTATGGATTTGCAACCGGGGGATGAAGTGATTGGCACTTTGCAGGATTACCCCAATATGATTCAGGCATGGAGACAGCGAGCCTTGCGCGACAAAATAAAGTATACCCAAATCAGTTTCGATTTTCCCATAGAAAATGACAAGGAAATTGTAGCAGCTTTTGAAAAAGCGATTACTCCAAAAACCAAAGTAATTCATGTTACGCATGTGATTAATTGGGTAGGGCAAGTATTGCCGGTAGCCAAAATTGCCCGGATGGCGCATCAGCGCGGGATAGAAGTAATTGTAGATGGCGCTCACTCTTTTGGTTTAATTGATTTTAAAATTCCAGATCTCGAGTGTGATTATTTTGGAACCAGCTTACACAAATTTTTAAGTGCACCTATCGGTAGTGGTATGTTATGGATTAAGAAGGAGAAGATTGAAAAAATATGGCCACTAACCTGTAACGACAAGCCCCGGAGTGGGGATATCAGAAAATTTGAAACCCTGGGCACCCGAAGTTTTCCGATAGAACAAGGTATTGGGGAGGCCGTTAATTTTCATAATGCTATTGGCAGTAAAAGAAAAGAGGAGCGAGTTCGGTATTTGAAGAATTACTGGGCCTTGCGTGCAAAAGAAATTCCGGGAGTAACCATCCATACCTCTTTTAAGCCCGAATATGCCTGTGCCATTGCCGGGGTAAGTGTAAATGGGATGACGCCGGGAGAGTTAGACAGTGCCCTGATGAGCCAGTATAAAATTCATACGGTAGGGATTGTTTGGGAAAATATTTCCTGTGTGCGGGTTACCCCGCATGTATATACCCGCCTGCAAGATTTAGATAAACTGGTGGGTGCACTGGAAACGCTGGCGGCTAAAAAAAATAAAAGCAGCTAATCAATGTGAAAAGCTGCTGTTAATGATTTGAACGTACTTCTGTAATCTCCCTCTAATTAAGAGGGTTTTACTACCGGCTTAGTTAACTTATTGCTGTTGGCCGGTCTGGATTTACCAAAAGAACCTTTGAATCTTTTTCCTTTGGCTGTTTTTTTGTCACCTTTTCCCATTTGTTGATTTTTTAATGAAGCATTTAGGCAAAAATAGAAAAACCCCGTGAAATACGGGGTTTTTCTATAAAAGGTTAGGAATTACAGCTTTCCGCTTAATTCTTTCCCGGCTTTAAACTTAGCCACTTTTTTGGCTTTAATTTTAATAGTAGCGCCGGTTTGAGGATTGCGACCCGTACGTGCAGCACGCTTCGACACAGAAAAAGTACCGAAACCTACCAGGGTTACTTTGTCACCTTTTTTCAGAGTTTTTGTAACTGTTGCTACAAAAGAATCCAGGGCAGCATTCGCCTGTGTTTTAGATACGCCAGCATCTTCTGCGATTTGGGCAATTAATTCAGCTTTGTTCATGGAAGTGTTTTTAATGGTTTTAATATCAGCAACAAATTTATTCGCTTTTCTCAATCAACAAAATTTTTTTCAAAATTTTTTGTTTCCTTTAAAACCCTTATCAATTAAAGGTTTCAGCCAAATTTATCGGCATAAAAGGTTTGATAATTCTCCGATTATTCAACGGAAACGCAATAACAGTAAGGGTTTCAGAAAAATTTGTCTTTCAGTTTTGGTTGAAACCCCTGTGTTGGTTTAGTTTTTCGGGTCGAATTAAGCAGTGTTTTTGACTAAAAAACTATCCACAATCAATTCACAACTTCGAGAATACTTCGGAAACTGATGAATTGGTTACCCCATAGCCGGAAGGCGTCTTCACGCAATGCAGGGGCATATTCTTGAATATACGTGTTGTATTGTGCTCTGCTTGGGGCGGTAAGTTGTAACGAATAGGTTGGTCCTTCCGAATCATCCTGATCTAACAATTGTAACAGTTGATGCGCTGAAAAATAGCCAGTATTGAGTATGGCAGGAATATGTTCTTCCTGCATCCACAAAAGCCAACGCGGAGCTATTTCTTGGGATACTTTAGTGGTAATGTTATAAACGATTGACATATAGTAAAATGATTAGGGAAGGGAAATTTCTACAAATACTGGGCAGTGGTCGCTGTGCTTAATAGTTGGTAAAATAGTTGCCGAGCGAATGTTTTCTGCAAGGGGTGTTGTTGTGCATATATAATCTATTCTCCATCCTTTGTTTTGTAACCGAACCGAAGGGAATCGCTGACTCCACCAGCTATAGGCCCCTGTTTGTGAGGGATTACAATGCCTAAAAGTATCTACCCATCCATCTGCTAGCCAATTATCCATCCAGGCCCTTTCTTCTGGCAGAAAACCCGATGATTTTTTATTTCCCTTGGGATCGTGTATATCAATTTCTCGATGCGCTATATTATAATCGCCCACTACTATTAAATTGGGCTTTTCTTTTTTAAGGGCATTTATATACGCTGTAAATTCATGTAGCCACTGATACTTATAGGTTTGCCTTTCTTCCCCGCTGGTACCCGAGGGATAGTAGGCATTGATTAACGTAAATGTTTTAAAATCTGCGCGAATTACCCGGCCTTCAGCATCACTCATGGCGGCTCCATGCCCATGGAGTACTTGTTCGGGATGGATTTTGGTAAAGATGGCTACCCCACTGTATCCTTTTTTTTGTGCCGAAAACCAATAGGTTTCATATCCCAGTGCATGAATGGCTTCTAGATTTATATTTTCTTTTTCGGCTTTGGTTTCTTGCAAACATATGATATCTGCCGGATGGCTACCCAGCCATTCTAACAACCCCTTATTGAGTGCTGCCCGGATACCATTTACATTATAACTTATTATGCGGAGTGTTTTCATCTGATGCGAAGGTAAACTAGGATCTGAAATAGATTGCTACAACTAAGGATTTTAAAATGTATTTACTGTGGGATTTCACTTAGTCTGTTCTGAATGCTATAGGTTATTGAATGGGCAATTAATAATAATTGCTGAATGGTAGCGGTACTAAGTGATTTATTTTTTATAAGTATTCTTTCGGGTTTGTCTTTGCCAAATATTAGCATCACTTGTTCGCCCTGTAAATAGATTTCTTTCCAAATGTAGCCGATGCCTTTCATATGAATACTGAAACGTTGTTTCAGCAGTTCTCCAGTAATTTCTAGTTCCGTAATCAACTGAAAAGGATTGGGTTGCGGAGCTACCGAAAAAATACTCGAAGGTTCTATGCCATTATAACACTGATTTAACCAGAGATAGCTGCTATCTTTTTGAATAGGTTGAGAATTTATTGAAAAAACTGCGAGGGTGTCTTTATTTTGTATCAAGTAGTTTACTTTTTGATTAACAGGCAAAAATCCAACCGTATTGGCTGCCGATTGATACAAGCTGCCTACTAATCTGGTTTGATACGTAATGTCTTGTAAAACATTTCTGATTTCTCTTTGTAAACAGATAAAATTGTTGCCACGGTACTCTTTCAGTTGACTGAGCGTATCGAATAACCATCCGGGAAATTCAGGCATTTTTTTTCCTTCAATTTTAACTCCCAATATTCCCTGCTCGCCGTTTCTGATAATTTGAATTCCCTCGGGAGCTTGAAATTGCCAGGTATCATTTTGGAAAGCAGGTACAATTATCTTACTAGATTTATACGTTTCTGAGTCAATAAAGTTATTGTAGAAATAGGCAGGTGGAACTTTCAGTTCAATAAGCGAGGATGAATTATTGGGATTAAATAGATATTGAATCCCTACTTTAATGGTTTCTGTAAATCCGGTAGCGGTTGTGCTTAGAATTTGTTGCGTGCCATCTGCGAAAAATCGGTTGAATGGAATCCCGATGGAGATGGCTTCTCTGTGCGTTAAGGATATAACAAGTTCATTCTCATTTATGAGCTGTTTTTTGTAATCCAATAGAAAATAGTTGAGATGAATTACATTCAATGATCTGCGAGCTAACAAAGAATCGTTTAGGTAAGTAGTATCCCCCACAAAAAAAGTATATGGATCTATTTCTTTGCAGTCTATATATAGATGTAGCAAATTGGTATCTGGCGAAAATGATGGGATAGTGATACTTTTTTTAAGGTCTGCGGGAGTAAGCAAAGCAATCGGAATTTGTGCAGTATCCGTTAACCGAAAATCATATTCCTTTAGCAAAGACGAATACAGTTGTTGTAAGATTACCTGCTGTCGGTTGGGGTCTAACAAATATCTCATCGATGGCCCGGTATTAGAGTAACAGCGCATCAACTCCAATGCTACTTTCTTTTGGGCGTCTGCCGGCCGGCTAATACAGAAGCATACCAGCAGGGCAATAGAAGTTTTTTGTAAGAAATGCAACATGTATTGTAATATTACAAAAAGTAAGCCAAAAATTTATTTTCAATTTATTATATGAACCCAGTAGAAAGAATCATACCTGCCAGGGAATCGGTTTATTTAGATGGCCCCAAGCCAAGAATCAATGAATTTTATTTTGCTTGGGACGTATTCAAACAGTTTATCAAAGGGTTTAGAGCCTTGCACTTTTTGGATCCTTGTATCACCGTTTTTGGTTCTGCCCGCTTTCCCGAGCAACACACCTATTATCAAGCAGCCCGGGAATTTGGCAAACAAATCGCTTCGCTCGGATTTACCACCATGACGGGCGGCGGACCAGGTATTATGGAGGCAGCAAACCGCGGGGCATTTGAAAATAATGGTACTTCTGTGGGTTGCAATATTCAGCTACCCTTTGAGCAGCACCCCAACCCATACATGCATAAGTGGATCACTTTCAACTACTTCTTCATTCGAAAAGTAATGTTGGTTAAGTATTCCTATGCTTTTATCATCTTACCCGGCGGTTTTGGTACGATGGATGAGTTGTTTGAAACCCTCACCCTCGCACAAACTAAGGTGATTAATAATTTCCCTATCGTGTTATATGGTAAAGAGTATTTTACCCCCCTCTTACTGGCTATTGATACCATGATAGATAAGGGTACGATTAGTGCTGCTGATAAAAAGCTTTTTTTTCTTACCGATGATATCAACGAAGCCATGCAGTTTATCCAATCGTATATCAATAACAATTACAAGGTTAAACCCCGGAAACGATTGTGGTGGTTATTTGAAAAAAGATAGTGCTAAGATTTACCCAACTTTTTTCCAGCTTGAAATGTGTAGCCCAGGCTCAGAATCAGTTCATAGGTGCCAAAAGCCTGACTGGCAGTTCCCTGATACACTTTTAATCCCGAATACCGGGCATAATCTACTTTGTTCGTGAACTCCAGAAATACATGGCGATAAAAAGTAGCTTTCAAGCCTGCTTCTGCGCCTACATTCCATCCGCCTAGTTGAAATCCATCCGTATTTTTATTTCCGAATAAACTGTTTTCTACATGCGGAATAACAGGACCAATACCTCCCTTGCCGAGGGCATCAAGTGTAAAGTTTTTATTGGGGGCTTCCCATAACCGCCATCTTTTTACCAGATTAAACAACAAAAAGTTAGCGCCGTTATTTAAAAAATAATAAAATCCGTTCGCTGAGCTGAACAAGATAGAACTATCTACCCCCCTGCCTCCCAGAGTTCCGGAAATACGCAGGGTTTGGCCATCTTGTATAATATGCTTGGTATGATCGAAGTTGATTTCAAATGCCAGTCCCTTTTGCTTATTGAAGAAATAACCAATCCGCCAACTGTATTGAGGGATGCTTAGCGGAATAGTAAAGATGCCCTTATCCCATCCGGGATTGTCGTGCGACCGAACCTGATGCAACGTATATTGGTTGCCCAATGCCGGTTGATTTACTATAACATCCGACCTGGTATACCATTCTTTGTTATAACCCCAGGAAAAATAAAATTCTCCTTTTCTTTCAGTCTGGGTTTTTTGGGCAAAAATCGAAAGAGGCAATAAACAACATAGTAAAAGGTACTTCATCATAGGTACGCAAAATTAATCCAAATTAGGCCGCAACCATTTTTCGGCTTCCGCAAGTGGCATATTTTTTTGTGCAGCATACGCTTCCAATTGATCGCGCTGAATTTTTCCTACCCCAAAATATTGACTCTGGGGGTGGGCAATATACCATCCACATACAGAGGAAGCCGGATACATCGCCAGATTTTCGGTAAGCTGAATACCAGTATGTTCGGTAACCTGAAGCAAATTAAATAAAGGATACTTCTCTGTATGGTCGGGGCAGGCGGGATAGCCGGGAGCAGGTCGAATTCCGGTATAATTCTCTTTAATCAAATCTTCATTACTCAATTGTTCAGAAGGATTATATCCCCACCAGGTGGTACGGGTTTGCAAGTGGAGGGCTTCGGCAAATGCTTCTGCCAGGCGATCTGCCAGTGCTTGTAACATGATTTTGTTATAATCATCATGGGCATCCTCCATTCTTTTTATGTGGGGTTCTATCCCATCAATGGTTACGGCAAATGCTCCTATATAATCAGGATATCCTGCGTCAACTGGCGCAATAAAGTCGGCCAGCGATAAATTGGGTTGCCCCGGTGCTTTCCGAATTTGCTGGCGGAGAAAATGTAATGTTATCGTTTCTTCAGAATCTTGAATTAGAACGCTATCGTTTTTGCTATTGGCTTGCCAAAAACCAACCACTCCATTTGCCGACAACCATTTTTCTGCTATCAACTGATCGAGCAATGCGTTGGCATCTGCATATAATTGGGTGGCCTCTTTGCCTACAATTTCATCCGTTAAAATTTCTGGAAAAGAGCCATGCATTTCCCAAGCAATAAAAAAGGGTTTCCAGTCAATAAAGGAGCGTAACAAATTCAAGTCATACTCTTTAAAGCTACGTACCCCGGTGAAGTTAGGTTGGGTTGGATGGTAGTTTGACCATTGAATATTGCATTTATTTTTTAGTGCTTCCGGATAGGGGAGGTATTCTTTTACCGTTTTTTTATTATCGAAACCGAATTTTAATTCGGCATATTCTTTTTCCGCATTCTTAAGAAAGCTTTCGCGTTGTTCTTTACTTAATAAACTACCTGCTACGGTTACGCTTCGGGAAGCATCTAGCACGTGAATTACCCCATTTGGATATTCGGGCGCAATTTTTACGGCGGTATGCATACGAGAGGTAGTGGCGCCTCCTATCAATAGGGGTTGCTGCATCCCTCTCCTTTTCATTTCATGAGCGATATGCACCATTTCATCGAGCGAGGGAGTAATCAGTCCGCTTAACCCAATAATATCTACTCCTTCTCTTTGGGCAGTATCTAATATTTTATCTGCGGGCACCATTACGCCCAGATCAATAATTTCGTATCCATTACAGCCCAGCACAACCCCCACAATGTTTTTCCCGATATCATGTACATCTCCCTTTACGGTAGCCAATAAAATTTTAGCTGCACCGGCTGCTTCCGTTCCGGTAGTGCCGGCTGCCAGATGGGCTTGCTTTCTTTCTTCTTTTTCTGCTTCAATATAAGGAGTTAATACCGCCACACTTTTTTTCATTACCCGGGCACTCTTTACCACCTGCGGCAGAAACATTTTACCAGCTCCGAACAAATCGCCCACAATACCCATTCCATCCATCAGAGGCCCTTCAATCACTTCCAGAGGGGTGGCATAGGTTTGCCGGGCTTCTTCGGTATCTGCTTCAATATAATCGGTAATTCCATTAATTAATGCGTGGGATAAGCGCTTTTGGATAGATTCATTTCGCCAGGCCTCATCTTTTATTTCCACTTTACCCTTTGCTCTTACCGTTTCTGCGTGTTGAATAAGTGATTCTGTAGCTTGGTTATTATCATTATTTCGATTGAGCAGTACATCTTCACAAAGACTTTTTAAAACGGGCTCAATTTCATCATACACCACTAATTGTCCGGCATTTACAATGCCCATATCCATTCCGGCACGGATGGCGTGAAATAAAAATACCGAGTGAATTGCTTCCCGCACATGATCGTTTCCGCGAAATGAAAAGGAAACATTCGATACGCCCCCGCTCACTTTTGCCAGTGGCATTTTTTGTTTGATTTCCCGGGTGGCTTCGATAAAGTCTACCGCATAATTATTATGCTCTTCAATACCCGTTGCAACTGCAAATATGTTAGGGTCGAAAATAATATCCTCCGGAGGGAAGCCTACTATTTCAGTTAAAATTTTATATGCCCGCTCGCATATGTCTATTTTTCTTTGTTTGTTGTCGGCTTGTCCCTGTTCATCAAAAGCCATCACAACCACCGCAGCGCCAAAGTCGCGGCATATATGCGCCTGTTGAATAAATTTTTCTTCCCCCTCTTTCAGAGAAATAGAATTCACGATACACTTTCCCTGCACACATTGAATACCTGCCTGAATAATTTCAAATTTAGAGCTGTCTATCATAAGGGGGATGCGGGCGATATCTGGCTCACTTTGCAGGAGGTTGATAAAATTCGTCATGGCAGTTACGCCATCCAGCATCGCATCATCCATATTCACATCCAGCACCTGTGCCCCACTTTCTACTTGCTGCCGGGCAACTGAAAGGGCTTCTTCGAGTTGATTATCGCGAATTAGTCGGGCAAATTTTTTAGATCCGGTAACATTCGTTCGTTCTCCTACATTCACAAAATTGGTTTCGGGTCTTACAACCAAGGGCTCGAGACCGGATAAACGCAGAAAGGGATGAATGGTGTGTTTACTCATATCGTTAATAAATCAGGCGGTAAGCACTTCCGGTAGTGGCCGGGGGATAATATTTTTTACTGCGTTGGCAATATGCTGAATATGATCGGGGGTGGTGCCACAACAACCGCCCACAATATTTACAAATCCTTCTTTGGCCCACTCTTCAATAAAATGGGCTGTTTCATGGGGCTGCTCATCATATTCCCCCATGGCATTGGGTAATCCGGCGTTGGGATAGGCTGAGGTAAAACAGGTAGCAATCTGTGAAAGTTCCGCAATATGCGACCGCATTTCTG
>Ga0208364_1000179_pt1 | contig 15327 bp, 10 predicted proteins | sample LakMenEpi08Jun12_FD_150680 | JGI IMG/M metagenome (GOLD analysis project Ga0208364, IMG submission 150680) | Freshwater microbial communities from Lake Mendota, WI - 08JUN2012 deep hole epilimnion (SPAdes) | ecosystem: Environmental > Aquatic > Freshwater > Lake > Epilimnion/Euphotic zone ...
AAAAGAAGTAGTTGCAAAAGCACAAGAAGCAGCAGCAAAAGCAGCAAAAGTAAAAGAAGTAGTTGCAAAAGCACAAGAAGCAGCAGCAAAAGCAGCAAAAGTAAAAGAAGTAGTTGCAAAAGATAAAAATGATACAACAGAAAAACTTAATGAACTAAAAACAGCACTTGAAGCACTAAAAACAGCACTTGGAGCACTAAAAACAGCACTTGAAGCACTAAAAACAAATTCGGAAATGATTGGTGGTGCATATCAGAATGCAGTTTCTGGTAATATTAAAAATCAAGGGAATCAAGGGAATCAAGGGAATCAAAAACAAGGTATTGGTGATAAAATGCCAGGAAATCCCGGGAAAGAATATTTAAAAAATCTCACAGAGATATATATAAATTTGGCAAAAGAATATGGTAAATTTATAAAAGATGAAAGTGAGATAAAACATTTAATTAAATTAGTTATTAAAAGCCAAGAAGATGCAGAAGCAAGTATAGATAATACCGAAGAGATAAAGAATAAAATAATGGATAACATAAAAGATAATGAGAAAAAAATAGATTCATATCAGAAGCTTCTTGCAGATATTCATAAAAAAATAAGTGCGATAGAAAATGAAAATACTAATACCAAAGAGGATGATGATAAGAAGGCTGATAAGAAGGCTGATAAGAAGGCTGATAAAATAACTGCGATAGATAAAATTAGAGTAAAAATAGATAAATATGGGAAAAAATTAACAGAACTGCTAGATTTTAATGAATTATTAAAAGCATTAAGTAGTGCTGAAAAAAAAAATAAAGAAGAAAAAAACACAGAAAGAGAAGGTATAAAAACTAAATTTGATACGATATCACAAGAGTTGTCAGATCACGGAGAAGTGATTAATGCAGAAATTAAAAATTATAGGGTTTCTTATGGTATTGGAACAAATGAATTAGCGAGCGAAGAGACGAAGAAAGAACTTGAAGAATTAGAAAATCAGAATAAGGAAAATGAGAAAAAAAGTAAAAATTTAGAAGAAAGAAAAAAACAATTAACGGCTTCTTTAAAAGTTATTAAGGATGAATTGAGAAAATTATACAAAGCATGTATAGATATAAATCTGCCGTATGCCACAGAATACAATGATTTTGTTAAAAATATCATAAAGGTCGGGCAGCTCAAATATATAATAGATGATAATCCTCAGATTAATAATAATAATGAAATTATTGAAGTTTACAATAAGGAAATTGATAGGATAGATAAGGAATTAGGAGATATCAAAATTGATATTACTTCTAATGCAAAAAAAATCAACGATAAAAAGGAGATTACAAAGTCTCAAGGACAGGGTATAAATAATCCTCGTTACCCGCGAGGAGGTGCTCTATATGGAGGAGGAGCTAAAGAAGATAAAGAAGAAAAGGATAAATTAAAAGGATTGTTGGAAGGAAACTTATATAAATTAATTAGACAGGAAGAGTCGGAAGGCGACAACAATTTATTCGCATTTATCGCCGAATTGAAAACGGTATTTGATAATGACGACGATAAAGATATCGGTTCCGATAATGCTTCTGGGAAAAAATATAATGAGAAGGAAACATTATACGAGCAGATATGGAATGATTATAGCGATGGCGTTAAGGCTTATTATAATAATCAGAAGGACAAGAATCCTCTTACATATATTAACGAAGGCGAGAAGCTGAAAAATAAGGTAATATTATACGATTTGGATCCAGAGATAGTTCTCAAAATTACTTTTCAGGACAAGGTCGTTTTCCTCGCATTAATGTTTGCAATTCGCACGATGATTATGGTATTATTTGAGTTTTTAATAGATTATAATATTGTTAAATCCCTGCGATATGCCATATTAATATACGCTGTCTTTTACATTTTAATATTATTATTATTTACGGCATTTGTCAATCTTGATTCGTATAAACTACGAATTGTATTTAATTATTTAAATATGCACATAAATACTCCGGGAATTATATTACACATTATGTTATTTATAATATTTTCGCTTCTCGTTATCATAATAATACAAACAGATAACTTTATTAATAATTTAGGAGATATTTTAGATTACACACATATATATAATTATATATATACATTCAATTTTGATAATATATTGTCTGGCGAATTTGAAAATAACCTGACAAAAGACGAAAAAATAAAATTACAATACAGACTTGATATAATATCTATGCTCATATTTATATTCTCAGGAACCCTAATATTACTAATGTAATAGCAATAATTGCTATATTTACTTGTATATGCGCGAATGATAAGCTAATATTATACTGTATTGAGCTTTGCAATTGAGCAAATATGCTTCTGTTATATCCGTTATAGTCCCTCCCGGACCCCAAATTCCTCGCACATCTTTGTCATCTTTGTCATCTTTATATAATACTGTTATGTTGTTATCATCAATCTCTAAAACCTTCAATAGGATATCATTATCATCGCTTGTTTTTAATAGGATATTGTCATATTTGTTAATCAAATCAAGATGATAACCACTATATCCTAACATATCAGTTTTTTCCGTAATAATATTATATTGGTTATCATTGAATGTTTTGGTAATTCTATTGATATTTATACAGTCACAGCCTAATTCCAGTTCATTATTTAAAAAGTCTGTGAATGATATAACCCATTCTTTGTTATTTAGCTGTATAATATTATTTATTGTCTCCAATTCATTATTCATTATTGTCCAGGTATCCCAGTTTCCTCCTGTACCGACAACATCAGTAGCGGTCGTAGCAGTCGTAGCAGTCGTAGCAGTCGTAGCAGTCGTAGCGGAGACGCTTAAAATAAATTGGAATTTCTGTGTTTTTTTCCCATCATTGATAGTCATTGTTATATAAGGTGTTATGTTTTTGACATATTTAGGCATTAAAAGCTTTTTAGGTTCAATGATATTTTTAGTTAAATCAATATTTATAGATAGTGATAAATTATTTCTATTATTATATATGGTCCAATCTCTATTATAGCTATTAATTATAAGGGTTTTATAATTGATATTCTTCTTGTTATTCATAATACTTTCCATTTTTTCAATAATATACGCGATAGTTTCAAGATTTTCAACATTAACATTATTAACAAGTGAATACTTCTGATATGTTTGTGTAGGCTGAAATGATGTATAGGATATAGAAGGTGATTGTTGAGTTGTCCCCGGAGTACCAGGTATTCCTATAGTAGTATTAGGGGTGCCTGCAGATATTGTAGAAGAATGCTCTGAAGATATATTGATATTTGCATTTTCCGCGGATGCCAGTGTATTTACGGTTTTTCTCTTTTCTTCTAACTCTATTACTTTTGACAATAGCTCGTCGGTATTATATTTATTAATGCTATCTATTACATCATCACTTGTTTTTAATTCATCACTAATTACTGTATTTGCGCTATTCGCGCTTTTATTAATAATATTAACCTCTATATAATCCTTGATTTTTGTCAGGGCTATTGTATTCAATTCTATCAGTTTGCCGATTCTTTTTATTAAAATTGCATCATTGCATATAGAAATTATAACTTTTTCTACAATTCCCTTCAACTCCAATTTATCTATATTTAAATTATATTTATCCATTATCATTTTCTCAGTAGCTACATTTATCACCATTTTGTTTTTCTCTTGTCTAAAATCATCTATTACCCCCATTATTATAATATAATATAGAAAATAGATGTTTATATCATAGATATATCCCCGATATCTCCTAGTATCTCTTGATATTGTCGCGTATTAGATTGTTATGTTTCGGTCCTTGATGTATTTCTTGAAATTCGGGCGATATAGATATGTTCGGCTTTCTTCCATAGATTCGTCCTTAATTTTATTATCGTTAATTATATACCCAACAAAGTTTGAATATTCGTACGGAGATTTAAACTTCAACTCCTTGTGTTTTAACAAAGCATTTAGCCATCTTATTTGGTAAGCCATAGAGAACATTCCGCACTCAGTATTCTTCCTCTGATGCTTAATATTATTAGTATGAATTTTAAAAACATTATTTGGATATTTTTTTTTCAATTGCGCTTTTATATTGTTAATAAACTTAGAAACATACGAAGGGGTATTTATAGCATTGCTGTCGTAATAGTAAGCTCCATAACATTTTATTTTAGGGTCTAATACGATGAATGTAGAAGTCCAGTGAGACCCAGGCTCATCGTGTTTATCAAGATTTGTAATAAGCCCGAGGTATTTTATATTTTTATTAATATATTTATTGATATCCAAAGAACATATTTGGCTGTAAAGGCATCTTCCGAAACTATCTTGTTCCGAGAAATCTATTGGAAAAACTCCCAAAAAACAGTATTTATATTTTTTATCATTATTATACTGTATCATTACATCCTCTATATCATAATTAGAGAGCCATTCAATAGGATTCTTATACCATTCAAGGGGCATCTCGGGACGCAATTCATTCTCCTCAATCTTTTTGATAATTTCCTTCGTCTTTGAATCCTTTGTCATCTCTTTAATAGCACTCGGCCAACACCAATATTCCTTATCATTACATATAGGCTTTATTTTGGCATTCAATAGCTCGGATAATTTAGCGACATTAAATGACTTTTTATATTCTATTTTATCGGCAATCGCTGCCCCGCCTTTGTTATCTTTGCAGGCATTCCATGTATCTATTAATAGGATGAGCGTTTTCTTATTGAATAGCGTAGGATTGTTAATATTTTTGGGACTACAATATTTGGTATTCTTCAAGCTTTTATTTTTTTTATCTGCATTTTTTTCCATAATAAAAAAATATTATAATCTATATTATTGCTATAAAATATTATGGTTAAAAAGCTATAAAATATTATGGTTAAAAAGCTCTAAAATAAAAATATTGAAATGTAAAAATATGTATAAAAATAAAAATTGATATATATATAAAGTAATATATTTATAAGTATGGGTATAAACGAAGATTTGCGCTCTTTTATAAATAAATATCGTGTGGAGAAAGGGGTGAAAATATTCACAAATACAAGCATAGGTTCACCAAAAGTTAGTTTAAATATACCTGATGAAAATTACGAGGAGTTCATCAATTTATATAGTTTAGCCTTGACGAATGGTGTCCCTTTGTATTTCACAGAAAAACCCTTAGAACCGAGTCCCTTGCGCGTAGATATAGATTTTCGTTTTACTATTCCTGATGATAAATCCGGACTTTACAGTTCCCAATCTTCAAACTCTTCTTTAAATAATAACAAAAAATATGAGAGATTATACGGCGATGAAAATATATACAAAATTGTTGATAGTTATTTTAGCATAATTAATAAATATTTGAATATATCCGAAGAGGATAAAATTGCATATGTTATGGAAAAGCCGAATCCTGTTGAGTTCAGAAATAAGTTGAAGGACGGCATTCATATTATCTTTCCGAATATTATTATTGCTAATAATGCTCAGCATTTTATTAGAAGAAAGATTATAGATATTGGTGATGTTATTTTTAAGGATTTGCCAATTTGTAATGACTATGAATCTATTGTGGATAAGGCAATTATTGATGTAAATTGTTGGCAAATGTATGGTAGTAAAAAGCCGGATTGCGACACTTATCGCGTATCTTCAATATATAAATATGTCGGAGATAAAACGGATAAAATAGAATATAGTTTAAATGCTCGCGATGAAATAAAATTCATCAAGCTATTTTCTATGCGAAAAAAGATGAATTATGATATCAATTGTATTAAAGAAGAGTTCGCAACGGAAATTACGCAATATAGCAAGCATATTTTGCCGGCTCTCGATCAAAAATTGAAAAGCAAGGTTCAGAATAATATTTTGGGGAAGGCATTAAATAATGATAAGAGGTATGTGTCAGAGGACGAATTGATATTTATTAAAAAGCTTGTGAATGAATGTCTATCTACGAGCCGCGCGGATAATTATACGGATTGGATTAATCTTGGCTGGGTATTGCGTAATATTGATTACAGGCTCTTGGAGACATGGGTAGATTTCTCCAAAATTAGCAGCGTATATATTGAGGGGGAATGTCAGCAATTGTGGGACAAGATGCGAAAGGATAATATGGGAATCGGTACTTTGAGATGGTGGGCGAAACAAGATAATTTGACGAAATATAATGATGTCGTCAATAAATCTATCATCAGGCTTATTGACGAGGCGTTGGGTAGCGATGGTTCGCACTTTGATATTGCATGTGTCGTATATGCGATATTTAAAGATGAATTTAAAGCGATTACTAAGGATAACTGGTATAAATATGATAGAGAGAAGCACAAGTGGGTAAGAGCGCGCGAAGGTCTGGAATTGAGAAAGATATTGAGCGTTGATATTTGTAAGAAGTTTATGGAACGGAGTCAGCATTACGCTGAACATTGTGAGGATCCTATTATGAAAACGATTAATGAGGAGAAGAGTAAAAAATGTATTAGTATCGCGAAGCAATTGAAAAATGCGAGTTTCAAGGATTCTATTATGAAAGAATGCCGGACGCTATTCATCGATGATAAGTTTGAGGAGTTGCTAGATAGCCGCTCGCATTTGATAGGATTTGAGAATGGAGTATATGATTTGAAGCTACATATATTTCGTGACGGGATGCCTGATGATTATATATTGTTATCTACTAAAAATAGCTATGTCAAATATAATAGCGACCTTCCTGAGATTGCCGATATCAATGATTTCTTCGCGAAGATATTTACTAATAAAAATCTGAGAAATTATGTTATGGATATTCTATCGTGTATTTTGGATGGTAGCATATCACAAGAACGGTTTTATATATTTACCGGACAGGGCAGTAATGGTAAATCCAAAATGTTAGATTTAATTCAAAAGGCGATTGGTGAATATTATTGTATCTTGCCTATAGCTCTATTGACACAAAAACGGGCGGCGAGTAATGCAGCACAAAGTGAATTGGAGAGGACTAAAGGAAGACGATTTGCGGTTATGCAGGAGCCGAGTGAGAATGAAAGGCTAAATATTGGTCTTATGAAGGAGCTTTCGGGACAGGATAGGATTTTGGTAAGAACATTGTTTAAAGAGCCTTATGAGTTCAAGCCACAATTTAAGATGATTTTGACTTGCAATGAATTGCCAGAGGTTCCCAGCGATGATGGCGGTACTTGGAGGCGTATTAAGGTTTGCAATTTCTCTAGTAGATTCTGTGAAAATCCTGTTCCCAGTAAAAATGAGTTTCATATGGATTTGGAATTGACTGATAAGTTTGATAAGTGGAAGGAGATTTTCATAAGTATGCTAATTGAAAGACATAAGAATATTAATCCATCATCTATCGTGGAGCCTTGTGAGGTAAGAATAGCCACTGAGAGTTATAAGCAGAACAATGATATCATCGGGCAATTTATTAGCGAAAAGATTATCATTGACGAAGAGATTAGAGAGCCAAGGGTTACGATAACTAAACTATATAATGATTTCCGTATTTGGTGCACTTCCAATGTTGTTAAGGGTAAAAAGTGCCCCGACAGGAATCAATTGAAGGCATATTTTGAGAAACTTCTATGTGTCCCATATGATAATAAGGGATGGCGCGGAATTGCCTATAAACTGGAAAATGAAGACGATGATAATTGATAGGGTATGTATATGATATCTATGATATCTATGATAAAAATTGATTATATAAGATTTAATTTTCTTATTACTATAATAAAATGGAGTTCTGCGAAATATGCGATAATATGTTATATGTTAAATCAAACGAGGAAAAAAAGTTGGTAAAATTTTGCAAGCACTGTGATTTTGAAAAAGTAGAGACTGTTAATACTGCTATTAACATCTCAAAAACTTTTTACAGCGGAGATGACTTACTGTATAATCAGCACGTTAATAAGTATCTGCGTTATGACCCTACTCTTAGAAGAATCAAAGACCCTTTAATTAATTGCTCGAATGAGAATTGTAATGCCCCTGATGACAAAAAACAAGTTATATATATCAAATATGACAATAAGAATATGAAATATCTATATGTATGCGAACACTGCGGAGAAACCTGGAAGCAAATCTCTTAATATAATTGCAATTATGTAATAATGCAATTATATAAATATTACAGCTATTATAATAATTATGTTAGAAAAAGAATGTTTGGTAATCGCTGTAATTTTGTAATATATGTTTTTTTATTATTTTCTAGTTTTGGAGAATCTTATCTTTATCCGTATAATAAAATGCTAAGAAAGCCATTGGCTCTCAAAATGTGTAAAGGCGATAATGGTGGGACAAGCGAGCTTTATAATAGGCGTAATATATTACTAATGTATTTAAGTACGAACTTATTAGGCATCAATTCTATATATTTGTATAATAATGTGTTGCCTAATATTGAAAAGAAGCAATCTAATATATTTTATAATTCAATCCCATCGGTTTGCTATATAAGCACCGAATATACTGCGATGGCTGATAAATATAATCTGAATAAGGAGGATTTGCCGAAGGGCGTTGGGACAGGCTTTGTATGGGATAAGGAAGGGCATATTATAACTAACTTTCATGTAATAAACAAGGTAGATAACGCTATAATCACTATAACAGATAAAAATAATGTTAAGAAGAACTATAAAGCTAAATTGACAGGGATTGATCCCGACCTTGATATAGCAGTACTCAAAATTGATGTGGATAGCAAGGCGGATTTACAAGTTATTAAATACAATAAGAATGTTAAACCGAGTGTAGGCGAAAATGCTTATGCTATCGGGAATCCTTTCGGCCAAGACCATACATTCACCGCTGGTATAATCTCGGCTACTAATCGGGAGATAACAGCACCTACAGGTCGCAAGATATATAATGTTTTACAGACAGATGCCGCAATAAATCCCGGAAATAGCGGTGGTCCTCTGCTAAATAGCAAGGGAGAATTGCTTGGTATAAATACAGCATCTCTTGGTGCCGGAGTTTCTGCTGGCATAGGATTTACGATACCTATTGCAAATGCTTTGAAATCTATTACGGATATTATTGAAACTGGTTTTGTCAAAAAGGCTATTTTGGGAATATCATATATGGAGAGAAATCCTTCTGTATTAGAATCTGAAAAAAGCGGCATCCCTATAATTGATAAGGGCTTGCTAATTCTTGAAGTTCCCGATAAATCACCAGCATACGATGCGGGATTGAGAGGAGTTGTAAAAAATAATAAAACGCAGAGAATAGAGAGCATAGGCGATATTATATTATCTATTGATGACAGCGATATAGACAATCCCAATGATTTGAATGTAATATTAAAGAAATATCGCCCAGGCGACAAGGTAATTGTTAAATATTTGCGAGATAATCAAATAAAAAAGAGCGAATTAATATTGGGGAGTTATAAAGGAACTACTTTTACACAATTAGAAAACGAGAGAGCGGCTACCGATGCTACTACTAACGTTAATATTCCTTTGAAAAATATTGAACCTGCTATACAGCCACGTTTATAGACTGGGTTTGTGGAGAAGATAGCAACCATCAATCATATATTTATCATTTATTTTTACGAATATCCATCTATAAATGATATAGCAAGGGTCTCCTGAGTTTTCAGGATAATACATCTCATCAAATTGAATGCTATTGTATATCATTGTTTTATATGGAGCTTCAAGCTTAATATCTACTTCGTAATATGTTTTTTCATCATCCGTATCATATATTTTGTTATAATTTGTAATATAATAGTTATCAAACTTACCCAGAAAAATCCCATATTTTCCGTCGGCAAATAGCTGTCTCAGTTTAGAGGTATCTTTTGATTTAATTACATTAGAATCAGAACAGAAGGATTGAAGAGTCCTAAGTGCTTCTTCTGGCCTTTCATTTCCATTCTTTTTAAAATCATCCAGAATAATATTCAAGGTATTCTTAATATCTTCCTTCTCGCTAATATTTTTAGCCTCCTTAATAGTCATAAAGTTATCCCTATCAGCGTCCGTGCCTGCGCCAGCTCCAGCTCCAGCTCCAGCTCCAGCTCCAGCTCCAGCTCCACTGCCAGCTCCACTGCCAGCTGTCGCGCTATTGCTGTCTATCAGTATATTTTTGTTAGCTTCAGCTATTACAGGGAGATTGAAAGTGTCTTTTTGTACTTCAATAATTTCAATAATTCTGTTAGCTTCTTCTCTTAGAGATTCAATGCTCTTATCTTCTTTTTTAGCTGCATTTGCGATATCAATAAAATTACCGAATACATATGGAATACTAATAGCCCTTGCAATTCTAAAAACTTCCCTACGTTGTATATTTGAAGCACTTGGTATATCCCTAAGTGTAGCAACATTCTTTCTAAGTCTGAAATTATTTAGATTTGATATCGTTGAGAATGAAAGAGAATCATTGATTAACAATAGCGATAAAATAATATACTTTTTCATTTTATATATATATATACTATAATATTTATATATATTATTGATGTCATATGATATCTTTTGACATTAAGACATTTATGTCGTAGGTTTCATATACATCTTTTGTAAGGCTATTTAACATTTTTTCATAATTATCTCCGGATACTTCGTTGCCCGATGGAAATATAGTGCCTTTAATAGTCGTATTTAGCATTTTATCAATTGATAAGGGCTCTGTGTTATTATAGCCTTCGCCAAAGAAACATTCTTTAACACTCTTACCCATCTCCTTGCAAGTTTTTAGAGATTTATACATATCTACCGGCTGCGCTGTATCTTTGTAATATACTTCAAAAGTTTTTTGCGCCCCTTTGTTAGTTTTTGCAGCAGCCACTAAAACATCTGCCAAATCAATTCTTGATATAATGCCGCTTTTTGAAACACCCTGATTAAACTCTACTTCCTTAGGGCCTCTTCTTTCGCCAGGAGATAACATCCCAGGCCTTACGATAGTATAGCTCATATTTGCGGGAACATTTTTATACAATATGCGAACTCTTTCTTCCCCCGTCTGTTTTTTATAACAGCTATCGCAACTTGCAAAACCCCTGTCAATTGTTTCCCCATAATTCTCTTTTCCAAACTGGCACTTGGCGCATATTGAAGATACTATAACCAATCTTTTGACATTCGCTTTAATTGCCTCTTTTGCCACATTAACCAATCCAATATCTTCTACATTACTACTTGGTTCGGCTATTTGAATATTTTTACTGGTATCATTAAGCATCCTATCATATGCTTCAGTCCCGGGTGTCCCAGTAATTTTAACAGCCGGCCTTGAAGCAGCACAATAAATTACAGCATCACAACCATCCAATATACCAACAAGAGATTGTGGATTTACGACATCTACGCCCACGACCTTTTTAATTTTATCCTTGTCTTTGATATTATCTATTACAAGTGTGTTGCTTCTCGCATTATTTCTATCTACAATTTCAACATTTCTCCTTGTAATAGCAATGACATTTATATTTTTATTTAGCAAAGTTCGTACAGTATCCCCGCCAGTATATCCAGAAGCTCCGAATACAGCAACCTTATTTATTACAATATCATCTTTAATATCAGATAGAGCATTTTTGTATCCTAATACATATTTAGGATGAATCACAAGAGGAAAAACAGAATATGGCAATACTTCTATAATATTGCGCCTGCTTATATCATTCATATATCTCATTTTGCAATTATTTATATCTTTAGGACATCTTGTTGCTCTCGGGGATTTCAAAGGACTCTTGAATCCGGATCTTGCCGATCCGATTTTTAAGACACGCAAGAGATAATTATTGGCATTATAAGGGATGAAGGAATCCGTCGATAATATATAGCAAGATGCGAGTATTAAGAGGAATATATTAGATATCATTTATTATTATATATAATTATATTTTTATATAATAACAAATGATGGGTGAGATAACATTAGATAAGTTTTTGTCATTTTGGATAGTATTATATTCATTCGGTTATGTATTAAAAATATTTCCTTATAATCCCATAATATTACTTGGAGTATCTATCGTCGTTTTTGTAGCTGCTGTTATTATAACACTATATTATCATAATAAAAATAGTAATCTATTTTATTATTTTGTTATTAATTTCTTAGCAAAAGTACCATTGTTTATACTAATATACAATAATAATCCTGGGATGAAACACTGCGATATTATATTCTCTGTATTAATAGTTCTAATATATATCCTATATATCAAAGCAGTCGGAGATGATATATTGTGTGTATATAGAGACCTATTGCTCTTTATAATAAACAAGGAAGAAGGAAGAGAAGGACCTTTCTATAAATATTATAACATTATTGTCAGGTAATATATATCTTGTGTATCTATAGAATTATATTTTTAAAAGCCTATACTCTTAACACATATCATTTAATATTTAGTAAATATGATGTCAAAAAAATCCCTATAATCATCTTTGTTATCTATAATCTTTAAATTATATTTAGCAAATGCCGGGTGAACTTTAAATGGAATAAATTTGCCTAATATTTTATTAGTTTCATGCAATGAATAAATTTTTTTTAATAAATTGTCAATATATTTCATATCTTTCCTAATATTTATTCTTAGAAGCTCCAATGTTATAGATTTAGATTTATATACTCTAAGCCCTTTTTTAATTAAATATGATATTTTAATTTCCCAGTAATTAATACCATTTATTTTTATTCTTGATTTATTAAATACTACATCATATCTTGCATTAATAGCACTTGTATAATCATCGTCACTATCATATCTAAAATCTCTTTTACCCAATGTTATTAATATAATATTCTTATCTTCCTCTGCAAATGGCTTTTGTGAAAAAGGGTTTTTAAAAATCTCATTATTATAATGATTTACTTTCCATAACTTATACAAGGCTTTTGCATTAAAAGCATGGCAAAAATTCTTATTATTATCTACATAAGATATTTTTATAACATATCTTAATTTTGACAAAGGCATTTCATCCCATCTATCAAATGTTATAATATCTTCTTCGTTTATCTCATTATTATATCCTCTATTATTTTTCAAATAATCTAAATATACTTCTCTCTCCTTATTTCTCTTAACCCTTATATATGATTTAGATTCTAATGATGAACTATTAGATAGTTTAGAAGTATTATAACTTATATCTATACGCGGATTATTTACTAATATATTATTATGGTCGTCTGCTAATATATGAATTAATTCTATTTTTTCAATAATATTTCCATTTAAAATATTTGAATACATAAAATTTATAATATTTGTTACAAATTTTATTGCGTAATAAGTAAATTTGTTTTCTTCCAAATATTTTTTTAAGGTTTTCTTTGTTATTTTCTCGCTTGTGCTGTTAATAATTGCATTTTTAAATTCATACTTTATAATATTATCATATAATGTAATACATTTATTGCTAAATAAACAATTTTTAAACTTTATTAATTCTTGAAAGCTCATATTTAACGGATCATATGAACGCATTTGCGATTTCAATTCATTATAACAAGTGTCACTTTCATCGTTTTTTATTTCATTAACTATTTCATAAATATCATATTTATCAAGATGTGATCTTATTTTATCTAAATATATATAATAATCTTTATAATTACCATATTTACCTTTTTCTATATGTTTTTTCAATAGCTCTATATTTTCTTCATAATTGCTCGTATATTCATTAAATAATAAGGATTTAAGAATATTATTGTTATATTCTTTTTTATTAAATGGAATATTTAATATTTTTATAATATCCTCTATTTTTACAGGTAATTTTTTAAAAACTTTTATATTTTTCATAGGCAAAGGTTTAATATCACCTAATTTTTTTCTAATAGTTTTTTTTGATTTTTCTGAACTTTTTGAAATATTAGTTGTAGATTTTATTTGTGAAAATTTTGTCATTACTCTATTCTATTATAGTAATATACTATAAATATAAAAAATATAAAAATATATACACCATAACAAATTAGTTTTTTACAAATAGTAATATAATATTCCATCATCATATAGTTTTTTAATAGCGTCATAGAGATTGATTACATCGTATTTGGAATTGTGAGCGTTTTCAATTTCCTTGTCAAAGCAATATCTGTAAAGCTCCTTGAGTGATGGATATTTGTATTTCCCGAACTTGTTGATAATCTTGATAATGTTCTTCGTATGTCTCATAGTGCATAGCAATTTCTTTTTGTTAATCTCTTCGATGATATGAAAGAGCTTCCTGCGATACAGCTCGGATTTAATAACAGATATATCAAATGCGATGTTGTGCGCAATAATGTGGTCGGTTTTTTTGAGGCTTTCGTAAAAAGCGTTGAAGGCTTTGTCAAAATCAATTCCCTCTTTGTCAGATACCTCGTTTGTGATAGAATGGAACTCGCTGTTGTTGATATCAAATCCCTCGCGTTTAATTATGTAATCCTGCAAATCAAGATTGTTATATTGTTTATCTGTGACGATGAAGGACAGCTGTACAATCCTGGCGCTGTCATACTTTTTTGAATCGTGGAAGTCAGGATAGTTCCCCCACACCATATCTTTCATATCGGGCAAGCCGTTTGTTTCTGTGTCAATGAAAAGAGCCATTCGTTTTTTGTCTTATGTTGGTAAGTGATAATATAATATATATCGCAGTCAATTTTTATATATTAGTTAGTATTTTAGAATAAAAGTATTCCACTAAGGATTCCCATCTATAATTCTTTAAAATATTCTCGCGCCCGTTCTTACCGTGTTTAAGAGCCAGCTCGGGATTATTGAAATATTTCCAGAATCCCAAAGCAAACTCGTGAGGGTCTGTAATTTCCGCCTTACCGCCTATACCATTTGATTTGTTATCTAGATATTGATATATAGTAGATTTAACAGGAATTGAATTGTTTTCGCTCAGATATTCGCGTATTCCCCCGACATAAGAGGACACTTGTGGAATGCCTAAGCCGAGGCATTCAAATACAGTTAGCTCATAACCTCCGCCGTTACAATTATTACAGCCGACATCGCACGAATTATATAATATGTTAATTTCCTTGTCAGACAATTGCTGAGGCATAGGAACTTCAATTATAGTATTTTTAACATAATCTAAGGGAACATCCCTAAACTTAACCTCGTTCTCTAATACATCCCAGAGATTCCAGAAGGCATTAATTTGCGTCCCTATGATTAATTTAACAGGCCTCGTGTTATTCTTATTTTTCTTGATAGTCTCGCGGACATTCACATTATAATGCATTTCTACAAACTCTACCCACGCAATCATCGTGTGATCCCAGCATTTGCGTGGCTGATTCCTATTTAAATTGAGAACCATAAAATCGTCTATGTTATATTTAAAATATGAATC
>Ga0208364_1000182_pt1 | contig 15308 bp, 22 predicted proteins | sample LakMenEpi08Jun12_FD_150680 | JGI IMG/M metagenome (GOLD analysis project Ga0208364, IMG submission 150680) | Freshwater microbial communities from Lake Mendota, WI - 08JUN2012 deep hole epilimnion (SPAdes) | ecosystem: Environmental > Aquatic > Freshwater > Lake > Epilimnion/Euphotic zone ...
ATAATGGATCTGAGCTTGTGTCCTCGATTGAGGGGGTGGTTTATGATGAATTTGATCGTGTCGAGATGTGACATAGTTTTTCCTTTTTTTGCGCCTAACGCGAGCAATCAGCGGCTCGCGACCTTACGCGAACCACACCGCCCGATTTTATCGCGAGTCCGCTGCATTGCGTTGTTCGGCAAGCCCCGCCACAAGAGGCTCACTCCGGCCGAATTGCGACTGGCGTGAATCGCGGACTGAACGCACCTTTCTGATGGCCTCACAGATCTGCGGAACACACATAGGAAGCGATGCGATTACCAGGCCACAAACCAAAAAAGGGAACAACAGAACAAACATTGCGCCAGGATTCAGATGGCCAGTCCTTGCAGCCCAAAACGCAAACCCCGCACCGCCGACGACAATGCCATGCAGGAAAGCGGAGCTTATCGCCCACAGATTCCACCGCCTGTCGTTTGGCGTAGTCATGATGTCCACATTTTGATTTGCCGAACGCTATATGGACGGATCCTCGTATGAAGTGCTGCTACGCCGTTGTTGCCGCCTATGCAAGTCTGACGTCAGGCTTGCGCCCTTGGGATCCTCTGCGCCACTTGGCACCTTACCCAAGCCGGAGGCTTTCCGTCTTTGATGGGCGGATCCGCCTATAACAGTTCGCTCTGTTACAAAAGGTCGGCGGGGCTGGCTACCCCCAGTGGGCCTCGGTTCAGCACGTGCGTGTAGATCATGGTGGTGTTGACGTCGTTGTGGCCCATCAGCTCCTGAATCGTGCGGATGTCCTGCCCCCGCTCCAGCAGGTGGGTGGCGAACGAGTGCCGGAAGGTATGACAGGTGGCAGGTGTCACGATTCCCGATGCGAGGACTGCCCGTTGCACCGCTTTCTGGATCAGGCTGGGATCCAGGTGGTGCCGCCCCTGCTCTCCGCTGTCTGCATTGGTCCAGCGGTGGTGTTGCGGGAACACCCATTGCCACCCCCACTCCACTGGGGCATGCGGATACTTCCGCGCCAGTGCGTAGGGCAGCTCCACCCTGCCATATCCCTCGGCAAGGTCCTGGCGATGCATTCCGCGCACCCCCTCCAGATGCACACGCAGCTTCTCTCCCACCGTTGCAGGCAACATCGTGCGCCGATCCTTGCTGCCTTTGCCCTGCCGCACCGTGATCTGCCGGCGCTGAAAATCCAGGTCATGCACCCGTAACCGCAGTGCCTCCATCAACCGCAGTCCGCTTCCGTACAGCACGCCAGCCACAAGGGCCTCCACGCCGTCCAGCTGTTCCAGCACTGCTCGCACCTCTTCAACGGTCATCACCACCGGCAAGCGCCGCTTGGTTCGCGCCCTCACCAGCCCATCCAGATCCAGATCCCGCTCCAGCAACTCTCGATACAGAAACAGCAGCGCCGAGAGGGCCTGGTTCTGGGTGGAAGGGCTCACCTGCAGATCCACCGCCAGATGGGTGAGAAATGCATTCACATCCCCGCTGCCCATCTCCCGAGGATGGCGCATGCCATGGAACCGCAGGAACCGCCGCAGCCACTGCTCGTAGGTCGCCACGGTGCGCTTCGCGTAGTGACGCGCCTGCAGCTCTTCGCGGTAGCGCTGGATCAGCCCCGGCGGCCTTGGAGTGTTCGCCATCCCTTGGCTCTGGCCCACCACACCAGGATTGCCACCTCACCGCATTGGCCCACAGTCTCCGGAGCGATGGCGACTTCCCTGAACCAGCTTTTGCCGCTTCTATCCTGCGCCCCTTAATGAAGGCAAGGTTGCAAGAGTTGCACCGCTCTATTTCATCCTTACTCCACCATTCGATCTTGCCGCATAGCTTGTCCGAAATCTGGCCCTGTTGGGCCCTGGTTTTTGCTGGCAATAGGCACCGGGCAATAGGCAGAATGCCGGTCCTGGCCATGCCCCGCCTTGAACCCTCGCGTGCTGCGTGGGGATTTCTGGCCATGGCAACTCAGCCCCTGAACCACTCCGGGATGGCCTCGTAGCAGGCGGCGTTCTTCTCGTTCTCGCGGGCTTCGGTTTTCCAGCAGCAGGCCCGTCCGCCCTCGCGCGCTTGCAGGAGTTCGTTGGCCCAGTGCCACACCAGTTCGGCGCTGGCCTCCATGCCCACGTTGGCCATCACCCGCAGATCCAGAGCGCCCTGCTCATGCAGCTGCTGCCAGGTGGCCAGCAGCGGGTCGTCCGCACTGGCCAGGAAGGTGTGGTCGAACTGGGCCGCCAGCCGGGCTTCCAGCTCCCTGAGGCTGGAGAAGTCCACCACGAAGCCGCAGCCATCCAGCTCGCGCGCCCGGAACCAGAAGCTGAAGCTGCGGCTGTAGCCATGCACGAAGCGGCAGCGGCCGTTGTGGCGCCACTGGCGGTGGGTGCAGGGGTAGCCGCTGAAGGTCTTGCTGCAGCTGTAGGCCGGTGTGGGCATGGGAGAGGATCGGGGCAGCAGCAGCGCAAGGGGCCTTGGCTTCATCATTTCAGCCGCCTGATCCGGCCTTCATCGCCGGCCTGCGCTTCAACGCAACCGGCCTGATCCCGGCCATCGCCCAGGACTGGCTCGATGGAGCCGTGCTGATGGTGGCCTGGATGAACCGTGAGGCGCTGGAGCGCACCCTGGCCAGCGGCGAGGTGCACTACTGGAGCCGCTCCCGCGCTGAGCTCTGGCACAAGGGCGCCACCAGCGGCCACACCCAGGCCCTGCGCGGCCTGCGCTACGACTGCGACGCCGACGTGCTGCTGCTCACGGTTGAGCAGCGCGGCGAGGTGGCCTGCCACACCGGCGCCCGTAGCTGCTTCTACGACGAGGGCCCCCACCCGAGCACCGGCGGGCCGGCCGCCGCTCCGCCCCCGGCCGACGTGTGCACCGAGCTGATGCGGGTGATTGAGGGGCGCCGCGACCGGCCCGAGCCTGGCAGTTACACCAACAAGCTGCTGGAGGGGGGCGACAACCGCATCCTCAAGAAGATCGGCGAGGAGAGCGCCGAGTTCGTGATGGCCTGCAAGGACGGCGACCCCGCCGAGATCGCCGCTGAAGCCGCCGACATCCTCTTTCACCTGCAGGTGGCCCTGGCCCACCACGGTGTGAGCTGGCGCCAGGTGCAACAGGTGTTGGCCGCCCGCCGCGGCGCGCCGCGGCGGGACTGAGCGGGCTGGGCCTGCTGAACCGGCTCAGCCCTGGGCGCCGGTGCTCAGCATCGCCAGGGCCGTCCAGATCACAAAGCCGGTAAGCACGAAGCCGCCGGTGGCCACGAACCAGCGCCAGGCGTTCTGTACCGCCGGCGTGGGCTGGTTGGCCAGCCAGGCCGGCCGCGGCCAGCCGGCATTCGGCGACCAGCCGCCGCCGCTGCCGGCGGGAGCACGGCGGGCCATGGTGTCGCGCCAGTAGGCGTTGTAGCGGGGGGCCTGCTGGTTGAAGGGCATCGAGCCCACCGACTGGCCGGCGAGCACTCGGGAGCGCTGGTAGGGCACCAGGTCTTCGCCGAAGGCCTCCTGGTACTCCGGCGAGTCGATCAGGGCGTCGATGAAGGCGGGCAGTCCCTGCTCGGCGATCACGATCGACCAGGCGATCCGCTCCTGATCGCCGTGCACGGGCCGGCCCAGCACCCGGCCCACCACCTGCTCCACCACCTGAACGTTGCTGTTGCAGCGGTAGAAGTCGTTGCGGAATTTCTCCGAGCGCAGCAGCTGGCGCACGAACTCGCGGGTGCTGATCTGGCCGGAGCGCAGCTGAGATTCCAGCACCGCGTCCCGGTCAGCCTTGAAGGCGTGAAAGAACACCTGGCGGTAGGCCTGCTCGATCAGGGCGTCGCTGGCGGCACGGTCGCGCTGCAGGGCCACCGTGGTGCTCTGGCGGGGTGACTCCTCGTTGGCGGCGAGAAAACTGCTCACCCGGGCATTGTTGGTGAGGGGCTTGGTGGCCAGAACGGGCAGGGGCATCGGGCAGGGACGGGAAAAACGCGCAAAGTATGGGCGCCGGCCAGCGAATTGCCGGTGGCTGCGGCAAACAACAAACAAATTCACGCTGCGCAACACCCCGCAATGGAGCGGGTTGGCTCGGGTCGCGGCTCAGGGGGTGGGGGCTGGGCCGAGCCCGGGCTGTTGCTGCAGCCAGAGAAAGGTGGCCCGGTCGCGGGGGCTGAGCTCCAGCACCGGCGAGGCTTCGGGCACCGCCGCCATCGCATCGCCGGCTGCCTCGCTGTGGCCCCAGAGGCCGAAGGCGTGGCCCAGTTCGTGCAGGGCGGTGGCCTGCATGGCGCTGGCGCGCTGGCCTGGACTGATCTGCACCACCACCCGCGGTTCCAGCTGGCGCCTTCCATCCCGGTTCACCACCGCCAGCTGCAGGTCGGCCCGGCCATGGCTGGCCCTGCCCCCCCGCAGGGGCGGGCGGCGGCGCAGGATGCGCACTTGGGCCTGCTCGGGATCGTGCACCCGCTCGATCGGCACCAGCTCGGCCCAGCTGGCCAGGGCTTTGTCCACGGCCTCCAGCCAGGCCTGGTCCCAGCGGGCGGCCGGCCCCTCGGCCTGGGCCGGCTCCACCCACACGCACCAGCTGTCGCGCCGGGGCCAGCCGTGGGCCGTGCCGCTCAGCCGGTGGCGGTAGTCGCCCTGCGTGGACGCTGAGGCGTCCGGGACCTGGCCCGCGCCCACTCCAGGGGGTGGAGGAACCAGCGCAAGCACGGCGGCAGCTGGGCAGCGTTCAGAGGGTGCGGGGCCGGCCCTGGATGCTCCGGGATGGACGCTGCCGATCACCAGCAGCACCAAACCCCAGGCCAGGGCCTGCATCAGGCGCCGATGCTGCCGGGCAGGCCCACGCCGCGGGCCATCAGCGTGGCGAGGAGGGGAACCAGGGCAAAGCCCACCAATTCGATGTTCAGGATCCAGGCCAGACGGTTGGCCAGGGCCTCGCTCACCTGGGGTAGCTCGCCCTTGCGCAGGGGGATGGCCCAGAGGATGTAGGTGATGGTGGGGTAGAGCGACAGGGCCCCCACGCCCAGATAGAGCCCAACCTTCCACCAGAACAGGGGGTTCTCGGTGTAGAAACTGCTGCCCTGGCCGAAATACAGCACCCGCAGGATGCCGCTCACCAGCAGGGCCAGGGCGGCGATGCCGTACACCACGTCGGTGATCACCATGATGGTGGCGTCAGCCTTGCTGGGGTTGGGCCGGATCAGGCGCCGCTCCAGCACCAGGGCGCCGAAGCAGAGCATGAAGCTCAGGTAGTGCACGTAGGCCACGCCGGCCCGGCTGAGGATCTCGGGAGGAATGGCCGCCAGAGCTGCCATGCGAGTAAATGCAGACCATGAAACCGTAGCGGGGCCCGGCTGGGGGCGTGATCGGCCAGTGCTGGAGAGGCTGCCAGGGGAAGCGAAAAAAGAATGAACTTGGGAAGCAATGGTTAAGTCGGAAGCCTTTGTGATGGTTCCGCTTTTCCACGCCGAACTCCTTAGGTTCAATGAACTGCGACTCTGACAAATGGCGAGCTCCCTGAGCAGTTATCTCGGTGAAATTGGTCGCCATCAGTTGCTCACACCGGAACAGGAACTCACCCTGGGCCGCAAGGTGCAGGCCATGGCGGCCCTGCAGGAGCGCTGCCGCCTGGCCGGAGGCACGGGGGCGGCCTGCGACTACAGCGACCTGGAACGGCGCACCCTGCGCCTGGGCGAGCGGGCCAAGAACCAGATGATCACCGCCAACCTGCGCCTGGTGGTGAATCTGGCCAAGCGCTATCAGAACAAGGGGCTCGACCTGCTTGATCTGATCCAGGAGGGCACCCTCGGCCTCACCCGGGCTGTGGAGAAGTACGACCCCACCCGCGGCCATCGCTTCAGCACCTACGCATACTGGTGGATTCGCCAGGGGCTGAATCGGGCCCTCTCCACCCAGAGCCGCACGATTCGCATCCCGGTGAATGTGAATGAAAAGCTCACCCGCCTGCGGGCGGCCAAGGCCCGCTACCTGCAGGTGCATGGGGTGAATCCCAGCCCGGCCCAGCTGGCCAGGCTGATGGCCATCCCCCTGGTGGAAGTGGAGGAGCTGCTCAGCTGTGAACTGCGCAGCGTCACGGTGAGCCTGCAGGGGCTGGTGAAGGCCAAGTCGGATCCCTCCGAGTTGGTGGATGTGTTGCCCAGCCCGGAACCCCCACCGATGGAGAGGGCCGAACTGGCGGAGCGGTCCGCCACGGTGTGGACCCTGTTGGATCGGGCCAACCTCACCCCCAAGGAACGCACGGTGGTGATGCTGCGCTTCGGCCTCGACGGCAGCCACGAGTGGCGCACGCTGGCGGAGGTGGCCCGCCAGCTCGACTGCAGCAGGGAGTACTGCCGGCAGGTGGTGCAGCGTGCCCTGCGCAAGCTGCGGAAAACCGGCATCGAGAGCGGGTTGGTGGAGGCCTGATGCCCCCACAATGAAAGCCGTTGGCTCACCGAGCGGTCATGGCTCCTGGAGTTGAAGCGGACGTCGAAGCCGAGGTGCTGGAAAGCAGCGTTGTCGACGAGGCCCTGCTGCTGCGGCTGTTGCGACGGGCCGGTCGCACTGTGGCCCTGCCCGCCCTGGAATGTCTGGAGATCCTGCTGGATTCGGATACCCCCTACCCGGCCAAGCTCACCGTGCTGGCGGCCCTTACCTACCTGCTGGTGCCGCTGGATCTGATCCCGGACTTTCTGCCCGTGGCCGGCTTCAGCGACGACCTGGTGGCGATCACCGCCCTGCTCGGCATCTGCGGCCGCCACCGCAGCGAGGCCGTGCGCCAACGGGCCCGGCGCAGACTGGATGCCTGGTTGCCCCTGACGCGTTGATGGCGATGGCGTCCCTGACGGCGGAGCAGTTGGAGGATCTCCACGACTTCCTCAAGGATTGGCTGCGCCATTGCGGCCGCACCCAGGCCGACCTGCGTCGGGCCCTGCAGGCCAGCTCGATCCGCATGCCGGTGCTGCTGGAGGTGCTTCAGCACACCTATGCCCGCCAGGGGCTGACCGGGCTGGCCGAGCGGCTGTGCGCGGTGGAGGACAACTGGCAGCAGGACGGCGACGCCCCCCGTGCCGCATCCGCCGAGCTGGATGCGGCGGGGGAACTGGGCCAGCTCGATCTGCTGCTGGAGGAAATCCGCGCGGAGCGGCCCGTCTAGCGGCGGCAGCGGCCCCCGCCAGGCAGAGTGGGGTCAATTGAGTCTGGGCCAGGATCCATGCCAGAACGTTCGCTCCGTTTCCCCTGTCCGCTGCCGGTGCTGCTGGCCGCCTGCCTGGGTCTGGCGGCTCCAGCCCTTGCCCAGACCGAGAGTTTTCTGCTCGGTCCGGGCAGCAAGGTGGGGCCTGCCACCGAGGTGAAGCCCAAAAACTGCGTCACCGCGCCGGACGGCACCGTGACCTGTGACACCGAGCTGGTGAATCCACCTGGCGATACCCGCGCCCAGCCCCAGTTCGACCTCTTCCGCAACTGATCTCCGATGGCCAGTGGCACGCGGATGGGACGCTGGCGGCGGCTTTTCAATGACGCCAACTACCTGCATGTGATCGACCGCACCGAGCAGCAGCTGGCCAAGTTGCTCGGGGTGGTGCTGGTGGTGGTGATGCTGGCGGCCACCGTGCAGCTGGTGGTGCAGGTAGTGCTGGCGCTGATGGTGCCCGGCACCCCCTGGCTGGGCGCCAAGCTCAACCAGGTGCTCGGCGACCTGCTCAACCTGCTGATCGCCCTGGAGGTGCTGCAGAACATCACCTCCTATCTGCGCCGGCACGTGGTGCAGATCGAGCTGGTGCTGCTCACCGCCATGACGGCGGTGGCCCGCAAAGTGATCGTGTTGCCGGCAGGGGCGGAGAGCAAGCCCCAGCTGCTGACCGGTCTGGGGGTGGCGGTGCTGGCCCTGGCCGGCGCCTTCTGGCTGGTGCGCTCGCTCACGATGCAGAAGCCTCCCTCCAGAACAGGGCCAGCCATACGGAGCCGGGAGCCGGATCAGTCGCCTCAAGACGATGGCGGCGGTGGGCCCTGATCAGCAGGCTGTCGCCCCGGCAGAGCTCCCGGGCGGCTGGTTCGTCGGCAAAGCGCAGGCGGGCGCTGCCCTGAAGCAGGGTGACCCACTCCACCTCCTGCTGGTCGTACCAGAACCCCTCGGGGCTGGCCGCCTGGCAGGAGTGGATCCGCTCCAGCCGCCAGTTTCCCTCGGCCGCCAGCACGCAGCTGGTCTCGCTGCCGGGCGGCGGGCAGGGGCCCGCCAGCAGGTTGTCCGGGTGGGCTGAAGCGGCTTCCCCCTCCCCCCAGCGGCGGCCGATCTCGAAGCCGTGGCGCCGGGCCAGGTCCACCACGGCGTGGTGATGGTTGCAGTCGCGCAGGGCGGCCCGCACGGCCGGATCGGCTTCGCTGAGGGCCACGAAGGCGTTCAGCTGGCGCACCTTCTCCAGGAACTGCTGCAGTTGGGCTTCAGCCACGGGACGGAGCGGAGTCAGGGGTGGGCCAGGGTCTTGATCATCCGCCAGCGCTCGAACCATTCACCGGCGAACAGCACCCGTTCCTCCTCCTCCACCTGCCAGCCGCGGCGCAGCAGCAGGGGGCGCGAGAGCTGGCTGGCCTCGGTGCGTAGCTGCCGAACTCCCTGCAGGGCGGCGTGCTGCTCCAGGCCCTGGAGGATGGCGCTCGAGCGCCCCTGGCGGCAGGAGCGGCCGCGGCAGTAGAGCAAGGCCAGGCGATCGGGCGGATGCAGGATCCCGAAGGCCTCGATCGGGCCCGCCGGCGGGTTCTCCTGGGCTGGTCCCGACCCCGTGCTGGCCAGGCCGTAGCCGTCGCGCAGCGGTTCCAGGAGTGCGCCGGAGCGGGCGGCATGGTGCGCCCAGGCCCCGATCTGGGCCGGGCTGTACAGCCCCTTGGTCTGGCTGAGCACCGCATCCCGGTACACCGCCACCAGGGCGTCGTGGTCGGCCGGGCAGAGGGGACGCAGGGCGGACATGGGCCGCGGGCCAGACTGCACCCAGATTGCCGCCCGTTCCGTGCCCCCCAGCCCGGTTTTCGCCAGCTCAGTGTCCGCCAAGCCAGGTTTCGCCAGCCCTGCCACTCGAAGTCACGCCGGAGCGCTGTGGGGCCTGCTGGTTGTCCTGGTGCTGGCCCTGGGTCTGGCGGGGCCCGTGCTGGCCGCGCCCTCAGGGGCTGAACTGTTTGAGGCCCACTGCGCCGGTTGCCATGTGAATGGCGGCAACATCATTCGCCGGGGCAAAACCCTGCGCCTGGCGGCCCTGGAGCGCCAGGGGGTGGCCTCTGAGGCGGCGATCGCCGCGATTGCCGCCGCAGGGGTAGGGCAGATGTCCGGCTATGCCGGCGTGCTCGGTGAGGAGGGCGTGGCGGCAGTGGCCGCCTGGGTGTGGCAGCAGGCCCAGGCCGACTGGCCCCGGGCCTGATCGGGCTGGGGATTCAGAAGGCCTGGATCCAGGGATGGATCTCCACGGAGGTCCAGATCCCCTCGCGCCAGTAGATGTCGGCCTTCACCAGTTCTTCCACCTGGGCACGGCTGTCGGCTTCGTAGATCCCGAACACATGGGTGCTGCCCTCGGTGGGGCCCAGGGTCACCAGGGTGCCTGCGTCCTTCTGGCGCTGCAGCCCGGCCAGGTGCTCCTCCCGGAAGGGGGTGCGCTTCTCCAGGGCATCTGGACAGTAGGTACCCCAGAGCACGTAACGCATGGTGATAAACGGAAAGCGATGGGCAGAGGTTAGGCGCCCGCTCCCCTCACCCCACCAGCAGGCACCTGGCTGCCTCAGCCTTCTCGCGGGCAGCATCCTGATCGAGGTAGCGCTCCAGGGCAGCCAGGCTGCGATGGCCGCTGATCTCGGCCACCTCGCGCAGGCTCAGGCCGGCCTGGTGGGCGGCGGTGAGGGCGGAGCGGCGGAAGCTGTGGGAGCTCACTCCCTCGATGCCCACCGTCTCGGCCAGCTTGGTGATGGCCACCTGAGCGCCCCGGACGCTGAGCGGCTGGCCAGCCTGGCCAGGGAACACCCAGCCCTTCTTCGTGGTAGGGCACACCTCCCGCCACTGCTGCAGCCATTGGCAGGCGACTGGGGGAAGGGTGAAGGTGCGGCCGTGGCCGGTCTTGGTGATCTGCCCCGGAATGGCGATGGTGCAGGCATCTACATCGCTCCAGGCCAGCAGGGTGGCCTCTCCCACGCGCATGGCACCGACGCACATCAGCACCACTAAGGCGGCATCCCTGGGGCTGGCCGCGGCCAACATGGCGCTGATCTGATCAGCTGTGAGCACGGCGGCCCGCTTGACGGCACTGGAGCGAGCAGGGCGGTCGCGGAGCAGGGCACTGGTCGAGACCGGCCGCACAAGCGCTCCGTGGTCGTCACCGGCTATGGTCGCCTCACCGATTACCTCGCAGCCCATTGGCGTAGCTCAAGACCAGATCCAGCTTGGGCGCTGCGTCGCTGACCAGGTCCCAGGGCTCATCCACAACGATGCCGATGGGGTGATCGAGCAGCAGATTGGCCTTCAGGGAACCGTCGGACCAGAGCTGCCCATTCCGAAAGCCGTGGCAGTACTACCCGCGAGGTAGTCGCAGCCGGTGCGCCTCACAGCCCATCCGAGCTGCGGTACGATGGATCCAGGTGTCAGCACGCAGCCGCATCACGTAGCGCCAGCGGGTTATTCTGTCGATTTAGCCCACCAGCTCGGCCCAACTCAAGGTATACCGAAGGGTGTAGCGGTCAATACAGAGTATTTATCGGTTTAGTGCTAGAATGGTTTTAGTTTAGCCCTAATTATGTTTAGCCCTTACATTGCTTCCAATTATTGGCAGATTGCTGCTCTTGCCGCAGTGGTCGCAACAAGCGCGGCCCCAGCGCAAGCAATCCTTGTTAGTGATACTTCTGGATTTGGAAATCCGATTGTTACCTCCAATTACAACCCCATACCCAATGATACATTTTCTCCTGGACCCTTACTCTTTGAAACATCCAATGGCGATCTAGTAGAGTTTACCTCTACTAATACTACAGCACAGGGCGGGTCAGTAATTAATTACTCCGGGGGTTATGGTTTTGACTCAAACGGGTTATGGGACAGTGGTCTGAGCATGGCTGGCTTGAATGCGCCTGCTGGCTATATGGATTTTAAATTTCTGGGTAATCCTGTCTCTGCAGTTGGAGGATTTTTGAACTATGCTCCTGGGAATTTCGATGATATGTACATTTCAGCTCTCGATATCAATGGCAATATCCTTGAGAGTTACGATCTAAGCTTCTCTACGAGTGGCTTTAACTCTGGTGCATCTTTTTACATCCAACGTAACAGCTTTGACATCGCAACATTCCGCGTAGGTGATTCATATGCCGGCATTGCCAATTTCACGTACAACGCCGTCCCCGTCCCCGGGCCTCTCCCCATCCTTGGCGTTGCCGCTTCCTTCGGTTACAGCCGCAAGCTCCGGAAGCGCATCAAGTCCTCAAAGCCTGAGGTGATCAGCACCACCGCACTCTGAATCACGTCTGGGCGGAAGGTCTCAGCTTTCGCCCAGTTCTTCCCAGGGCCATCACGGCGCCCAAGGCCTTCAGTTGCGTGGCCAGAGCACGAAGCGGGCCATGGCTGCAAGGAAAATGGCGGACCGAACCCTAGGCCTCCGCTTGTTGGTGGTAGGACAGGACTGTTCTGGTTTCAGTGCCATGCTCCGCCCCCACCTGCTCTCCCGATCCGGAGTTCGGGCCGTTCTCGCCGGCGTGCTGCTGCTGCCGCTGGCCCAGCCAGCCCAGGCCCAGAACATGGTGGACGGCATGATCCGCAAGTTCTGCCTGCAGGCGGTGAACAACGAAATCCGAGCATCCGGCAAGCCCGCTCCTGCCGGCATGCAGGACTACACCTGCAATTGCGTGGTGCAGGAGATGCGCAGGGGCCAGTCGCAGCAGCAGGCGTCCGTCACCTGCAAGGCGGCCGCCACCAAGAAGTTCAACCTCTGAGGCCGGCCGCTCTCGCCAGCTGCCGGCGCCAGCGCCCATCCATCTCGAGCTGTCCGTTGCCCATCCTGCCCCGGTGACTCCGCCATCGCCCGGCCCGGCCCAGCGCTTGGACGGGGTGCTCAATCCGGTGATTCCTGAGCTGGGATCGCTGGTGCGGGCCACTCCGGGCACCATTTCCCTGGCCCAGGGCATGGTGGGCTGGGGACCTCCCCGGGAGGCGCTGGCCACCCTGGCCGCTGCCGGCAAGGCGGTCGGGGCGGCCGACACGACCCGGGATGCCTACGGGCCCGTGCAGGGGGATCCGGAGCTCCTGGCCATGCTGGCCGTGGCCCTGGGGCAGGAGCAGGGCATCGATCTCCACGGCGCCGATCTGTGGGTGACGGCCGGCAGCAACATGGCCTTCAACGCCATCGCCCAGGTGCTCTGCGATGGTCCGCCCGCCGAACCCAGCGAGCTGATCCTGCCGGTTCCCTGGTATTTCAACCACGTGATGGCCGTGCAGCTGGCGGGTGGCCGGCCGGTGGCGGTGGATGCCGGCCTGGTGCCCGATCCCCAGAAGCTGGCGGCGGCCATCACTCCCCGCACCCGGGCGATCGTCACGGTGTCCCCCAACAACCCCAGTGGGGTGGTGATGCCCCGGCCGGTGCTGGAGACGATCAATCACCTCTGCGCCAGCCATGGCCTGCTGCACATCAGCGACGAGGCCTATGGCCAGTTCGTGTATGGCGCCGAGCCCCATTGGAGCCCCGGCAGCCTGCCCGGCGCCGCCGCCCACACGGTGACCCTGCAGTCGCTCTCGAAGGCCTACGGCATGGCCGGCTGGCGGGTGGGCTTCATGGCCGCGCCCGCCTCGCTCAGCGCGGCGCTCGCCAAGGTGCAGGACACCGTGCTGATCTGCCCGCCGCGGCTGATCCAGCAGGCGGCGGTGGCGGCCAAGGCATTTTCCACCTGGAATGGGATTTTACCTTGGTGGGTCAGTGGGATGCGCTGGAGTGTCAGCAAACGGATCTCCAGATCGCCTTCGGCCAGAGTGATGGCCTGGTCTTTGATGTAGCAGGCACGGCCCCCCGCCAGCCGATGTTCCCGGATGACGGGATGTTCGCCATCGAGCCCAAAGTAGATGATGTTGCCTTCGCAATGGGGAGCCATGGCGACGACCAGTGGATCGGCGGCATTGAGAACGACGTGCCCCTGGGTATGCACCGTTCGCGCAACAATCCGCTTGACCTCTGCCAACTGCTCGACGGTGTCGATGCCGCCAAGCCCCAGGTGATCCCCCAGACCGACGTTGGTCACCACGCCGACATCGCATCGATCGACTGCAATCCCTTCGCGAAGCATTCCGCCACGAGCCGTCTCGAGTACGGCAGCCTGAACATCGGGATGCAGGAGTACCGAGCGGGCGCTTTGTGGCCCCGAGCAATCTCCTGACTCAATGCGCCGGCCGCCGATGTAGATCCCTTCGGTGCAGGTCATCCCCACCCGCGTGCCATCCAAGCTGATGAGATGAGCAATCAAACGGGTGGTGGTAGTTTTCCCGTTGACTCCCGTGACAGCAACCACCGGGATCCGTCCGTTGGCTCCGTTGGGAAATACCAGATCGATGATCGCCTCTCCGACTGGACGTTCTTGGCCGCTGCTGGGTTCCAGGTGCATCCGAAGACCAGGGCCGGCATTGACCTCGACGACCGCTCCATGCTGACTTTGCAGCGGGATCGAGATATCGGTAGCGATGATGTCGACCCCAGCGATGTCCAAGCCGACGACTCGAGCCGCATCGACGGCAGCTCGTGCCACTTCTGGATGGACCAGGTCGGTGACATCGACAGCCGTTCCCCCTGTGCTGAGGTTGGCATTGCGGCGGATCAGAACTTTGGTTCCCATTGGGGGAATGGAGTCGACTTGAAAGCCCTGTTGCTGGAGAACAGCCATCGACACAGCATCAAGCGGAATGTGGCTGAGGCTGGTCGCATGACCATTGCTTCGACGTGGATCGCGATTGACCTCGGCGACCAGTTGGCTGATAGGGGAGCGTCCATCACCGATGACATGAGCGGGTTCGCGTCGAGCGGCCGCTACCAAACGGTTGCCGACGACCAGCATGCGGTAATCGTCCCCTGGGGAATAGCTTTCGACCACCACCCAGTCGCCATGCTCTCGAGCTGCTTGGTAGGCTGCCGTGACCGCTTCCTTCCCCTGAATCTTCGTGGTGACGCCGCGCCCATGGTTCCCATACTGCGGCTTGACCACCACCAGTCCGCCAATCTCATCGGCTGCGGCGAGCGCCTCCTCCAGAGTCGCTACCGAACGACCCTCCGGGACGGGAACTCCGACCGATGCCAGGAGGGTGCGGGTTAGCTGTTTGTCTTGCGCGATGGTTTCCGCGATGGCACTGGTGGAGTCGGCTTCGGCGGTGCAGATGCGTCGCTGCTTGACTCCCTGACCCAACTGAACCAGACTCCCCTCGCTCAATCTGCGCCAAGGAATTCCGCGTGCATCCGCAGCACGCAGAATCGCTTTGCTACTGGGCCCAAGGCAAGCGTCATAAATATGCTCCAGAAGGGCTTCGGTATTCTGTTCGCGCCATCGGAGAATCTCTTCCAGCGACGGAGCCTCCCACGCTTGGCTAAGGGCTCGCATTGCATAATCCCAGCAGGCCAAGGTCGCCGGTTCCTCGGGCATCTCCAAAAGAATTCGAAGCTTGGGAGCAGTCGCTCGTTCCACCACCTTCCGGAACCGAGCAGGATAGCCAGCCTTCCGCTGCGCGGTGGCGGCAATGTCCAACAACCATCTAGCCACACTCAATGGCTCGATCGAAACCTCCCTGCCACCTTCCACCGACAAGCATTCGACCAACAATGCCAGTCGCTTTTCGAAATCGTAAGGCTTGCTGCGATCGAGCGATTCGATGTCTGGTTCGAGCCAAACTTCCAGGAGAGGTGTGGCGGCCCACAGATTGGGCCCTCGCAACTTGAGCACGCGCGAGCATTCGATCATAGGAGATCTCGTTTCAACCCCTGACGCACCTGAAGAGACATGAAACACCGCGAACGATCCGAACTCAGCATCGAACCCCAAGCGGCCGGATTGCGATCACCCCGTCTTTTCTACAGAAAGCCGGTTGATCCAGAAGTATCCTACGTCTATCGGACGATCTGGCCACTTTGCTTGACCGATCGATTCGACAATCCGCTCCCCTGCCACGATCTTTCCAGCCGCCTTTCGTCTCCGATGAGACAACGACCATCACCAAAATCCATCGTCTCCCGATGACCAACGTCGCGACACGAATCCCTCCACGCTCAGGTGCAGTCGTCTCATCATATCCCCCACCCCAAGGAAGAAAATAGAAAAGCCATGCGACCACCTCATGGAGGGGGCTGCCCCAGC
>Ga0208364_1000185_pt1 | contig 15214 bp, 17 predicted proteins | sample LakMenEpi08Jun12_FD_150680 | JGI IMG/M metagenome (GOLD analysis project Ga0208364, IMG submission 150680) | Freshwater microbial communities from Lake Mendota, WI - 08JUN2012 deep hole epilimnion (SPAdes) | ecosystem: Environmental > Aquatic > Freshwater > Lake > Epilimnion/Euphotic zone ...
AAAAGTTCGTACAGCCGGCTATAAGATTCATGATGTGTATACGCCTTTTGCGGTGCACGGATTAGATCATGCGCTGGGTTTACGGGAAACTAGTTTGCACACAGCCGGATTTATCTATGGTATTACCGGAACATCAACGGCGCTGGGTAGCATAAGCTGGATTTTAGTGAAAGACTGGCCGCTGAATTTTGGTGGTAAGCCGAACTTCTCCCTGCCGGCCTGGATACCGATTACATTTGAGTTAACGGTATTATTTGCTGCAGTGGGCATGGTACTTACTTTCTGTTATCTCTGTCAGTTAGCCCCCTTTGTTAAAAAGCATCATTTTCATCCCCGTGCTACCGACGATCTGTTTGTAATGGTTATTGAGTGTACCGAAAAAACCAATGTGGATGATTTACAAGCTTTTCTTAGTGCTGCCGGTGCAATTGAAACCGATGTGCAGGTTGCGGAAGAAGGCTGGTGGCTGGGTACCTATGATAAAGATGAAACAACATTTGAAAACAGTAACCCGGTGGTTGCTTAATCTAGAATAATAAAAAGATGAATAAACTATCTGTATTTCTGTTGTTGGCTGCTGTTTCGGTGCTGGCCGCTTGCAGTGATGTTAAGCGTAAGCCAGGAACGGTTTATATGCCAGATATGGCGTATAGCCGCGCGTATGAATCGTATTCAGACCACAGCAACCTGACTGCAAAGAACATCAATTACACCGCGCGCCCCGTTGCCGGCACTATTTCTCGTGAAGAGGAACTTCCTTTTCATATTGCTATGGATGCGGCTGGGGATACCACCAATTATGACGCCTCAAAAGCAGTAAAAAATCCGATTGAAAGTATGTCGCCTGCTGAAACAAAAGAAGCTGAAAGACTCTACCTGGTTAATTGCGCTGTTTGCCATGGTGCCAATCTGAAAGGAAATGGACCCTTATATAAAGACGGGGCAGGACCTTATCCTGCAAAGCCTGCTTCCCTGGTTGGGGATGCCAAATACGAGAACATGCCAGCAGGACAAATGTTTTATTCGGTTGCGTATGGTAAAAACCTGATGGGTTCTTATGCTTCTCAATTGTCTAGAAAGCAACGTTGGATGGTAATTAAGTATATTAAGGATAAACAGCTGGAAGGAAATGCTGCTGCTACCGCAGTTGCTGATACTACCGCAAAAAAGTAATGGAATTGATTAGCCGGCAACGGCAAAATGAAATAACAGCATAAAAGAATTAAAATGGCATCTATCAGAGACCAATTTGAGATACCCGGTAAGATGAAAACATGGTCACTTGCTTTGATCGGAATCGGCGGAGCTGCCCTGCTATATGGTATGTTTACCAAAGGCTTTAGCGCAGATGAGCACGAGCAAACCCATTTCTGGGGTACTTTAATGTATAACACCATTTTCTGGACGCTGATTTGCAATGCCAGTATGTTCTTTATCTGTATCACTACCCTAGCAATGGGTGGATGGCAGCAGTCATTTAGACGCATACCTGAAGCCATCTCTACCATGGTGCCCATATTTGGTGCCATAACCTTTGCAGTACTGATGTATGTGGTATTAGGGCATAAGCACCATATTTATCACTGGCTCGATTCGGAAGCAGTAGCAAAAGACCCTATTTTAAAAGGAAAAGTCGGATTTTTGAATCCAACGTTCTTTATTATCTGGACTACCCTCGCCATCGGTTTGTGGAGTGTATTGGGTTGGAGAATGCGCCAAATCAGCAGAGAGGCAGATGAATCCTCATTTGACAATGAGTCTGGCGCCCGTTATATTTTAAGAGGCACTATTCGTGCGGCAATATTTACGGTATGGTTTGCCCTAACTGTAGGTTCAACCGTTCCTTGGTTGTGGATGATGAGTATCGATGCACACTGGTATTCTACCATGTATAGCTGGTACACGTTTGCAAGTTCTTTCGTGTCGGGCATGAGCTTGGTAGCCCTTTGGGTAATCTATCTGAAAAATAAAGGGTATTTAGAATTAACCACCCAAGAGCACCTGCACGATATTGGTAAATTCATGTTTGCTTTCTCTGTATTCTGGACCTATCTCTGGTTTTCGCAGTATATGCTGATCTGGTATGCGAACATACCCGAAGAAACCGTTTACTTCAAACATCGGGTACAGGGACCTTATAAAGGCATCTTCTTTTTGAACCTGATTATCAATTTTATATGTCCTTTGTTGATTCTGATGAAACGTTCTGCCAAGAGAAATTACACATTGGTAACTTTTATGGCAGTATTAATCATCTTTGGGCATTGGATTGATTTTTATCAGATGGTAATGGGCAGTCTTTCTAAGGAACACGTAACCCTGGGATGGCTGGATTTTGGAATACTGGCATTTTTTGTAGGTTGTATGATATTCTTTGTAAGTAGATCACTGGCTTCTAAGCCCCTGATTCCAAAGTATCATCCATTCCTGAAAGAAAGTATTATTCATCAGGTTTAAACGTAATCAAAGTAGAAATTATCCAAGCATTAACTGAATAGAATATGAGCATTTTATTAACAATCGCGGTAATTGCCCTCATCTTTATAGTTATTTTTCAAATAGCTAAGGCGAGTGAATATGTAACCGTTTTGAGGGGACAAGGGAAGGGTATGCGGGAGAGCAATAAAATCAATGGTGCGTTGATGATTGTATTTCTCGTACTCGGATTAGTAGGGGTTTGGTATTGTAATGATTTATACTTTGGTAAAACACTGCTGGCATATGATGCTGCCAGCGTAGAGGGTGCTCGTGTAGATTCCATGATGTGGATGACCATTGCAGTTACTGGATTCGTTTTTATCATTACCCAAATTATATTATTCTATTTCGCCTATAAATACCAGCAAAATGATGAGGGTAAAGTGTATTATTTTGCCCACAATAATAAGCTTGAATTTATCTGGACTATCATCCCTGCCATCGTATTAACTGTATTGGTGGTGGTGGGTTTACGCAACTGGTTCCTCTTTACGGGTGAGCCACCTAAAGAAGCGATGGTAGTTGAAATTACCGGCAAACAATTTGGATGGATTTATCGCTATCCAGGAAAAGACGCTGCTTTTGGCAAAAAGTATTTCAAAAATATTGATCCAGCTACCAATTCTTTAGGAATTATTTGGGAAGATAAATTAAGCCACGATGATCTGGTTTCGGAACAAGTGATGTACCTGGTAAAGGGCAAGCCCGTTAAACTGGTAATTGGTTCCAGAGACGTAATTCATGATGTGGGTCTTACCCATTTCAGAATGAAAATGGATGCGGTTCCGGGTATACCCACTACTATGTGGTTTACACCAAAGTATACTACCAAGGAAATGAAGGAGATTACCAATAACCCCAACTTCGTTTACGAAATCAGTTGCGATCAGATGTGCGGAAATGGTCACTACTCAATGAAGGGGGTGATTGAAGTGGTTGATCAGGAGGAATTTGATTTGTGGATGGCTAAACAAAAGCCTCAGTATTTGGTTAATTTTCCCGACAAAGATCCCTCTGTAGCACCCGTTGCTGATTCTACCAAACCGGTAATCGGAATGGCAGCTCCCGCTAAAAAGGAAAAAGTAAACATGTAATAAAACGAAATTCGGCTCTTTAATAAAGTAACTTAATATAAAGCAAACAGTATGAGTCACGAAGTGGAAATACACGCAGCAGGAGTGGGAACAACCCATGAAGCGCATGGCCATCATGAACATCATGAGCACCATGATACATTCATCACCAAGTACGTGTTTAGTCAAGATCATAAAATGATTGCCAAACAATTCCTGATTACAGGAATGTTTTGGGCAGTATTGGGTGGTTTAATGAGTGTATTGTTTCGTTTACAACTGGGATACCCCGATTCCACTTTCCCCTGGTTGGAAACCATTCTGGGTAAATGGGCCAAAGGCGGTCAAATCACTCCCGAAGCCTATTATGCGTTAGTAACTACCCACGGAACCGTACTCGTGTTCTTTGTGTTAACTGCCGGATTAAGTGGAACATTTGCCAACTTCCTCATACCATTGCAAGTAGGTGCGAGAGATATGGCTTCACCATTCTTGAATATGCTTAGCTACTGGTTCTTTTTTATAGCTAGTATAGTAATGTTATCATCTTTGTTTGTAGAAACTGGCCCATTCAGTGGCGGATGGACGGCCTATCCTCCTTTGAGTGCATTGGGTGATGCATCCCCCGGTTCTAAAACGGGGATGGACCTCTGGATTATTTCGATGGCATTGTTTGTGGTGTCTTCCTTATTGGGTGGTCTGAACTACATCGCTACCATCCTGAACATGCGTACCAAAGGGATGAGCATGACCCGTTTGCCATTAACTATCTGGGCGCTGTTCTTTACCGCTGTATTAGGCGTATTATCTTTCCCTGTATTATTATCTGGATTTATTCTGTTGATATTCGACCGTAATTTCGGAACCAGTTTTTACCTATCTGATATTTTTGTGAATGGAGTGGGGGCATTGCCTAATGAGGGTGGAAGTGCTATTCTTTTCCAACACTTATTCTGGTTCCTCGGTCACCCCGAAGTATATATCATCCTGTTGCCTGCAATGGGAATGGTTTCTGAAATCTTATCTGTAAATTCTCGTAAGCCTATCTTTGGATACATTGCGATGATTGGATCTTTATTTGCAATTGCAATTCTAGCCTTCTTGGTGTGGGCTCACCACATGTTTGTAACCGGATTGAATCCTTTGTTAGGATCGATATTCGTATTACTTACTTTGTTGATTGCGGTACCTTCTGCTATTAAAGTGTTTAACTGGATTACAACGCTTTGGAGAGGTAATATCCGCTTCACACCGGGTATGTTGTTTGCCATCGGATTTGTAAGTTTATTCATCTCCGGAGGTTTAACAGGTATCTGGTTAGGAAACTCTGCGTTGGATATTCACCTCCACGATACGTATTTCGTAGTTGCACACTTCCACATCGTTATGGGGGTAGCCTCTATGTTTGGAATGTTTGCCGGTATTTATCACTGGTATCCGAAAATGTATGGTCGATTCATGAATAATACGCTTGGCTATATGCACTTCTGGATTACCATCGCCGGTGCTTACTTGGTTTTCTGGCCAATGCACTACCAAGGGTTAGCCGGTATGCCCCGTCGTTATTACGATTTCAGCATCTGGGAAAGCTTTAAGCAGTTTGTAGAATTGAATCGCTTTATCAGTGTAGTGGCTATGATTGTATTTGCTGCTCAGTTCTTATTCCTGATCAACTTCTTCTATTCTATTTTCAAAGGAAGAAAAGTGACCAGCCTGAATCCATGGGGTGCAAACACACTGGAGTGGACAACCCCCGTGCGTCCCGGACATGGAAACTGGCCTGGAGAAATTCCGGAAGTACACCGTTGGGCATATGACTACGGTAAGGATGGAAAAGAATTCATCCAGCAAACTACTCCGGTGGGAGACGATGAAAGTAACCATTGATTGTATTTTACCCCAGCCTGATAGATTGTTCATCTGTCAGTAACCATACAAAACAATGCTCCCGAACATACGGGAGCATTGTTGTAAAAACAAAAGCCTCCAACAACTGTTGTATCAATAGTATCTGGTTGCTGTAGGCTTATCAATTTTGTAAAATTCGCTATCGGCATGCATGCATCCCCTCACAACCCGGTTGAGCCAACCACTTTACAAAGTAAGGTGAGGGACTATTATCAACTAACGAAGTTTACGCTCAGTTTTACGGTTGTTTTTACATGTGTGATTTGTTATTTGCTAGCACCCAATATCATCAGCTTCAACTGGCCCATGATTGGGATACTATTTATTGCAGGTATGTTAATTACCGGCAGTGCCAATGCCATTAATCAATCGGTAGAAAAAGATACCGATGCCATGATGAAACGAACGGCAACCCGACCAGTGGCTGCAGGTAGAATGTCGCAGCAAGAAGCGTATGTGTTTGCTGGAATAGCCGGTTTAATCGGGGTGCTGATGATGGGATACTGCTTTCATGATGCTGAAAGTGATTTTAACTGGAGTGCGGCATTGTTGTCGGCTTTCAGTTTGTTTTTATATGCATTTATTTATACGCCCTTAAAAAAAGTAAACTCCATTGCAGTGCTGGTGGGTGCATTTCCCGGAGCCCTCCCTTGTTTAATTGGTTGGGTGGCCGCTACCAATACCATAGATCCGTTTGCAACCGTAGTTGCCGGAGATAAATCGTTCAGTAATGCAGGGGGATGGATTTTATTTGCCATTCAATTTATCTGGCAGTTCCCCCATTTCTGGGCCATTGCCTGGGTGGCACATACGGATTATAGTAAAGCCGGTTTTAAACTATTGCCTGCCGATAAAGGACCCACCCGTTTTACCGCCCTGCAAGCTGTGATGTATTCTGTGCTGATGATACCTGTTGGCTTTTTACCCTATTATTTTGGACTAACCGGATCTGTGAGTATGTGGATTGTAATGGCAGCCAATCTGGTGATGGTTTTTCAATGTATCCGCTTATATCGCCAAATGGATGTGCCGGCTGCACGACGAGTAATGTTTAGTAGTTATATATACCTGCCGGTTGTTTTTCTGTCGCTATTGGCGGATAAAATTCACTGATCGAAAATTGAAGCAAATGAATACGCAAAATCTTACCTCTTCCCGCATTCACCCCCACAAGTTTACCTTATGGGTGGCTATGGCCAGCATTATTATGATGTTTGCCGGTTTTACCAGCGCATATATCGTTAAAATGAATGAAGGCAGCTGGCTTAAATTTCAGTTGCCCGGTATCTTCTGGTTAAGTACGGCAATTATCCTGTTGAGTAGCCTAACCCTGCACCTGGCAGGTAAGTCGTTCAAAGCCCGCGAAATGGCAAGATATCGCCAGCTGATTACGGTAACCGCCGTGTTAGGCCTGGCATTCATTATTTGCCAGTATTTCGGTTTCCGGAGCTTGGAAAAACAGGGAATCGAGTTAATTGGCCAAAGAAGTAACTCTGCGGCTTCCTATTTGCTGGTGATTACTGTTATGCATATGCTGCACGTATTGGGTGGTGTAATAGCGATTGCCGTAATCCTTTTCCTTGCCTATAGCCGAAAAGTGAAGAATTACAGTCCACTGCCGATAGAGTTAACCACCATCTACTGGCATTTTGTAGACGGATTATGGATTTATTTATTCATCTTTTATCATTTCGTTGGATAGTTGAAGAAAAAGTTGAACATTATTGCCCTTTTTTGAACAACTCACAATAAATTTGCATCGAAATCTTATACAGTCCCATGTCTTCAACAACTACAGTTACACCCACCAAAATGTGGAACGGCGGAAAGAGCCCTTTTAACGTGGAATATGGAAAACTCATGATGTGGTATTTCCTCATGAGCGATGCCTTCACTTTTGGCGCTTTTTTGATTTCTTATGGCACTATCCGATTCTCATCCAACGGATGGCCCGACCCCAATGAAGTATTCAAAAGTTTCCCTTTTGCACCGGAAGGAATGAATGCACCGCTGGTTTTTGTGAGTATTATGACTTTCATCCTCATCATCAGCTCAGTTACCATGGTACTGGCTGTGCATGCAGGGCATAATATGGACAAGAAGGGGGTAGTTAAGTATATGATCATGACCATTATCGGTGGAGCTATGTTCCTCGGTTGTCAGGCTTGGGAGTGGAATCACCTTTACCATGAAGGTGCTTGGTGGGGAAGCAATCCTTTCCTCAACCACGACGGAACGGCTTCTTCAACCAATTTTACCAATTACTTTTTTACCATCACCGGCTTCCATGGATTTCATGTATTCTCCGGAGTTATCATCAATATCATCATGCTGATAATGGCGCTCACTAATAAATTCGAGGAGCGTGGTCATTACCTGATGATAGAAAAAGCCGGCTTATACTGGCACTTTGTAGATCTGGTATGGGTATTCGTATTTACTTGCTTTTACCTGATTTAATTTATTCAATTTTCATAGTAGTAAATAATAGCATTTATGGAACATTCACATACAGAACAGCATGAAGGTGGGGGTACCAAAGAAATTTGGAAAGTAACCATCATCTTAACCGTTTTAACCATTGTTGAATTATTATTAGGATTTTGGATGATGGATATGCCGCTCCAGAGTAGCTTGCGCCTAGCAGTAAAAGGAGCCATCGTTATTCTGATGATGGTGAAGGCCTTTTATATTGTTGCGTATTTCATGCACCTGAAGCATGAGATTAAAAACCTGATCATGACAATTGTAGTTCCATTGGCCCTTTTCATCTGGTTCATCATCGCATTTTTATATGATGGCAATTCCTTTAAAAATCTTCGCAACACATATGATCCTCACTTTAAAGAGCAAAGCACTATTAAAGTAGAGAAGAAAGAGCATAAGTCGGAAGAACATAAGTCCGATGGTCATGCGAAACCTGCCGAAGAAAAACATTGATGGAAAGCTAGCCTGAAATAATAACACCATCGCTTTCTGCGGTGGTTTTTTATATATACACTATGAATAAACGGGCATTATTAGGGTTGTGTTTGGCATTACTCCTTCCGATAGGGTCGTACTTGATTCTGCAATATTTTAGTAAACAGGCAGTAGATATGCCTCGACACTATCTGCTAGATACGGTAGTTACCCGCGTAGAAAAAGGCAAAGTAATCAACGACTCCGTTTGGCATACCACGGCCAACATCCAACTGGTGAATCAATTGGGGGACACCGTTAGCTTATATGATCGCCCAGGAAAAATTATCGTAGCCGATTTCTTTTTTACCAGTTGTGGGGGTATTTGTCCTAGACTTACCACGAATATGGCATTGTTGCAGCAATCTTTTTTACGCGGGGGAAATACCCGAAAAAAAGTAGACAGTTCTATTGTTCAGTTTGTTTCATTTACCGTTGATCCTGAACACGATAGCCCCACGGTTTTAAAAGCCTATGCCGATCGTTTTGGAGTGAACCACGATAATTGGTGGATGCTTACCGGAGACCGTAAAAAAATCTACGACTTTGCTTTTGAAGAATTAAAAGTAGATAAGTTCAGCGAAGATCCCGTTAGTCCAGATTTTGTGCATACCAACCGATTCGTATTGATTGATAAATATTATCGGGTACGCGGGTATTATAATGGACTAGACTCGGTTGCTATGTCGAAACTGTCAAAGGATATCGGGCTGTTGCTACTCGAAAAAGACCGCACCAAAAAAAGTGAATTGTTTACCAAAATCCTTAGCCTGAGTTGGTTGTGGCTCATCATAATTTGCCTCGTACTATTTTTTGTAGTATTTATGCAATCACGCCAACGGATCGATCGGTCAACCCCAAACTAGTTATACTATGCTTCCTGCTTCCCTTACCAAGAATGATAAAAAAGCCTATTGGCTGATTGGAATTTTTTCTGTGGTTGTGTTTTCCGTGGTAGTATTATTGGGAAAATTTCAACTCGAAGTGGACCTTGGTTTTGATGTACATATTTTTGCTACAGCCAATGCCTTTATCAATGCCAGCATTGCAGTATTGCTGGTGGCTGCTTTGTGGGCAGTAAAAAATAAGCAGTATGCGTTGCATAAGAAACTGATGTTAGCTGCACTTGTATTGTCGGTATTATTTCTGGTATCGTATATCGCTCACCACTTATTGGCCGGCGAAGCGAAGTTTGGGGATAGTAACCACGATGGACTGGTGGATGAGCAGGAATTACTTGCGGTTGGAAACACCCGATTGATTTACTTTATTATTTTAATCACCCATATTTTTCTGGCTGCCATAATTTTGCCATTCATTTTATTTACGGCTTACCGAGCACTAACAGCTGAATTTACCTTACATAAAAAGCTCGCAAAAATCACCTGGCCGCTTTGGTTGTATGTAGCGGTTACTGGCCCAGTGGTTTACTGGATGATTCATCCCTATTATCGCTGATTACTACAAACCGATTGCTGTAGCAGGATCCCAGAAGTGTTGATCAAAATCAACAATGGTATCATTCTCTACTTTAATTTTTTCTTTCAGCAGCAATTTTTCCATGCTGGTTGGGTCTCCGAAATGCATTTTGCCGGATAGTTGTCCGTTTCGATTTACAACTCGGTGTGCCGGAATGGGAGGTTTTTGTTGGTGTGATGCATTCATAGCCCAACCCACCATGCGGGCACTTCTCCCGCTCCCCAAAAAACGGGCGATGGCACCATAAGAAGTTACCCTTCCTTTAGGAATTAACCGCACTACTTCGTACACCCGACTGAAAAAATCGTTGTCTGAATTGCCGCTGGGTAAAACGGAACGAGGCTTTTCTATGGGTACTTTTTTTTGCAAGTTACCTTTTAGGTTATTTAGGATAGATTATTCAGCTACTTCCTTTTCAGCACCCCTGTTTTCTGCAAGTAGGGTTTTACGGGGTTCGGGTACATTTACATATTCGTAGGGACAATGGCGACATCCGTTTCCACAGCAATATCCCTTTTCTAAATGATACACGCTGGTAAATACGGTAAGGCCATGCTCTTCATAATAAAAATGTATGCCCTCAATCAGTTGTTTGCTCACGAAATAGTTGTTTAAGTAGTATATCCTTGTCGGCCGGCAGTGGTTGATCAATAAAGAAACTCAGATAATGAATCCGGTTACTTCCCGCAATATCCAACCCTTCATAGTGGGTTTTGATTCGCAGTTCTGGCGTAATCACTTCCTCGGCATACAAGTTATCCGTTCTATATAACAGAGAAAAACCAAATAAGTTAATAACAGTGAGGGTAAATTCATATAAAACCGGACTATCCGTTTTCAGGTGTACTTTCCCCCCCGGCTTCAGTAGCTGCTGGTACAAGCGAAGGAATCGCGGATGGGTTAATCTTTTTTTAGCCCGCGAACCTCTCAACTGTGGATCGGGAAAAGTTATCCAGATAGCCGAAATTTCACCCGGCGCAAAATAGTCGGTGATTTTGTCAATCGAAGAACGAATGAAGGCCACTTGGGTAAGCTGTTCATCCAGGGCAGTTTTGGCACCTCGCCAGATCCGGTTTCCCTTGATGTCGATGCCAATAAAATTTTCTTCCGGATGCAGTCTGGCTAATCCTACCGCATATTCTCCCTTACCACAAGCCAGTTCGAGCGTTATTGGATTGCTGTTATTAAAGAATGTATGCCAGCTGCCCCGCATGTTTTGCGGGTACTCCAACACATTTGAAAAATGTCGGATGGCCTCAAATCGAATCAGTTTTTTTTGTCCCATTGCGGTGCAAATATACAGCCTGTGTATTCAGCTTGCGGGTGGTGGTGCTGGGCTATTATTTTTTAGGTGTTTTTCCAGGGATAGTAGGATGATTTGTAAAACTTTCGAATTATGCAAGGTTCCTTCCGTAATCTTCCACTGAATACGCTTGTTCTTCAGCCCCTTATTTTCGAGCATGGGCCGGTTGCTTTGCAGGATAATCGATCGGTTCTTACCAATAACCATTACCCGCTCTACCTGGTCCGACAAATAAATTAGGCGGGCCTTCAGCCGGATGAATTTTCGGTCATAGGGTATCGTAAACAGCCATTCCACCCCACAAAATACTAAATTATTTAGCAAAAAGCATAAAATAAGATGGCTGTCTGATATTAATTTTACTACCGGCATACTACCGGCCATTAACAAAGAGGCGCAGCTTCCCCCATGTCATAACAACGGATTAAAATCCGTCCACAAAGAGGCGTATCCTCCGCCCACAAAGAGGCGTAGCCTCCCCCATATCATAACAACGGATTTTAATCCGTCCACAAAGAGGCGCATCCTCCGCCCACAAAGAGGCGTAGCCTCTACCCATATCATAACAACGGATTTTAATCCGTTGTTATACGACAACTAACATGCAAAAAGAACCGTAGGTTCGGCCTATATGATAACATAGGAAGTAATCTTTTTGGCACCCTACCTTTATGCAGTAACCAAATTGGGTAAATCTTCATACTGGAACGCCTCAGTAGGATCAGGAGCGGTTCTGAAATCTTTTCGGATGGGGGTAGCAGATAGCAACTCGCTGTTGATGGAAAAATGTGCCAGCCTACTGATTTCGTTTTCACTCAGATTGGGTTGTATCCATTGATACGCTTCTTCGGGCGGCAAAATTACTGGCATTCTTTTTTTGGTATTGTGTACCTGTTCCATCAGCGAATTGGCTGCGGTAGTTACAATGGCGAAACTGGAGAAGGTTTCACCGGTTTCCCGATCCGTCCAGGGTTGCCAGATGCCTGCCATAAAAAAATAAGGCTGGTCGGTAACGGTGATATGGTAGGGATAGGTAAGTGCTTTTTTTGATCCGGCAGGTGCCCAATGTCGCCACTCAAAAAATCCGGACGACAATACCAAACAACGTCTTTGTAACGCAGCCGATTTAAACATGCGGCTTTCTAATAATTTTTCGGCGGTTGCATTTAGGGTAGTGAATTTTTTTCTACTTTCAGCTAGGGCTTTGCGGTCGGCAATCCAATACGGAATCAGCTCCCAGTGGGCAAAATTGAGCTCTATACTTTTTCCATCCGCTGCAGGAATCAATATTGGCCAGTTGGCATATTCAAATCCACTCATAACCGCACAGTACAAGTCCTGATTATTTACCGGCACTTCCATATTTTTCAATCGGATGAATTCCTCTTTACTTACCCGTATGCCATTGTAGTAGCACACATTAAAAATGTATGCCTGTAATTTACATGCTTTCTGCTATATACCGCTGTGGGTAACCAGTTGCCTGCCCAAATTCATGTATTTTGAAAATAGGAAGCCTGCCTAAAAAATGGTAATTTTATACAAGACAGTTGTTCGTTTTTCAAAATTGTATGTGTATGAAAACTTTCTTACTTTCAATTTTTGTTTTTTCAGTGGTAAGTGTTGCCGGGCAAAAAATAAAAATAGGAGATGAATACCTGGGCGGTGTAGTTGCCTACCTGTTGCAGCCGGGTGATTTGGGATACGAAAAAAAGCATCCTCATGGTTTATTAGTTGCCAAATCGAGTATGGGAAAAATGGTAAAGTGGGAGGAAGCCGCCAATTTATCCAAAGAAGTTCGCGACGGCGGCTTTGATGACTGGCGCTTACCGGTAAAAGATGATTTACTGAAAGTGTTTAATAGCCGCACTTTCATTAGCAACCTGCCATTAGGAAATTACTGGACTTCCCAGCTTTCTAAAGAAGATGAGAAAGGAGCCTATGTTATTAATTTCTATAATGGCTATACCTATACCGAATACCGGGAAACAGCCGTACATATTTGTTTTATTAGAAAATTTTAGCATCCTATTCATCTTACTTCAAACGAAAAAAATGAAAAAACACACAACTCTTTTGTTGGCCTTAGGGGTATTTTTTTTATTCGGAAATCTTACTGCACAAAAAGCTTCGCACGATCAGATGATTATTACAGATAGCGAAACTGCCCGGGTTGAATTTATCAAAAAAGACAAATGGATGGAAACCTTATTCACCAATTCATTTGGGTATGTGATATTTCCCAATGTAGGAAAAGGTGGTTTGGGAATTGGCGGAGCTTCTGGTAATGGTGCTGTGTATGAGAAAGGAAATTTAGTGGGGATGGCCAGCTTAAAACAAGTTACTGTGGGGTTACAGGCAGGCGGACAAGCTTTTCGTGAAGTGATATTTTTTGAGAACAGTGCTGTGATGGAAAAATTCAGGAACAGTCAAATTAAGCTCTCCAGCGAAGTGTCGGCTATAGCATTGGATAAGGGCACTGCTGCTAACGTAAAATTCACGGATGGCATGGTTGTTTTTGTTCAGCCAAAAGCCGGATTGATGTATGAATTATCGGTAGGCGGACAGGCATTTACTTTTAGGCCGGTTGCTAAAAAGTAGCCTGTGTAAAGTAGTAAGTGACTGTAAGTTTATTGGGTGTAATTCAATTGAAAAGCTGGCAGGGCATTTATGGCACCAGTTAACTGCCTGATTTAGAAACCGGAGAAATTTTTTAGGAGGTAAAATGCGTCAATTGGATTCATGCAGGCAATCCATTGATTGGCAAACACTTACAAACTTGTTGCTTTTTAGAAATTAGATCATAAAATTCTGTTTAAGGTTTTCCCATTTTAATTAACTTTGCTCCAAATAAAACAAAATAATTATGTTTAAAAGAGTGTTATTGCTCGCAGTTATCGCATTAGTGGCGGTACAATTGCAGGCACAAACTAACCCAACAAAAGCGCCAAAACCCCGTTACACCGTTTCAGGTGGTTTATTGGGTGCTTTAAACTTGTCTCAGTTTCGAGTTACAGATGGTGGCTATGTTGCCTCTGTTGATTACAAGTACGGGGTAGGTTATGCCGGGGGGGTTTGGTTGAATATCCCATTGAATGATGTATTGTCGTTCGAACCACAGGCACAGTATTCTGTATTAAAGTACAGTCTGAAATCTGAATCTGGTATTGTAAAGCAATTTGCTGGAACCATTCAGTACCAGTCGTATCCTTTGTTGTTTAAAGTACGTGCAAGCGAGAAGCTGGCTATATTGTTCGGGCCGCAGCTCGACTTCAATAATACTTTGAAGAACGATAATTCGCAGCCTTATTTCAAAAGAAATTTCCAGGCTTTCAGCACAGCCGCTACGGTTGGATTGGAATTATTCCCTCATGAGAAAGTGCAGATTTATGCTAGATATTTTGCCGGCTTAAATGATATGAAAGACGGTGCCAATCCAAACCTGGTTCCTCGTTTTTTTAATGAAGGATTCCAGTTCGGGTTAAAGTTTAAATTATTTGGCAAAAAAATCATGCCGCCGCCTCCGGTTGTGGTAGCTCCTCCGCCTCCACCACCTCCTGCTGATACTGATAAAGATGGTATCATCGATCCAGAAGATAAATGTCCTACCGTACCAGGTTTGGCTAAATACCAGGGTTGTCCTATCCCAGATACTGATAAAGATGGTATCAATGATGAGCAGGATAAATGTCCTACTGTTCCAGGTTTAGCTAAATACCAGGGTTGTCCTATCCCAGATACCGACAAAGATGGTATTAACGATGAGGAAGATAAATGCCCAACTGTTCCAGGTTTAGCTCGTTACCAGGGTTGTCCGATTCCGGATTCTGATGGTGATGGAGTAAATGATGAAGAAGATAAATGCCCTACCGTTGCAGGTGTTGCCAGCAATGGTGGTTGTCCTGATCTGGCTGCTGATTTAAAAGTAGCTGCTAAAAGCATTTATTTTGTAACGGGTACCGATAAATTTGCGTATCCTAAATTGGCTCCTCAAAAATTACAGTATGCATTG
>Ga0208364_1000187_pt1 | contig 15167 bp, 9 predicted proteins | sample LakMenEpi08Jun12_FD_150680 | JGI IMG/M metagenome (GOLD analysis project Ga0208364, IMG submission 150680) | Freshwater microbial communities from Lake Mendota, WI - 08JUN2012 deep hole epilimnion (SPAdes) | ecosystem: Environmental > Aquatic > Freshwater > Lake > Epilimnion/Euphotic zone ...
CAACTTCTATTTCTGAAGTAGCTTCGTTTAAATCATTTGCAGTAGTTATAACTTTAGCAATATCAGTTGCGATTGTAGAAATATTTGCAGAGTTAGTTGCGACTGTTGTAATGTCTGCACTAATTCCTGCTAGTGTAGTTATATTTGCGTTTTGACCTGCTACTGTATTTATATTGGCATTGTTACCAGCTACAGTATTTACGTTAGCGACATTGGTTGCAACTGTATTAACATTAGCAATAGAACCACCTACTAAATTTACATTAGCTACGTTAGTAGCAACTGTTCCTATATTAGTATTAGCTGTTGCAACTGTTGTAATATTTGCATTTGCTCCTGCTACAGTATTTACGTTAGCAATAGCTCCACCAACTATATTAACATTGGCTACGTTTGTTGCGACAGTTCCTATATTAGCAACTGCACCTGCAACTGTAGAAACATTATTTGTAGGTGTAATTTGACCAGCTACAGCAGTAATGTTTGCATTAGCTCCTGCGACAGTTGTTATATTAGCATTAGCACCTGCTACAGTAGTGATGTTAGCATTATTACCTGCAACAGTATTTACGTTGGCTATGTTTGTTCCAACTGTATCTACGTTAGCTATACTTACTGCTACTGTATTAATTTCTGATACTGCTTCTAATAAATCTGAACCTACAGCATTTACATTTGTTAAAGCAGAATTGACTGCATTAACACTTGCTATGTTTGAATTTAAGTTTGTTAGTGTTGCTTTATCTGATGTACTTAACCAAGTGTTTTCTAAATAAGTTTTATTAACTGCATCATTAGCATTGACAGGGTTAGCTAAATTTTTAATTACTTTTGAATTTGCGTTGTACTTGTTATCTGTATCTAATAATAAAGCATTATCAGCTGTGTCAAATGCTTCTTGTGATATATAAAATAACTGGTTGCTATCTTGATCTAATATAGACTCAGTAATTGTTGCACCATCTTGATAATCTACTAATCTTGTAGAACGGCTAGATGATCTAGAAATAGAAATAGAAGTTCCGTTAGCTGGTGCTACTGTAAATTGTATTGTTGAACTAGTAGGAAATGTATAATCTGTTCCAGCTGTTTTAAGTACGTTATCTATTTTTACTATTACGTGAGAAGATGTAATGTAAGGAAACGTAATTGAATACGTAGTCGTACTACCATTCCCAGTATAATTGACTATTGCAAATGACATATTTTATTTGTTATTTTGTTAATATAATCTTACTCTACCTTCATCTGGTAAAGGACTTTTATCTATAAATAAATTTAGAATATTACTTATTCCAAAACTATTTTGGAAAGCTATTAAACGAGTAAGTCTTCTAGCATCTATTTTAGAAAAACTATAATTATCTCTAGTTGCTTTTAAAAATGAACCCATAACATCAGCACCAGAAGAAATTAAATCATAAGTTGGATTACCAGTAATTAAATTTACTTCAAGACCACTACTACGAGTATTGAACCTATACTCAGGAGCCATTTGAGAAGTAAATATATCAGCGTAAGCTGGTATTAAAGATGACCAACCAGTTCTTTGGAAAGCTGCTAAACCTAGTTTACTATAATCACCATCTTTACCTAATCTTTTTTCTAAATATTCTTTTCTCTGTCTATCTCCCATTCCTAGTGTATTAAAATGAGTTTGACCTAAGTAAGCCATAGTAGCTAACATACTAGTATAAGCAAACATACTAAATGTTCTAAAGTCAGCAAGAGCTACGTTATGTAAAAATTGTTTAGACCAAGCAGTTATAACAAACTGACGGAATTGACCAATAGTTTTACCAAAAGTTTCATCGCCAAAAAATCTGTTTGTATCTCCAATAAAATTATATTGAACAGCTCTTTTAGTGTGTCTATTTAATCTATTTGCAAATGTAGATAATAAATCTTCATCTTTCCAATTTGCAAAATTGAATTGTTTTACTTTAGTACCCCAAAATGTTTTTTCAACTGTTACTGTACCATCAGTAAATTCTTTAGCAAATCTTTTTAATTCAGCTTCAGTAAATCCTAAAACTTTATATCTGTTTAAATTAACTGTTGTAAAATCAAAATTACTAGCTTTTAATTTAAACATATCATCAGCAAACTTATCAACAAAAGTTCTAACTGCTAATTTTCTTAGGAAAGTATCAACAGGAGTTAAACCAGAAGTCCAAGTAGTTACTTTCTCTGCTGCAGTTAAAAAATTATTTCCTTTAGCTGCTAAACCCATAGCTTGAACAGCTGTGTTTTGATCTAGTGCTTCACTAGCGTGTGCTATTCTGTATAGGTATTCGTCTCCATTACCAAAATTTATAGTAGCTAATTCTTTAAAGAATGTACTTTGTAATGGTTTACCAAGTTGCATCTCTCTAATAATATTACCAAACTCTGGTATATTTTGTGCAAAGGTTTTAATACCACTACTTGAAATAACAACCCCAAGTTCTGGTAAAGATGAAATACCTACTTGGTTTAATACTCTAACAAAGTTATATCTTCTAATAGTTCTAAACGCCGAAGCCCAAGGACTTGATGGGTCTACTTCAGCTGACCTACCCATTAAATTTTCAAATACACTTCTAACAGTTTTAATTTCTTCTTGTAATCTAGTTCTTTCAAAGAAACCACCATTAGCATTATAGTTATTTTCTATGTCTCCAATAATTTTATTTGAAGTTTCGTACCAAGCATCTCTACTTTTAATTCCTAATCTATCACTTAAAGCCGACCAACCAGCCATTTCCTGCGTATAGTCGTTATATAAAATATCTACGTTGTTTTCATAAAGCTCATCTAATCTAACTTTTTGATTTTTAATTGTAGCTTCAAAACTTTCGTTTAATTTAATTCTTTCTGTTAATCTTCCTGAAGTTAATGTTTTAACTACACTAGCTAAATTAGAAGACATCATAGATATGTCAGCGTCATCTAAATGAGGGAACGCCTCTTGGAAAAATGCTTTTAATTTATCAGCGTCTTTTACTCTTAGTAAAGCCTCTAAATCAAAACCACTTTGTCTTCTTGAATTTTTTAAATAGTTAACAATAGCCTGTGCCATTAAATCAGCTTTTTCAGGACTAATAAAATCTTCGGCATCGGCATTACCAGCCATTTTCTTTAATTCTTCGTCACGAATTTTCTTTTCCCAATCAGCACCTACTTTCTGATCGTCTGGTAAATTTTTATTTACTTTAGGTCTTTTAATATCTTTTACATTTAAAGATGCTTTTAGTTCTGCATCTTTAGCTACAGACATATATTTTTGTCTGTCTAGGATAGCCATAACAATTAAGTCTTTAACGCCATCTTGTCCTATTTTTTTCTTTAATGCTTCGTATCTTTCAAGTGATAATCTTCTAGGTATATAACCTCTATTAATATTAAATTCTGCACCTTCAATACCTTTTGATTTTAATTCTTTAGCCCATTGTTCAAATGCGTTTGCATAAGCGTTAGCTGCTTTAGCTACGTGTGGGTTACTCAATAATGCTTTATCTTCTACGTTAGTATTTTTAGGGTCGAAAGTTCTAATAGCTCTAGTAACTTTCTGCATAAAATCTTGTCTAGCAGTAATGTTAACAGCTCGTTTAAAGAAGCCCATAACACCAGTCATTCCCTGCTCTTTTAAATAATCATTTAAAGCTGTTCTGACTTCTAGTGAAACACTATTTAAATATTTATGTAAGTATGCGTCTTTAATTAATTCTACTGTATCTGGTTGAGACACTAGTCTTTGAGATACTTTACCTTCTCCTTTATAAGCCCAACCTATATTATCTTCTAATGTGGCAAAACTAAATGCTTTAGCTAAATTAGATTTACTACCACCTAACGCACTAGATTTAGATATTGGTATTACGTTAAAGAAAGGAATATTTCTAAGAAAAGGAAATATAATATCTTTATCAACTACTACACTAGGGTCTATTATATCAGAGGTATTAATAATATCTTCAGCAGATATCTTAGATGTTTTTAAATCTGTGAAAGTTTCCTCACCTTTTTTAGTAAGTTTAACACCTTCTTCTGCTAATTCAGCAGCCTCAACATCTTTAGCTACTCTAGATAATTGTGCTTTTCTTATAGCGGATATACTGCCTCCAAGAGTACCACCTAAAGCAGCTGATATTAATACTGTATTTAAATCAACACTAGGACTTTCCATAGCTACAGCAGAGGTTAATATACCTTGTTCTGCACCTACTATTAATCCAGCTTTAGTAAAACGTTCCATTCTACCTACTTTAGATAGGTAAGAACCAGCACCAGTAATTTTATTAACAATACCAATACCAGAAGCTAAACTTACTGGGTCTAAAAACCAAGAACCTACATCTGCGGCTAAGCCCTTCCAACCCATCTTTGCTAGTTCTGCTCTTTGGTCTTGTTCGTATTTAACTCTATCTACTAATGTTAAAAAATGTGGTATAGAAACAGCACCAACAAAATAATCAAAATAAGCAGAATCAATATTATTTTCATCTAATATTTTTTTAATTTCTTTTTCATTATTAATTAAAGAAAAATTAGGGTCTGGTTCAAAAGTAGGAGCAGTAACAGTTCTCCAAATACTAGGTATTATCCAGTTTAATTTAGCAGCAGTTCCTAAGCCTTGTATAAAACTAGGGGCTTCTTCTGGTTTATATTGCCAAGTTTTAAAAACTCTATCCATATATAACTCACCGTCAGCTTGTGCTGGGTTTAATGGGTCAGTTACTATTCGTAAGTTTTTTTTTAAATTAATATCTTGTGTATTATTTACAATGTAATCTGCTTCTGCGTTTCTTCTAGTCGAGAAATTATCATTAAAATTTCTTAACTCATTAACTAAAGATTCACTATCATTGTTTAATGCTGCATCAAAAAATCTAGGTGTTCTTCTTAAATCTCCATATTGATAACCAACAGAAGCGATAGCAGTTTGAACTGCTGGGTCTAATTCATCAAAACTAAATTTTCTTTTCTTAGAATTGTATTGATTTATAATATTGTTTTCGTAATAATTCTTAACAGATGAATCGACATCAAATTTTTGTTCATCACTTAAAGTTAAATTAGGTGCAACATCTTTTGCTTTAGCACCTTGAATACCTAGGTATGGTCTAATAATATTTAAAATGTTTTGATCTTTAAAACCAAAGTTTTTTATAGTTTCCTCAGTCTGTTGCCCTAAGTCAAAACCAGACCCTATTGTTACACCAGAGTTATCCCCACCTTCTGGTACATACCCATTATTTTGAGAACCACCTTCTTTTTCTTTAATAAAATCCCAATTTATATTAGCCATTTAAAATCCTGCTTTTCTTATTTGTTGTTGTAATTCATTTGGATTACTAAAACTAATAAATTCTTTTATAGCTTTATCTTTTTCTTGTGCTAATCTTAACTTTTTATTATCACGAGTATTTTTTGTGTTAATAAATTTAGTTTGTAAATCTCCTAAATTAAACATTAATATTCTTTCCTCACCATTTTGATTAGTCATCATAACTGGTTGAAAATAATTAGTACCATCATTTAAAACAAAGTAAGCTGTTCTATTATCTGGGTTAATTATGAAATCATAATTGTCAGAGTTAAAACTTGTATTTGGTATTTTGTCTGGGTTGTTTTTATAATACTCTTTTAATAATTTATTAGTACCAAACTTACCAACGTTTTTACTGTCTTCTACTACAGGTGGTTTAGGTAAGCTATCTTTAATAGACATTATAGCTTCTTTTTTAAAATCATCGTAATCGTTTTCAGTTATTCCTAATGATCTTAATTTACTTTTAGAAATATATTTTCCACCTTTATCTTTAAAGAAATATTTGTCTACGTATTGCTCTGTTAATTTTTCTAAATTTGTACCACTAGTGTCCGTACTTTTAAAATATTGTGCTACACCGTATACTAATTCTTGGTTGTATACAGTTTGAAGATTTTTAAATGTACTACCTAATGTATTTTTTTCTGAATCAGTTAATGGACTAATTTTAGTTGAACGTTCTAATTGACCTATTTTAGGTATAATTGTATTTATGTTTTCACCGTTTCTATAAAACATAACAGCCATATTCCATTTAATAGCATCTTTATTATTTTCAGAGCCATCAAAATAAGCTGGTAAAGCACCAGCACTATCTAGTAATAAAGCTAAATTTAAAGCAGCTCTATTATCGTTAGTTACTACAGTACCTATTGGTCTATTTAATATTTGTTTAATTTGAGGTATAGGTCTATTTGTACTTAGACTAGGTAGTAAAACTTCAGTAGCTTTTTGTATTGCTTGACCTTGTGTAGCACCATTAGCCACATACTGATTAACTATATTATCAAATAATTGAGAAGAATATTTTTTATAGTCTTCATCTGATATTGTAGATGTATTATTTGTTTTTAAATTTTGATAGAATTGTTGTACTTTTATAGACTCATTTAATTTACTTACAACACTAATAGCTTTTTCTGTAAATCTCGGGTTATCAATTATAGCTGGTGTGCCATCTGATTTTGGTTCTATTATTTTTTTAACAAAGAAAGGAGCATAGTTACCACCCATAGTAGCGTGGGCTTGTGCCTGTGTTAATAAAATATCATCAAATTGAACTTTAGTTAAAGCTGGATTTAAATTTGCTTTAATTTTTTCAAACTCATCATTAAATCTACTTTCTAAGTTATTTTGTATATACTCTTGTTTTCTTTGTAAAAAATCTTTGCCAGAAGTTTCTACTGGAATTGTATCTCTAAACTCTGCATCTAACATATCAATAACTTTATCTGGTAGAGATTTTATTTGATATGCAGTATCAGTTGATACCCTATCTATTAATTCTTTAGATTGAAATTCAAATTCTTTTTCTTGAACCCACTTCTGTGTTGATTGATTTATTTTTTGGTAAGCTGCTTGGAAAAATGGGTCTTGTTGTTTATCTTTAATATAAAGACCAGAAATCTCTGCGTAATCATTTTGCCAGTTATATTCTGGATTATTTCTATTTTCTAAATATCGTTTTTTAAAATTGTTAGAAAATTCTTCGTTAGCGTTATTGGCATACTGTTTGTATGCACCAACTCTAGCCCAACCATTATAAATATCTGGGAATCCTTCTTGGTGTGCTTTTCTAGCATCTTCTAAAGTCATACTGTTAACTTTATTAGCACCTAGTACATAATCAGCCTCAGCTTCTCTTTCTAAATCTTTTTTAGCTAATTCTTGTATTTTAGGATTAAATTGACCTAATACATCAGATAATACTTCAAAATCATTTTTACCAGTTGGTAAAGGAATGTTTGTAACTGAAACTGTTTTTACATCAGGTGCATCAGTTAAACTGACATTAATTCCTAAATCTGTATTTATTTTTTTAGCCATATTTTAATTATTATGAAAGACCACTATATAAAGAATCTAAATTAATTCCGTCTTTAGTATAACCAGTTGTTTGTCCAACTGGGGTTGCTGGTGCTTTTACACTAGCATAAGTTAAAGCTACGTTTCCAGCTGCTTTAAGAGCATAAGGTAAGAATGAAGGTCTAACAGCCCTAGGTAACGCTAATACTTGGTTTACATATCCTCTATTAGCAGCTTCTCTATTTTCGTCTATAGACCTAACATAATTTTCATAATTAGAATCAATAGTAGAAAAAGCAAAACCTCTTTGTCTTTCAATATCTCCAAGTAATGTATCTGTAATATTACCACCTATATTTTTCTCACCAATACCAACTTTAGCTTCTGAAAGTAATTTTTTAGCTTTAATGTTTGTTTGAAATTTTTGTAAAGAAGTTTTTTCAGTTTCTCTTTCTTTTTTTCTAATTAAAGCGTTATCACTATATATAGCTTCGTTTCTAATTCTAGCTGCGTTAGCTTCTGAGTTAGCGTTAGTAGCTTTGGCTGCGTTACTAGCGTTGTTATAGTCATTAACAGCTGATGCTACTTGAAATACAGCGTATGCTGCTGGATTACACATAATTTAAAAGTCCTCTCGTTTTTTCATAAAACCGTAAAATTTAACGTTGTTAAAATATTTGTCGTTGATTATTTTAAACCCACAATATTTAATCCAATTAATATGTAGATTATTTCTACTATCTATGTAATTAAATAATACAGGAAATTTAGATTGCATTTCATCAACCCTATCAATGCAATTCTTAATAAAAGTTTTTTTTATTTTATATAATTCATTAGTGCATAATAAATAAGGATAACCGATATGATTATTATATGGCGATTTACTTACCCCATAAATACCAGCTACTTTATTATCTACTAAAAAACTTTTTGCATAACTTGATTGTAAAATACTATTTTTTAATTGATTATATATTTTAGTAGTACCAGTCATAGCTTCTACTTCTAATCTATCTGCTTTTCTTAAATTAGCAGTTAAATCTAAAATATCAAATGTATTAGTATTTCGTTCTTCTATATTCATTATAAGGCTATACGTGAAGATAAAATTGTAAACAACCCTTCCCACTCAGCCGATAAGAAATTACAAGGTAAATAACTGTCGCTTGTTATTTCCATTTCTATATCTAAATTACGACATTGAACAGGAACTTGAAAGTCCCCACTTTCTAAAACTGGTTGACCTAATATAAAATTACTAGAGCCAAGTATTTGTCCTGTAAATTTATGCACACTAGCTGTCCTAGCTCTTGGATATAAAGTTACTGTAAAATAACCAGTATCCCCATAAACTAGTTTTAATTTTTTAAGCTGTAATCTACCAGTATTTATAGTAGATGTCGAGCCACTACCTTTTTGTTCTCTAACATAAAAAGTAGAAAATCTATATTTAAATGTATATTTATTACCAACATAACACGGGTTAGCAGAGTAATTACCACCTACAACAACAGTTGTTGAAGTAGCAGACACTACGTCTATTAATCTTCCTTTTAAAGAAGAAGACCAACTACCACCTAGAATTACGTTTTTAGTATTTGTATCTGGGTATGGTAATGTAAAAGTAGTTTGATTAGTACCAGCATTGTATGAACCTGTTAATAATACTTTTCTATCTAATAAAACTGGAAAGTTTAAATTAGTATCTACTTCGTTTGTTTTTAAATTTATTTTTTCTAAATAAGTACCATCTGATCTTTTTACAACTAAATAAAAAAATGTTTCTACAGTATCTCCATCTAATAAAACAGTACCACTTGGAAATATATATTTAGACCAAGATTTTTGTAATGATCTATTATTAGCATCAAAATAAAATTTGTATACGCCTAAAGAATTTCTTTCGTTGCTACAAAAAGCAAATATAGTATTTTCAGTAGTAGACCCCTTTAATGAGTTAATTCTACCAGTTAAATATCTAGGCACGTTTAAAGAAGTATCTTGTGCTTCTTTAGTTAGTAGGTCTTGCGAAATGAAATATTCATTAACACCAGCGTAGCTTCCTCTTTTAAAAGCGAAATAAACATTTTTACCTACTGGTATTGGTTTACAAATTGAGTCAATTTCGTATTCAGTAGCTTGATTAATTGATACTGTTTTAGAGGTTAATGTTTCTTCTGGTTTTAATAAAAATTGTGTTTGATCTGCAAATAATAATAATTCTTCATTTAAACTTACAGCATATTTTAAATTAGAAACTCTATTGTGGCTAACCGCTACGTCTACAGCGTCGTCATCTAAAGAAGTAGTAACTGTCTCTGGGTAGAAAGTAAAAAATTCACTTACTTTAGAAAATATAACATTCTCGTTTGACAAAAAACCTAATCTATTTCTGTAGAAAAATATATCTTGAATTTTACTTCCTATAAAAGATGGATCACTTGCTGTTATTGTATCGCCACAAGTTCTTCCATTATATACTGGAGTAGTATAAGTTACTGAACTAACTGTGTAAGTAGAGCCATCAGCTTTAGTAAATCTAAAATTACCATCAGCAGTTCTAATTAATAAATGTGGTAATGTCGCTGTATTAAAATTATTATCTAAACCAGATTTGACAGTTTCAACCCAAGCAGACCCGTCCCATTTAACATAGTAGTTGTCAAACTCTGTTCCTTGGTCTCCAACTACTTCTACTTCAAAATTAGTATAACCTTTATATGGTAAGTCAGAAAAACTTTTTATTTTATCTTTTACTAAAATTAAACCATCTCCACCTAATCCATCTGATACTGAAGCAGTAAATGTTCCTGTATTTTTAGAAAAATAAATAATAGAACCATCTCTTACTATTGTATAACCAGTAGGAAATGCTGCGACTAAATCATTGTATAATTCTGTTGCTATGTTATCTGTTGTAATACTTGAAGCGTGGGATGCTTGTTGATTATCTAAAGTTTGATAAGTAGCTCTATTAACACCATCAATATCAATTTTGTAAGTAGTTAAATACTGACCATTCTTAACATAAAAAATTGCTTCTGCTGGTCTAACAGCTGACGCTGTCCCAGATTTTGCAACGGTAATAGTTTTATTAACTATAAATGTATAATCAGCGACAGTTACTAAATTTATGTCTTCTAATGGATTAGTAGTTGTTAAATAAGTTAATGAAGGTGCTACTACTGTTTTTTGAACACCATTTAAATCATAAACTTTTATAGAACCATTATTAATTAATACTGTATATCTTTCTGTGCTATCTCTATTTATAAAATGTACTTTACTATTTTCAAAAGTATCTGAATTTAATTTTGCTACGTGTATAGTTGGTGGGCGTTTACCAAGACCATATACAACATCTGATAAACCGTTTTCTTGAATTTCTGCTTGATTAGGTAATCTTATTGTATCTGGTTGTTGAGATACCCCATTTAACAAATTGGGAATACTTGTTGAAATTAATCTTGATGCCATTATTCATTAACGATTGAAGATTTGTCTGGTTGGTAATTTCCTCTATCTAATACTCTATAGACATCATAATTACCTGTAAGAATATTATGACGACCTATATCGCCTTCTGTTTCTTTTAAATTCATATAGGCTTGTAATTCATCAACTTCATGAAATTTATGTAATTCACTAGATACTAACATTCTATCTTGAAAAATTCTAGAAGATCTTATCATTATATAATGTCTAGCTACTTCTGGTAATTCTTCAAAATCTAATAAAAATACAATATTAACTTTTACTGTATTTGTTATAGTATATGTATTGTTAACTCTGTCGTACAATTTTCTATTACGTTCTACATAATTATGTAATCTAGAAGATTCAGCTAATTCCACTCTTAGTGCGTTAGCTGGTAAAACAATTTCGTTATTATTAGTAGGTACTAAAGAATAATTAATATCCGTATTAAAAAACCAACCACGAGACTGTACCTCTCTAGAAACGTGATCTAAAATTTGGATTGCAATAGAAACATCATTAGTAGTAGCAGATGTTATACTAGATACTGGAATTTCTCCGATACTAGTAAGCATAGTATTAACTGCTTCTAGTTTTGATGTTACTGTTAAAGGCATAAATAAATAATTTTAATTTTGTATTAAGAGGGGGAACTTTCATTCCCCCAATCTTAATTTACATTACAAGGTAATTAAGCTGTCTTAATTTCTAAAGACGCTTCTGGTCTTAGAACACCGTGTCCTGCTGCATATTTAGCAACAAGTAATGTTCCTTGATGTCTTGCAGAGTATTCCATCTCTGTTGATAGGTCTAATAATTTAACCGTACCTACAGCACTTTTGTGCCATACGCAACCAACAGTAGTAGAGAAGTTTCCTCCTAGACCACCGCCAGAACCAACGATAGAACCTACACCAACGCCAGTAGTAATATTAGCTGATGGTAATTGATTTGTTTTCACAATTTCAATTCCAGCAATTTTTAATACTTTACCGTCGGCATAACTTCCCGAACCACCGAAATCTCTATTGATTACGGCTGCAGTAGTGTCAGAAACCATACTGTAGTACGCTTGTGGCGATACAGCGGCATATCTGTCTTCTGATGGAACGTTAGCTTCGTCTAGTAATCTTGCGGCAGCATAAATTGATGCGGCAGCAGAAGCACCGTTTGTGTTAAAGTCAGCGTCAGTTATAGTTTGTCCAGCAGCTTGTGGAGCAGCGGCAGACTCTCTAGCGTTTTTCACTAACATTTGATAAATGTGTTTATCCATTTGATTAGCTAGAGCAATACCTATTTCTTTTGCATAGATACTTCTAACTTCCCAAGATGATTTAGCTTCTTCAATAGAAGCAATAAACACGTGAGATACTAGTAAATCTTGAATTGATATAATTCTTTCATTACCATTTATTGTTGAACCAGTTAGTTCAGTACCAGCAGCGTGGTATGCAGCAGACGCTTTTCCAAATACTGGAAATGTTGCTGACTTACCGTTAGCTATAGTACGAACCATAGTTCTATCTAGGGCAGTATTTGCTGTTTCAAAAGCAGTCAAAGTCTCACCTGAAAATAATTTCAGGAAAAGAGCATTTTGATCGCCTGCACCAGCAGCCTGACCTATATACGAAGGAGTAAAATTTGCCATTTTATTTCCCTTTCTTATAAGTTAAGTTGCTTAGTTAAGTTTAAAAAACAGCTTATTTAGGTAACAAAATTGTCGTCCCTCGGGACGGTTAAGACTTTATTAAGCGTTAACATCAGTCGGGTCTAACTAATTAACCCGAAAGAATTTCTATAAAATATTTGATCTAGATAATTTTAATTCAACTTTTTGTCTGAAAGCTGGGTCTTTTTGGTAAAGAGGATTTTTCATATCTTCTTTTAATTGAGACACACTTTCATATCTTTCTCCAGTTGAATTTGAAGAAGATGATTGACCTAAATTTATTTTAGGTTCTTTGCTTTCTGTATTATATCTAGCATACATTCCTTTAATAGTAAATAAAGCAGTAGAGTCATCACTTGCAACTCCTCTATTAAATGTTTCAACTTCTTCTTCAGTTAAATTATTAGCAACCCAATCAGTCATAGATTTATATTGTTCTTCACCTTTAGTAATTGAGTATGCTTTATTTTGGAATTGTTCTCCAAGGGCTTCTAATCCTTTTAAATAATTATCTACATATTGTTTAGGAAGACCAGATTTTTCTAGTGAAGACAAAGTAGTATCACTTATTTGACCTGTTTCATTAAACTCTTGCTCAGCAGTTTGAAATACAGAACTAATAACTGATGGCTGTTCTGTTTTTGCTTGTGCTTGTAGAGGATTTTTATTTTCTGTTTTAGGAGCAGAAGTATTAGAAGAAAGTTTCTTTTCTAATTCTTGATAAGATTTAATTAAATCTTCTTGTGAATTAAATTTACCAAGTATTTTTTCTTGTTTAACTTCTTCCGTAGCTGTTGTTGGTTGTAAAGTTGGTTGAGGAGCAGCGTTAGCTTGGTCAATTTTCTGAACCATACTATCTCTGTACTCTTGTGTTTCAACGTTAGCTGTAGGAGTTATGTTTACTGTAGTTGTTTCGCCCATATGTGTTATTGTCCTTGTTGTTGTTGTTCTAGTTGTTGTTGTTCTCCCCTAGCTTTAAAACTATCCCTAACAATTCCAGCACCTTCTTTAGCGACTACTGGTGTTGCCTGTTGCATCATAGCTTGTTGTTGTGCAATTTGTTCTTCCATTTGTAATTGATCTGGTGATTTAATTAATCCTTCCATATCAATACCTAATGACGTACCAACTCGTTTAACATATTCATCAAAATTAACATACTTAAATAATTCTTGTGCAAATGGAGTTAATTGTTGGATAAAAGTATTTAATCTTTGTAAATCAGAAGAACGACCTAGTGCTTCTAGTCCAGTAACTATTTTTACTTTAATACTATTTTTAGGTAGTGTAGGTAATCTTTTATTTCTTTCCATTTGGTACATCAAACGGGAAATTAAAGGTAATTGTAATTCCTGAGACAATAAAGAATATAAACCAGAAACACTATCATTCAATGCGTCAGCTAATAATCTTATTTCTGTAGCTGTAACTCTGTCAGCCTGTCTTTGAACACTATTCATTAACATAAATGAATAAGTTAATCTTTCTTCTATAGTTCTAATTGTTTGAAAAGTAATTGAGAAATCAGCAGATTTATTCATCTGTAGAGTAGTTACGTCATTAGCGTCTCCCTCTCTAATCGCACCGTTTGGACTTTCAGATAACGTTTTAATTCTTGTAGTACCATTTGGTCTTACTAAAAATAAAACTTTAGAAGCAGCAGCACTACCTTCTACTACGGCTCTATATAAAGCCTCTAGCGATCTTAAATCACCAATATATTCTTCTACAAAACCTCTACCGTAATCTTCGTTTGTTAGTGTATATCTCAAAGGTATAAAAGGGGACTTGTCTAGTGGATAACTTCCAATTGAGCTAGGTATGATTTTATCTTTTACCTCTTGTTGGACAAGCCACCTTTTATTTTCTGATCTAATCACTCTCGTGAAGATAGAAACTTGTTTATCTATATGATTGTCTTTTTCGTTTTCTTCATAGCATAATTGTCTTATTTCATCTGATACTGAAGAAAGACTTGTATTATCTTTTGTAATAATTTCTAAAACATTACCTACTGAATCTCTTTTAATTACGTATTCGTCTAATTTATATACTTTTGTAGTTAATTCTGGTGTGATATATAATAAAACATTACCAGCAACTATTAATTGTCTTAACCCTTCAAATACAGAAGTTCTAAAGTTATTAACTTCTATTTCATTCATCACTACACGTTCAATAGAACCCATAGCTTTTTCAAACTCACCTTGCATACCTTTTTGTTGAGTAAGTTTTTGAATTGTAAACTCATCTAAAGATAACCTAAAGAAAGGTTGGTTAGGTGGTAATAATGCTATCAATAGTTTACTAGCCAGATTATTTAAACCTCTAGCACCTATCCCTTGGTATGGTGTATATAGTTTAGTAGAGCTTCCGTAGCCATCTCTAGTTATTAAAGATGGTATTGTAAATTCTGCACTATCTCTAGCTCTATCTAAATAAGGTTGACGTATTGTCTCTAATTTAGAGTAACGAGCTCGTGCTGTTAGGTTTTGTTCCATATTTTATTGTACTATTAGGGGATATTAACGCCAGAACCACCACTCATTAAGTTAGACTGGTCTAAGTCTATTTTAAGAGCTGATTTACCTCGTTTTTTACTTACACTCAAAGGTGTAGATGTAGCAGAAGCGGGTGCTTGTGGGGCTCTCTCTCTAAGAGTAGCTTGACTAGCATTTA
>Ga0208364_1000191_pt1 | contig 14892 bp, 23 predicted proteins | sample LakMenEpi08Jun12_FD_150680 | JGI IMG/M metagenome (GOLD analysis project Ga0208364, IMG submission 150680) | Freshwater microbial communities from Lake Mendota, WI - 08JUN2012 deep hole epilimnion (SPAdes) | ecosystem: Environmental > Aquatic > Freshwater > Lake > Epilimnion/Euphotic zone ...
GTGTTAATCTCTAGTTAAGAGTTAGTGCTTTGTATTTTATAAAGTACTATGCACCAATCAACATTAATTCGCTAAATGCTGCACCTGCTGCAGGAGTAGAGAAAGAAAATACTCCAGAACCATTTGTTGTCAATACTTGTCCTGCTGCTCCGTCTGCTGCTGGAAGTGTCCAAATTCTGTTTGTAGTAACAGTTTCTGGAGCCTTAAAACCAACATAGTGAGTTGAGTCTGTATCTGCTAATCTAAGTTCTGCTGTAGCATTAAGTGTAAGTGCTGTTGTTGCTACTGCGCTTGACAATGTTTTGTTTGTTAGTGTGTCAGTTGTAGCACGACCAACCAATGTATCTGTGTCAGTTGGTAGTGTAAGAGTTCCAGTATTGGAAATACTTGCAATAACTGGAGTTGTTAAAGTTTTGTTTGTTAAAGTTTCAGATACATCCTTAAGCAAGGTTCCATTCATGTAGTATGACTTACCAGAAGCAAGATTAATATGCTCTGAAGATGTCCATGAGTCTGTGGCGTCTACCCAGTTAAAGGTTTTATCGCTTGCACCTTTTAATGTTATTCCGCCACCATCTGCTGTTGAGTCTGAAGGTGTAGCAACATCGGCAAGAACAATATTTTTATCCTCAACAACAAGATTAGTTGAGTTAATATTTGTAGTTGTACCATTAACTGTTAGGTTACCAGAAAGGGTTAGGTCTGTTCCTGACACCGCTCCAGTAAATGTTGCGCCTGAAAGTGCTGCTACGTTTGCTTCTAAAGCAAGAGTTCCTGTAGCATCTGGTAGAGTGATTGTTCTATCTGCTGTTGGGTCTGCAACTGTTAAAACTGTTTCAAACTCATTGTTTGTTGCACCTTCATATGTAATAAAGTGTGAATCTGGAAGATAAATACCATGAATACGTGGAGTTCCACCAGTTGCAGTAATTTCTCCTCCATTAATTGTTGGAGTTGTAAGAGTTTTGTTACTAAGTGTGTCTGTTGTATCCCTACCTACAAGGGTTGTAGTCGCATCAGGAAGGGTAATCGTACGGTCTGCCGTAGGGTCTGTTACAGTTAAAGTTGTTTCAAACTCATTTGCTGTTGCACCTTCAAATACAATTGAGCCATCATTAAATACTGCTCCAGTAATTACTGGGCTTGTTAAAGTTTTATTTGTAAGAGTTTGAGTTCCAGTTTCAGTTACTGTTCCCGCTGCAATATCGGTTGTAAGGGCTACAGTACCAGTTGCATCTGGAAACGTAATTGTACGATCAGCGGTTGGGTTTCCTGCTGAAAGGGTAAGTTCAAAGTCATCTGCTGAAGAACCTTCCATTGTAATTGTTGAAGTAAACACTCCAATGTTAGTAATGTCTGAAAGGTTACCAGTTGTAATAACTGTACCATCAACATTTGGAAGAGTAATAGTTCTATCGGCAGTTGGGTCTGTTACCTGAAGGGTAGTCTCATAAGAATCAGCGGTAGCACCTTCAAAAACAATGCTTGTACCAAAAGCAGGATTAACTGTAGAGTTAATGTCGGCAAAGTAATCTAGGTTTGCCCAGTGATTTGTTCCATCACCAATTTTAAACTTATTAGTGTCTGATTCCCATCCCATTTCTCCAGCATTTAATATTGGATTGGCAGTAGTCCACTGTGAAGCAGTTCCTCTGCGCTGTTGCATTCTAGTTGCCATTTATTGCTCCTTATACTTAGTTATATTATAACAGATAATTAATTAAAATTATCAACTGCTATTCCGCCATCCCAGGTTTCATCCCAAGAGGCTGTATTGTAAACACCAGCACTTACTAATTCTCCTGCTTGATAATAGTATCCAGCGTCTTTAAAAATACTAACAATTAATCCATTGCCATCAATTGATGTATCATGAATGTGGTCTTGTAGTGTTTCTGCATCTTCAAGTGTTGCAATTGCAACCCATTCAGAACTATAATAAACATGTACACGCTCTGTTAATGTATCAAACCACAAATCTCCATTTTCTGGAGATGCTGGTGGAGTAGCGCCAACTGGAAGTTGTGGAGATCCTACTGCAGTATCTACATACAGTTTTGTTGCAGCATGTGAATTTTGAGTAGGAGTGGCAACTGTGACTGTTGATCCAAAGATTCCGCCTTCGGCTACGTTGATGCCGTGCTTTACTCTGAAGTCTTTATTTACGGTTGCCATCTCCGACCTCTATTCTATCTAATTATGCTTCAATATATGTTTTGTGTACTTTAACAGAAGTATCTGATGTTGTACCAGTAACTAGGAGACGAACATTTCCACCGTTATAATCGGCATCTGTTGTTCCCAATACTGCGTTACTAATTACATCTGCATATTCTGTTAGGTAAACGTTATTTGATCCATCTACTGTTACAAGAACTTCAATTACTTCAATATCGCTACCCTTTTTCATCTGAACAATATATTTTGCAGATGAATAAGTTGATGTTGACCATGAGTCAATAACTGTTGCTGAGTCAGAAGCAGTTGCAGCAGCGGTACCAAGTAAAGCATCTGTAAGTGTTACAGAGCCTACTGTTACACCGCTAAATGTTGGTGTTGCTGTTGAGTGAAGATCTTGTGGACCAGATAATGTAATTGCGCCAGTTGATGCACTTGCAGTAATCTGATTTGCTGTGCCAGTAATTGAAAGTACACCATCGTTTGTAACTGCATCACCAGTAATACTAATACCAGTTCCAGCAGTTACATTAAGTGTGTTTCCAGTCTTTGAAAGACCATCTCCAGCAACTACTTGTCCAAGACCAGTAAATTGTGTAAATGTTAATGCTGTAGTTCCTACAGTAACTGTACCGTTATTTGTTAATGTATATCCAGAATCAGCATTTGTAGTTCCTTCTTCTACGAATACCGCAAATGATGCTGTAAGTTCTGCAGCAGTATCGCAGTCAGTTGAACGAGATGCTGCACCTGAAGCGGCTACTACATAAATACCGTTTTGTGAGCCAGTTGATTGATTCTTTACAAGAACACGATCACCAGTTGCAAGAGTTACTCCATCAACTGTGTCTCCATTTTCAAGATCTGAAGAAATATCTAAGTTTGCAGTAGTTGCTGCACGAACTGATGCTTTCCAGTCAATACCTACAACTGCATTATCAACATAACCTTTTGTTGCTGCATCTGTTGCATCTGTTGGTGTTCCAAGACCTGTAATCTTGTATGTTGCCATGCTTACTGCACCAGTTGGTGCTCCTACAGCGCTTAGTGCAAATTCTGAAGGGTCTACAGAAATTGCTCCTGTGTCATCATCGTAGTCAAGACCATTACCAACTACAGTTCCTATAGCATCTTGTGCTCTTTCATCTGTAAAGTATTTATTTGTTGAACCTTCTGCAATGTCATCAGAACCTAATGTACGTGAACCTCCAAGAGAAGTTGATGTACCATTAATAGTAATTGCTGAGTTTGTAAGTTTATCATTTGCAATTGATCCTGCAAGCATTGAGTTTGTTACAGTTGATGAATCTCCAGTTGTAATAATTGTACCTGTTACGTCAGGAATTGTAATGGTACGATCTGCAGTTGGATCAGTTACTGACAAAGTTGTTTCATGATCATTTGCAGTTGCACCTTCAAATACTATTGAAGAATCTGAAAGGGACAAACCTGAAACAGTTGGTGAGGTAAGAGTCTTGTTAGCAAGAGTTTCTGTACCTGATAATGTTGCAAAATCTGCATCGGTTAATGCAGTATTGAAATCAGAAATTGTTCCTGTTATAGTGTTTGATCCAAAAGCAATTGATTTATTTGATAATGTGTCTGTTGTGTCACGAAGAACTACAGTTCCAGTTGCATCTGGAAGTGTGATAGTTCTATCTGCGGTTGGATCGGTTACTTGAAGTGTTGTCTCGTGATCATTTGCGGTTGCACCTTCAAATGAAATGCTTGAATCAAAAACTCCAACTGCCTGTGGTGCTTTCCATGCAATACCATTTGTTGCATTTGAGTCTGCAGTAAGAATATAGTTGTCTGTTCCTGCTGCAAGACGAGTTACTGCGTCTGGACCAGATGCTACTAGTAAATCACCTTTTGTGTCTACTAATGCTTCTGTTAATATGTCGTGGCCGTTTACAGTTGCGGTTGATCCCTCAACTACCAGCCCCGCTTTTACTCTAAAGTCTTTTGTTACGGTTGCCATCTTTTATCTCCTTGGTTAGGCCTTTAACCCCATACGCATGTAGCGCAAGGTTATCGGTGTAATTCCCCCTACTGGAACAACAGTTAGTGAAACTGTGTCTCCAGCCCTTGAAACAGAGATGGTGCCAATATTCCCATCATTTTCAATTGTTGCATATTCGCTAACAGATACCCCTGATCCATCAACCAATATGTTCATTTCTGTAGAGTAGTACTTGTTTGCACCACCTGCTACATGCTTAATAGAGATCATATATTTCATTGATCGCCATTCACTTGCGGAAAAGTTATCAAAAATTGTTGAGTTTTCAATACCATTAATGGTTAACTCATTGTTACCGTCTGAACCAAGATCTGTAGATCTAGCAGAAGCACTATCAATTAAATCTATATAGTCTTCTTGTGTTGGGCGGTCGCCAGTCTGAAACTTAGTCTTAACATTTGAAATTGATACCTTTGCCATGCCTATATTATATCATTATATGTTAAAGAATATAGTTATTAATTCCAATAATTTGAAGACCAATTCCAGGCACACCTGCATATGCTGGACCAATTCCAATAGTAGTAAATTTAACTCTAAAAGGCAAAACCTCATTAATTTTTACTGCTCTTGCCTTGTAAATTATTTCAGATATTGGGTAGCCAACAGAGTTTATCTTTTTTGCTTTATGGCTATCGGTATCAATTATGATAGCGGATGCCATTAGGACTCACTATTTGTTACGTCTTCAATTACTTTCATAGTGCCTCTGGCTACCGTCCAAACACGACTTTCATCACTTAGTTCAATATCAAAAATATCGCCAGTTTCTAACAACACAGATTCATTTGCTGTAAGAGAAACTGTAAACTCTCCAGCATCATCTATTTCTGTTGGAACTGGTTCAAGTTCAACGATTAATTCTGCATCATCTGTAAAATCACCAGGCTTTGTATTTGGACGTTTAATTTCCATTGCAATAGTCCAATCAGCAATAACTAGTGGATCTTTATTATCATCTGTAACATAAACACGAAATGAGGCAGTATCGCCACGAACAACTGTCCACAATACATTTGGTGGTGTCAAACCAACTGAATAAGAATCTGAACCTTGATTTCTAAATGTAGCCATAATCTTATCATTATACCATTAACTAATAACAATATTATAAATATTTTGTTATTTAGTAAAAGTATTTGACTCAAAAGGTCAAACAATGGTATAATTAATATATGCTACCAATAGGTAGCATTTGTTCTCTAGGAGGTATTTTACAATGAGAGAGTCAAATGTTTGGCTAGGGGTATTAACGTTGGTTATTTGTAGTACCGTTTTTTCGGCTTCTGCAAATGCAACAAATGAAAATAATCTATTGATTAAAGAGTCTGTGAAATCTGCCACCCAACAGGTGGCTTTTTTGGTTTCTAAGGACAAAAAATTACAAAAATATGAAAATGCTCATAATTTAACCGATGAGGAACTGGTTGATATGTTGCGTCATGTAGGGTTTCAGGGAAAGGCTTTAAGGTCTGCTTGTGCAATTGCCAAGGCAGAGTCAAATGGTCGCCCTCTTGCCTTTAATGGCAATGTAAAGACTGGGGATAGTTCTTATGGCGTATTTCAAATTAATATGCTTGGAGAACTTGGACCAGATCGTAGAGAAAAATTTGAGTTAGATTCAAACGCTGAATTATTAAATCCAGTAGTAAATGCACAAATTGCTCTACATATGACTAAGGGTGGAAAAGATTGGTCTTCCTGGAGTTCTGTAAATGGAACACGGTACAAGGAGTGGTATAACAAATATCCGTGTAAATAAAAATAATATAAAATAAAAATCTCCTTTAGAGTTTTTCTTTAGGAGGTTTTTTATTTATATTGCTTTTTTTGCCTAAACATTGTTTTATAACTATCAAAAAATAAAGTTCTAAGATTTTTTACTGTATTTTCTTGTTCTTTAAATTCTTTTTCTTTCCCAAACTCCATATACCAATCATCTCGTTTAAAAGGAATAACTTGAGCAATTGGGGTTCCTTTAGGAATTAAGCCTTCAAAGTTAGTGTCATTTAAAACAAAAGGAAAGTTAACTGGGCCAACATAGGTATCTGTATCTACAATTCCTGGCATAATTGTAAAAATGGACTCTCTGTGAAATGGTTGAACAAATAAAGTTGAGTACCCTTTTGGTGTTTTAATTGACCAAAAATTATTCCATTTTGGGTAAGCATCTCCATTATAATACGGATGATTTGGTGCTTGTGAAGGTGGATGAAAAAGAATTGGATTCATAGAAGGCCATTCAAAATGCGACATATTGTTTTTTATTGATACAAAAACGTCAGTAGGGGATTTAATTAAGTATCCTGAAACCATTGAATCAAATACAGGCATGCATTTTTTTATAGTTGACGTTGTTTCTCCATCACCATCTGGTTTTTTTTTACCACCTAGATATGAGTCTAAACTTGCATACCAACTAGGTATCTCTTTTGATGCAGGTATTGGTTTTTCTAAATCAGGAAACAAAGAGGCATTTGTAAAAATTATTTTTTGCTCCATAAACCCTCCAATAAAAAATATAACAAAATTATACTAAAATTTTGTTAACTATTTATTAAGTATACACCAAAACTTTGCTATTGCGTTCTTTTTAAACCATATTATTTTTATAGTATTGTAATTAAACTATTTTTTATTACTATTAGTTTTATGGTCGTTCGTTATATTGTTCTGGAAATGCTGCTTGATGGGCTGCTAATTGCTCTGGCGTAGGGGGTGTAACTTCATTAACAATGTCTGGATTAAATTCATCAAGAAGTAAGGCTTTTTTACCTTCTTCTCTATAGAACTCTGATCCAATATATAAGAATCCAATATTAATATTGTATTCAGTACACTCTGCAAATTCGTCATAAGAGTAATCATCTGCAACCTGTTGAAGCAATTCAATACTAGCATCGTCTTCAAACACTAGTAGGTCTTGTACAACACCATCTTTAATGTATGCGTATTTTTTCATTATATTGACTTCTTTTCAATAATTCTAACTGTACCAGGGAAACCAGAGCCTCCACCGCCAGGGCCATTTCTACCGCCAGATGGACAATGGTATCCACCACCGCCTCCGCCTCCACCTGCTGGACCATTACCAGTAGCACCGCCACCTGCGCTACCCCAGTAAGAACCACCGCCTCCGCCTGCACCGCCGTATGGACTAGAAGGAGCATTTCCAGGACCTGTTTGGTTTTCGCTAGCACCCCAGCCACCTTGGCCACCTCTACCACCGTATTCATAGTTTTGTACAGTAAATAAGCCTGATCCAACCTGGACGTTTCCACCTGTACCTGTGCTTGCCTGAACGTTTCCTTGAGCCTTAGAGGTTGCGTTTCCAGCACCGCTACTATTTAAAAAACTTCCAACTGATGTAGTTCCTAAACCGCCTGCTCCTACTGTTATAAGAACTGTTGAACCACCTGTTCCATATCCTGGACATGAAGCAACTCCAGACCAAGCATTTCCACCAGTACCACCAGTACCACCGTTACCAACACCATTGCCTGTACTTCCACCGTTTCCATTGCCACCGCCACTAAAAACAACCATAGCAATGTCAGAAACCATTGTATCAACAGCGTAGTTTTGTGTGCTATTAAATGTTAAAATATTACCTGTCTGCCAAGTAGGAGTTGCTACTGTAGTTACAGAGCCAGAGGCACTAGATTGTGGGCTATTTCCTCTAACATTTTCTGCTCTAACAGTAAATGTGTATGCTGTACTAGGAGTTAATCCAAATATATCAATGGGAGAAGTATTTCCAGTTGCTGTTACACCACCTGGGGAAGATGTTACTGTATATGCGGTAGGTATACCACCTCTTGATGCTGCGTTAAATGATACTCTTGCTCCAGAACCGCTAGTATTAGCAGCATTAACTGTTGGTTGATCTGGAACGTCAACAATCTTTGTTGTTCCTGCCGAAGCATCTTTAAATCTAGATCCTGCTAGTCCAGATGCACTTGCTTTTGTAATTGCCACAAGAGTACTCCTTTTTTGTTAATTAGTTAATTTCTGAACCAAATACTGAAAACGACATGTCTGCAGATGAAGCAAACACACGGATTAAGTCACCTGCTGCAAGAGTTAGTCCAAGAGTCAGCATAATTGAATCTGATGCTCCTACTGTTGCTCCATAAACAATCCAGTGCTTCTGTGATGTTGATGCATCTGCTGCTGGACGTACCGCAATGCGGTATGTTCCTGAAGAGCCTGCTTGATTAGCAACTGCAATAGTAGAGACTACTGCGGAGTACCCGCTTGGTACTGTATAAAGTGTTGATTCTGTGGTAGCACTTGGTGCTGCTTGGGCCAAAACCTTGTAAGTTGATGCCATTTGTTATCCTCCCATTAGTAAGAATACTTCTGGCAATCCGCTTGCGTCTTGCCATGATGTTATTATACCATCTGTTTGTAATACTTTTCCAGCATTCCCTGCTTGTGCAGGAATAAAAGGAACCCATCCTGATCCATTGTAATACTGAAGTTGGTGAATAGTATTTCCGCTGCCATCTTGTCTTATCACACATATTGATCCTGCAACTGGTGAGGTAATTGATGCATCTCTTGCTGATGGATTAAGGTAATTGTTTATACCCTTTTTTCCAACAAGATGATCTATAACGGTAACTGACGATAGATGTGTATGTGGTCCAGCCCATTCAAAAGTTCCAGATGTATCTGTCTTTCCAGATAGTTCATACCAAGTATCATCTGCTGCATTATAAATGTACCCTGGTTTTCCGTCGTAATTAAATGATGTTGGCATTAAATCACCTGATCAAAACTACTAGTATCTCCATTATAAACATACATTTCTATAGGAGATGATCCCTTTTTAATCCAAATTACACCATTGGCTAATCCAGTTGTTGGTTGTGTTGCTGTATAGATTGATGTTGCTGATAAATATCCAACTGGAGCAGGCGCATCTTTGTCCACCCAAATATAACCATTTGGTATTGTGGCAGAAAATGTTGAAAAGTTTGCTGCTACTGGCGCAGAGTTTTGTGCTGAAGATATATTTCTTGCTGCTAGTTCTAAGGCAACCTGATCATCTATTTGTTCCTGTAGGTCATTAATTGTATGTGCCATTGATGGCACTAAAAGTTCTGCTGGATCATTTTCTGCAGGATCAAAATCATACGATCCATAATGATATGCTCTTAAAGCATCTTGAATATTAGCATCATCAATTAATGCTGGAATTTTAGTTGGTACTAAGTTTCCTATATTTTCTACAGCCATTGGGTCACCTCTTTAAAGATTATACCATTTTTATATCAAACTATAGATATAAATAAATGTACAGTTTTGCTTCCAGTTAATGCAGACCAACTGCCCCCACTATATTGAACTGCGTCAAAATTTATTACTAGGTTTGTTCCAGCCCCTGCCAAAGCGGGAATCTCCATTGATGCTGCAATTGGGTTTGCCCCTTCAATTTGAAACTGAACGTTAAAATTTGAAGCAGTAAGTGGTGATCCAGTTACAGTAACTATATTTGATATTGGAATAGTTGTAGATGCAGATCCAGAAGAAAAAGAAAGTGTCTGTATTGTAGAATAAATTGCGGGGCTTATATTTAAAACTTCTACCCAGGTATTTCCTCCAGGTTGAGAAACATACTGATACATATATCCATAGTCTGCTCCAGGATCGGTTTGTATGTATATGTCATTTAATATTAAAGTTGTTCCAAGTAATACTCCACTAGATGTTTGTGCGTTTGGTTCTCCAGAGCCAACAATAATTTTGCTACCACGAGTTCCTTGTGGACCAATATCTACTAAGACATCAACTGAGTCTGGTGGTCCTAAAACAACAACATCTTCAGTATTAAGTAATACATCTACCATTATGATTCATCTGCTCCAGAAATATCATCTGTCACTGTAATGCTTCCAGTCAGAACGGTATAAATTTCAGAAGCGCTTGCATCTATTTGAACATCATAAACATAAGTTCCAGCAGTTAAATTTCTACCTAATCCAGGAAGAATAGTGCAGGTAATGGTATCTGCTGAGCCGTCAACTACTGCTTGGCCTTCATACTGTGTTTGACCTTCACCTCTTGCTGTTGCAATAAAAAAGTCTGCACTAAAACCTGTTAAGTCAAAGGCATCACCATTTGCTGTTTTTGGACGTATCACAAATTCAGCGGTGTCGCCACGGTAGTAATTAAAATTATAAGAACCTGGAAATGCCATTATTCCTCCTAGAACATTATACCATTATGATACTGCTATATATATGCCTTTTAAAATAAAAGATCCCTCATTGTCTGTTCTTATTTGAGGGATACCACCATAGTTTTTTATTTTGTCACTATTTATAAAAAAGGTTTGAGAATAGGATAGGTCATATTCATATTGATATTTTAGTAGTCCCACATATCCTATTGGAGATAAATCTTCATCCTTTAAGAGAGTTCTTATCCAAACCTCTGTATTGTTTGAGTATGTTTCTAAAGAAAAGTCATATCTGATTTCTAGTTTTGATCCTACTTTGAGTGTTTTAAGATTAATATTTTTTGCCACCTGATTTATTAAAGAAACTGATTTGTTTGGAAGATAGGTTTCAACAGTTTGACCTTCATTTATATTTAGAAAAAAAGAAACCCACCCATCCTCTCCTCTTTCTGGACCAACCCTATATACACCTGTATTATTTCCAGCATAGTATGCCCATCCAGGATACTGTCCAGATGGGCTATCGTATCCCTCTGCACCTTTTCCTGGATCACCTTTTTCTCCCTTTGGCCCTTGAGGTCCCTGTGGACCTTTTTCACCCCTATCACCTTTTTGTCCTTGTGGTCCCTCTTTACCTTGTGGACCCGTTTCGCCCTTTTCGCCTTGAATTCCAGGAACAGCAATATATTCAACAGACCTTGTCTGTTCTACAGTTTCGTTGTATTTTTTTTTCTTACTAGGAAAATCCATATTTGTAGCCATAAGACCTCCCTATTTTATTTTTGTTTTAAAAACCTTTTTGCCAATTTTTATAATTGGAGGAATATTTATATTAGGAGTAGAAACTTTTACAACTGGCATTATAAACTGCCTCCAGGGGTAACATTACCAAGTACACAAATTGTTCCAACTACTGGAGTCCAAACCGTATCTTGTTCTCCACTACCGCCAGGAATTGTAACTTGTAGATCAAACGGTAACTCTGATACAACTGACCTATATTGATTTCCCCAGTTTAATGTAGTTTCTGCTGAAACAGATATTGTTACGTACCCTGCTTCTTCGGTTACTGTTAGTTCGTCAAGAACATCTCCTGTTGGGTCATAAGAAGTTGATAAAAAGGTCCATCCGTCTGTATCCCAATATGTAGCCTCATCATCTTCAAAAAATTCTATTTTTAATGTTGCGCTATCTCCACGGACTACGGTCCATTGAATATTTGCTGGAGAAGCACCATATTTTTCTATTGTAGGAGCACACATAATAATTGATTATACCATTAAATAAATAAAACTGGACACCTAGACGCAGTGGGGTGGGGGTAGAATCTAGGTGCCAGCGTAAAAATTATATCATTGTATTATTAGAGATATGTATATTATAACAAAACGTTATAACTTGGACATTTAAAATAACTGTTATAAGATTGTTATAATCAATTATTGATAAACTGTAAAAAACCAGGGTATAAACGTGTATACTTAAAATATATAAAGAAAAGAAAACTAGCAAGTAAAGTTTTTAAAATATCTTATATATTATATATAGAGAATTACTTTTTAGAATGATCTTTTAGATGTTCAACAAACAGATCAAACAATTTGTCAGTTTTTTCCTCTAGGCGATTGACGGAATCTTTTAAACTTGATCCAGAATTCGGCTTAAGTTCATTTAAATAATGTTTTACGAGCCAACGAACTCCACCAGCAACAATGGTTGTAATGGTAAAAAGAGTTAATATAAACGCTGCCCAATCTTGAGGTGACATAAGGTTTATTATATCAGCATTCTGAAATAAATATTACAATATGTTTTTCTTTATTTCTTTCATTATATGATCTCTCATTCTTGTTTTTTTGAAAGTTTCATATCTTGTAACAAGGGGAATTTTGGACTCAATCATTGTAGGTGATGCTGCGCCAAGGGCTGCATATGAATTTAATTTGTCTGTACTTTCAACTCTTTGTAAGTTTATAGGCCTATCTGTTAAAAATTCTACATAAAATAAAGGTTCATCCTTTTCAATTTTAAAAGTGCCAACTTCATTCCATAACATAATTTCCATAGGATAGGTCCTTAGCCATTTTCCTATATCATAAGATCCCGTTGGAGGAACACCTTGTTTTGTAAAATTAGAATTGTGCAAAAATGGTGGTGTAAAAGAAGCCATAAGTGGCTCTTCACTAAAAAAACAAAAAAATAAAGATAGTTCAAATAAAGGTTTTCCAACCATAGTTGGTGGTCTTAATATATTAGTTTCAAGATGAGGCCTGTTTGCATTCTTAGGAACAATGTATGGATTTTCTGGATCGGAAAAATCATATGCATATTCAAGATCCATTGGGCTAGTGAAAAAAAATATTTTCTTAATTTTATCGGAATATGCTGGACATTCAAACATTGATTTTTTTTTACTATTTTTATTTTTCATCTCGTACAAAGACTGTCGCAAATTTACTGGATCGTTATACAGCATGTTCCAGCCATTTGTATTAGGCCACCAATACACATTTATTTCTTTTTTATTTTTCATCAATCAATTCTATCATAAAGATTTTAGCGGTTTCAATAAAGCCAAAAATAGAAATACCAAACCACTATAAGACATAGTATGTGTGACACACACAATAATGTCTAATTGGATGGAATACCTATACTTGCTTAATAGCCCGATATGAGTTATAATAAGATGTGCTAGATACAATCAAAAATATTCTTATAGATGGTTTGACAGAAAAACTAAAGGTTCATCATTCGGTATATCGTCTTCCCTGCACAAGTGAATTTCTAGAAGAACTCATTGCTAGCGTTCTGACAGAAGCGGGGTATACAAACGACTGGCAGCCCAATAGAAGCCATAGTATCAGTGTAGATATGTCATTAGACTCAGGGCAATCTTTCTCCGTTAAATCAGGTGTATATGCAAATAACACACTAACATTTTCTGGATCCAGGCTAGGTAAGCATGATGGTTTGGACAATATGATAGCCAGCGTAGTATCTAATAGTGCTGATTATTATGTGTGTCTTGCAAAAGCAGACCAGGATTGGTCTTCTGTACCCGCCAAAAATGAGAAGAAGATATATTACCTATTCGCATTTCCCTCAAAAACCTTGATATATGATAGTGGGGTTTGGAATAAGGTAGAAACTAAATCTGGTGGGTATAACTACGTTATGGAGTCTATAGGCATGTCTGCTAGAATTAATACTAGTATGTCGTCACAACTATGGACTAGTGTGAATGAAAGCCTTGTTGGTTCCCCGACAAAATTGGAGATATTGTGATTTTTAGAAAATCAGATAAAATACAGTTTATAAGTACTATTGAGGGGTTAGAGTCTATTCCAGAATACTTACCAAAACCAGCAAAAAACTTTATTCCTCAATGGTTTAAAGATATGCCAAACTCTGTGCAAGAAACAATAACGGTAAAACATTGTCCATCTTTTCCAGATTATTTTTCACAAGGATATATTGTTCCAATGTGGTGTGACGTTAAACTAAAATACGATAGAGAAGGAAACTGGTCTTGGAATACACCAACATCTTTAGCGTCTTGGGATTTTCATGGAGATGAACAGTTTTTGGATCACACTAAAGCAAGGTTTAACGGAACTGAAGGTCAATTTGTTTTTAAAGCAAATTGTCCCTGGAGAGTTATAACTCCACCTGGGTGGTCTGTTTTACAACTACCACTCTTCTATCACTTTAATAAAGAATGGTCAGTTTTGCCTGGAGTCATAGATACTGACATTCATCATGAAATTAATCAACAGGTTTTATATCATGGCAATGGCAAAGATGTTATTATAAAATCTGGAGATCCATTTGTTCTTTATATACCTTTTAAAAGATCTCAAAAATTAAAAAAAGAAATAAGACATCAGACTGAAAAAGATTTAAAGTTGTTTAAAAGACAAGACTATTATCGTTTAAGTAAATTTATACCTACAAACTATTATAGGAATAGTCAAAGAAAAAGAAAAAGAGATGTCTGATAAAGTTTATCCTTGGGATATGATAAATGGATCACCTAAAGTCTCGGCAGAGTTGGTTAAAGAAAGATTGGATATTTGTCATACATGTCCTGCATTTAGACCGTTAACTCAGACATGTAAAAAATGTGGATGTTTTATGAAAATGAAAACTCAGTTAGAAAAGGCTTATTGTCCTTTGGGTAAGTGGTAGTTAAGGCTTTTGGTGATCTGGGAAAGGATTTCCATACACATCTTTACCTTGCATATAAAGTCTTCCTACTCCATCCTTTAACAAAGGTTCCTCTATTTGTCTATAATAATTTGTATCTTTATCTGCTTGGAGTTCTTCAATTATAACCTCTTCATCAAAAATATCTTCAGCGTATTTTAATTCAAAACTATCTGCGAAATATCTTGGAATTGGAATAAAACCTGCTAAAGGGGTTCCAGCAGGAACGCCAACTTCTATGTTTGGAATTTGTATTTTTAGATTAAACAAAAAACTTCTTCTTAAATTATCTGTT
>Ga0208364_1000198_pt1 | contig 14686 bp, 27 predicted proteins | sample LakMenEpi08Jun12_FD_150680 | JGI IMG/M metagenome (GOLD analysis project Ga0208364, IMG submission 150680) | Freshwater microbial communities from Lake Mendota, WI - 08JUN2012 deep hole epilimnion (SPAdes) | ecosystem: Environmental > Aquatic > Freshwater > Lake > Epilimnion/Euphotic zone ...
GGCGGGGCTGGGGTGTGCTGGCAACTCCAGTAGCCACCTCGCACCGTCCCTGCTTCATACTCCCGCACCAAAATCAACAACATTCTTCCACATTCGTACATTTTCTCACCGTCAACCAAAATCGACACAACATTCTCCGCCAAGTCCGATTTTATCTTCGCATTTTGTTTGCGCCCATCTCCGAACCCGTGATTCTATCCCTCTTGACGGCGCACCGAACGCGCCGACGGAGACCAGACCATGACCGCCCAGCCCCAGACCCAGCCCGCTCATATTGACGCGCCGTTCGCCAGCGCTCCCCACTTCGCCGCCGTCTACGCCTACGCCGCCGCCGCCAAACGGGAGTTGGAGGCAGTCCGCGCCGCCTACGCGCGCGGCAAGGCTTCCTACGACGACTGCGCCGCCGCCGAAAAACGAGCGTTGCGCGCCGCGCGCGCCGCTCGCCGCGTGTCGTGCGCCGCCGATGCCGCCGCCGCCGCCGCCGCCATGGAGATCCCCCGATAACCATCGGCACGGGCGCCTTGCTCGTTCCCACTTCCCGTGGGATACTTGCGTTCGGACTGTCAACCAAGAACAGACGAAAGGCCCGAACCATGCCCAACTATCAGCCGAATTCCGTGCTCTCGATCCAGGACGCCAACGCCGAACGCGCGAAGCTCGAAAAGCTCGCGAAGGATGCGAAGGACGCCGAGAGCGCCGCCGAGAGCGCCGCCGAGAGCGCCGAAGACAAGTCCGCCAAGCCCGCCAAGGTCAAGTAGCGGGCGCCTACGCCTTCGGTTCGTAGAACCCCAGCACCTTCCCGTTCGGTGCCGGAAGCGTGACGGTCAGACGGGCGCCGCCCCATTCAGTGGGCAGGCCCCCGGGGACCGCATGGCGATACCAGAGAGACCTGGGCGCGACCTCCCCAGAACGGCCAGCAACGGCGAGAGCCGCCTTTGTCGCCGCTCTCCATGCGCGCCCCGAGAACCTTTGATTTTGCCTGTAGAATGCCTCGCCCTTGTCGAGTGCTTCCCGATACCCGCCCCAGGCCGTCATCGGCCCTGTATACGGGTCCTTGACCCTGCCCGATACGACGCCCAACGGCGTTGAGCCTTTGCGCCAAGCCCGCCGGATCATGACCTCTGCAATTCCTTGCATGGCGGCGTCCGTACCCGCGTCGCGCTCTTCGATCCACACTTGCGCCCCAACGGGCGCGACGTAGGTGCGCTCAAACACGAGGCCAACGGCAACGGCGCCCAGAAGTGCGCCGCCCAAAAGTGTGTAGTTCACCACTTTCGACTCCGCATGACGGGAGCGCGCCGCGCGCGGTCCCGTATCCGTTCGAGTTCGTCAAACGTCTTCCGCCGTTGCTCCGTAGCGAACGTATCCCGCGTCGGCGCGCCGTCGTAGCACTCCGCACCGATGCGCCGCAGGACCGCGCCGCCGCCTTCAACGGTGCGAAGGTGGTTTGCGTCACTCTCCAGCATGCCGCCGAATCGAAGCGTTCGGTCATCGACGCACGCAACGGCGTGCAGACACGCGCGGCACAAGTCCGCCTTGACGCGCACGACCTCGCGCCCCTTCGGATCACATGCCTTGCACCCGTTCACTTCTGCACCTTCGCGGGTTTGGCTTTCCCCCTGATGATGCTGTTGGAGCGCGCCGCAAGCGAGAACGCCCATGCGCGAAGCTCTCGTGCATGGGCGTCATCCATCAGGGGAAGAACCTTGTCGAGTAGCTTCGACAAACTCACCTGATACGCCGCGAAATTGCGCGCATCATCGTTGACGTATTCCCGCGTCCGCCCAGCGCCCGGTGGGCGCGGCGGCAAGGGTTGTCCGGTGACTCTACAAGTTGCAGGCTTCATCCGTCGAATGTGCCTGCAATATGGCCCGGGGTCAAGTGGTGCGCGTGGTATTCCTGGCGGCGCCCCTCGCGGTCGCGTAGGCAATCCCCAGGCTTATCACGGTCGACACGAGTGAAATCACGAGGAAGGCGCCGACGGTCAGAGGCTTGTTCATTGAATTCCCCCTTGCACGATTTGAAGAACCGGGCGCCCCTTGGCGCGCTCGCGTTCTCGTTTGACCTCGGAGAAAGCGAGCGCCAGAACGCCGGCTTCGATTGCGAGCGCGCTCGCAATCCCCATCAGGATCGCCTTCTGGGGCGGGACCTTGGCGGCAAGCCCGACGGCAAGCACAGCGGGCGCGACGACGAGAGCGCGCGCGCCCGTAGACGCGACGACAGCCCATGCGGACCCAGGCTCACCACGCGCAAACGAAAGCGCCGCGTCCGCGCTGGGCAAAAGCTGGGCAGAAGGACGGCCAAAAACATCACTCATCTTTGAAGCCTTCCAATTTGTCGAGTCGCCGGGTAAGAGACTCCGCAAGTGCCGCCATGGCGCGCCGCATCGCGGCGTCACCTTCAATCCACCCGACGGCGGCAAGCCCGACGCGGTGCACGACATAGCCCAATGCACCGCCCGCACCGGCCATGGTGACCGTCTGCGACACGTCATCCGCGCCCGTCAATGCGGTGCCAGCGAGCGCGCCCGTTGCGGCGCCGACGACACTTACGACCGCGCCCATGATGCTGTCACTTGCCACGTTCACACCCCAGGACAAGAACCTTACCCGAGTCGGTGCGCCCCATGACCTCGACACGTTCGACCGTCACGCGGCCCAGCTTCGCGGGCGCTTGGAAGTCGACGACGTCGACGCCGTCGACCGCACAGACGAACGTTGCGCGAGGTCCGCAGGCTGACAGCAAGAGGCACGCGGCGAGGGAGAGCGCTGGACGCGTCACGGCGAGACCTTCCGGAGCCGAATCTTCGCGCGAAACGATCCGCCGTTGATGTTCGTGATTGCGCGCAAGTTCAAGCGCCCGCTTGTGTCCGTTGTCACTACCGCTGGAGCAACGGCGGAGCCCGAGAAACCGGGGCGCGGTCCGCAATAGGTGCCGGTCGTACCGTCGAGGATCGGCAAAGAAGACACAGCAATTGCGCTCGAAAAACTGCCAAAAATCGCGGCCTGCTGTTGTGTTGCCGGTATGCTCACGGTGGGCGTTTGGGCTGTCGTCGCGGCGAGTAGGCCGATTTGAGTTGCAGACCCACCAACGTTGTCGACCTCGCAATAGTCGAGCAGATATGCGGTAGATGCGACGAGCCCCGACACCCGATGATCCGCGCCCCACGACCCGCCTAGGCTGTTTGTCGTCGTGAAGTTCACGGTGTGATCGATGTACGCGATTCCACTTCCACTCGGAGTTTGCCACGTTGCAGTGACACCAGGGCCGGCGCTGGTGAGCACTTGTCCGGCCGCTCCTTGCTGGCCATTGAACCAAGCTTGCACGGTCGCCGCAAAGCCAACGCCGATGGCGTTGAACCCGTTAAGCGTCGCCGGCGATGGCACGGTCACCAGACCAGAACAGGAAGAAAACGACACCTGAAGCGCGGAGACCGATCCAGAAATCGCGAAGGTCGCGCCGCTGAAGTCGACGCGATCAAAAATGACGATGCCAGGGAAGCCGGCGGGGATTGTCACGGTGCCGGCGATGGCGCAGTCCGTCACGATAAGTTGCGTGCCTGCTGGCCATGATGCGCCGAGGGTCAGACCTCCAAGGAGTTGGCAGCGATCAATACGGTGATTGCCTGCGCCCGACGGATTCCAACTTGTGAGACCTTCGATCTGAAGGTTCTGAAGTCGGATCCGAATGCACGAGCCGCTTACGGTCAGACCGCGCCCGCCGGAAAGGCTCGCCACGGTTCCGCCATAGGGCTGTCCCACAGGGCCGCAGACGGCGAAATTTGCTCGACTTCCGCCGATGGTGACGGTAGCTCCAGGGTACGAGCCCGCGCCGGCGATTACGACAGCGGCGGCGCCGCTGGTGTGTGCGTCGATGGCGGTTTGAATGTCGCGCGTTGTCGCGTCGGCAAACTCGGCGAACGACTGTAGCGGCAAGCGCTGGAATCGGTCGCCAAGAGCGACGACCTGTGCCGCGTGAATGTGATCGCCGCGAGCATAATCCGCTGAAGTCCCGGGCGATGCGGTGCCGATAGACTGCGGCGTAGCGGTCGATGCGGACGGCACAGCCTGCGCCGGGTGCACATGGTCGCCGCGTGCATAGTCCGCCGACGTTCCGGGGACCGCTGTCCCAGGGGCCTGCGGCGTAGCGGTCGAAGCAGACGGGACAGCTTGCGCCGGGTGCACATGGTCGCCGCGTGCATAGTCCGCCGACGTTCCGGGGACCGCTGTCCCAGGGGCTTGCGGTGTCGCGTTCGATGGCGCGGGGACCGCGACTGCGGATCCGCGTGTGTTAGTCGCGCTGATTCCGGTGACGGGGATCAATGGGCACACGCGACCAGAAGGCAGATTCGCAGATTCGCCGTTACGGGTGTGACCCCAGGCGAGTAAAGGGTCACTCCCCAGAGATCGAAGAACTCACCATCGTTGGCACGTTCGGCTCGCGCTTCACCGGCCGCCACAGGCACGGTGCAAGAAGGCAGGTCTGCGATGCTCGCACACGAGTTGAACCCGCAACGGAAGTCCGTAGGCGACGCGCCCGGCTCCAGGCTGACGGAAAACCCCACGATCCTTTCGTTCGGGCCGACGCGAAACGGGCATGATGGATCGCCCAGCGCGACCGACACGACCTGCCCGAGTGCAAGCGTATAGGTGTATTCCCGGGTCCGAGTTCTTACCACGGGCGCACCTTCAGCCGGTTCCGAAGCGACGCAATCATGGTTCGGTCAACAACGAATCCGCTTTCGGTCGCCTTCGGCGCGAAGTATTCCCATTCGTTCGGCGAAAGCCAACGCTTGTCACCTGGAGACCATGCCGCAGCTTGATCGGACACGTCATCCGTGAGGAAAGACCAGACTTCGTCTACGGCCGGATACCGCTGTCCCGTTGCCGATCTGCTCAACGGCGCACCGTCACGGCCTACCCGAAACGCCACAGCCCAGGCATAGGGCTTGCCGCCCGGAAGCCCAAGTGAAGTCGATTGCTGGTAAAGCGCTTCCCGGGTGAATGCGCGCGAGGCATCGCGGTCAAAAGTCCAGAGCTTGCCGTTCAGGAAGAACCCGCGAACAGCCTTCGGACGCACACACGTTACACCGTCGGCGGGAATGAACGGCGTGTAGACATTATGGTACGCCGATTCGTTCTGTTGTGGAACGCACACAACAATCTTGCCGGCGCCCGCCGGGTTGAAGTTGCGCATGTATCGCCGCACGATCTCAATCGAGGTTTCCGCGTCCTTCGCCGCGTCGCGTGTGAGGTCGTCGCCCACTTCCGGAGTAAAATCCGCGACACCGTTTACGCCGCCGATGACGTTGTTGCCATCGAACCCGGGGAGCCCGGAACCTGAAGAACCGGGCGCGTTACCCGTCTTCGGTTTTTCGCCGCTGGGCGTCGGTGTCGGGCGCGTGACGTAATAGGCCACGCCGCCGACGACGGCGAGCGCGACAGCCCCAGCTATGACCTCACCCGTGTTCATCGATTATGCCTGCGAAATCCACGGGGCTGGTTGCGCCCGATTCGGTGTGAGGGTCGGAGGCGTAAACGCCCGGAATCGGCGCCCAGGTTAGCCGAAAATGTTCTTCACGAGTTCGAGTCCGCCCGAAAGGATCTTCTCTTCCGGCGAACGCCGCGCACCCTTCGCGTATGCGTCGACAGCGGCTTGAATCTGCTCTTTCTGGGCGGACGCGCCGGAAGCCTGTTGAGACTTCACGATCATGTACCCAACGCCGCCGATGACCGCGATTCCCGCGAGCGCGACAAGTGCAGAGGTGGTGTTCACAGGACCCTCGCATCTCGGACGTTGACCATGCCAGTAGCCTCCTGCCAGAACTGCGCAGGAAGCGAGAACGTACCCATCTTCGTAGTGACCTCGACGCGCCGCGCCTCGGGGCTCAGATTGACCGTTGACTGGTCGACGCGAAGCGACGAAGGGACCTGGGTCCTTGTGATGACCTCTGCTGCGGCGTCAACCACCTTGCGGCGTCGGTCCCAAACGTACCAGCCCACACCGGCCGCGCCGAGTGCGGCAATCGCCGCGATGACGTACCCGGCTTTCACTGGCCGCTCGATTCGCCATAGGCCACGCTCCCCAGCGTCGCGAAGATGGCCTGGGCGGCGGGTCCGGCTGTGGCCTTCCCGGGCGCGGTGCCCGAGAGCGCGACCTTTACGCTCGCACCATCGCACATGCACTTTTCCGCCTTGCGCCATTCGACGAAGATCCGCTGGCGCGCGCCGGAAAGCTGGGTCGGGACAAGCAATTCGAGTTTGCCCATCAGGATCCGGTTCAGCGGCGCATCGCCGAACAGACCCGCCAGCATGAGCCCGCCTTGAGTCGCGACGTTGGGGCTGGGAACGATGGTCGTGCCGTCGGTGTAGACGAACTCGTTCTGACCGGCTTCCACCCCGGGCAGATCGTAGAGTCCGCCCGTCGTCAGTTCGTAGAGATCGCGGTACGCGAAGTCGGGTTGCTCGCACCCGTCGAGCTTCAGCTTGATCCGGTAGTTCGCGAACGCGTTGGGCGTCATTCCCTGCGCCCCGTAGACGAAGCGCGCGATGTTCGCAGGCGAATCGGGCGGCGTCAGAGACGTTGCAGACGGGAGCCGCATGCAAACGCCCAAGAGCGCGCCGCGCTGGGGATTGACCGTCACGTAGTCGGTGTCGGTCGTCGTCTGGAACCCGAAACAGATCGGGTTCCCCTCGATTCGCACACCGGCGGGAAGGTCCCGATAGGTGTAGTCGATCTCCACGCCGAAGTAGGTTCCACCAGCGCCGTCGGCGCCGCCGATGGTCCAGGTCGTGCCCGCCGAGTCGACGAACGACAGCGAACCCATGGTCGCAGAGAAGGTGAGCCCATGAAGCTGGTCGGCGCCGATGACGGCGGAATTGCCCAAGTCGGGGTGCGGGTTGCACACCAGAATCGGGTATTCGAGGACGAACGTGCTGTGCTTCGCACCAGGAGTGAACCCCACGCGCGGGTACAGGCCGTTGTTGCCGTAGTGGCCGAAGATCTGGGGCGCGATGGGCTTCACACCGATGGACCGGAGTCCATCGTAGTGTTGGCCCAGCGTCATGGTCTGGATCGCTTCGATGCCCGAGAGCGAAGGCGATCCATGCGTCGCCTGAATGCGTGCGATGAGCGCGTCGAGAAAGACCTCCCGCGCATCGTCGGAGTTGAAGACCACACCCGTTGCGCCGCTCGAACTCGTCGCGAGCGTGCCGTAGAACTTGATCCAGACACAGTCGACGGCCCGTTCGGCGGGCTGCTCCTTGACCGTGCGAGTCCAGGATGCGCCCGCCGTGATTTCGTTGCTCTGGAGCAACGAGATCTGATCTCGCTTCCGCTGGTTGCTGAAGTTGTCGAGCATTTCAGCCTCCCGACCCGGCGCGCATGCGCGCCCATGCGTTTCGGATCATGCCGGCGGCGATCATGGTCACCAGCGCGATGGCACCGACGGCGGCGCTCTGTTTGGCGGACAGCGGGAAGGCCATGTGTCTGGGCTCCAAAGGTTGTGCGAGCACAGGACTAGCAGGAAATCGCGGAATTTCGCGCGTATATCCTTCGCAGTCAATCGCTAATTATAGAAGAAAATAGAGCACAAAATAGTTGACGAACTAAGCGGCGCGGGTAGTCTTGCCGTCATGCGATACACGTTCTTGAGTCAAGCGGCGTTGCGGGTTGAACGCTTCCACCGGGCTGCAAACACGAGGCCAGCGCACGAGAGCGCGGTTCCGGAAATGGTCATCGGGCGTTGCCCAACATGCGCGGGTAACCTGATTGCCGTCACACCGCAAAGGGGCTCTCTCGTGATACACGGGCCGACGCCGCTGATTGTGGCAAGCGACGGACGGTGCGACGACTGCAAAGGCGTGCACGCCGCATGGGCCGTGCTCGACAAGGGAATCGGCATGACGCCGCCGCGTGTCGCCGCGTGCGACCGGGCTGCACTTCTGGCCGGCTTTGGCATTCCGCCCGCCGGTAACCGGATCATCGAAGGGAAGGTCAACTGGAATGAATGACGTGAACTCGGGGCTGAATGGGTTCTTCTCTGACCTCGCGGCGCAAGGCGCGCTTCAACAGGCTTCGCGCCTTCGCATCGGCGAAGACTATCTGGCGAATCTCGACGGCCCACCGATGACGATGCTCCAGTTCCGGGGCTTCGGCACTGAAGCCCAGAAGAACACCATCGGGCAGGCTTCGCGCGAGGGCGGCAAGAAAAAGCCGGACACGCTTCACTGGCCCATTCTCGTCGGGACTGAGGCACTGTCCGGGCTTGAAGCCCAGATTACGCTTCAGTCGGGCGCGCTCGTTTTCGAGTTCGAGCGCCTTCTGAATCTTCCGCAAGGCGAACTCTCTCCGGGTGCGGATCCGACTCTGGCCCCTGCGGTCGAAGCGGCGCTTCGCGAACGCGTCGAAGCGGGCGCGATCTTCGTCGTCGCGCACTCGGGCTTCGCGAGCAAACTCGTCGGCGGCAAGTCGGTGACGTTTCCGACGTTTCGGGTTTCAAGTGTCACAGCGCCCGGAGGTCGGTCGTCGGGGGAGGTCATGGCGGATTTTGTCCGAGCATGGCACGCGTCGGCGCGCGTCATGCCGCGCAAGCTTCTCAAACCCGCCGACGCGCCCGCGCAACTGACCGACGACGGCCCGGCCGGGTGATGCTGTACCGCGTCGCCAGGGATGGCGATCCAGACTATCTTCGGTTCCGTCTGCGGCACTTCGCATGTGAAGACTGCGCTGGAGACTACACGGTTTCCGAAGTCTACGACCGCAACGGACCCAGGTCGACGAAGGCGCACCCTTCATCGACGCGGCGCGGTGCGCGCGCGTGCACTTGCGCGTCGCGCTTCAGTTGACGGCCTTCCGGGCGACAACAACGGCGCCAGCGGCGCCGACTGCGACGAGAGCTACGACACCGACGGGCGGCAAGGACGCCAAGAAGGCGCCGGCGCCAGCGCCGAGAGTCGAGCCGACGAAACCAATGATGCCGCCCGCGATGCGACCCAGGCCGGCGGAGACCTCGCGGGATACATCGCGCTCGAAGTCGAAACTCTGGATCCGGTCTGCGACAGCGTCGGCCTTTGCGTTTGTTCGGGCGCTCTTTTGAATCTGTCGAGCGGCTTCGTCGCCTTCGTCCGCGAGGGTCGCAGCGTCAATCCCAGGCAGTCTTCCCAGCATGGCCCGAATCCCAGGATCGTTACCCAGCGCAGGATGAAACACGAGCAATTCCGCAAGCGGAATGGAGATCGCGCCGCGCGTTCCTGGGCGGTCTTTGGGCAACAGATAGACCCAAAACGCACGCTCGTTCAGCGGGCGCCGCGTACGACTGATGACGTCGGCGGCGTTCGTGGGGTCGACGGTGAAAAGCCCGAGTTGTGACGCGACGAGACGCGCGGCGCCCGGGTCGCGCACGCGCCGCCAGCGGCGTTCAGTACGGTCAAGGACGAAGTCTGGATCGCCCAGAGGAACGCCGTTGAAGCCTTCAAGCTTCGCGCCCGTAAGCATGACGAAGTCAAAGAGAGAACTCGTATTCATGTTACTCCCACGCCGCCAGATAGCCGCGATTGTCCAGGTGAACGAAGGGCTCTTTCCCCGGGGCGCCCGGGTTCCATTCTTCATGGTACGAAGATGCGCCGCCTTTGGGGATCCGTCCGGCCTTCATTCCAGCTCGAACCGCTTCGGCGATGCGCGCGTGCGTCGCGCCCGAAAGCGTAGTTCCGCCCATGGTTTTGTAGCGAACGTCGGCGGCGACCTCGAATCGGCCGGACCTGCCAGCATCTTCTGGTGGGAGGTGATACGACTTCGGCGCGCCGCCGACTGCGGTGTTGTGATCTGGTAGGCGTTGGCCCGAGATCACCTTGCCGATGATGCGTTGGCCCGCGATGCGTTCGGCGATTTCGTGCGCGGGTTCCAGGGTGCCGACTGAAAGGTTACGGTAGGCGCCGACTGTCCCGGGCGCGAGCGGGCGCCCGCGAGAACGAAACTCATGCTCGGAGTAGTGAGGGGAGAAGTCGCCCATGCCGAAAACCCCACGAGAGCGGAAGGCGAGACCGACAGCGGCAAGCGCCACCCCGGTCCAAAAAAGTGTTGACAAGCGTATCACGCTTGCGAGCTTGACCGCTGGAGAGCTTCGGCGCAAGGCGGAATCGACGCGTTCGGCGTCATGGGCCGCACGTTTTGAAGCGCTCGCGCTGGAACGAGAGCGGAAGAACGCGAAAAACGCACGCGCCCGCGAGCGGCGGCGAGAGCGGCGCGAGGCACAAGCCCGAGAGCGTGCGCGCAAGGACGCGCGCAACGCGAAGGATCGGGAGCGGCGGCGACTCAAACGCGAAGCATCGCGCGAGGTCGAAGGACTCCAGCTTGAACCGTTGCAAGTCGAGACACCGCCCGAACCGCCCGAACCGCCCGGGCCGGAAGTCCGTATCCTCATCATCGACGAGGAAGGCCACGGAATCGGCCCGTTCGTAACGGAAATCCTAGACGACAAGTGGCGCAACATCGGTATCGGCGCGGAGTCGACGGACATTGTCCCCGAGGTCGCAAACGGGGAGCGCGGGCGCATCTTCGCGGAGTTCCTCTACGAAGCCGCCACCCGTGCCGCCAACGCGTCCGATGCGTCGATCTCGGAGTATTGGCGGCAAGGCGACGACGGGCGCACGCGCAAAGGCGCCCTTGCCGCCAACGCCGAAGCGCTTGCGGCGCTCTCCAAGGGCGGACCCATCATCCTTTCGGTGATGCGGCTCCCGTGATTTTTGGTGCGGTCGAGTGTGAGCCCTGGGGTGGATACCTCTATGCACTCGACCTTGCGGACGGAGTCCGCCGCGCCAATACACTCTCCGATCTCGTCGCCGCAGTCCGGCCCGACGGTCGACAGACGATGACGCTACTTTGCGCCGACGCGGATGCGTTTGCGCGCGCGGCGTTTCGTGAGGGTATCCCCTTGACCGAATGCCGCATCGGCGCCAGCGGAATTAGCGGAATTACGATTGCCGCACGCGTCAGTGTGCGCCCGCTAGACGCGTTTCTACCGCGTGCGGTCATGGAGACACTGACGGGCGGCGTCCTTGGGATTTTACAGGCAAAATTACAGGCCGATGCGGCGCTGGTACTTGCTGGCGGAAACCCGCCGTCTGGGTCGCTATCGGGCGACTGGGCTGCTTTGGCGCGGGCGCAGTCTGGAGCATGGGGATACCCGCACGACCCCGAGTTGACCCGAGTCGCCACCGAAGCGGTGCATGCGGGGCTGTCGGAAGTCTGGCAAGAATCGCCCATGGTCGCAGTCGACGGCGCCGACTTGCCGCCCGAGTCATGGGCCATTTCCGATGACCGCGTGACGTTACCGCGCGGTTACAGGCTGTATGACGTGGATCGGGACAGCGCCTACGCTGGGGAATGTCAGTTGCCGCTTCCGGCCACACACACGACCGCCCGCGATGACCTCTTAGGCGCGTTCGGCGGAGTTGCAGATGTTACCGTCGACCTTGCGGGTTGGACCGGCGAAGCATGGCCCGTATCTCTTCAAGGCAACACCGGGGCGCGGTCGTTTCAGGCGAGTTCGGGAGCCTGGCGCGGATGCTGGGCGACTCCGCTCTTGCGGTACGCGCTCCAGCACGGTGCAAAGGTCGAGGTGCATCGCGCGTGGAGTTGGGGTCATGGGCGCGATTTTCTGGGGTCATTCACGCGGGGAGTTTGGGAGCGTAAGCGCGCCGCAGCAAAGGGATCAGTCGAGCGCGCGGTTCTGTCGGCCGCGCTGCAACGCACCGTCGGTTATTTGGCGCGCCGCCCGGGCGCGGACGAAATTGTAGGCGAAGACGACTTCGCCGCCGAATTGCGCGCCATCGAAGACGGCGAAAACACCGGGCGCGCGCGTATCCGGGCCTTCTCTGGTCCCGCATTCGGCGCATACATTGTGCGGCGCGAGGTCGAAGACACGGATGCCGCGAAGTGGTGTTACAACCCGGTGTGGAGCGCGATAATTGTTGCGCGGACTTGGGTCCGCATGTGTGAGGAATTGGCGCGAATTCGCGCCGCAGGCGGTACGCCGCTTTATGCGGACACCGACGGCGCGCTTTTTTCCGGCCCGTCTGCGACCTTTGACGGCGCCTACCCACTTTGGGCGGAGAAGCCCGGGCAGTGGACGCTACGCGGCGCGCCGCATTGGGCATGGGTCGAGGCTCGAAAAATCTACGCGCGTGGTACGGGCGCGGAGATTGAGCACGCCGCAAGTGCTGGTGTGCCGCGTCATGACCTGATAGCGTACTTGTCCGGACACTTTCCGCCAGAACGGACGGAGAGCGTCAAGGAGCAGATGGCGAGAGCGGCGGACGGTCCGCCGCTCAAACTCCAAGCATGGAAGCAAAGGACAAAGAGGCATGGGCGATGAAATGGCGGACAACCAGCTTGCGGACGCCGAGAAAAAGGTCGATGCGGCGGCTTCGGAGTCGAGCGTTGTCGCGGGTAAGGTACTGACGGATTCTGAATCCGTCACGGCAAGCATTCGAGCGCTCGAAAAGCGGCTCGACAAGGTAACGACGGCGCTGAAACAGGTCATCGGCGCCGTTCGCCGTCAGGGTTTCGGCGTCGACTTCGACGGTGACGCATGAGCGCGGACGCGGAGATTGACGCGGGCTTGCCGCAGGCCGACGCGGAGGCATCGACACAGGTTACCGATGCTGCGCCCCAGACGGCGAAGCGCGGGCGCCCGCGCATGTACACTCCAGAGGAATACGCCGAACGCGAGCGCGACAGAAAGCGCGCGTCACGCGAGCGCGCGAAGGGGGAGACTGCGGCGGCGCCCCGGGCGGAAGACGCGAAGGTCGACGCGCCCGTAGCGAAGGCGGACAAACCCGCCGCCGCCCGCAAAGGAGGCTCGAAAGAGAAGGTCGGAAAGCTCGCTTCTCACATGGCCCGGGTTCCGGGAAAGAGCATGGAGATCGGGCTTTTCGGCGCCGAACTCGTCCCCGGGCGAACGGTCACAATTCGGCGCGGCGATGCGTCCGCGACAATCCATGTACCCGCCGAGATTGCGGAGACCCGCAAGATTCTTGACGCCGCACTAGAGGAAGTGTGTGCAGATCTGGAAATCACCCCAGGCTGGTTACTCGTCGGCGCCGCCGTCATTCACGCGGTCAATATGGGGATCCTGTACCAGAAGTGCGCCGCCACACTTGCGGCGGCGCAACCCCAGGGGACTGCGGCGGAGGTCGAGACGGCGCCGCAAGGTGCGCCGGACGCGGTCACTTCGGCGGACGCGCGGCAAGTCGTCATGCCTGGGATTCTCTGACGTGCGCGCGCCGAACATGGCCTTCGTCGGCATGCCAGGAAGCGGAAAGTCTTACGCGGCGCTGGTGTCGTCTGAACACCACTTGCACCGCGTACACCTTGATCCGATGGATTCGGCGCGGATTCCGGGTCATGGGTCGAGACGCGGAGAACGCTGGAGCCACGTTTTCAGCGGAAAGAATTACTCCGATCTCTGCGACCTAATGCGGTCCGGGAGAACCTACAACGCGACGTTGTTGTGCGGCGATATGACGCCCGATGAAATGGAACCGATGATCGCGGAAGTATTCTCCGCCGCGAAGGGGACCGCGCCCGTCGGTGAATGGACAACGGTTATCGTTGAAGAGGTCGGGATTCTCATTCCGCGCAACACAAAGCGCGGAATGCCAGTGCACGCGGCGTTGCGCGGCGGGCGCCATCATCGAACCTGTGTCTACCTCGTAAGTCAACGCGCTGTGGATCTGGATCCGACGATGCGCGCGATGATGGACGAAGTTCAGGTCCGGAGGCAGTACGAAACGCGCGACCTTTCCGCGCTCGACGAGATTCGGAAGGGTCTAGGCGCGGCGGCATTCGACTTGAAGGGACACGAGTTCATGCGGATTCGGGCCGGACAAGTCACGGGTCCGCACGCGGCGATCTAGGGGCGGTAGTTGGTGCGGCGGACGATCTCCAGCCCGACGCGAAACAACCCGGACGCGGCGGACTCAAGTGCGAGGCGCGCATCGTTCGCCGCCCCATAGGAGTGAAACGGGCCGAATTCGCCGCCATACCAATGAGAATCGATGGTGCGGCGGACGACGTAGGAGACCTTGCGGCGCGGCGCGATAGGTGCGCTCATAGTTGCGCCTTGTGCATGACCTCTGCGGCGGCGGCGTAGGCGGCGGCGGCGGCGTCGAGAGAAGCCACGAGGCACGCGCGCGCTCTAGCGTGCGCCAGCCTGGAACTCGGGCCGGCGTGGAATTCGCGCACTTCGACGGATGCGTTGAAGGCGTTTCGCGCGTGCTGGGCAACGTTCGCCGCACGAAATGCAAGGTCGACGACGGCGGCGACCTCGGACTGACCGCAGTTCGGTGTCTGAATTGGCGCGTTGGGGTCGAGGCTCACTGGATTGATTCCAGATGGGCGACGAGTTCGCGCGCGGCGGCGACGGCGGCGCGATAGGCGGCGGCTTGGAGTTCAACGACGACGGCGTCGTCGGCGTCGTCGTCGGCGTCGGCGGCGCGATAGGCGGCGGCGGCGTGGTAGGCGGCGGCGGCGTCGGCGGCGGCGACGGCGGCGCGATAGGCGGCGGCGGCGTCGGCAACGGCGATTTCGCGAAAGGCGTCAAAAAGTGCATAGCTCATGGTCTGGTCTCCGTCGGCGCGTTCGGTGCGCCGTCAAGAGGGATAGAATCACGGGTTCGGAGATGGGC
>Ga0208364_1000208_pt1 | contig 14202 bp, 10 predicted proteins | sample LakMenEpi08Jun12_FD_150680 | JGI IMG/M metagenome (GOLD analysis project Ga0208364, IMG submission 150680) | Freshwater microbial communities from Lake Mendota, WI - 08JUN2012 deep hole epilimnion (SPAdes) | ecosystem: Environmental > Aquatic > Freshwater > Lake > Epilimnion/Euphotic zone ...
ATTTACCCAACCAATCAGCAGGCAGCAGATATGCATATGCAAATGCTCGCCCAACAGCCAACAATTATCAGCAAAAAACCATCCAGCCAGAACCTACCTCCTTTTTACAAAGGATTGATGAAGGGCATCTGATGGTGGGCATCTTCTGTTTTCTGGTACCTACCCTTTTTAGTTCAGTAGCATTTGGACTACACTATCTGCTAGTAGAAGACCTTATTACCTATGGTATATATATTGGTGGCGCTGCCATCGCCTCCAGAATTGCCATGAGCATCATTATAAAAGGCATAGCAGCAGACAAAAACAGAAGCGAATCGTTTTGGATGAGTTTTGCTGCGATTTTTCCAGCCCTATCTTTAATCTGCATGAGCCTAGTAGGCAAAAAACCATCGGCATACGTTCCAGCAGAAAAAATTGCAGAAAAAAGAACTGAAAAAAAATATTCCCCGGCCCTACCCACCCATGTTGCCCGCGAAATCTATATGCAACATCGTTCGAAAGCCATGTAATACCGAACATTTATATCCAATATTCTTTTTCAAAAAAGGTGCTCCGTTGAGCACCTTTTTGTTATTGTCACTTCTGAAATAGCAATGTTGGTAAACGAAAATTTATTAAATTGCCCACCTAAAAATTGTTCAATTATGAAAAAAGTTTTACTGCTAGCCATTACCAGCCTAGTGTTGAATCAAACCAATGCCCAAATTAGCCTCCCAAAAACTGCCGATGTAACCAAAGCGGCCACCTCTGCCGTGGGTAGTTTTATTGCACCCCCTAAATTGGGAGACATTACCGGTACTACCAATAGTGTGGTAGATAAACTTACCAGTCAACTCTCCCTTCCCGCTTCACAAAAAGGCGCTTTAACAGACGCAGTGGGTGGTTTTTTAAAGCAAAAGCAAGGCATTATGGGATTAGCTGGCAGCGACCCTACCGCCTACCTTAGTAAGTTTGCCCCAATGCAACAAGGCCTTTTCGGAAAAATGAAAGGAATTATGGGTGCCGGAAATTTCAGCAAATTTTTGAATTTGAAGCCCGGCGGAAGCGGAGCGGGCAATGTGTTGAGTAACCTGTTTTTCTAAACTACTTTTTCTTAATACGACTTAAAAAAGGTTGACTGAATTAGTCAGCCTTTTTTGTTTCCAGTACTCGCACCTTTAGTGATGTGTATACTGTTTGAATTTTTATTTAACAATAAATTGATATAGCTATCGGGTTTACTTATTAAAAGCTTCGTACATTGTTAGGTATGAATGGAAATTTTCATACCTATTTCCGACAAACTACCTTATCCCTTTTTAATTCCTGGATGGAAACGGCCCAGGTGGGGTCTGTATCCAACTTACATGATCTGCGGGTACAGATGAAAAGAATGAAAGCAATTTTCGCTTTTCTCCAATCGGTTTATGGAAAAGGTTCGCTGGGTAAACTACCCCAGATTACCAGAGAACTCTTTCAACAAGCAGGAGAATGGAGAGAAATGCAGCTGATTAATCAATGGCTACAAAAAATTAATGTACAACTGGATGCAACAATCGGTTGCACAGAGGCAGATATTCTACAACAAGCAAATCAAACACAAGCTTATCTGCAAAAGCATTTCAACGCCTATACTAAACAAATGAAAAAGGCCGAAGGGTTGGCCAATAAAACCCATTCCATTTTAGCTGAGCAATATTTTATGCAATTATCTGCCTCCCTTAAAAAAGGGATAAAAAAAGCCAAGCAGAAAGACTGGCATGAAGTAAGGAAACTTTGTAAGAAATGGATATATGCTTCTAACTGGCTAGAGAAAGACCGGCTTCCCAATCAGAAAAAAATACATGCCATTACGAAACTAGAAAAATATATTGGCGACTGGCATGAATGCAGCACAATCATTATGCGGCTCGAAGAGGCAGAGCATATGGATAAGGCACCACTAGCAACCCGGCAAGGGCTCGCAATTGCTTTAGCGAGCATACAAAAAAAAGAAAAAGTAGCTGTAAAAAAAACCCAACAACAGTTTGTTACAGTAGCGGAACAATTTTAGCGATCCTCTGAGCCTGTTAAAAAATTTCTAAACCAATAACCCGAATCTTTGATGGTTCTTAACTGAGTGTCAAAGTCTACACGAACCAAACCAAAACGGGCGGTGAAACCATATGCCCATTCAAAATTATCGGTGAGCGTCCAAACAAAATACCCATCAATCGCTATCCCTTCATTTTTTGCCTGTAAAACGGCTTGCAGGTATTGCTGAAAATATTTAATACGCAGGGGGTCGGCCACTTTACCCGGAACCAAGCTTTCTTTTTCAGCACATCCCCCTTCGGTTATGATAATTTTTTTTACGCCCGGATAATCAGCCACTCTTCGCAACATCCGGTAACAACTTGCTGCATTAATTTCCCAACCCAATAAAGTATGCGGCACCTTTCGGCTTTTCGCACTCACTTCCGAAGTGCCGATATAAGGTATCAATGGATTGTGCCGAACCGTTACCGGAAAATAGTTTTGGAATCCGATAAAGTCTAGGTCGCATTTCATAGCTTCCTGAAATCGCCAGCTTCTGTTAAACAAGTGAAATTTTTCTATCACAGGAAACCCATCCATCATCGGAAACCCCAAACCCAATGCAGGCTCGAGAAAGAATCTGTTTAATAATAAATCAGCTTTATCCGCTGCATACAAATCGGCAGGTTGGTTGCGATGCGCATGCGTTTCACTAAACGAGAAACTGCTGCCAATAATAGCATTTGAATCAATCTGGCGGATTATACGAGAAGCTTCAGCAGTGCAAAGGGCAGTATGGTGGGCAGCTAAATAAAATGACTGCACACTCATTTTACCAGGAGCATGAAAACCCGTCATATAACCTAAGGAAGTAAAAGCAAAGGGCTCGTTAATGATGATCCAATGTTGCACTTTAGGCGAAAATTCCTGCACACATAATTTTACATACCGTGTAAACCATTTTATAATGTGATGATTGGCCCATCCCCCTTCTTTCTGCAAAGCCTGTGGTAAATCCCAATGATATAAAGTTACTACGGGTGTTAGTCCCAGTAGAAGACATTCATCAATTACAGCATGGTAAAACTTTAGTCCGGCCTGATTTATTTTTCCGGTTCCTGCAGGTAAAATTCTACTCCAAGAAATAGAAAATCGAAAAGCAGAAAACCCCAGCGCCTTTGCCAGCAGAAGGTCGTCTTTATAGCGGTGATAAAAATCACTGGCTACCGTTGGTTTGGCACCACCCCGAATGGCCGCAACCCTACGGGAAAAAACATCCCATACCGATAGGCCTCTTCCATCCTCCAGAGCAGCTCCTTCATTCTGCGGTGCAGAAATGCCTGCGCCCCATAAAAAATCCGATCCAAAATCTTTGGCAGTAATCATACAATTCAATAAAAAGGGTAACGCAAAAAGGGAATGAATCGTATACACAACCGTTTTCTTTACAATTTGATAAAGTAAAGTTCATGGTAGGTTAACATCCCCATAAAATTAAGGTAACAATGCAGTTGCACCTTTGAAAAACCTCTGTTATGAGTAGAAGAAGTGTTGAAATGGTAGTTATCAGCGACGTGCATCTGGGCACATTTGGCTGCCACGCAACTGAACTGGTTCAATATCTACGCAGCATCCAGCCCGAAACCTTAGTACTAAATGGTGACATCGTAGATATCTGGCAATTTAATAAGCGCTATTTCCCACAATCCCACATGCAGGTAATTAAAGAAATTTTTAGCCTGCTAAGTTTGGGTACAAAAGTAGTATACATCACCGGAAATCATGACGAAATCATGCGCAGGTATAGCGATTTAACGATAGGCCAATTGCAACTTACCGACAAATTGGTATTAGATCTAAATGGCAAAAAAACCTGGATTTTTCATGGAGATGTATTCGATCGAACCACCAAAGGCTCCGCAAAAATAATTGCGAAACTGGGCGGATATGGCTATGACCTTTTGATTTTAATTAATCGATTTATTAATCATTTACTCCACCTTATAGGAAGGGAGAAAATGAGTTTAAGTAAACAGGTAAAAAACGGAGTAAAAAAAGCGGTATCCTGGATTGGCAATTTTGAGCAAACAGCTGCTGAATTAGCGATTGAAAACGGATATGAGTATGTGATTTGTGGACATATCCATCAACCCCAGCACCGAATTATTAAAACAGAGAAAGGTTCGGTGATTTATTTGAATAGTGGCGACTGGATAGAAAACCTTACTGCATTGGAATACGACCGTTGCACATGGACTATCTATCAGCATGATGAACAAAACGAAAAAGCCAGCAAGCAGATAAAACCTTTAGTGCCTTTGCGTAAACCATTATCCATCGAAGATTTGCTGGCAGAACAATTGATTTTGAATGCATCTTCCTTAAAATAATTTATATGAAAATTTTATACGCTGTACAGGCCACCGGAAATGGACATATCGCAAGGGCGAAAGAAATACTTCCTTATCTAAAAAAATACGGCGAAGTGGATGTTTTTTTAAGTGGAAGCAACTGCCACCTTCCGGTAGACTTGCCCATCCGTTTTCGCAGTAAGGGATTGAGCTTGTTTTATGCTCCTATGGGGAAACTAGATTATTGGAAAATTGCCAAAGAACTTCAAATAGGTAAAGCCATCCAAGAAGCCAGGAGTTTACCGGTAAACAGCTACGACTTGGTAATTAATGATTTTGAGAGCATCACTTCCTTAGCTTGTAAAATCAGAGGAAAAGCGAGTATTGGTTTTGGACATCAGGCAAGTTTTCAGAGTGCACTAACTCCCCGTCCCGAAAAAAAAGACAGGTTTGGTGAATTGATTTTACGGTACTATGGATGGGCAGAGCAATATGTGGGTCTGCACTTCGATTCTTATGATACTGATATCTATAATCCCATCATCAAGGAACAGGTATTACAAGCAAACCCAGTTGATAAAGGACATATAACCGTATACTTGCCACATTATGGGTTGCCCGAAATACAAAAGGAACTTAAAAAAATGGATGGTATTCGTTTCGAAATCTTTTCACCCCATGTAAAAACTCCCTTTACAGAAGGTAATTGTTTTTACTATCCGGTAAACAATGCAGCATTTACTACCAGCATGATTGAAAGCACAGGCGTTATTACCGGAGCAGGTTTTGAAACACCTGCAGAAACGCTTTACTTGGGAAAAAAGTTACTGGCGCTTCCTATTAGAGGACAGTATGAACAACTTTGCAATGCAGCAGCATTAACAAAAAGAAATATACCTGTGTTACATAAAATGGATCATACTTTTCACGAGCATGTATCCAACTGGCTAGCTGCGCCTAATCCGCATCCCCTTACCCTTACTCATTCAACCGACCAGTTGATTCGGTTGGTGATTGAAAAGGGAATATCGCAGGCTTGCGAAATATTCAATCCCTCGATGTCTGCTTTCGCTACTGAGTTTTAATTTTAATGGACCGAAATGTAAAGATTGCTCCCTCGCAGTCTATTGCTTGCATTTTGATGGAGAAACCCTAACTTTCTTCTTTCTAAAACTGCCCTATGAAGCAACTCTTATTTTTATGCATGGTTGTGATTACTGCTATCCGGCCAATATCCGCGCAAACCCTTCAGGAACTGAATGCCAAAAGAATTGGATTACCCAACGGATGGAATCTTACTCCCGTGGGAAGCAGCCTGCCATTGGGTGATTTACCCCTCAATTTGGCAGTTGCCCACTCGAAAAAATATATGGCAGTTACAAATAATGGACAAAGCACCCAAACCCTGCAATTAATTGACATAAAAAATAAAAAGGTATTACATAGCGTAGAAATTGCCAAAGCCTGGCTGGGATTGTGTTTCAGTAAAAATGACGACTACCTGTATGTTTCGGGAGGGAATGACAATCGGATTATTCGGTATGCAGTTAAAGAAAATAAACTGGTGTATGCTGATAGTATTGTAATTGGTAAGTCATGGCCCGAAAGAATATCTATTGCCGGTATAGACATCGACCATCGAACAAATATTTTATATGCTGTTACCAAAGAAAACAACTCACTTTACCTGATAGATTTATCCTCTAAGCAAATATTGAAAAAAGTATCCTTACCTGCAGAAGCATACACAGTTGTGGTATCTCCCCTAAAAAAGGAAGTATACATCAGTTCCTGGGGAAGCGCAGCGATTATTGTGTTCAACACAGCATCGCAAAGTGTAACCCATCAGATAGCGGTAGGCAGTAATCCTAACGACATTACCTTGTCGCCCAATGGAAATATTTTATATGTGGCAAATGCTAATGACAACAGTGTATCGGTAATAGATTTGAAAAAATATTCCGTAATTGAAACGTTGAATACGGCATTATATCCGGATGCTCCCGGAGGTTCAACAACTAATAGCGTAGCCCTGAGTTCTGATGCCAAAACCTTGTTTATCGCGAATGCTGATAACAATTGTATAGCGGTATATGATGTTAGTGTTCCGGGCAGCAGTATTTCAAAAGGCTTTATCCCTACCGGATGGTATCCTACCTGTGTTCGGGTAGTGGGTAAAGAATTATTTGTAGCTAACGGAAAAGGTTTTACCTCGCAGGCGAATCCTTACGGTCCTAATCCGGTTGATAAAAAGATTCAACTATCTTTTCAAAAAGGTGATACCACCCAACCCAAGGAAGTGCAATACATTGGAGGCTTATTTAAAGGAACGCTGAGTATCATTCCAATTCCTCAAACCAATCAATTAAAAATATTTACCCAGGCGGTTTACCGGAATACCCCTTACAATAAAACCAAGGAAACCCTGGCTTCTGGAGAACCGGGCAATCCAATACCCATGAAACTGGGCGACCCCTCCCCCATTCAATATGTATTTTATATCGTAAAAGAAAACCGAACCTATGATCAGGTATTGGGAGATATGCCCGAAGGAAATGGCGATACCAGCCTCTGCCTGTTTGGCGAAAAAGTTACTCCCAACCTGCATGCCCTTGCCCGAGAATTTGTGTTGTTGGATAATTTTTATGTGGATGGCGAAGTTAGTGCCGATGGACATAACTGGAGTTTTGGCGCGTATGCAACCGACTACCTAGAAAAAACATGGGTAACCAGTTATGGGGGTAGAGGGGGCGACTATGATGCCGAAGGAAACCGGGCAATTGCAAACAACAAAAAAGGGTTTATCTGGGATTATTGTAAACGGGCAGGTATAAGTTATCGAACCTATGGCGAATTTGCCGATGATTACAAACCCAACATTCCAGCTCTCAAAGAGCATTTTTGTCCCTATTTTACCAGTTGGGATCAAAGCGTTCGGGATACAACCCGAGTAGGACAATGGAAACGAGATTTCGATTCACTATTGGCGATAAATGCTGTACCTAGATTAAGTACACTACGAATTATAAATGATCATACAGAAGGACTGAGTAAGGGTAGACCAACTCCTTTTGCGCATGTGGCTGATAATGATTTAGCCATCGGCATGTTTGTAGAGCACTTGAGTAAAAGTAGTATATGGAATAACTGTGCCATCTTTATTTTAGAGGATGATGCACAGGATGGTCCCGACCATGTGGATGCACATCGAAGTACTGCATATGTTGCTGGTGGATTGGTAAAAAGACACTTTATCGATCATACCATGTACACCACCTCTTCTATGCTGCGCACCATTGAACTGATTCTGGGATTAGAACCCATGAGCCAATATGATGCAGCTGCAGAACCTATGTGGCGCTGTTTTACTTCTACAGCCAACCCAACCCCTTTTGTTCAAAAACCCTTGCAGGTAAATATCAATGAAATAAATTCAGTAGAAAATGTTTGGCAACAAATGAGTGAAAAATTCGATTTTACAAAAGAAGACCGGGTACCCGACCGACTATTCACCGAAGTGATTTGGAAAGCAGTTAAGGGGGCATCCTCTATAGTGCCTGCGCCGAGAAGAGCAGCCTTCTTTACCCCTTTCGAGAAAAAGGATACAGATGATAAATACTAAGAATCAATGTGTTAATTGACGGGAAGAAATTCGGTAAATAAATACCCGCGCCAGTCTTATCATGTCCCACTCTTTGGGATCATCAATATAAAGGGGATTGATGGAATTAAGTTGCCGCAGCAGGGAATTGGATAATTTGTCCCATCCAGATTCATCCGAAACATTACTTACTTTTTGATAGGTAACTTCTAATAAATTAGCGAGTTCTTGCTCGGTATGTGCGTGACGCATTTGTTGTAAAAGCGAATCTTCAGATAGAACGGCAGGGGCGTTCATAACAGTTAATTTGTAGCAAGTTAGCTGTTTATGCTTCAATCCAAAAAATAATTTTTTGCTCAACAAAATCCCCCTTTACGTATTGTGCATTATTTGTTAGTTTAGTTTCCATTTGTAAAAGATATCTGGCTTACATTTAAAATATATAATATAAAATACCATTGCATTATAATTTATTGTAATTTAAAAATTGAATTATGTTACGGATACTGCTTTTCTGCTATTTTCTTCTAATTATTTCCGGTATTGGTGCACAAAAAAGTTCGCCCTACCCCTTTCAGGAAATTAAATTTCGTTTTGTAGGGCCTGATGGAAACCGTGCCATTGCCGTGGCCGGAGAAGCGGGCAACCCGATGGTATCGTATGTGGGGGCTGCATCAGGAGGGATATTTAAAACTACCGATGGCGGCTATCACTGGAAACCCATATTTGATGAAATGGACAATTCGGCGATTGGTGCTTTAGCAGTATCCCTTTCGAATCCCCGTCATGTTTGGGCAGGCACCGGTGAAACCTTTATCATTCGGCCCGCACATCCCAATGGAAATGGCGTATATAAATCAACCGACGGCGGTACTACTTGGCAGAATATGGGATTGAAAGAAACCATGCGCATTAGCAGAGTTATCATTCATCCCACAGACACCAACACCGTATATGTTGCCGCACTGGGCAGTACCCATGCCCCTCAATCAGAAAAAGGGGTATATAAAACAACTGATGGAGGGAAAACCTGGAATAAAATTTTATTCATAGATGCTTTAACCGGTTGCAGTGATTTATCCATCAACCCAAAGCAACCCGATCAACTGGTGGCGGCTATGTGGCAGGTTTCCATGACTACCAGTTTACTAAATAGCGGCGGACCGGGAAGTGGATTTTACAAAACCCAGGATGGTGGTAAAACCTGGCACCCTATGCGCAATGGGTTACCGGGTGGAAAAGATCATCCCACTGGAAAAACTTCCATCGATTATGCAGCTTCCAATCCCAGCACCCTGTATGCATTGGCAGAAGATACCATTCCTGCATTGTACAAATCAACTGATGGAGGTGAAAGCTGGAAAATATTACTGCAAAAAAATTCTCTTGCACAACGCGGACCTTATTATACCCGGGTGCGGGTTTCGTCGCAGGATGAAAATAAATTATACACTATCAGTGTTACCATAATGGAATCGAAAGATGGTGGCAAAACTTTTAATGGAAACGGATCCTTTGAACCCGGAGGCGACAACCACGATATCTGGTTCGATCCTACCAATGCCCAGCGAATAATGGTTGCCCATGATGGCTGTATGAACATGAGTTTGAATGGAGGTAAAACCTGGAAAAATATTAACCTGCCTATTGCACAGATGTATCATGTATCTACCGACAATGCCATTCCCTATCATATCATGGGTAACCGACAGGATGGCTATTCCTATCACACGGAAGCCATCAGTCGTCAAGGAAGCATACCCATCGGCAGCTGGAAATCTGTGGGCGGCTGTGAGAGTGGTTTTGCACAGGCTGATCCTTTCAATCACAATATTATCTGGTCGGGATGTTATGATGGTGGATTGGATGTAACCGATTTAACCACCGGCTTATCCCACGATGTGCGCGTTTGGCCCCTTACCGGATATGGATGGGCGCCCGCTGATGTTCCTTATCGTTGGCATTGGAATTTTCCCATGACCCTTTCACGACATCAGCCGGGCGTAGTATATGTGGGTAGTCAGTTTGTGCATAAAACCAGTAATGCCGGTATGTTGTGGACTACCATCAGTGGCGACCTTACCACCAATAGCAAAAGCCGGCAGCAAAATTCGGGGGGTATTGCAAATGATAACCTGATGACGTTTGATGGCTCCACTTTATTTGCTATTGCAGAGTCGCCAGTAAAGAAAGGGGTTTTATGGACGGGCAGTAATGACGGACAGATTTATGTTACCCAAAATGAAGGACAAACCTGGACGCTGGTAAGTAAAAATATTCCTGCTCTGGCACCCTGGGGAACGGTGAGTAATATCTGTGCATCCGAATTTGGGGAGGGCACTGCCTATGTAAGTATCCATTATCAAATGGAAGGAAATAATGATCCATTTATTTTTAAAACCACCAACTATGGTAAAACCTGGCAATCTGTTACCGGCAACCTACCTCGCTCTAACAATGGGTTTGTCCATTTTATAAAAGAAGATCCAGCACAACCCGGACTATTATTTGCGGGTACCGACAATGGATTGTATGTAAGTGGCAATGATGGAAAAGAATGGATACAATTAAAACGCAATCTGCCCCCTGCACCCGTGTACCATATCGATATTCAACCGCAGTTCAGAGATTTGATTGTGGCAACCTATGGCAGAGGCATTTATATTTTGGATGATATAACAGCGATTCGGGAATGGAGTAAAGCAAAAAACACATCGGCCACACAATTATACCCACTCAGAACAGCCTATCGATTTAATCAGCAGAACAGAAATCATGATGGCGGAGATGGTGTAAAGAGTGGACAGAACCCCGAAGACCAGGCAGTAGCGCAATATTTTTTACGCGATACGCTTACCAAAGCACCTACGATTTATTTAACCAATGAAAAAGCAGATACCATTACAACCCTAACAGGTACTAACTTGAAGGGCATCAATCGAGTATGGTTTTCGCTATCACACGAATCTGTAAAAGCGCCAGTATTCAAAACCATTCCACGAGGTAAACCCTTTGTAACGCTGGATGAAAACGGCACCCGGTTACCCTATATCAATGATTTAGATATGGCACCGGGTTTAGATGGACTTCGCCTACCGCCCGGAAAATATCAGTTGGTTTTGCAAGCAGATAACCTTCGGCTGCAACAGCCCATTGTATTGCTGAAAGACCCAGAATCAAAAGCTACTGCGGCAGAAATTCAAGCGCAATATACTTGGGGACAAACCCTTTTTTCGGCGATACGGCGTACCCATGCCTTAATAGAAAAAATGGAAACAGAAAGAGCCGCTTTACTAAAAACCAATACACCCGCTTCCCTTAAAAGAGAAAATGCCATTTATCAGCTGGAAGCAAAACTGATAGATGTACATCAAACCGGTGCCCGCTGGGATAGTTTCCGCAATCCAAGTCAACTTTTCGAACACTTACTAGGGTTATCCAAAGAAGCCCTTTCGATGGGTGCCGACTACCCCCCTACTGCACAACAGAAAAAAGTGTTGGAACAATTACAACAACAATTGAAAGCAATAGAAACCAGCTTTCAAAAAATATAATTACCGTTAACTTTACTTATAATTTTAAGCTATCCATAATGCAACCCATCATCTCTCTTCAATCGGTACATAAATCTTACGGAACCAAACAAGTGCTGAATGGCATTAACCTAACCATACAAGCCGGTCAGGTAATTGGCTATATTGGTCCGAACGGTGCCGGAAAAAGTACTACCGTAAAAATTTTATGCGGACTGATAGATGATTATGAAGGAACAGTTGAAGTAGCCGGCATCAATCTGCGGGATGATTTGTTAGCTGTAAAAAGAAAAATCGGGTATGTGCCCGAATTGGCAGAGCTCTATGATGTGCTCACTCCCCGCGAGTTTCTCACCTTGATGTCGGAACTGTACGAATTGCCCGAAGCAACTGCACAGGAACGTATTCTGAAAATGTTACAGGCGCTGGGTTTGGAGGCACAGATTGATCAACGCATGGACACTTTTAGTAAGGGTATGAAACAAAAAGTATTGATAATTTCTGGCATCCTGCATAACCCGGATATTATCATTCTAGACGAGCCCCTCAGTGGATTAGATGCCAACAGCGTACTGATTATTAAAGATCTGATTTCTAAATTAGCTTCGGAAGGAAAAACAATTTTTTATTGCAGTCATATGATGGATGTGGTAGAAAAAGTTTCCGACCTAATTGTATTAATCCACCAGGGAACGGTAATTGCGCAGGGCACGATACAAGAGTTACAAGCACAATCGGGTAATAATAGCAGTCTGGAAAATATATTCGCCCAGCTCACTTCCAATGATACCATGGGGCATGCTGCTTCCGACTTAATTGAGGCCATACATCCTTAAAGAAAATCCACTTGAAAAAGATATTACTCAAATTGCTTTTATTGCCCAAGGGTTACTACACCAGAATGGGCGTAAATATTGCCCAATTAAGGGCGATTCTCACGGCTAAATTGCTGATGGATGATCGCAGGCCCATTCACCTTAACAGGAAAAACAAAAAAGCGGAAGGCAAGCCCTCGAAGTTTATCGGAATCTTTCGCTTTTTTTTATCTCTTTTACTGGGGATAGTATTAATATTCCCGCTTATTACCGATGCTAATAAGTTAGTGAAATTGGTAATACTTTTTACGCTGTTCATTATCATCCTTTCGCTTATGCTGATTACAGATTTTACTGCAGTATTACTGGATGGAAAGGACAATCAGATTATACTTCCCAAACCTGTAAACGATCGAACTTTCCTTATATCTCGCATCTTACACTTAATTATTTTTATTTTAGATATAGCCATCCCAATTGCCCTTCCTGCTGCGGTAACCCTCTACTTTTCGGATGGATGGAGAGCACTATTCAGTTTTGTAATTCTCATACCCTTTATCATTTTCTTTACCGTTTTCTTTCTAAATGTTTTTTATCTGTTGATGCTGAAATACACATCCATTGAACGTTTTAAAAACATTGTCACCAATTTCCAAATATTGCTAGCTGTTATTATTTATGGTGGTTATCAACTCATTCCAAGGTGGATGGGTAGTGAATCTTTCAAATCCTATTCTTTTCCTGAAAATATATCCAGTTTATTGATTCCCTCATATTGGTTTGCAGCAGCCTGGCAAATTTTACATCAGGGCTTGGATGGCGGTGGCATAATCCGCATAGTTGCAGCTACCCTTGCTTTTATAGTTCCCATAATCTCTATCCGGGTAATGATTATTTATTTTGCCCCTTCCTTCAATCGAAAGTTGGCTGGCATCAACACTTCCGGATTGGAAGAAAATAAAGCATCCCCAATTAAAGAGTCATCTCTTGCAAAGAAAACCTCCAAACCTTCCGGAAAAAAATATTACCAATGGCTATCAGAAAAATTTACTCGTAAAGGGGCTGAAAAAATGGGTTTTGAATTTACTTGGCTACTCACCGCAAGAAGCAGGGATTTTAAATTAAAAACCTATCCTGGCCTTGGCTATATCGTTGTATATGTATTTCTGATGATTTACTCTAAAAAAGATGTTTCTTTAAGTAATGTATCCGATTCTGAATCTGCTATCAAGCTAATGTTAATTTCGATGCTATATGTTTCGATGTTTTTTTTAATAGGAGCCCTTAATAATAGCAAAACATCAGAAAAATTTAAAGCTGCCTGGATTTTCTATGTAGCACCCATCCGGTTTCCCGGAGCCATCATAACTGGAACCGTAAAATCAATCTTATTAAAATTTGCAGCACCTTTCTTACTACTTTGCTCTGTATTAGGGATTTGGCTATTGGGTTGGATTGCCATCCCCAATCTATTGTTGGCTATTGGAAATTTAGTAGTAATCACCTACTTAACTGCCTATGTTGCTATTAAAGAATTACCCTTTTCCGTTCCGGAATATTCAAGTGGCAGAGGTACCAACTTTTTAATCAATCTTTTGATTGGCATTTTACCCATTATCTTCGGTGTTATGCATTTTTTTATTTTCACTATGCTTCCGTTAGTAGTTGTGTGTTGTTTGGTAAGTTTCGCAGCCGTTTGGTATTTACATACCTCTCAATATGATAAACATTGGCAAAGATTTAACCCTGCCTATGTAGAAACTAATGATGGTATTTAAATTGTAGCCTAACCAACAAGTATACAAAAATCTCCCCTGGCTTAAAAACCTACCGTTAATTTTTTATTATTCAAGACTTAACACCCCTCTTGTATGCCTCTATTTCTACCCAAAAGCTTACTGAGGTGA
>Ga0208364_1000209_pt1 | contig 14186 bp, 15 predicted proteins | sample LakMenEpi08Jun12_FD_150680 | JGI IMG/M metagenome (GOLD analysis project Ga0208364, IMG submission 150680) | Freshwater microbial communities from Lake Mendota, WI - 08JUN2012 deep hole epilimnion (SPAdes) | ecosystem: Environmental > Aquatic > Freshwater > Lake > Epilimnion/Euphotic zone ...
ATATGGAGAAGGTACATCATCATATCCATTTAATTTGGAAAGTAAAAATAACTTATCGTTAACAATTGGAATAGGTGCAGGAGGCACTGGTGGTTTGGGCGCAACTTCTAATGATGGTAATGGTAGTGCTGGCAGTATAGGTGGTGCAACATTTGTTACAGTAAATAATGCTCAAGGATATCTTATATACTGTATACATCCTGCATCAACATCAGCCGGTTCTGGTGGAACAAATAGTGCTGGAACTGCAGGATCTGCAACACAATATCCGGTATTTGGTTTATTCAGTCCTGGAACTCATGGCGCAGGCGTGGCCGGGAATTCAGGCACTGGTAGTAGTGTTACAGTTCAAGGACCACATACAAATGGAGGCGCAGGTGGTGGAGGCGTAAATACATCAAATACTGCAGGAACAGGAGGATCAATAAATGCATCATCAACAGGTGGTCAGGCAATATTAAATCCTGATTATGTTAGAAATGCTACTATAATTGCTGGTGGTACTGCAAATACTGCAACTCCACCTAGAAATTCTTATTTAACTAGTGTTTTAGGTACATATAGTGGTGGACTTGGTGGTGCTGGTGGTGGAGGAGGAGCAAGCACTAGTGCAAATAATGGTGGAAATGGTTATAGAGGAGGCGGTGGAGGAGGCGGAGGTGGTGCTAGAAATGGTATAACTACTGGTAATGGTGGGGATGGTGGAAATGGTTATGTAGTAATAGCAGCATACGGGTGATTATATGAGTTCAGACTTTTTTGGATTCCCAAATCAATTAGATGTAAACAATGTATTCAGTATCAATGAGTTTGATACAAGTGGTACATTTCTAATACCACCCGGTGCTAAAAGAATTTTTATTCTTGCTGTTGGTGGTGGAGGCGGCGGTGGCGGAGGCAGAAGAAGTACAACAAATACCAATGCCTTTGGTGGCGGTGGTGGAGGCGGTGGAACAATGGTTCTAATGGAATACCCTGTTGAATCTTTAGGAGGACCAAATACAACACTTCAAATTGTTATAGGTTCTGGTGGAGCAGGTGGAAATGGTTCAAGTTCAGACAGTGGAAACGGTTCAGCAGGAACCGGAGGAGGTTCAACTACATTAGCAATATCTGGATCTAAAGGATATTTTATAGCAGCATCGGGTGGAAATGCTGGAAGCGGCGGAACAAATAGTGCAGGAGCCGCAGCAACTGGTAAAAATGCTTTATGGTTTGGAATGTTTACATCTCAAACTGGTGATGCTTTCGGAGTTGGTGCAGCAGGTGGTACATCAACAGGTTCCTCCAAAACAATTTATTCTTACAGAGATAATGGTGGTGCTGGAGGAGGTGGTGTTACTACTGGAAATAGTGCTGGTCAAGGTGGAGCTATAGTTGCTGGTGGTTTATTTGCTGGAATATTGTATCCGTTTTATACCAGAGGAAATAATATAGTATCACAGGGAGCCGCAAATACTGCAGGAAGTTCAGCCATAGGAAAAACAATATTGGGCAAATATTCTCCAGGTTTAGGTGGTGGCGGTGGTGGTGGTGCCACTTCTGGTTCAGCAGGAAATGGTGGAAATGGTTATAGAGGAGGCGGCGGTGGTGGTGGAGGTGGCGCTAGAAATACTTTAACTACAGGTAATGGTGGTAGTGGTGGTAATGGTTATTGTGTTATCGTTGCATATTAAAGGATACTAAAAATGAATACTGGATTTTTTGATTTTCCAAAACAAAATATTACAACCGATATACGAGAATTTGATACCAGTGGTTCTTATACCATACCACCTTGGGCAACTAAGATATTCATAAGAGCAATAGGAGGCGGCGGTGGAGGTGGTGGAGGGAGAAAAAGAGCAGTAGCGGATTCTGGTAGTACATTTGGAGGTGGTGGTGGTTCTGGTGGGAGTATAATACAACATGAATTTTTTGTTGAAACATTAGGTGGATCAGGAACAACATTGGAAATTGCAATAGGTGCAGGTGGAACCGGAGGCTCCGGTCAAACAACTGCAGGAACAAATGGTTCTGGTGGTAATAGCGCCGGTAATACTCAAATAAAAGTAGCAGGTAAAATAGGAATATTGGCGGTGGCTTATGGTGGCGCTGGAGGTGGTGGCGGAACCACTGCAACTGGAGCAGCAGGATCAGTTCGTCAATCACTTATTCACGGAATACAGATAGGAAATATATCTCCTGCTACAGGTTCTACAACAGCTCCAACAAATGTAACATGGCAAGGATTAAATTCAAATGGAGGAGGTGGAGGTGGGGGACATAATGCTGCAGGTGGAGAATTGACATCATATAATGGTTCACCTATAGTGACACCAACAACTGCAACTACATCAGTGATTGATCCATATATTGAAAGAAATGTTACAGTTCTTAGTGGTTCTGGTGCTAATGGTGAATCTGCTACAGATTATTACTATAAGTTGTGTGGTATTTATTCTCCAGGTCTTCCGGGTGCAGGCGGTAGAAATGGTGCAACGACAGGAACTGCAGGAAATGGTGGAAATGGTTACAGGGGTGCTGGCGGCGGTGGTGGCGGTGGTGCTTGGTCGAATCAAACTTCTGGTACTGGTGGAACAGGCGGAAATGGTTATTGTGTAATAATGGCTTATGCATAAAGGAGAAAATAAGATGAGATGGGCTTTAATAGATGCAAATAATATTGTTGAAAATATAATAATATGGGATGGTGTTGGTGATTTATTTCATAATACAACAAATGTAAATTTACTTGAAAATGAAAGGTGTGAAATTGGTTGGACTTATGATGTAAATAGTGATCCAAGATTTATTGAACCAGATGTTCTAGAAATTCCTTGACATTTTTATTCGTGAGGTTATACTTTTATCATGTTAAAAATCTACAAGTTATACCCTGAAGTAAAGACACCAAAGAAAGCAACTGCACAGTCTGCGTGTTTCGATTTACATGCTTATCTTGGTCAACCTCTCTATGAAGTAAAAGGTTATTGTGCAAATAATAGAGAGTGTGTAGCAAATATTTTTGAAACAAAAGAAGGCGGCAGATATATTAAAATAGATCCTAGTCAGAGACTTTTAGTTCCTACTGGGATTATTTTTGATATTCCTGAAGGATTTTCTGTAAGAATTCATGCTCGTTCTGGTCTTTCATTCAAGCAAGGTCTGGTCATGGCAAATGCACAAGGTATCATTGATTCTGATTATATTGAAGAATCAAAGATCATGTTGCACAATATTTCAAATGAAAAACTTTATGTACATCATGGTGACAGAATTGCACAAGCAGAACTTGTAAAGTGCGAAACTTATGATATACTAGAGACAAGCGAAAAGCCAATACAAAAGACAGATCGAAATGGTGGATTTGGATCTACAGGAGTTTCATTATGACAAAGCAAGAATTATTAGATAATCATGTTCATCTATGTGATAGTGCTCGTGAGTTGATGAAGAAAAAGAACGCAGATTATGCAGGTCGCTCTGGAACTGAACCATTCGCTAATTTTACTCGCGTAGAGTCGATGGGTATTTGTTCAACTGAGCGTGGTATGCTCGTTCGTCTTACAGATAAGATGAGTCGTCTTTCTTCTTTTGTTGAAGCAGGAAAGATGGAAGTTGCAAATGAATCATTCGAGGATACAATAGTTGATGTAATCAATTATATGGTTCTTCTTCATTCATATGTAAAGGACAAGAATGCCAAAGTTTGAAGTTCTTCTTGGTGATAATCGTGAGATACTAAACACTCTTCCTGAGTGTTCTATTAATACTTGCGTGACATCTCCACCATATTTTGCTCTTCGTGATTATCATAATGATGATCAGATCGGTGCAGAAGATACACCTGAAGAGTATGTAAACGAAATGGTTAAGGTATTTCAAGGTGTAAAGCGAGTACTTCGTGATGATGGTACTTTGTGGTTAAACATCGGTGATACCTTTGGAAAGAACAAGAACCTTTTAGGTGTTCCTTGGTTGGTTGCTTTTGCTTTGCAGAAGGACGGTTGGATTCTACGCAGTGATATTGTCTGGCACAAGACAAATCCTATGCCGGAAAGTGTAAAGGATCGTCCTACACGATCACATGAGTTCTTCTTCCTACTTGCAAAAAACAAAAATTATTATTATGATATTGAATCCACAAAGACTGTTGCGAAGCATCCAGAGGATAAGCGCACAGAGAATGGACATAAGAGAAAGACAAAGGAATGGCAAGAGCAAACTGGTCTTTCTGCACATTCAGGATTTAATAAAAACTATGAAACTGCAAACTTGCGTGATGTTTGGAGCATTGCTACCAATACATACAAGGGAGCACACTTTGCAACATTCCCGTTGGATTTGATCAAACCTTGCATCGTAGCAGGTTGTCCAGTGGGAGGAACTGTTCTTGATCCATTCTCTGGTTCAGGAACTACGGGGATAGTATCCTGCATGAATGATAGAAATTATTTGGGAATTGAGTTGAATCCCGAGTATCATGCACTATCATACAAGCGTTATGCAGAAGAAGTATCCCCGCTTACTACTATAATGGAATGAGTGAATTCTATACACATGTTTCTGTCCGTGGTAACTCTATTCTGTACACTGGTTACAAGAATGGTAAGAGAGTAAGAGAGAAGGTCAAGTTCTCTCCAACTCTTTATGTTCCTGCAGGACCCGATCAGATCAAGACCACTCCTTGGAGAACTCTGGACAATCTTCCAGTTGTTCCTTTTGAGTTTGATTCTATCTCTGATTGTAGAGAAATGATTGAAGAATACAAGGATGTTCAAGGTTATCAAATCTATGGTAATACTGATTATCAGTATCAATTTATTGGTGATCGTTTTCCAAATCTAGAATATGATCCAAACACTTTGAAGGTGTGCTATCTTGATATTGAAACACAGTGTGAGGATGGATTCCCAACAGTAGAGAAAGCAGATCAAAAGGTCAATATTATTACTGTTCGTTTCCTACAACAAGGTAAGGAAACAATTCATACCTATTGTCTTGGTAGAGCAAAACCAGTTCAAAACAACCACATGGTGTTTGAATATGATTGTGAGAAGGAAATGCTTCAAGCATTCATTGAGCAGTGGAAGTATTATGACTTTGATATCATCACGGGATGGAACATTCAGTTCTTCGATATTCCATATCTTGTAAACCGAATTACAAATTTATTTGGTGACGGTGAAGTTGGAAGACTCTCTCCTTGGGGTATTGTAAAACCTCGTAAGGTGTACATCATGCAGAGAGAGCAGATCGCTTATGATCTGTTGGGTGTTTCCATTCTAGATTACCTTGATCTCTACAAGAAGTTTACATTCGTAACTCAAGAGTCTTACAGTCTCAATCATATTTCATATGCAGAACTTGGTGAGAAGAAAGCATCGTTCGAGGGATTCGATGGTATTCTTGACATGTACACACGAGACTTTCAGAAGTTCGTTCAGTATAATGTGAAGGATGTTGATCTAGTAGTTAAACTTGAACAGAAACTTAAACTTCTTGAACTCGCTCTCGCTCTTGCGTATTCTGCAAAAGTAAATCTAGTTGATGTGTTTTCTCAAGTTCGAACTTGGGATACAATCATCTATCATTATTTGAATGCAAAGAAGATTGTAATTCCACAGAAGAATATTGAAGAGAAGGATACTGCATTCGTTGGTGCATATGTGAAGGAACCACAAGTTGGTATGCATAAATGGATTGTATCCTTCGACTTGGATTCTCTTTATCCACATCTTATCATGCAGTATAACATCTCACCCGAGATGAAGCATGAAATGGGTAAGCGTGGAACTCTTCGACCAGAAGATGTCCTATATCCCAACAGCGAAGAATCTAAGAAGCAGTTCCTACAACTAACAGATCATCAGACTACAATTCGTGAAAAGAATCTTAGCATGGCTGCAAATGGTGTCTACTTCAAGAAAGACAAGCAGGGATTCCTAGCAGAACTCATGGAAACCATGTACAAAGAACGAAAGATGTACAAGGAGAAGATGTTGGACTCGAAGCGTAGGTTGAAGAATGAAAAGAATCTGAGCAAGAAAGAAGAGCAGCAAATTAAGTTTGATATCAGTAAGTATCACAACTTCCAGTTAGTTCGAAAGATTCAATTGAACTCTGCCTTCGGTGCTGTAGGTAATCAATACTTCCGTTATTATGATCTTGATCTTGCAGAAGCAATCACTGTATCTGGTCAATTGTCTATTCGTTGGATTGAGAATGCTTTGAATGTTTTCCTGAACAAGAATATTGGAACCACAGGAGTTGATTATGTTATTGCATCAGATACAGACTCTGTTTATCTCTGTCTCGATAAACTAGTAGAGAAGTCTTTCAAGGGTAATGTACCTGATAATGAGAAGGTAGTTAAGTTCTTGGACAAAGCGTGTAATGAGATCATCAATCCATTTATTGAAAAGAAGTATAATGAACTTGCAAAAATCATGAATGCATATGATCAAAAAATGCATATGAAGCGTGAGTCTATCTCCAGTAAGGGTATCTGGACTGCAAAGAAGCGATACATGTTGAATGTGATGATGGGTGAAGACAATGTTCTTCTGAAAGAACCAGAGATGAAGATCATGGGTATTGAAACAACCCGTTCTTCAACTCCACAAATTGTCCGTGATGGTTTGAAGAAAGCAATTCATATTATTATGAATTCAGATGAAGATACTTTGATTTCTTTTAAAGATGAATTTAAAAATCAATTTATTACTTCACCAGTAGAAGCAGTTGCATTCCCAAGAGGATGTAATGGAATAAATGAATATTCTGATTCTTCAAGTATTTACAAGAAGTCTACACCGATTGCTGTGAAGGGTGCATTGCTATTCAACCATCATCTCAAAAAACACAAATTAACAAAGAAGTATTCTGTAATTAAAGATGGCGAAAAGGTCAAGTTTGTTTATTTGAAAACACCAAATCCAATTGGTGAACATGTCATTTCGTTTACAAATACTTTGCCAAAAGAACTTGAACTGCATAACTACATTGACTACAATAAGCAGTTCGAAAAGAGCTTTATAGAACCTCTCTCTACTATCGTTAAGGTCATAGGTTGGGATCTTGAGAGAAGGACAACATTGGAGAGTTTATTCATATGAAAGAGAATGAATTAGTAGAATATCTTCAGCAATTAGTTAAGAATCGTCTTCTTGATCTTGAGAGTTATATCAATAGATCTCAAAGAGATAAGAAAGCAAGTCTAGACTATTATAATGAGTTGATTGAAGAGAGAAAGAAATGTCGTGAAGCGTCGTATATGTTGGAAAAAGCGGTACAAGCAGGAACAATTTGAGAAAGGATTAATATGGGATTTATTGATGATATTATTAAGTCTTCTGGTAATGAGTATGCAGGACTAGTTGAGGATGGTCTTGAAGGAAGCGATGTAAAGGGATTTGTTGATACAGGTTCTTATGCATTCAATGCTCTAGTTTCAGGTTCACTTTATGGTGGTATTCCTGACAATAAGATCATTGCTCTAGCAGGTGAGTCTGCAACTGGTAAGACTTATTTCTCAATCGGTATTGTGAAGAAGTTCCTTGAGGATCGCAAGGATGGTATTGTTCTTTACTTCGATACAGAGCAAGCGGTTACTTCTGATATGTTTATCAGTCGTGGTGTTAACTCTAAGCAAGTTGCTGTGTTCCCTGTAGCAACTATTGAAGAGTTCCGTCTACAACTTATCAAGATTCTTGACAAGTATATGGAGCAATCAAAGGAAGATCGTAAGCCAATGATGGTTGTTCTAGACTCACTTGGTATGTTGTCAACCAGTAAGGAAATGGCAGATACTGCAGAGGGTAAGGAAGTTCGTGATATGACCCGCTCACAGGTTATCAAGAGCACCTTCCGTGTACTTACTCTTAAGTTAGGTAAGGCTGGTATTCCTCTACTAATGACTAATCATACCTATGATGTTGTTGGTTCTTATGTTCCAACCAAGGAAATGTCAGGTGGTTCTGGTCTAAAGTATGCTGCTTCTACAATTGTTTATCTTTCAAAGAAGAAGGATAAGAATTCAGAAGGACAGGTAGTTGGTAACATTATTCACTGCAAGTTGTACAAGAGTCGTCTTACTAAGGAAAACCAGATGGTAGATGTTAAGTTGAACTACGATAGTGGTTTAAATAAGTACTACGGACTTGTTGACTTGGCACTAAAGCATGGTATATTCAAGAAGGTTTCAACCCGTATTGAACTTCCAGATGGTAGCAAGGCATTCGAGAAGAACCTCATCGAAGAGCCAGAGAAGTATTTTACCAAGGAAGTAATGGAAAAACTCGAAGCAGCGGTTGCAGTCGAGTTCAAGTACGGAGCAGGAGCAAGCGAACAAGAAACTGAAGAATGAATTCTATTGTTGAAAAAGTAATTCTAGAAAATCTTCTTTACAACGAGAATTATACTAGAAAGGTTGTACCATTCCTAAAGGATGAGTACTTCCAAACAAAAGAAGATAAAGTCATCTATAAGACTATATCTGAATTTGTCTCTAAGTATAACAAACTTCCCACTAAAGAAGCACTACTGGTAGATCTTTCTAACAACAAGAATCTAACTCAACAAGAGTATGATTCTATGTTGCAGAAAATTAACGACTACTCAACCTCTGAACAGGATGAGCAGTGGCTTGTGAATGAGACAGAAAAGTTCTGCAAGGATAAAGCAATCTATAATGCAATCCTTGAATCGATTCATATCATAGATGGAAAGTCACAAACACATACGAAGGAAGCACTTCCATCTATTCTTTCTGATGCTTTAGCAGTATCTTTTGATACAAATATCGGTCACGATTATATCAAGGATTCAGAAAAGCGATATGAATTCTATCATACGGTAGAAAAGAAGATTCCATTTGATTTGGAGTTCTTCAATGATATTACGAAGGGAGGAGTTGCTACAAAAACTCTAAACATCGTAATCGCAGGTACTGGTGTTGGTAAGTCTCTATTCCTCTGTCACCAAGCAGCAAATTGTTTGATACAAAACAAGAATGTATTATACATCACCTGTGAGATGGCAGAAGAAAGAATCGCAGAGCGTATCGATGCCAATATCATGGATATTACAATTGATGAACTAAAGTCCTTACCAAAGCAAGTTTATGCAAAGAAGTTATTCAATGCAACTAGAGGAGTTACTGGTAAACTTATCATCAAGGAATATCCAACTGCAACTGCACATGTGAATCACTTCAGATATCTTGTCAATGAATTGAAACTCAAGAAGAAGTTTGTTCCTGATATCATCTTTATTGATTATCTGAACATTTGTGCATCTGCCCGTATGAAGCAGGGTGGTTCTGTGAATTCCTATACTTACATTAAGTCAATTGCAGAAGAACTTCGTGGTCTTGCAGTTGAACTTGGTGTTCCGGTGTTCTCTGCAACTCAGGTGAATCGTGAAGGTTACAACAATACCGATTTCGGTCTTGAGAATACTTCAGAGTCATTTGGTTTGCCAGCAACAGCAGATTTCATGTTTGCAATTATTGCAACTGAAGAACTTGATAAGAGAAATCAAGTCATGGTGAAGCAGTTGAAGAATCGGTATAATGATCTTGCGAGCAATCGTAAGTTTGTTATTGGTATCAATCGTGCAAAGATGAAACTATACAATCTTGATGCATCAGCACAAGATGGATTGACTGGGACTGGAGAGGATGAAGATGTTGGATCGGAAGGGCATGATAATAAGTACACTTCCAAATTTAGTGTTCGTAAATTTAAAAAATCAGAAGATTGGACTAATTAAGGAGATACTATGGTAGAAGAAATTACAATGAAGCAAGTTCAGATTGTAAGTGATGATGATACTCGCACATTAGAGCAGCGTTTAGCAGCATTACCAAATATTCGTGATGAAGAACTTCCAGAGTGGCGTGAATGGGCAAAGTATAACTTTCCAAATGCAAGATAATGTCTTTAATTATTGATAAAAAATTCATTAACATGGTTTCTCCAATGCTTCCAAAGTTTGCTTGGAAGAAAGAGAATCTTGCAAATTGCAGATGTCCTATCTGTGGTGATTCAAAGAAGAATAAGAGCAAGGCTAGAGGATTCTTCTTTGCAAAGAACAACGATATGTTTTATCGTTGTCATAATTGTGGAGTATCAACCACAATGTATAAATTCCTAGAATCTGTATCACCTGCTCTTTGCAAAGAATATTCTCTTGAACGATGGAAGAATGGAGAAAATGGTAATTCAAACTACAAGAAACCAGAATTTAAATTTGAACAACCAAAGTTCAATATTTCTGATAATGTTCTTGATGGATTGAAGAGAATTGATGAATTGGACGAAGATCATCCGTGTAGAAAATTTGTTACAGGTAGAAAAATTCCACAAGAGTTTTACAGTGTCCTATACTATACGGATGACTTCGGTTCTCTTGCAAGTAAACTAGATCCTGAAGTCAAACTTGAAAAAGAACCTCGTCTTGTAATTCCTGTATTGAATACAAAAAACCGTGTAATTGCTATTCAGGGTAGAACATTATCAAAGAGCAAGAATGCTATTCGTTATATCACAATTAAAGCAGATAAGAGTATTGAAAGACTCTGGTATGGGTTCTGTCGTTTGAATGATGATAAGAAGTATTTTGTAGTAGAGGGTCCGTTGGATTCTCTGTTTCTTGACAATTGTGTTGCAATGATTGGATTGAATGATGGATCTAACATTCCAGATCCATTGAAGGATAAAGATTTAATCTTCATTATAGATAACGAACCAAGAAACAAACAAGTAGTCGTTCAAATAGAAAAATTAATAAATAATGGAAGAACTGTTTGTATTTGGCCAAGTAACATAGAACAAAAAGATATTAACGATATGATCCTGAATGGCTATACAAACACAGAACTACAAAATATTATTATTGAAAATTCTTACTCGGGAATGGAAGCAAAGTTAAAACTTCAACAATGGAAGAGGATTTAAACATGTCAGAATCAGAAAACGAAGAAAGTTTCCACATAGAACACCCAATTGTTTCATATTGTTTTGCTGTTATGGAATACTTAAGGAGTGTAAATCCTGAGTTGTTTAATAAAGCAGTTGAATATGCAGAAGACTTAACAGGTGTGATTATAAACGATTTTAGTTTAGAAGAAAGAAATGTTGCAGAAACTGGCGATAGTGTAGACATAACAGAAGAAATAAATGATAATGGTCCTTACGGTCCAGATGATTTTTACCCAGGTGACGATGAAGAAAGTGAAGGTGATTTTTATGACGATGACCAGTACTACGGATAAGATTAGAGTTCTTGATAATGGATTTGTGCAATATGTTTCTCATATGGGAGATGATCTAACAGTAGTAAATGCTGCTAGAGTTTCTTTCAATAAAGAGAGTGAAGAATTTGGTGAGAGAGATGAAAAACTAATTTCTTACTTGGCTAAGCACAATCACTGGACACCGTTCTCACATCCACAAATAACTTTAAGAATTAAAGCACCAATATTTGTAAGAACTCAACTTTTTAAACATAAGGTTGGTTTTACAGAAAATGAGATTTCTCGTCGTTATGTTACATTTCATCCAGAGATCTATACGCCTAGATGGAGATATGCTCCTACTGATGGTGCAAAGCAGGGAAGTTCAAATTTTATAGAAGATACTACAGATATTGATCAAATGTATGTTCCCTGCATGGTAGACTGTATAAATGTATATAATAATTTGTTAAAAAGAGGGGTTGCTCCAGAACAAGCACGCGCTATATTGCCACAGGGAACCTACACCGAGTGGTGGTGGACAGGATCGCTCTCAGCGTTCGCCCGTGTCTTTAAACAGCGAATAGACGCTCATGCCCAATGGGAAGTTCAGCAGTTTGCGGCAGCAATTTCAAATATTATTGAGCCTCTCTTCCCGGTTTGCTGGAAACATTTAACTTAAAATAAATAGACATATGAAGGATTTCTCCAAATTTAATAAAAAACAAGAGTCTATAAATTTACCAGAAGCAAACTTTGAATTTGGTAAAAAAGTTCGTCTTGTAGCAAATCTTTCAGTATATGAACCTGGAGAAGTTTTTACCGTAATCACAGAATCAACTCCAACATTTTCAACATCTACTTGGGGTATTGGAGAAACTTATCTAAAAGATAGCAATGGTTCTGTTCTTCTTATAAAGGGTAACAAAAAGTTTATAAATGAAGTATTTGAAAATATTAAAGAACAACCAAAACAAATACTCATTGAAGAACCAAAAGAAGAATCCCCATCTTTATTAATTGAAGATTTAAAGAAATCACTAAAAGAAGAATTAGCAAAACAATTAAGAGAAGAAATTAAACCTTTACCCGGTCCAAAGGGAGATAAGGGTGATCGTGGTTTGCCCGGAATGCTAGGTGATAAGGGCGATAGAGGTGATGTTGGTGAGAGAGGTGAAACCGGTTGGACTGGTTGGCCGGGTGATAAAGGTGAACAAGGCGTTCAAGGAGAAAAGGGCGAAAAAGGTGATAAAGGAGATAAGGGTGATCAAGGAGAACAAGGACCAAAGGGCGATAAGGGCGAACAAGGAGAACAGGGTTCAAAGGGTGATCAGGGACCTCAAGGAATACAAGGTGAGAAGGGTGACACGGGCGAAAGAGGGGATCGTGGAGATATCGGTCCTGCTGGTGAACAAGGAGAAAAAGGAGAACCTGGCGAAAAAGGTGATAAAGGCGATAAAGGTGATCCTGGATTATCCGGCAAAGATGGTAGAGAAGGAGAAAGAGGAGAGAAGGGCGAAAAGGGAGATAAGGGAGATACTGGAGAACGAGGTGAGAAGGGCGACAAAGGAGAACCCGGAGACTCGGGGTTATTATCTGTATCTTACCCCTTGGCATATGAGGATGTAAAGAAACACCTATCTCTTGATACAAAGTACCTAGAAGAATTTAATAATAAAGTAACAAGTGAAATATCAAAACATGCCTATGGTTCTGGTGGTGGTGGAAATGTAGACATTTATGTTGAAGCGGAGAAGGCAGTAAAGAATCTCCGTTCTATAAACTTTACAGGATCTGGTTTTGAAGTAACACCAGACGGAACAAAAGTAACTGTACATTCAACAAGTGGTGGATTTACATTTTCAGCAACACCACCCCCAAGCACATCAACACCCGGTCACAGATGGTTGGATAGTACATCGGGTATTCTTTACACCTATGTTGATGATGGTGACACAAAGCAGTGGGTGGATTTATCCGGTGGAGATACTCTACCAAATGCAATACAAGTTACAACTGCAACACATACAGTAAAACTTACAGATTATTATATTGGTGTAAATTATAACGGTGTTGCAACAATCACTCTACCTGCATCAGCACCAACAGGAAAAACTTTTGTAGTAAAAGACGAATCGGGTAATGCGGGAAAAGGATTTTACAGAAGAATAGTAGTAGTCGGTAGTGGTTCAGATAAAATAGACAACGAGGATTCCGCTGCAATAAACATTGACAATGGTTCCTTACAATTCATTTATAGAAACGGATGGAGAATCATATGAGTTACCTTTTTGATAATAAAGTTGGGTTTGTTGACAATGCTGTTGATGGTTTCAACAGATTAAAAGTATCACAACCATTTACTCTGTTTGATTCACAGCACCGTTATCAAGAGAATGATAAATGGGACACATTGACTGCAAGTGGTGGAACCAGTACATTCATCAATAGTGAAAGTGTTATTAATATGTCTGTAACTACTACATCAGGTTCCAAAGTTTACAGAGAAACAAAAAGAGTATTTGCTTATCAACCAGGAAAATCATTATTGGTTATTTCTACCTTTGCATTTGCAACACCAAAGGCAAACTTAAGACAAAGAGTTGGTTACTTTAGTTCAAATGCAGGAACACCTTTGAATGGTGTCTATTTTGAGCAGAATGGAACGCAACTTAGAATAGTTCTTGCATCACAGTCAATAGATACTAATGATGTGTTCACCGAAGTAAATCAAAGTGACTGGAATACTGATAAGTTTGATGGAACTGGTCCATCTGGTAGAACTTTAGATGTCACAAAAGCGAATATTTTTTGGATGGATATTGAATGGTTAGGTGTAGGTGATGTTCGTTGTGGATTCTTTGTTGATGGAAAACCAGTGGTTGCACATGTGTTTCACAATGATAATTTAAATAGAACAACTTATATGACAACTGCATGTTTACCAATTAGATATGAAATAGAA
>Ga0208364_1000210_pt1 | contig 14170 bp, 15 predicted proteins | sample LakMenEpi08Jun12_FD_150680 | JGI IMG/M metagenome (GOLD analysis project Ga0208364, IMG submission 150680) | Freshwater microbial communities from Lake Mendota, WI - 08JUN2012 deep hole epilimnion (SPAdes) | ecosystem: Environmental > Aquatic > Freshwater > Lake > Epilimnion/Euphotic zone ...
GTTGCCGATCCATCTGCTCCAAATGCCTTTGTAAACGGTATCATGGAAGGCAGAGAATGGATGTTTGTTGAAGGATCGTGGCAAGAAAGAGAAGCTGCCGAAGCAAGAAAACTTATTAAAACATCACCTTCCAGACTTCTTAATAGAAATATTGTCAACGTATTTGAAGAATATTTTCGTAAAATAAAATAATGTCCCACTTACCAGAACAAGCCAAGTTATATTTGGTTGAATCTTTAAATAATAAAATATTTGAAGAAAAAACCAAAGAAAAAACATTTAAATCAATTACTGGTTCTGATCCAGGAATGGGCGTTGGTACACCCGAACCAAAAGGTAAGAAAAAAGAACCAAATGTATTGTTTGGGGACACCGAAGATTTTAATGTTGCTGGAGTTTCACTAAGTCCAGAAGTTGTTGCAACAGGATTATATGGTGTAGGAAAGGCTGCTGATTATGCAGCCGATTGGCTTGATGCCTCTGGAGCACAAAAACTTGGTGGTGCTGCTGCAAAGGCTATCAACGCATCCGGTGTTGGTAATAATAAGGTTCTTGGTGGTATAGTAGGTGCAATTGGCTCAGGATTAGTTTCTGCTATCCCCGGCGCAGCATCAACACTTTTAAGACAAGTTTCAGATATAAGTGGTGCTAATTGGTTTGATGCAAATATTAAGAAAATTGGTAGAAGCACACAAGAATTGGCTGCACAGGGAGCCGGAAGCCCATGGACTGCTCTTGCAATACCCGGACAAGCAAGATCTGAACGAAAACCATATGACCCAAATAAAGAACAAGATGATGCCATAAAACAAGCTAAGCGTGAAGATGAACTTCAACGCTTCTCTGAGAGAGATCAAGATAACGCTATAAGACAGGCCAGAAGACAAGAAGAGATTAAAGGTTTGCGATCTAAGGGTTATAAAATTCCATAAGTATCAGAACTACTAAATAATTTACAAGGATTCCTTTTTATGAAAAACACACGCAAGAATAATATTACAGAAGAAAACGCAGCCATGGCTGGATACCCAATATCCGCTGGTGGCTCAGATAGAGATATGTCGGGAAGAGGCTCCCAAATTGCATCACCCATTGTTGCTGGCATTCCTGCAGTAATGGCTGGAATTGGTAAGCCCGGAGTTCCCGCAACAATGTCTGCTTCAGCTGGAATGGCCGCTGCTCCCAAGCAATCTTCTTCCGATGAGTCTGAAGAAGAAACCGAAGAAGTCGAAGAAGGTGGCGAAAATGAACCCGTTGAAACTAATGAAGAACTAAAGGCAGAATTTCATGATGCTTTGATTTCTCTTCTTGGTGAAGACGTTTCTCCATCGCTAATCAATCAACTAGAAGCTATCTTTGAAGCAGCCGTCACTGAGCGCGTTGAAACCAAAGTTGCCAAGATTCTAGAAAACGTTGATGGTAATGTAAAGAATTATCTTGATAATGTCACCGAATCTCTAGTTGAGAAGGTTGATGATTATCTAGATTACGTCGTAGAAGAATGGATGACCGACAATGCTGTTGCAGTTGAGCAAGGTGTCAAGACACAAATTGCAGAAAACTTCATCAGCGGTCTAAAGAATCTCTTTGAAAACCACTACATCGACGTTCCTGCCGAGAAGTACAATGTTCTTGATGAACTCTATGCTTCAAACCGCGAACTAGAAGCTAAACTCAATGAAGCCGTTAAGTACAATATGAACCTCAAGAAGGAAGTTTCTTTGACAGAATGCGCAGGCATCTTTGTTGCTGAAACCAGAGAACTTGCAGATACACAAATTGTCAAGCTACAAAATCTAATGGAAAATGTAGCCTTTACCAGCCCCGAAGAATACCGCGAAAAGCTCGTTGCTATTCGTGAAAATTACCTAACTCGTTCTCGTCCAGTTTCCTCAAGAAATATTGAACCAGAGCAAACTTTCGTTCCCGTCAAACAAACATCAACAAACCTCGTAGAAAACTACGCTGGTGCACTTGGTAGACTCAATAAAAAAGTCTAAACTTTCACTTTACTAAATAATTTTACTCAATTAGGAGATAATAACTACAATGAATTTTCAAGAAAACACACCATATGACATTCTCACAGAAAAGTGGGATCCTGTCTTAAGTCATGAAGCCCTTCCCGCAATCAAAGATGACTATCGCAAGAAAGTCACCGCAGTTCTTTTAGAAAACCAAGAACAAGCTCTTCGCCAACAACATCTCTATGAAGATATGGGTGGCAACGCCAATCTTGGTGGCCCATCCACTTCAACCGGATACAACACCGGTGCAGTATCTGGTTATGACCCCGTTCTAATCAGCCTCATTCGTCGTTCTATGCCAAATCTAATGGCATACGATATCTGCGGCGTTCAACCAATGACTGCCCCAACTGGCCTCATCTTTGCTATGCGTGCTAATTACCAATACGCTGGTACTGGTAAGACTTATGCTGAGTCTGGTTACGTTGAAGCAATGTTCCAAGAACCACAAGCTTCTTACGGTGGTTCAGGTTGGACTTTGGGCTCAACCTTTGCCAACTCTAAGGGTCTATCTGCTGGTTATAATGCTGCTGCAGGTATTATTCCAACTGGTACCGAACTCCAAAATCTCCGCGCTATCCTAACTTCCAGTGGTGAAGGTATCGGTAACAACCCCCTCATCGCAGGTGCTTGCGGCGCAGGCATTGGTTTGAAGTATACCAATGGTCAATATGCTACATGGAATCAAATGGCATTCAGCATCGACCGCGTTGCTGTACAAGCCAAGACCCGTGCTCTAAGCAGCAACTATACTGTCGAACTAGCCCAAGATCTCAAGGCTGTTCACGGTCTAGATGCCGAAGCAGAGTTGGCTAACCTACTCAGCACCGAAATTCTTGCCGAAATCAACCGTGAAATCGTCAAGACCATTTACTACGTTGCTAAGAGTGGTTCACAACAAAATGACCTCACAACCAAGGGAACCTATGATCTTGATGATGATTCAGATGGCCGTTGGTCTGCCGAACGTTTCCGTGGCTTAAGTTTCCAAATTGAGCGCGAATGCAATGCAATCGCCAAGGAAACCCGCCGTGGTAAGGGCAACTTCATCATCTGCGATAGCGATACCGCAGCCGCCCTCGCAATGTCTGGATTCATGAGCCTAAGCCCTGCTATCTCACCACAAATCAATGCTGATGATACTCAAAGCACCTTTGCTGGTGTTCTAAGTGGTAAGATCAAGGTTTACATTGATCCATATAGCCCACTCGGTTATAACTTCTTCGTTGCTGGTTATAAGGGTGAATCGCCATATGATGCTGGATTGTTCTACTGCCCATACGTTCCGCTACAAATGGTACGTGCAGTTGATCCAAATACTTTCCAACCTCGTATTGCCTTCAAGACCCGTTATGGTGTAGTTGCTAACCCATATGTTCTCAATAGCAGCAACGTCCCAGACGCTGATACCTTGACTGCCGGTCTCAACCAATACTACCGCTTGACCAGAGTTACCAACCTCCACGGTAACACCATCTAATTGATGGGGTCTTGAGAAAAGTAGGAAACCTTTCGAAGTCCTCCCCAGAAATGGGGAGGACTTCTGTTTTGGGATAAATAATTTTATGAGCTGCAATTCAAACATCAATCCACTTTACAACAGTTATTTTACCTTAGTCTTTGGAAGAGGTACAAAGCAGTTTGAATTGAATTGCCAGAGAGTCAATCTTCCCGGATGCACCGTACCAGACACAGCACAACCTACAATTTTTGGAACAACGGTACCAGTTCCAACTATGCAATTTAACTATGAAACTTTAAATGTAGAATTTATAGTTGATTCAAGATTGGAAAATTGGAAGAGTTTATATTCGTGGATGCGCAATTTGGCAAATATTGAAAACGACGACCAAAACAATATCAAATATCAAGATTGGCACAGAAGTGCAAATTTATTAATATACGATCCAACATCAACTTGTACAAATTTAACAGTAACTTTTAAATATATTGTTCCAACAAATTTAAGTGGAGTTATATTTCAATCAGATAGTGCTGATGCGATTTTGCAAAAAGCAAGTTGTAAATTTAAATTTTCGTATTATACGTTAGATCCTGATGCCCCCGATGATCTGACAAATCAAGTTTAAAGATAATCTTTAGGATCATCTGACCAGCTTTCAGCTGATTTTGGGTCCCCTTCTGGATTAAAAGGCAGTTTTTTAATCTCAGGATTCATTGTACGGCGTTTCTTTGGTTTGGGTGGGCTTGGAGCCTCTTCTTGTGGAGTATCCATTATAGCCGATTCTGCTTCAGATTCTTCTATTTCCTCAATATCATCATCTTCTATTAAAATTTCAGCAGCTTCAAAACTATCGATCATGTCATTTACAAAATTTACAAAATCTTCATTTGTAAAAAGATCGTTCAACATTTGAAGCCCTGCTTCATGGCCAAATTTCATATCATCTGGCATTGGAGCAATTGTTGTCTTCGAATCTGTCTGCATGGTCATGAAGAATACTTCATACATTTTTTCTAATTCTAATGCTGGAGAACCCATGTAGACTATTACATTTCGTGATAATGAAATTTCATAACCACGTATGTTTGAAAGATAGTTTGTAAGTTTTACGTATTCTATTAGTTCACTTTTTTCATCACGAACTACATATGTTTCAATACGAGCAGGTAACTTAATTGAAATTCTATCGGGGTATGCTTCATTTACCATACCAATTATTTCTTCACCTGAAGTAAGCTTAACAACTCGCAATACACCGCCAAAAGAATTCTCGGGAAGTGATTCGGACATATGTATGTCCTCCCTTCTCTATTATTTATCTTTTAGGGTGTCCTTTAAAGACATAGAAAAGATCTTATGATCAAACTTTTCTTTTTTGTATATCTTTACACGTTCTTCAAAGTGACGGAAGATATGATTCTTGTGTTTAAGCCAACACAAGTCATCAACAATATCAAAAACTTTTAATGTTTTCTTTTTTGCAGATACTCTGAGACCACGACCAATGCTCTGTAGCAATCTAATTATAGACTTAGTAGGCGAGGCAAAAATAATATTGTCGATATTAACAATGTTGATACCAGCGCTAGTAGTGCCATAACTCGCAACCAGTATAGCATCTCTTTCCGTATCAACAACTTTTCTAATATATTCTCTTGTATCTGCTTCTGTTTTTCCAGAGATGAAATATATTGGTCTACCGCTTTTTGCTGACTCCAAGAGAGCGGCGAGAGGCTTGCCGTGATCTTCGACGTAATTGAAGAGGACGAGCGTGTTGCCTTTGGTTTTGAGGGCAAGTTCTTTGACAAATTCGTTCCTCTTCTTATTAGTTATAATCCACTTTAATTCGTCAGGGTATTTTTGTTTTTTAAGCAATTGTTTCTCTTCGTCGGTGTATTGCAACAGAATACAGTCGATCCCAATAGTGGCAAGCAATCCTTTGTTCATTAAGTTTTTTGTTTGAATGAACTGAATCGCGGGACCAAGAATACCTTCAATGCTAAGTCTATGTGCCTGTGCTTGGTCTAATGTTCCTGTCGTACCAATACGAAACCAAGCCTTAGCAAGCTTCTGTCCAATCATGTTTATTGATTCGGCTTTAGCCTGATGACACTCGTCAAAGAAGATGGCATCAAACTGATCAAACCATTCTCTGGGCAATTTATATATTGATTGCCATGTAGAGACTACTATCTGCTTATTAGTATCTTTATCCACCCCGGCTGAAATTTTATGAAGATATTTCTTGCAAGACCAAGATGGATCTTGAGAAGAATAATCAAAAAAATCAGAATCCATTTGATTCACGAGACCAACGGTTGGTACGAGAATCAAAATTTTGCGATTTGATGATAATACGGATTGTAGAAACCGGACCAAGACGTAGATTATCAAACTTTTGCCCGAACCAGTAGGAGAAATCAATACGCATCTGTGATGGTTCAAAGCATGCATAATAGCCTGTTGCTGATGAGCATGCATCTGTACGGGCTTCTTCTTTACCGATACCGCTAGGGTATCGTAAAATTGTGCAAGCTGTGTTTCCTTTATACATAAAGGATTCCTACTCTCTTTAATATTTAATGAGTATTTACGATCTTGAGAAAACTTATCAAGATATGTTTTTAGACCGCGAGGAAGAGTAGATGTAAGGATATCATATAACCGGATCTTTCCATCCCATATACGCCGTTTGAACATAGGCATATATTGGGCACCGGGTACCATGAACGAGAAATAATCTCGTAGTTCTTGCTTAATTCCTTTTTCTGTTTTGATGTAGTAACGGACTTCATCTACAGATTCAACTTCAATATCCACATAATATTTATACTATGCCGTTCATCATTTTTTGCCAGTCAATGGCAGACTTGATGTTGAAGTTTCGATTATTGATGGCCTTTAAAAATTCCTCAACCATCTTGACCTTAATTTCATTGACAGCCACTTTGGACTTCAATTCAACAATCTTGGGATCACCATCAATAAACTTCTCTACATCGGTCTTGAGTAGATCCAAGTCAAATGGTTCTTCCCCCCATGCTTCCAGTTCTTCTTTGGATGCTTTACCAGTCAAGATTTTCCACTTACGCAATCTTTGAATTGCATAGTCATTTTGGTGCTTAGTCAAAAGCAATTTAAAGTCTGTAAGCATATTAAGATACTTTGCGTGTATTTGAGGTATCTTAAGAGCCTCTACACCTAATTCTGTAGAGTCTATTTGGGAATCTTTAGTAATATTATTCTTGAGGTCTTCTAGATTCATTTGGTTTGGAGTATAAAGTACTTTAGGAAAAAGTCAACTAAATAACTTGACATCTTTATATGATGTATTATATTAATTGTGAGGTATTATGTCTAGATTATTAATTAAATTTCCAACAAGAAATAGACCAGAAAAATTTAAAAAAGTATTTCAACTTTACATTGATTTCCTTTCAGGAAAGCATGATGTAAAGTTTGTTGTTACTATGGACGAAGACGATCTCACCATGAACAACGATGAAATTAAAAATTGGTTAAATTCTTTACCAATTAATCTCAAATACAATTACGGTCATTCTAAATCAAAAATACAAGCTGTCAATGCAGATTTGGAAAATGAAGACGCTGATGTACTTCTTCTTGCATCAGATGATATGATTCCGCAAAGCCAAGGGTATGATGATATTATATTTAAAGCTTTTGAGCACGTATTTCCAAATTTTGATGGAGCCATTAAATTTGACGATGGTTTGAGAAATGACGAATTAATGACATTGTGTATCATGGGTTGGCCACTATATAAAGAATTTGGTTATATTTACAACCCCGAATATACTTCTTTATATTCGGATACAGAACAAACAATAGTTTTAAAGGCAATGAAAAAATTTGCTATGTCATCCATTTGTATTATTAAACACGAATGGACTCCAGCACCATGGGATACATTGCATGCTAGAAATGAAAATACCGAAATGTATGATAAAGATAAAAAAGTTTTTGACCGAAGAATGAAAGAATTTTTTACATCAAAATGAAATACCTGACATACTTAAACAGTGGTTGTAGAGATATTTGTGATAATATGTTAATTTCTGCTGAAAAAGTAGGAATTAAAAAATCACAATTTATTATCGTTGCATTTGATAGAGCAGTTTACAATTATTATATCAATAAAGGATATTTTGTTGATTTATTTGCTAATGAATCCGAAGAACCATATTTTAATTGGACTTGGGATAAAAATTCTAAATTTAGAAATTTAGTAAAAAATAAATGGCATATAATTAAAAAATATTATAATACAGATAAAAATTTAATGTGGTTAGATACGGATGTAGTTTTTATAAAAAACCCAGAAAGTTATTTACAAGAATTAAAACTACCAACATTTCAAATTGATTATCCTGTTAAATGTGCATGCACCGGATTAATGTATTTTCCTGAACATAGTTTATCAGAAAAAATTATAAACGATCTTGGTATGCAAACGATTGAAGATGACCAATTGGTTTGCAACAAATATTTGACAGAACAGTTATCACAAAATGATGTTGATTATTTTAATTTAAACTATTTTCCAAATGGTGGATATTTTTATGATGCCAAGGGAACAAATATAGAAACAGCAATAATGTTGCATTGCAATTATATTGTTGGGTTGGAAAACAAGATAAATAGATTGAAAGAAACTGGGGTTTGGTATCTGTGATTTATACTCGTGATGATTTAAGACCTATTCCAACGTATCCTGTATATCCACCGTATCATACTGGAGATTATATAGAGGATCATTTCTATAAAAAATTTATAGAAGAAATGCCTCTATTAGATAGAGATTATATAGCAATAAGTTGGACAACGCTTTATTGCCAAAATCAAGATCCAGAAATACAAAAATTTTTAGATTCTTTGGATAAATCAAAAAAATACTTTACCGTTTGTCAACATGATGATGCGCCAAAACATCAGTTGCCTCCAGATACACTGGTATTTTCTCTTTCACAATCACGCCGAAATCTTAAAAATTTAAATCCTATTCCAATTCCGGCAACATGTTCCAAAATACCATTACCAACAGAATCATACAATAAAGATATTTTTGCATCATTTGTTGGATCAATAACACATCAAATAAGAGTAGAACTTTATAATTTATGTAATACACAACCAAATTATTATTTTTCAGGACAACAATGGAATCCAACAATTCAACAATCAAAATTAGATGAATTTATTACTATTACTAATAGAAGTAAATTTGCTCTGTGTCCAAGAGGATACGGAAATACAAGTTTTAGACTTTATGAAGCCATGCAATTGGGTGCTGTGCCAGTTTATATAAGTGATGATTTCTTTTTGCCTTGGTCCGATGAATTAAACTGGAATGAGTTTTGTGTTATCGTGGATTCAAAAAATTTAAAACAGCTGCCTTCAATTTTAAATAGTATTTCAGAAGAAAAAATAAATGAAATGGCAGACAAAGCAAAACAAGTTTATTCAGAATATTTTACTCTGGATGGAACATATAAAAATATTGTAAAGAGATTAAAATGAAAAAAATACTATTTGTTATTGCCAACTATAAAGATAAACGCCAAGAGTTTTTTGAAACAAAATTTTCTCCAAGAAATAAACAATTTGCAGATATGCATGGATACGAATATATTGTTAGCAAAGGTGGAGAAGTGTTTAGGGAAAACCCCACATGGTGGAAATTCACTTTAGTTAAAGAGATGTTAGATAACGGAATTTTAAAAGATGGAGACGAATTACTACATCTTGATGCAGATATGCGTATTGATAAGTTTGAAAATGACTATCCATGTGATAAGTCATTTTCAGTATGCATAGATAATGGAAATTCATTTTGCATGGGGTCTTACAAAATGAAAATAAATGATTGGTCAAAAAAACTTGTGAATGATATTCTTGATGAAGACCTATGGAATAGAAATAAAAATACCCCACATTGGCAGGCTTTTAGAGAACAGGCCGCATTTTATACTCTATGTGGCATAATACCTCATAGTTGGGTATCTTTTCTTACATTGCCAAATTATGGCTGGCATCAATATAAAACAGAAGATACAAAATATTCAATAGAAGAGCTAAATTCTAATGTACAAATCTTAGGCCCCGAATGGAATACAACATTGCTCATAGAGGAATCTGATGAGATTGGACCAGCTTTAATGCAATATAATATAACTAGATCCAAAAAAGAAGATACAATTATACGTCATTTTGCTGGTGGTCAGCAATGGAGAATGTAATGAAAATTTTATATATAACAACTGACGAAAATAATAATTTACATAAACCAGATCGTTCTCAGGGCGATTATATGGAAAATTTAATTTTGCTTGGATTAAGAAAAATTCTTAAAGAGAATTGCGTAGAGTACCCAAGGAAGAAAATATTATATCATGATTTTTCTACAGTTTCAAAAGATTCATTACATGGAAAGGGATTTTCTCTTTATTATGAAAAAATGGAAGATATACCAGACCATTGTAGAGATTTAACAAATCAAACATTTGATGTTATCTTATATGGAACTGCATTTGCGTGGGGTATGGAAGATATCCCAGAATTAGAAAAAAAATGTAAGTTAAAATTTTATATTGACGGTCATGATTTATATGGGCATGCAACAGCTGGCAATTATATTCGATATAGTGGTGAAGTATTGATAGGAAATCAGGCAAAGCCATCATTTAAAGAACAACTTATTTTAGAAGAGCCTCATGTATACCCGACAGGAGTTGGTTTACCTGAAAGCCGAATACTACCCATCGATCTAAGCAAAAAATGCCAACTATATCAAAAAGCATATCCCAGAATGGCAAATTTTGAAATACCAAATGAATCAAATAGAGCACATTATATCTTTACCAATGAAGAAGACTATTATGAAGATATGTCAAAATCATGGTTCGGATTATCTTGTAGGCGTGGTGGTTGGGATGCAATGAGAAACTATGAAATTATTGCAGCTGGATCTGTTTTGCTTTTTAGAGATCATTATTTAAAACCAAGATACTGTTCTCCAGGTGACTGTCCAGCAATTTCATATTCCACAAAGGAAGAATTACAACAAATAATGTCATCTTTAATTGTTGATAATAAGCCAACTGATGCATATATAAATAAATTGAATGAACAACGTGATTGGTTAATAAATAATGCAACTGAGATTGCAAGAGCAAAATATATTTTAAGTATATTGGAGAAATATGTCAGCGGTGAAATTAAATATTGATGAGTTTACAATTTGTTTGCATTGTGGGTGTAATAGAGATTTAGTAAATAACCAAGTGCAGGCTCTTAAGCCCCTTGAATCAAATTACAAGATACATTGGAATAATCGTATAGATAGATACCCTAAAATGTATCCAACATATTCTCAATTGATAAATCATTCTGTGGTTACATCTCCTACAGAATGGATCGTATTAATAAATGACAGATGCTCACCAAAACCAGAAGAAATACAAAAAATGTTACATCTTTTGGAAAATGGATTTGCTTGTATTTTACTATACAATGTTGGATTCATGGGATTTTCAAAAGAACTAATAAGAAAAATAGGTTGGTGGGATGAAAGATTTATTCAAGGCTGGGAAGACAGAGATTGGGTATGGAGGATAAAACTTAATAATCTGGCTCTGTATGAAAGCCAAGAAGCAATGTATGATTATAGTTGGAGATCTCCTTTAAATCATCCTCCCGGACAATGTAGAGAAGAACATTTGCGAAGAAAGTATGATTTTAGTAAATACGAAGCAATTTATAAAAATTTACCAGAAGATACTTATCAGCATTGGGATTTGTTTATAGGAGATAATAGATCCGATATAAGTAATACGTGGTTGCCATGGGATAAATCTATATTGAATGTTGAATTTGATAGACCCAATTCAGGCGCATCAAGTTCTTCTATGGTACGAAATAGAAATATTGTGGAAAATTATCAATGAAAAATATATTAATAACAGGTGGACTTGGTTTTATTGGAGCTCATTGTATTGAACAATGGAAATCTTTAGGATGGAAAATCTGGATAATAGATAATCTGTCTTCAAATGCTATTGAAAATTCAAATAAATTAACGGACGATACTGAAGTTATTATATCTGATATTCTAAAAGTAGATTGGAATACATTACCTAAATTTGATTTAATTCTACATCTAGCATCTCCTGTTGGTCCCGTTGGTGTATTAAAACATTCGGGAACAATGGCAAGAATAATTTTAGATGATATCTATTGGGCAATCAAAGGGGCAAATAAAAATAAATGTCCATTAATTTTTATATCTACTTCAGAAATTTATGGATACCGAGAACATAAAAGTTATCTTGAAGAACAAGATGATAAAGTTTTACATGGTGAGTTTACTGTAAGAAATGAATATGCAATTGCAAAACTTTTATCTGAAATTGTATTGTGCAATCAAGCCAAAATAAATTCTTCGTTTAAGTATCAAATTATTAGACCATTTAATGTTACTGGTAAATATCAATTACCAGATGGTGGCTTTGTATTGCCACGATTTGTAGAGCAAGCATTAAAGAATAAAGATATAACAGTTTATTATTCGGGACAACAACTTAGAGCATTTACATGGGTTAAAGATATTGTAAATGGAATATACCTTGCATCCACAGCACCAGACCATTTATGGAATCAGGAATGGAATATAGGAAATGAATTAAATGAACAAACTATTCTTTACCTTGCAGAAAAAGTCAAAAAGCTTACATCAAGTACATCAAAAATAATTCATATTGATCCAAAAGAATTGCACGGTCCTTTGTTCTCAGAGGCACCAGAAAAAATACCAAACAGTGAAAAAATAAAAACACAACTTGGATGGAAACCAACTAAATATGTTGATGATGTTATTCAAGAAGTGATTGATTTTTATAAGTCAAAATGAAAACTGTAGCCTTTTATCAGCCTTTTATGAATGAACGTGGAACTTGTGTTGCCATGTTTGATTATGCACATTATAATCAAACACTGTTACACAATAAATCTGTGTTCATTTATGATTCAAAAGATTCACGAAATGAATCAAAAGGTCTTAAAAGAATAAAAGATAATTTTGAAACTTATGATATTTCATGCTCCAATTATAATAATGATAATGCAACTGAAAGAATAAAAAAAATAGATGATGCACTTGAGGCATCGGGTGCAACACACATTTATATGTGTAAATCTGGTTACAATGATGGTATTATTCCCACTAAAGCAAAAGTATTAGTCCATATAATGGGAATGGTTGATCCGGCACATAAACACGGTGATGTATGGGCATATGTTTCATATTTTTCAAATAATGCATGTTCGGGTGGAAAAGAAGTAGTTTTGCCATATATGGTTCATCTTCCCGATACCACAGATACTATTAGAAAAGAATTAAATATATCAGATAATGCAATCGTTATTGGTAGACATGGTGGTCAGGATACATTTGACATTCAGTGGGCAAAACAGGCTATAATCGACGTTTTACAACAAAAACAAGATATTTATTTTATATTCCTCAATACTCCAGTTTTTGTTAACCATGAACGTGTTATATTTTTAGATTCTATAGTGGATCCAATATTAAAAACAAAGTACATTAATACTTGTGATGCAATGCTTCATGCAAGAGATGTTGGAGAAACTTTTGGAATGGCTTGTGCAGAATTTTCATTTAAAAATAAACCTGTTATGACTTATTTCAATTCTCCTGAAAGAAATCATATTGAAATATTGGGAAATAAAGGTTTATACTATAATTCTTACGAATCTTTATTTAATCTTCTTTTAAATTTTAAAAAGAATTATAAAACTGATTGGAATTGTTATGGTGATTACACACCAGAAAAAATTATGAATATATTTAATAATATATTTTTAAGTTGACATTTATAAAAATAAAGGTATAATATTACATTAAAGGTAAATAATATGGAAAAAATTGTGATTACAGGTGGATTAGGATACATTGGCTCAGAATTGTGCAAACTTTATTCTGGGGAGACAAGATTTAAAAATATTACAGTAGTAGACAGTAGATTTGTCTCCGAGCGTGTAAAACAATTGCGTGACTGGGGATTTAATTACACACAAGCATCTATTCTAGATGAACAAATTATTTCTGAAATCATTAAAGATGCAGATGTAGTCATTCATTTGGCTGGAGTCACGGATGTTGCCTATGTAAAAACTCAAGCCGACCCAGAAAAGGATAAACTAATCACAGACACTGCTGTATTAGGTACCCGAAATATAATAAACAATGTAAAAAAAGAATGCAAAATTATATTTCCTTCAACTCATGTTGTTTATGAAGGATTTGAACAAACCACCACAGATATTTCAGAAAATGTTGACCCGTGCCCTGTATTAACATATGCACAGGGAAAAGTTGCATCTGAAAAAGATTTTTTTGAATCTGATAAAAATTATGTAATTTTAAGATTGGCTTCCGTATATGGATATTCTACCGATACTATGCGTATTGGTATTATGCCTAATTTGTTTGCTAAAGTTACTTCTTTAAACGGAACAATTAAATTGTTTTCTGGAGGGGTTCAGTTAAAGAGTCTAGTTCCTTTGCTAGATGTAGCTCGCTGCATGAAATTTATGGCAGAGAATAAAAATATAAACAGAGAACTATTTCATCTTTCCA
>Ga0208364_1000213_pt1 | contig 14096 bp, 29 predicted proteins | sample LakMenEpi08Jun12_FD_150680 | JGI IMG/M metagenome (GOLD analysis project Ga0208364, IMG submission 150680) | Freshwater microbial communities from Lake Mendota, WI - 08JUN2012 deep hole epilimnion (SPAdes) | ecosystem: Environmental > Aquatic > Freshwater > Lake > Epilimnion/Euphotic zone ...
TAGTACTCAGGAGTCTAGCTTTAAATTCCTGTATTCTTCCTGTGTCACCCTGGGGTCTACCTACCTTACCTCTTTTACGCTTCGCTTCTACGACAGCCTTAGGAGGACGACCCCTACGTGGTATAGACACAATAACTGAATTATCTTCTTTATCTTCTAAGTTCACTTCTAAGCCTTTTCCTACGTGAGTAGAGACTAACATTTAAAATTACTTCTCTTCTAAGTTATACTTAGAAGTTAACTAAGTAGTTTTTATATTATTTGGTTTTTATATTGTATTTACTTAGGAACTGACTTAGCGTTTTTTCTCCTTAGTACAACTATTATACCATACTTATTAGATTTTGTCAAGTAATATTTTACTATGATGTTCACTACGTAGCACATTCTGTACAATACCTGTCTATTTTGTGTACTATAGCTAACACTTCTATGCGGGTCTACCCAGTAAACTAGCACGTGTTCCGCAACTGTAGCTAACTAGCCTTTATCATGCACTATCGTAGCTCATCTTCTGTTATCTCCTTAGCTTCCTAAGCTATTGATTCATATAGTATTCAGTATCTGTAGTCTTCTGTCGTTAACTTCAGCTAATTTCTTTAATTTATTAGTCTTCTTAATTTAACTTTTTAGGTGTTTTAGAGGGTTATAACGTACTAGATTGTTGCGAGAGCCCCCTCCCCCTAGCATACTTTCGAGTATATGTCAATAGGTAGTTTCCCTAGTTGACAAAGCAGAGATGTGAGAGTATAGTAGTGTCCCTCTTAAGCACCAGGCATTAGGGTTTATCCCTATAGACTTTCTGTAGCATTCTGTTATTATCTAATCATCAACACAGGAGGTAATACAATGCAAACTAAACCATTTATTAACATGTTTGGCACTGAAGTACAATTGACTAGAGACCAGTTTATTGAACGTTGGGAAAACAAAACAGAAGGTTTTATGGGTTTGTTTTTAGACCATGGTAATGCTTCACAATTGATTGATTTTAAGAACGAAGTTAAGCGTATGGCAGGTATGGAATGGGATAAAAGTAAGTAAGGGTTTGCCATAGTTGACTTAATCAGTTGACTAGGGTATTATTTAAACACTAACGGAGGATATATGGAATTTAATTTGACTAGAGAACAACGTATGTTATTGATTAGATCTATTTGGGCTAACTTAGGAGAGCATGAGCAATATTTGACTGATGATAGATTTATTAAAGACAAGGTTAACGAGACTATCAACAACCTGATACAATTAGAGACATTACTATGGAATGGAGAAAACGTATAGTTTAGTAGATATATATAGGGTTTTACTTGACTGTTTCAAAATCCTAGAGTATATTTATTAATAACGATGGAGGGTTTAGGGTATGTACCAATTTACAAATCTAGTATATGTACTGTATGATAGCTCTAATGAGATTGTATGTATTTACCAGAATAAGCAACATGCAATAAACGACGCAACAATGTATAAACTAAAAGACTGGTATATTTTATCTAGGGATTTCAAATGATTAAACTAAGCAAAACAAGTAAACTAGATGGCATTATGTCATGGAGTCTTCAAGCTTTGGACACTTGCCCAGGTAGTAAGGATTCTACAGGTAATCTAGTACCAGCATGCCAAGGTTGTTACGCTACGACTGGTAATTATCGATTCGCTAATGTTAAGAAACCTAGAGAATTCAATAGGGAAGACTGGAAGCGGGACTCATGGGTTGACGACATGGTACAAGCTTTAGATTCTAGTAGGTACTTTAGATGGTTTGATAGTGGTGATATGTATGACATTAGACTAGCTAAGAAAATTCGTAAAGTAATGTTACTTACTCCATGGGTTAAGCATTGGTTACCTACTAGAATGCATAAGTTTGCTAAGTTTAAACCGATCATAGCAGAGATGCAGATGCTTTCTAATGTAGTGGTACGATTCTCTAGCGATAGTGTCACTGGTGAGCTTGTAGAGGGTTTAAACACTAGTACTATCTTCAGTGATACCTTACCAGTAGGTGCTACAGAATGCCAAGCATATCAGCATGAAGGTAAGTGCAATGGTTGTAGAGCATGCTATGACAAGAGCGTGAGCGTGATAGCATACAAGGCACATGGAGTTAAGATGGCAAAAGTAATTAAGATTATGGCATTAGGGTAAACACCTATAGACAATGTAATAAATTGTAGTATACTTAACTTATCAATTCAACAGGAGGAATTATGAATACATTTGACGCAGTAGGAATTATTGAGGGGTTTGTTGATAGTGATTCGGAGGAGCAAGTACTTGAAGCATGGCAGACCTTAGTAGATACTGGTATGGCATGGCAGTTGCAAGGATGGTTTGGTCGTACTGCTAGACATTTAATTGAGGAGGGATATATTCATGAGTAAGATTAATTTAGAATTAATTTGGAATGCCTTGCATTTTTATAGAGAACATGGTATACCTGAAGGAGTGCAAGAATACGATAACGAATGGAGCGATATCTGTACAGAGATGGCATGGATTGCAGAAGATCTAAACATTGAGGAGGAATTAGAATGAGCGTATGTAATCAAATTAAAGAGATTGTATTTGATGGTAGAAAACCCAGCTATGCCCAGGTAATGAGGGCAGTAGGTGAAGAGATAAGTAAGGGTAATACAGATATCACTGTACTTTGGGGTGAGAATTGGGTAGACTTATTCTTTGATCATAGGGTTAAACAATGGTTTGGTAGTGGGTGGATCAGGGATATTGATGGGTCATATATTGCTGAGGAGTTGAACGAGATCAGAGCAGAAGCACAACAGTTTATTAAAGAACATTTTATTTTTGTTAACATAGGAGATAAGCATGCCTAGATATTTAGTGTACGTTGACGCAGTAGACAAAGGAGTTATTGACGAAGCCTTTGATAGCCTGGACATAGGCTCAGTAGAAGAGTATATTACCTTAACAGAGAACGGCTCTCCAATTGTATTTGATGATACAATGGTTAGTAATCCTGAGTGGTGTAATGGAACAGCTATTAGGTGTGCTGGAATAACGGAGGAATGATGAGAATTAAAGACCCTGTATTAGTATCGAAGACAGTCAACGCTATGTATATTGTTGATGTAGAAGGTAAGAAGATTGAGGTTACCTACTGGTATAACCTGGATGACGAAGGGCAAGGTGGTTGGGATTACGATCTTGAGCCCTGTTATGTAGACTTGACAGAGGAAGAGATAGAAGATTTGGAAGAGGAATTTGAGAACATCATTGCTGATATAGGAGTGTAAGATGACACGATACAATAACGATAGTTACTATGAACCTGAGGATGAGTTAACTGAGGAGGAACTGGAGGAGCTAGAGCTTGAGCTTGATGAGACAGACTTCATTGATGAGGACGACTGGGAGCGTGACGATGACTGAAGACAAGTACATTAAATATATTTTATGGTTTGCTCTTGCTTACTTTGGTGGACATGTGCTATACTATATTGGGTTAGAATTATCTTGTTACTTATACGGAGTACTACAATGAGAAAGCTATATAAGATTTTAGACAGTGATGGGTCAGTCGTTAGAATCTTTGGTTATAAAGAAGAGGCAGAGAGATTCCTAAGACTAGATAAAAGCTTTAAGATTCAAGTACTTGGGATAGAGCGTAAGCGTAACGCTGAGAATAAATTTAACTGGGCTTATAAAAACTTAGGAGATGCACTGCTATGAGATGCTACTGCTGTAATAAAATGCTGTCAGATTTTGAGGCTACACGTAAGAGTGTACACACCAACGAGTACTTAGACATGTGTAATAAATGTTACGCTACTGTCAGTGATGACTTACTAACTTATGAAAGAGCAGACCTGTACGATGAAGACGAAGATTACGAAGGAGACGAAGGAATGGATAGTAACGAGTATGATTCTTTTGGTCGTGTGGACAATAGGGTTGACAATGATATTTAAATATGCTATACTATCTACTAAGTAGTATTTATATAGATTGTATTTTATATAGTGTATACTTAGGAGTTAAACTTAGGAGCTAAACTTAGGAGTAAACTATGGAAGATAACTACGAAGAAGAAATGCATTACCACTTCGCATTACAAAACATGATTGATTGTGCTGGTCGCTATGGTATCGATGTAGTCTTACAAGATATCGTTGATGCCTGGAACTTTAAACTAAAGCAACACGACACCACTGCGGAGTTTACCTATGAATAAACTTGTTGATGAAGCACCTTATCATCCAGGATATGAGGATGCAGTAGTTAGTCCTACTACTAAGTACATTGGAATGAATCCTGCTAAGATGATATGGAAACCTAAACCCTTAACTACTGAGGAGATTGAAGGCATTCGTATGAATACTGCTGGAGATATCATAGCATTCGCTAGAGCAATTGAACATAGACATGGGATAAAATGAAAACAGATAGTAACTTTTTAAAACACATACCATGTACTAACTGTGGATCTTCGGATGCTAACAGTTTATACGATGATGGGCATGAGTATTGTCATAAGTGTACAACCTTTAAGAAGGGCTCAGAGGCGATGGTTCAGGCTGTCCTGAGGGAAGGTATTACCCATGCTGAGAACTCGTCTCCTAAGCAGTTTAAAACAGTCCTAGAGGCATTGGCAAACGTAGAAGCAAACCCAGTTGTAGAGCGTGGTATTACTACACAGACTATGCACTTCTTTGGTGCAGGTTCTGATAGCTCTAGCTATTACTTTCCATATTGTGATATCACTGGTAAGGTGGTGGCTGCGAAGACTCGCTCCATTACTGCTAAGGAATTCAGTGTGATTGGGGATTGGAAGAGTGCTGTACTGTTTGGACAGAACAAGTTTACTCCAGGTGGCAGGGCTATCACGATTACCGAAGGGGAGTTTGATGCCTTAGCTTGCTATCAGTTGACAGGTTCTCGCTACCCAGTGGTATCTATTCGTAGTGGTGCTACGTCAGCATTGAAGGATTGTCGTGCTAGCTTTGAGTATCTAGATTCCTTTGAGAAGATTGTGATCTGCTTTGATAACGATGAGCCAGGACAGCAAGCAGCCAACCAAGTTGCTGAGTTGTTTGGTAGTAAGGCACACATCTTTAAGTTCAAACAACCTGAGATTAAGGATGCTAATGATTACTTGATTCGTGGTTTAACGAAGGAGTTTGTTGAGCAGTGGTGGGATGCTGAGAAGTATGTACCTGATGGTATCATAGCAGGTTCTACATTGTGGGAGCTAGTTAACCAGCCAGTAGAGAAGGCTGAGGTACAGTATCCGTACTATGGAATGAACAATCTTACCTATGGTATTCGCTTAGGAGAACTGGTAACAGTGACTGCAGGATCTGGACTAGGTAAGTCTCAGTTTATGCGGGAGATTGTATGGCAGATCTTGAATAAGACTGAGGATAACATTGGTCTTATGTTCTTAGAAGAATCAGTCAAGAAAACTGCTAAGAGTTTGATGTCACTTGCTGCAAATAAACCATTACACTTACCTGATTGTGAAGTTGAAGAGGAGGAACTACGCTATGCATTTGATGCTACCCTTGGAACTGATCGTGTATTTTTGTTTGATCATTTTGGGTCTACCGCCATTGACAATATTATCAACCGAGTACGATTCATGGCAAAAGGTCTTAATTGTCGTTATGTATTTCTTGATCACGTATCGATTGTGGTATCTGCTCAGGAGAATGGCGACGAAAGAAAAGCTTTAGACGAGATCATGACTAAGCTTCGTACCATTGTGCAAGAGACTGGCATTGCTTTGTTTGTGGTGTCTCACCTTAAGCGTCCCGAATCTAAGGGGCATGAGGAGGGGGCTGCTACATCCCTGGCACAGCTACGTGGTTCAGGTTCTATTGCTCAGCTATCAGACATGGTGATTGGACTGGAGCGTAACGGACAGCATGAGAACGAGCAGGAACGTAACACTACCTACGTCCGAGTATTGAAGAATCGTTTTAGTGGTTTAACTGGGTTGGCTTGTCGTCTCTTGTATAAGCGTGATACAGGTAGAATGACTGAGCTCCCTCCTGAGGAGAAGACATTATGAAGAAGATATTACTTGCAGTAACTGCTATGTTAGTGTATAATAATAGCATGGCTTGTGCGTCCACTGTAGTGGTACATCCTGATGGTAGAACAATGAGCTGTACTGTCTGTGCTACGGTGGTAATATGTCAATGATTAAATGGGGAGGTACTTCGTTATGTTTAATTGGAATAGCGTTAACCAGCTTCAATGTATATCCACTTAATATACTATTTGGACTGGTTGGATCAGGCTTGTGGGCTTATGCTGGTGTACTGCAGCGTGACATACCTTTGATCCTGGTTGAGGCTGTAGCAGTTGCTCTGTACTTTGCAGGGGTGGTCTCTTATGTAACATATTCGTTGCATAAATGGCTTTAACGTAACATTTATATTACATTATGAAAGAATCTTTAATCATTGTTGCTGCTCTGTTTGGTGTGCTGTTTGGCTTCTTAGTTAGTGAACACAAACATAGGTTAGATAACATTCAATGTACTAGTTATTCTACTAAGCATTCGAAATGGGATGGATACCTAGCACGAAACGAACATGGAGACATACGCTGCTTTTGGTTAGAGCGTGAATATCCTTGGAGACTTAGGCATGGAGTACCTGTTTAATGACACATCCTGATCAATTATTTGGAGATAGAACTTATGCACAGCATGGAGATGACATTGTTATTCGGGTTCTCTTTAACAGTCTCGGTATTAATACTCCTTCATACTTGGACGTGGGAGCACACCATCCTGAAACCATCAGTAATACTAAGCTGTTCTATGACGCTGGTTCTCGTGGTATTAATGTTGAAGCAAATCCTGAGTTACATAAGTTATTCGTAGAACAGAGACCTGGGGATGTTAATCTTAATGTAGGAGTAGGAACTAAGTCAGGCTTCCAAGACTTCTATATGATTGATAGTCAGTCAGGACGTAATACTTTTGTTAAGAAGGTAGCTGAAGAATTTGTTAGAGATTATCCTGAGTTTAGTATTACAGAAGTAAAACAAATACCAGTCTTTACAATCGAGCAGGTACTACAACATCGCAATGTTCCCGACTTCTTAACGATTGATATTGAGGGCATGGACTATGATGTATTACAAAGTATTGATTATCGCAGGTATCCGTTTAAAGTAATTTGTGTGGAGATTCAACCATACAGTGAGAAAGATATTCGCACCTTGATGTTTAATGTAGGTTATGCCACAGTAATTCGTTGTGGATCTAATCTAATTTTTATTGACAAGAACCTAGCACATCGAGTAAAATAAATGTATGCAAATAATTTTAGATATAGAAACCAACAGCACACACAATAAGATTTGGATGTGTGTTACTAGAGAAATAGGAGGAGACGTAACAGTATGGAAGGAAGCAAGCGGGTTACAAAAGTATTTGGACAGTTGCGATTTGATTATCATGCACAACGGAATATGCTTCGATGCCCCAGTACTGAGAAAGAACTGGAACATTACGATGAAGCAGAGCCAGATGTTCGACACGCTCGTACTAAGTCGCCTCCTAAGTCCAAGTCTAGAAGGAGGACATAGTCTTGCTGCATGGGGTGGACGCTTAGGTTTTCCTAAGGGAGACTTCAATGATTGGGATGCTGGGTATTCTGCTGAGATGGAAGCTTATTGTATCCAAGATACCTTAGTAACTGAGAAGTTGTATTTACATTTAACTAATGAATTAACTAGAAATAAATTTGAAGAGAGGAGTATTAAACTTGAGCACAATGTACAAGCGGTCATCGCAAAGCAAGAAGAAAGTGGCTTCAAACTCAACGAAAGGAATGCTATCATTCTTCTTTCAACGCTGCAAAATAAGTTGGTTGTTCTTGAAACTGAGCTTCAAAACATTTTTCCAACCAAGACAATCTTACGAGTCTCAGAGAAAACAGGCAAGCCTCTCAAGCCAATTATCGAACCCTTTAACCCAGGAAGTAGAAAGCAAATTGGTGAAAGACTTCAAGAAAAGGGTTGGAAACCAGACAAGTATACGGAAACAGGTCAGCCCATCGTCGACGAAGGGACGCTCGAAGGCTTAGATTTTCCTGAAGCTAAAGCTATCGCTGAGTACTTGTTACTACAGAAAAGAATAGCACAGATTCAATCGTGGTTAAAGGTAGTACAACCTGATGGTAGGGTGCGTGGTAAGGTAATAACGAATGGTGCAGTTACTGGACGAATGACACACCACAGCCCTAACATGGCACAAGTACCTAGTTGTGGTAGCCCCTACGGAGAAGATTGTAGGGATCTTTGGATTGTAGAGAAAGGATATAAGTTAGTAGGCATCGATGCTTCAGGATTAGAACTACGAATGCTTGCTCACTACATGGAAGACGATGCGTATATTTATGAGGTCACACAAGGTGATATCCACACTGCCAACCAGAAAGCTGCTGGACTCGAAACACGTTCTCAAGCGAAGACGTTTATCTATGCATTCCTCTATGGTGCAGGGGCTGCCAAGATCGGGAAAGTTGTGGGTGCTGGAGCACGAGAAGGACAAAAGCTTATTGATTCTTTTTTGGAAAACACCCCGAAACTACGAGCACTTAGGGAGAAAGTGGCTAGAATCTGCAAGTCGTCGGGATCATTACCAGGTCTTGATGGACGTAGACTATACATTAGGTCTGACCACGCAGCACTTAACACACTTCTCCAAGGTGCGGGTGCGATTGTCATGAAGCAAGCACTAGTGATCCTAGATGAACGACTGAGTAAGCTCGGTGTTGATTATAAGTTTGTTGCTAATGTGCATGACGAATGGCAGATTGAAGTAGCAGAAGCCTACGCAGATATGGTAGGTAAGTTAGGAGTACAAGCTATTGAAGAAGCAGGTCGTGTACTAAAGATGCGATGCCCTCTCACTGGTGCGTACAAGGTAGGTAATTCATGGAAGGAAACACACTGATGGATGAGATTAAACAAGCAGTACTTAAACTTCTAAGACAAGGTAATCATGTATCGACTGTTAGAACACTGCTACGTGACGCAGAGAAAGAACTAGATCAAGCACAGGAATACTTAGAAGCTATTAAAGATGCAGACTTTGCACCATGAAAGTAGCAGAACTTCCTGAACATGTAGAACCATTAGTTATCTTAGGAGACGACAATAATTACTTGACTGTCTATACTTGTATGTCTAACGAAGATACTATTGAATTGCTGCGTCGTTCCTTACATGTCCTTGAAATAGAACAGGAACAAGCAGGTATTAATTTGCATTTGCATTAAAAGTATGATATAATATATGTGTAGTTATTTACTAAGGAGAAATAAATGGAACAAGCAAAACCAGTACCAATCAAAGCCGACCTCTTCTGGGCTTCATTAAATGAGAAGAACAAAATCTCTGAGAAGTTTCAGGTAGATCTTTGCAACCTATCTAAGGATGCTGTGAAGACTTTGATGGACATGGGTATCAATGTAAAGAACGATGCTGCTAAGCCAGATCAAGGATTCTTTGTCACTGCTAAGAGTAAGTTATATCCTATCCTTGCAGTGGATGAGAAGGGCTCACCAATCAATGTTAAGATTGCTAATGGCTCTAAAGGTGTAGCACTTATCAAACCATACAGCTACAATGTTGGTGGTAAGAAAGGTGTCGGAGTTGGTATCAGTAAGATTGTAATTAAGGAACTGATCGAGTACACTCCTAAAGGAATGAACTTAGCTGATATCGAGGAAGAAGCCCTCTAATGCAGTTAGCCCTCATTGATGGGGACATTCTAGTATATCGCATTGGCTTTGCTTCAGAAGGTGAGCCAGAGTCAATAGCGATTTCTAGGTGTAGTGAATTCTTAGAAAACCTAATTCTCTTCAATGGCTTTGAAGATTACAAAGGGTACTTAACAGGTGGTGATAACTTCAGGCACGAGATAGCTAAGACTGCTCCGTATAAGGGTAATCGTAAAGCTGCAAAGCCTGAGCATTATGAACTCCTCAGAGAGTACATGATTAAAGCATGGAACTTTGAGCTGATCGTAGGACAAGAAGCTGACGACGCTATGGGAATTGCAGCATATGCTCTTGAACCTGGTGAGTACTGTATTTGTACTATCGATAAAGACTTAGATATGATACGAGGAGATCACTTTAATTTTACTAAGGATCTTCGCTACTACATTACTGAGGAAGAAGGAATTAGGAATTTTTATAAACAGATTTTAACTGGTGATAGGGTCGACAATGTTATTGGGCTTAAAGGCATTGGAGAAGTTAAAGCAGAAAGAATACTCAAAGAATGCAAAGACGAAAACGAAATGTATACTGCTGTCCTGGAGGCTTACCAAGGCGACGAAGCAAGGGTGCTGGAGAACGGACAATTGTTATGGATAAGAAGGCAGTCAAACGAAATCTGGAAACCTCCAAAGTTATCTACGTCCAATGGGTCGACGCAGTTGCCGACGCAGGATGGGAAGACGAAGTCAAAGCAGAAATAGATCTTTGTCATACTGTAGGCTTCTTGATTAGTGAAACAAAAGATGCTTTATGTATTGCGTCCACAGTGTCTAAAGACAATAGTAACGCTAGGATACATATACCTAAGGCATGGATAAAGAAACGAAAGGTAGTTAAGTTTGAAACCACAGTCAGCAAAAGCAAAAGGAAGAAAGCTACAGCAGTGGGTGAGAGACCAGATACTCCAACGATTCCCTACGCTGAGCACTGATGATGTCAGAAGCACAAGCATGGGAGCGAGTGGAGAGGATGTTCAGCTTAGCTCGGCTGCTCGTAGTGTTTTTCCTTTTCAGGTTGAGTGCAAGAATCGTAAAGCTATTGCAGTCTTCAAGGATTATGAACAAGCTCAGACGCATGGACTAGTCGAGCCACTCGTAGTCTTGAAGCAGAACAATAGTAAACCACTTGTACTTGTGGATGCTGAATACTTTTTTGATTTAGTAAAACGTGGTAGTTAGCTACAGAAAGTTTCTGCTGTATAAACTGCTACGAATTATAAGGAAAATAAATGTCAGTAAAAATAATTGAATGGAAGGTTATCGGAGATAAAGATAACTTTACTGTCCTTGGGATGGATGAACAAGGATGGATTTACTTCTGGAAGGACGCTAAATGGAACATCCTATAAATAGATATACGTTTGAATTCGTAGAAGGTGGAGAAGTGGATGCTAAGCATGGCTTTCCATTTAATAAAGAACTTCGGCATGAGTTTCAGATCCCAGCATCGCAGTCTTGGGATTATGTAGTGCGAGAGTTCCTCAGCTTTTTATCAAACATCTATGGTTATGAAATTAAAATAGAAGGATACAATGACGACCCACTTGATAATACCAGACTGTCAGATAAAACCTGGTCATGATTATAATTACTTACGAGCTATAGGAAACTACATTGTTAAGAAACGTCCTGATGTTATTATTAATATTGGCGACTTTGCGGACATGCCTTCATTATCAAGCTACGATAAGGGAAAGAAGTCCTTCGAGGGTAGACGATACAAGAATGATGTAGTAGCAACACAAGAAGCAATGAACATCTTATTAAAACCACTGCGTGACTTACAAGCAAGACAGCGGAGGAATAAAGATAAGGTATATAAACCACGAATGGTATTAACATTAGGAAATCATGAGCATCGTATCAATCGTGCAGTTGAAAACGATTCGATGTTAGATGGTACTATATCTATTGGAGACTTAAAGTATGCTGAGGCAGGTTGGGAAGTTATTCCTTTTGAGCAGCCAGTTATTATTGATGGTGTTCTATATGCCCATTATGTTACTGCAGGTGCTCTTAATCGCCCTGTTGGATCGGCAGCAGCCATTATCTCCAAGAAACACCAATCGTGTATTGTGGGTCATCAACAAGGTAGACAAGTTGCTTACGCTATTCGAGCAGATGGTAAGACGCTTACAGCTATAATCGCAGGGAGTTGTTATGAACACGACGAGGATTACATGGGAGCTCAAGGCAACCACTATTGGAGAGGTATTGTGGTCTTACACGAAGTTCATGATGGTTGCTTCGATGAGATGTTTGTTTCCTTAGACTTTTTAAAGAAGAGGTATTTATGAATCCAATAGCAATGCCTAAGCCTTACGGCTATTCAGATAATTGTCCAGGTGAAATAACATTAGAAGAATACTTTCGTAGACTTCAAGTGGAAGAGCCTGAGTTAACTCCTAGGGACAAGCAGGTAGGAGGTCAGCACTATCACAAAGGAGATGGTATACAACCTTGGGATATTATAGAAGCCTGGGAGCTTGACTTCTGGGAGGGAAATGTGGTAAAATATATACTACGTTGGAAACATAAAGACGGACTGCAGGACTTACAGAAAGCGAGACACTACCTTGACTACATCATTAGTAAAAATTCTTAACGAATCACATAAATTTTTAGAGGAGCAGAAACCAGTGAAGACAGTAAAATTTAATAAGTTTTTCCCAGATGATAATGCATTTATTACAGTTGACGGACGTATGGATAAGGATGATGATTGGCAAGTTAGCTTGACTATTCAGTCTGATACTAAGAACGTAGCGAACTGGTGGTGCAGTGATTGGAATTACAAAGAAGGTGTAGCACAGTTAAAAGCTTTCCAAGATGGTGCTCAAAAAGCTATCGATTTTATCACAGCCTGTTCTGCTCAGCCAGCTAAGGCAGCTAAAGCGAATGCTGTTAAACGTGCTGCTAAGAAAAAGTAAATGAACCGTACTCTTACGCTGCCAGAGTTAAAAGAACGGTTGAAGAGTTTAGATGAAGTGATGCTTCTGGAGCTACTCGACATAGCTTCAGAAGACTTAGTAGAAACTTTTAGCGACACTATCGAAAACAACTACATCAGACTACTTAAAGAAGTAGACTGGGACGAAACGGAATGATACCAAAAGACAAACAAGTTAACTTTTATGCAATACAAAATCAAAAAACTGCTAATCCTGCTTATCAGTATGGGATGGACTTGATTAAACAGGGAGACTGGGAGTATGGTTTTTATCTGCACGAGTTACGTTCATTACCAGATCTTAGGTATCCTCAGGGAGTAAAGTCAGACTTTGCTAAGACTCCTGTCTGGATTCCAGGAATGCAGTGTGCAGGTAAGAATGCTATTGTTTGGTCTGAAGCAGGATGGGGAGACATGCTACAGTTTAGTCGCTTTATTCCTCTGTTAAAGAATGCTGGTCTTAAGTCAGTGAAGCTATTGTTTCCTGATAATATGATGCGTATGCTCAAAAGGCTGCCAGATCATGACGGTACTTTCCAGGCTAATCAGTCATTCCCCAGTGCAGTAAAGATTAAAGTGATGTCGTTGCCTTACTTTTTAATGGAGCATCGAGTTATTGCTAAGCATCCTGTTGAAAAGATTTATGGTAGCGAAGGACTCTTTCGTAATCCAGAGATTGTAAAACCTAAGCGAGATAAACCATTATTAGGTTATTGCTACACTACATTGAACAATAGCTGGAACATGAAGATGAAGCAGATGCCTAAGGAATTGATGGATAATTTTATTAAGCAGCATCCTGAGTTTGACTGGGTGTCGTTGCAACAAGGCGATGGTTTTATTACTTCAGATAAATGGAGCGATACTGCTGATCAGATCCAAACACTCGATGGAGTAATCTCTGTGGACTCAGCGATAGCCCACTGTGCAGGATCTGTTGGAGTACCTGTAGCAAATCTTATTGGTCAAGAAAGACAAGCATGCTGGAGATGGTATCCTAAAGGTGAGAAAACCTACTGGTATGACAGTATGAAGACTGTTTGGTTTGATACATGGACAGAAGGGTTGGAAGAAGCATTAAAGCATTTTACAATTACTAAGAAAAAGAAACAAAGTAAAACAAAGAAAGAGGTAGCATGACAGAATTTAATACACCGTTTAGTACCGTAGGATATATCACATACAAAAGGACATACGCTCGTCGCTTGAACGAAACAGATCCTGCTAGTCCTACAGAAGAGTTTGAAGACACAGTTAATCGTGTCGTAGCAGCGTCTAATAATCAGCTTAACTGTGGGTTTACAGAAGCTGAGCAGAAACGCTTACAGAAGTATCTGATGGAATTGAAGGGTACTGTAGCAGGTCGCTTCTTAT
>Ga0208364_1000218_pt1 | contig 13907 bp, 16 predicted proteins | sample LakMenEpi08Jun12_FD_150680 | JGI IMG/M metagenome (GOLD analysis project Ga0208364, IMG submission 150680) | Freshwater microbial communities from Lake Mendota, WI - 08JUN2012 deep hole epilimnion (SPAdes) | ecosystem: Environmental > Aquatic > Freshwater > Lake > Epilimnion/Euphotic zone ...
GGTTAGACGTCCCATTGAGAAAATCCGCGATGTCGTGACATCGGCAATGCGTCACCGTTTAGCGCCAGTCGTGACGCTTTTGAAATTGACATGGCGCACTTTTTGAAAGTGCGACAATGAACGGAAGCAAGGACAGGGCATTCGCAGCGGTGATCAAGGCTTACGCCACGACCACCGGCGTCTCATTGCGCACGGCGCAGAGGCACGCAACCTCTCAGCACCCTGACTGGAAGAAGTTCGCCCAGGTGACCATGGTGGCGGCGGTCTCGCGAAAGTCGGATGAGCCGCTGTCGAGCAACGAGGCCACGGTGCTGGCGTATGCTTCGCCGCTGGCACCGCCGCCGCCGCCGCCTTCGATCGGGCTGGATCAGTCGACGCTCGCGGAACCGGAACGCATGAAAAACGCAGCCTGGCTGATGTGGGCGGAACATTTCGCCATGTGGCGCGAGTGCCTGGGCGGCACGGAAAAAGGAACAGGCCGCGTCATCCCCCGCGATGTGGCCATGGCCGGTGCCCAGGCGGGGCTGCTGATGAAGCTCCGGGCTGACTTTGAAAAAGCGCAGGCCAAGCACACGCAGTGGGAAGTCGACCAGCGGCGGCTCATCCCGGCCAATGAGTTCCACGCCTACCGCAGCGGCTTTCTGATCCCGCTCCGAAACATGCTTTCCAACATGCCAGCCGAGCAGGCCATCCTCGTCAACCCGGCCAACCAGCAGCAGGCCATCAAAGGTGGCACCGAGTATCTGCTGAACCGCCTCATGCCTCAGATCCAGCAGTGCATCGACGCGCTCGACCAGCTCACCCCGCACCTGAACGCGGCATGAGTTCCCGAATCGCATCCTACCTGCGGGAAGACTTCGCCTTCTCCACGCCCCCAAAAGTCACCGAGTGGTGTGAACAAAATCTGGTCCTGCCTGCAAAGATGGCACCGGCGAGCAGTGGCCCATTCTCCATCCGCCGCCGCCCCATGATGCGCTCGATCCTCGAATGCGGCCACCCGCAGTCGGGCGTCCGCTCACTCACCGTCACCGGCGGCTCGCAAACGCTCAAGACCACCTCGATGATCCTCGTCATTGCCTACCGCATCGCGCACTCACCGATGCCCACGCTCATCCTCGGCAATGCCGAAGACTGGCTGCGCGTCGAGATCTCCGACAAACGCCTCGGCGCACTGATTGAGGAAAACAACGCTCTCCGCATCCACAAGCCCTTCGACCGCACCCGCTTCCGCGCCCTCTACATGGAAATGAGCGGCGCACCCATCGTCTTCGAGGGCATTAACTCGGACACCTCCACATCCGGCTCGACGCAGGGCATCGTCTACATCTGCGAGGGTGCCAAAGTGAAACACCACGACTCCGAGCAAGCGCCCGAGGCCCACCCCATCAAACTGGCCTTCGAGCGCACGAAAGAGTTCCGAGGATTGGAGCTCCAGATGATGGATTTCACGCCGAACACCCCCAACCACATCGCGTGGAAGATCTACGAGCGCGGCACCCAGACCCACTTCCACGTGCCGTGCCCTCACTGCGGCCACTACTTTCCCTTCGAGTTCGAGGTGAAAAAAAACGCGGACGCCGATGCCGACGAAGACATGGAAAGCATCTTGGAGGCCGAGCAGGATCGCGCCGTCTCCGACACCTACCGCTCGCTCATCTGGTCGCCCGATGCCCGCCGAGCGGATGGCTCGTGGAACATCGATCGCGTCAGAGAATCAGCCCGCTACGTCTGCCCAAAAAACGGATGCCTCATCACCGACGACGACAAGCCAGGCATGATCGACCGCTACGAAGAAGTGCATCACAACGCCAACGCTGCGCTCTCCGATCGCTCCTTTCGCATCCCCAGCTTCTACGCCCCAAAAGTTTCCTTTGGAGACATGGCCAAGGAGTTCCTCGAAAAAGGAGACCTCATCACCACCGGCCTGCAAAATTTCTACAACTCATGGCTCGGCCTCCCCTGGTCCGTCATGGCCTATAACATCACCGAGCGTCACATCGCCCGCCTCACCGGCACCCATGCACGGCGAGTCATCCCTTCGCAGCCTGCGTTCACCGTGCTCACCGCTGACCCCGGCGAAAAAGCCACGCACTGGGCCGTCATCGCCGTCATGCCAAATGGCGACCTCTTGTATATCGACTGGGGCTCGGTGACCTCGGAGCGCGATCTCATCGCTCCCGATTTCCTGAAAGCTCGCGGCTACTATCTGGCAGGCACCAGCAGCGTCATCTATCCCTCGGTCGGTTACTCCGACAGCAGCTGGAACACCGAGGAGGTCTATGACGTGTGCGATGCCTCCGGCGGCTTCCTCTGGCCCGTCAAAGGAGATCCGCGAGCCACCGGCACATGGAACGAGACCCGCGCTGCGTCACGAAACAAAGACGTCAAACTCTACACGTATTCTGACACGCAGCTCAAAGACGAGTTCTACGGCAGGCGCATCCAAAAAGGCAAAGGCCCCAAAATCATCATCCCCACCGATGCCGACATGGAGCTGAAGACCGGACTGATGGGCCAGATGAAAGACCGTCAGACCAACCTCTGGAAACGCGTGCAGAATGACCACCTAGGCGACTGCGGAAAATACGCCCTGCTCGCCTCTCAGATCGCCCGAAAAGCCAAGTTCATCGACTTCTGAACGCTTCAAGCGCAGGCACCGCCGACTAATTACAATCCACCCACACTTACCATGCCACGTTCACCGAAGTTAAAGACACCCAAAGGTCAAACATATCAGACGGTTGCCCCTGCCGCGCATGGTTCGCGTTCGCGCTGGAAGCATGTTGAAATTGCCAATCGCTTTCTGCCTAATTCCTCCATTGAGGATAGGGCAATGCGGCGGATTGATAACCTGCGAATTGGTAAAGATCGGAAACGGCTACTTGCTCTTTTGGCTGCGTATGAATTGCCGCAGCCTTGCAACGCTTGCGGGGGCGCGGGCGGTAAGAGGTCGCGAAACAGCGGTAACATTTCTCACAAGTGCGCCGCGTGCGATGGCTTTGGAGTTGAAGCGAACAAATAGCTCAGCAGCAGACGGCTTTGCGGCTGTCTGCTGCTGCGGAAGTTCACCGCAGCATTGACACCCGGGCACGACCATGCCCGTCTCCGTTTCAGACCTGCGCCAGGAGTGGCTATTCCTGGCCCGCAACCTCTACCCCGCCACCGACTACGCGGCCCAGAAGACCTACCTCTGGAAAGAATACACCGCGCTTACCGCCGCAGGCGATGCCGAGGGCACTGCCGCCTCGAAGGACGGAGCCAATGGAGCCTTCCAATGGAGGGGAGCCACGCCCGAGGAAAAACGGCTCGCCTTGCGTGGAGCCATCGAGCACCTCGAAGGACTCATCGCCGGTGAAGTCGCCAGCCAATACGCCAAGCCCTTCGGCTTCAAATTTGTGGGCACCCCACACGAAACCTTCGAGACCTCTGAATACCTATGAGCCGCAAAAAGGCCACCGCACCGACCGGAAAAGCTCCGGTCTTTTCCCCGACCAACGCACTGGGCCCCACCACTGGCACCGTCCGCGTCGCTCCGCAGCGCATGTGGAGCAACAAATCGCTGGAGGGCATGGCGAAAAACCGCAACCGCGTGGAGGTCTCACGCTTCCTCCAGGACGAGATTCCGGTCGTGAAATACGCGGTGCAAACCTTGCCCAAAGAAGCCATCGGCAAAGGCATCGGGCTCAAATCCATCTCCACGAATCCCGAGTTCAAAGCCGCTGCCACCGCGTTCTTCGGCAAGTGGGCCAGCTCCACCGCTTGCGATCTTCGCAAAGAAAGCACCTTCTACCAGCTCCAGCCCCGCTGGCTCAGTGCCATTCTCGGCGACGGTTCCTGCTTCGTGCAAAAAGTAAAAGGCGACGAAATGACCCGCACCTGGTCACTGGCCGACAAATCCAAACGCCGCGTTCAATTTCAGACCTTCACCCGAGACCAGGCGTGCTCGCCCGCCAGTGCCATCGACAAGGAAGACCGCTGGAACGATGGGCTCCTTTACAACAACTTTGGCCAGCTGGCGAAGGTCCGCATCTGCCTCGATGGCGATCCCTATTCACGCGATTCCCGCTTCGTGGATCTCGATGCCAATTTCATCAGCCACCTGAAGGACAATTTGCGCTTCAATCAGCAGCACGGCACGCCCGCCATTTTCACCAGTGGCAATGACCTGCTCGATGCCCTCGACCTCAAAGCCGTGCGGAAACACTCGGCCAAGATTCGCGCCTCCCTGCTCGGCGTCACCACCACCACCGGCGGTGAGGTGCCTAATGCCATGAAGCAGGTCATGAAAAACACCCAGTCGGGAGTGCCGGCAGTGGACACCGGAAAACGCTTTGTCGAGATCCACGACGGCGCGGTCATGATTCCCCTGGGCATGAATGAAGACATCAAGTTCTTCACCAGCGGCGAGGCCGTGAATTTCGCCCAGCTCCTGGAGCATCTCACGCAGCCCTTCATCTATAACTTCGGCCTGCCGCCGGAGTGGATCTTCTCCATGGGCAGTCTCGGCGGTGCCAGTGCGCGTGCCATCCTCGACAAAGTGCGCCGCGCCTACGAAAACATGCGCGGCCTCATTTACCCGCACCTCCAATGGTGCTGGGAGTTCGTCATCGCCGATGCCATGCTGCCCGGTGGACCCTTGGAGAAATTCGCCACCGTCGATGACTGGAACGAGATCGACTTCGTGTGCGATCCCGACCCAAGCGTCGATCTCGGTCGCGATCACAAAGCGGACATGGACCGCTGGGACAGCCACCTGATCACGGCGGAAGATTACATCGAGCAACGCAGCGCCATGTCCGGCGTCTCCGTGCGTCACGCCAGCATCGATGAAAAACTCGACAATGTGCGCTACGCCATCTCCCAGGCGACCGGCAGACCCATCATTGAGGTCATGATCCCCGAGTCCATCGCCATCATCATCGGCCTCGGGCCAAAGGTCACGCAGGCCGCCAGTGGTCTCGTGGGCAGTTTATCGGCAGAGGCCATCGCGGACGAGCTAAGTGCCAATGACGACCCGGAAGATTGACACCCGCCGCGCATCATGCGCTCCTGGTTTCAAATTCGCAATGCTGGCTCCGACTCCCTCACGATCGACATCACCGATGAGATCGGCTACTTTGGTGTGTCGGCCAAAGACTTCGCTGCCCAGCTGAAAGCAGCAGGCACCCCCAAGTCCATCGTCCTCAATCTCGACACCCCAGGGGGCGACTGCAATGACGGCTTCACCATCTACGACGCGCTCAAAAACTCCGGCGCATCGATCACCGTGAACATCACCGGGATGGCGGCCTCCATGGGCAGCGTCATCATGCTGGCCGGAGAGAAAATCCGCATCGCCGAAAATGGCCGCGTCATGATCCACCGCGTCACCGGCGGGGCCGTGGGCAACGCGGACGAAATGGACGCCGCTGCCAAGGTCATCCAGCAATTCGAAAACCGGATCGTGGCTCTCTACACCGAGCGCACCGGCAAAGACGAAGCTGAGATCCGCGACCTCATGAAAGCTCAGATGGGCACCTGGTTCTTTGGCGAAGAAGCCATCGACGCAGGCTTTGCGGATGAGCTGATCAAAGGCACCCAGGCACGCGCCTTCAAAGCCGAGTGGGCCGCAAAATTCACCATGCTCCCCGCCGCATTATTTGACACGCGCCAAGACGAAACGCCCACCGCGTCCATCTCCACTCAAATCACAATGACCAAAGCCATCATCGCCCTCGCTGCACACGCTGGCATCGCTCTCTCGGGCGATGAAACGGAAGACCAAATCTGCGCTGCCATCGCCGCTCACAAGCCCGAAGCCGCCAAGTTTGAAATGAACCTCGAAGACGCGGAGACCAAGAAGATCTTCGACACCGCAGTCGGTTCCGGCATTGCCGCCGCGCTGCCCGCCGCCGTCGCTGCTGCCACCCAGCCGCTGGAAGAAAAGATCGCCGCGCTCTCCGCCCTGGTCACGCACGGTGCCGCTGGTTCCGCGCAGGGTGCTGCTGCCACCTCCGGTGCAGGCACCGCCGCCAAAGGCTCCGCGCTCGACCAGTTCAACGCCATCGAAGATCCCGCTGAGCGTCAAGCCTTCTACAACAAGAATCTGGTGGCCATCAAGGCCGCAATGAAAAACGCAGCCTAACCCTCCACCTCTGACCCCACCCTTCACTCCAAAAATATATGGCCACCCTCTTCAATGACCGTCTGTTCGCCACGCAAGCCTTCCAGCAAGTCGTGGACATGCTCGCCCCCTTGAACGCTTTCTCCACTGACCTCAGCTCCCTCGCGGGCCGTCAGGGTGAGAGCATCACCGTGCCGCTCTTCGGCTCGGCCACCGCCACCACCTACACGCAGGCAGCTGACGTCATGGAAGGCACCGGCGGCACCATCACCGCCATCACCGTCACGCTGAACGCTCGCAAGATCGTTCCCGTGGACGTCACCACCCAGCAGCTGGCAGATTCCGCCAACGCTGGCAACTACGACGCCTACGCGCAGCAGATGAGCGCCGCGCTGAGCACCCTGATCTTCCAGGACATCCTCAGCATGTTCACGGTCGCCGCTTTCGGTGCCCCCACCACCACCGCCTCCGCCAACTTCAAGCTCGACGCCGTGCTCGCCGCTCGCGTCGCCTTGAACAACAAGAAGTGCCCTCGCGCCAATCGCACCTTGCTGCTCGATGACAGCGTCGAGGCAGGTTTGTTCAGCGACACGAATTTGGTGCTGGCACTCAATCGCGGTGGCAATCAAGCCATCAACGAGGGCGACATCGGACGCGTGCTCGGGTTCGACATCATGACCCCCACCGCCTTCCCGCTCAATGGCATCTCCCTCATCGGGATCGCCGTGGGTAAGGGTGCCGCCGCTGTGGCCTTCCGTGGCCTTCAAAACTTGCTCCCCGAGCAGGAATACGAAGCCTTCGAAGTGCTGACCGATTCCGCCACCGGAATCAGTGCGCTCTACACGCGCCACTGGAATCGCGCCGCTGGCAAGTATTTCATGAACATGCAGGCCCTCTACGGGTATGCCCGCGCACTGACTCTTCAAGGTCACTGCATCACCACGGCCACGACCTAGTCTTCGCCCTCGCTTCGCCACCCCTCCCTCGTGTTTGTGCCACGAGGGCGGGTTTGTTTCACCCAGTTCAAAACTTCGGTTTTACCCGACGCTGCCCGCACTTGGCACGTCGGGTTTTTTATTCCCCATGAACCCCACCCCTAAAATTTCCCTCTGCCTTATCGCAGGCAATGTCGATCAATACATTCAGCGGTTCCTCGACTCCTTCGCTCCCCTGGTCGATGAGATCGTTATCGTGTCCGCCATCGGTGCGCAGGCACCCGACCGCACCAGCGTCATCGCCTTCAATCACCCCAAGGTGAAGCAGCAGACCATTTATTCCAACGCCCCCGAGAACGCAGCTTGGCCCCATGTGGACAACTTCGCCGCCGCTCGCCAGCGGGCTTTTGATCTCGCTTCCCACGAGTGGGTCTTGTGGGCCGACACCGATGACGTCATCGATCCCACCTCCATCTCCATCATCCGCGAAACCTTCGCCGCTCACCACCAGACCGCCGATGCCTTTTGCTGGGATTACAACGTGCCCGATGACGGCCTCCGCGTGGTCAAAGATCGCCTCGTCAGAAAGTCAGCCTTCTACTGGCGGCACCGCGTCCACGAGGAGCTGACGCCTGGCATCGCCGAGCCGCGCTTCGTCATCGTCCCGCAGGCCGTCATTACCCACATGCCACGCGGCACCCGCGCACCCAATGACGAGCGAAACCTCACGCTGCTGCAAGCCATGAAAGACGACGGCAGCATCACCGCCGGTCATCGCTTTCACCTGGTGAATAGCCTGCGGGCCGTGGGTCGCTCCGAGGAGGCCGTCACCGAAGCCACGCAGCTGCTGCAAGGCTCCGACCTCGGCATCCCCGAGCGTTACGAGCTGCTCATGTCGCTCGGCCAAATGTGCCCCGATCTCAAGAACCAAGGCCAGCTCTACCTCCAAGCCCTCGCCACCGATCCCGCCCGCCGCGAAGCCTATGGCGAGCTCGCCGTCCACGCCTGCCGGACGGGTCGCTTCGGGCAGATGCTCGCCTGGACCACGGCCATGCTCGCGCTGCCCAAGCCTCCCGGCTACCTCTGGAGCCACCGGGCGCAGTATTACGGCTGGGCAGGCATCCAGCTGCACGCCGTGGCCCTGCGACTCAATGGTCGCCGCACCACCGGCGATGTCCTTCAGCTGAATCATTTTAAAAAGCACGGTGCCAAGATCAGCCTCCTCCACGCCACCCGAGGCCGCTCCAAGAAGGCTCTCCATACGCAGGCCCTGTGGATGGCCCGAGCCGCCGACCCCGATGCCATCGAGCACGTCTTCGGCCTCGATGCCGATGACGAGCAAGCCCTGCCCCTCGCCGCCAACCGCGCCGTCATCGTGCCGCCAGGCGGTGGCTGCGTGGCCGCATGGAACGCAGCCGCCGCTGCCTGTCACGGTCAGGTGATGGTGCAGATGAGTGACGACTTTGAGCCACCCATGCACTGGGACACGCTCATCCTCGATCGCCTCGGCGATCTCTCGCAGCCCACGGTGCTGGCCGTGTCCGATGGCAGTCGCACCGATGCCCTCCTCTGCATGGCCATCCTCACCCGCGCCCGCTACAAGGCGCAGGGCCACCTCTTCCATCCCGATTTTAAAAGCATGTATTCGGATAACTACTTCACCCACTGCGCCTATCAAGACGGCTGCGTGATCGAAGCGCGGGACATTATCTTCGAGCACCTCCACCCCGCCTTTGGCAAAGCCGAGATGGACGAAACCTACGCCACTAGCAACGCCCGCGAACGCTACACCGAAGGACTCGAAATCTTCAACCGCCTCGTTTCATGAACACCCCCAAACTCTCCATCCTCACGCCTGCCATCTGGTCTCGGACTCCGCCGCGCTACGATCACCCCGACATCGAGCACCTCGTGGTTTTCGACAATCGCCGCCGCTCGATCGGGCTGAAACGCCAGGCGTGCCTCGACATCGCACGCGGTGACTACATCGCCTTTGTCGATGACGACGATGCCATCACCGACGACTACCTCGAAGAGATCCTCGCTGCGATCGAGACCACGCAGGCCGATGTCATCACCTTTGACCAGCTCGCCGTGGTCAATGGCGAGCATGCCCGGATCAACATGGCCCACGGTCAGGCCGATGAAGCCTTCATCGGCTCCCCCAGTGCCACCGATTGCCCGGTCGTCAAACGCGGTGCCTGGCACGTCTGCGTGTGGAAACGGGAGCTGGTCAAAGACTGCCTTTTCCCCGACTCCAACTATGGCGAGGATCTCGTCTGGGCACAGCAGGCCCGCACCCGCGTCCGCACCCATCACCACATCCCACGCGTGCTGCATGAGTATCACCACAGCACCGCCACCACCGCCGCTCCGCCGGAGCTTTGACACCAGGTTAGACGTGTTAGTGTATTCATCGGGAACCGTCGCCCTTTTGGTTGGGGGCGGCGGTTTTTTTTGGCTTTGACACCCGGCACCCATCGTGCCGCTCATCCCTTCCGCCTCCACGATTGCCAACCTTTTTGATGCCGTTGAGCAAATGGTCCAGCCCCTAGGCGAGTCCATGCGCGGTGAAAAAGCGGCACTCATTTATTCCGGCTCTGGCTTCACCACGATGCACGCCGCCGCGCTCTGGAGCCAACTGCCCGAGCGCGATGAACTGGAACCCGGAGGCTTTGTCCTTCAGGAGAAAATCGCGTTTAGCATTCGCAAAGACATCATGCCTACGGCCCTCGCCAAACGCGCTCGCGTCCGCTGCTCGCTCAAGGGTTTGGAGGGCAAAACCTACCTCATCGAATCCGTGAAACAAACCACCGGCGACCGCATCGCCTGGCTCTTCGAAGCTCGCCGGGACCAAGGAGGTGACGCCTGATGACCTCTGCGCTCGAACTCCTCGAAGCCCTCGGCTACGAGTCTGCCGGCACCGATCCCGACGATCGCCAACTCACGCAGTGGACATACCAGCGCACGCTCCCCCACGTCGTCATCTCCCTGCCTGCTGACGCCTGCGTCATGGATGTCCACTATGCCATCTACGACGCCGGACGCCGCGCCGAGTGGAAGGCCATCAAGGAAGCGCAGGACACCTATGCGCGAAAACTCCGCGTCTTCGGCGGCACCGAGATCATCCTGCCGACATGAAACTCAAGGTCCGAAAGATCAACGTGCAGCGTGAGATCCAGCGTCTCCGCGCAGCCACCGGACCCGAGTATAAAAACGTCATGCGGGAGTTCATGAAAAAGCAGGGGCGATTGCTTGTCAGTAGCGGAGGCAATGTGCCCGGTCTGGTGCAGGTCACCGCACCGCACTCAAAGAGCGTGCGCGGCATCAAGGCCCGCGTGCAGGGTGAGATGGCTGTGAAAAACGATGTCTGGAAAGTTTACGGGAGAATGGAAGCCATGTTTCCATTGATCCGATCTAGAGACCCGGAGAAAGCAAACGAGTTCTGGGCGTTGATTAAAAAAGGTCAAAGGGCCAAAGCGGAAAAAATTGCGCAGAAGATCACCGGACTGATGTTAGGGCCTTGGGATGGTGGCAATGAACACAACAAGCGGCGAGGAAGAAATGGCAGAGTCAAAGGGGAAACTCCTTCCTATTTTATCAGAGGGACATCCGCGCCGATTAAAAAACACATTCGGCATAAAATGGCAAAAGTCGGCACCCTCGCCGCCGCCGTGGTGAATAGCGCAGAGGCCAAGCTCGGCCCCCTCAAAAGCGTGCCCTCATTTGTTCGTCGGAATGCTCACAAGGGCGGAGGTCGTGTTTTACTTTTAGAAAATAGATCGGGGGTTGAAGTGATCGTGGAAAACCTCAATCCGCGAATGCAGTCGGACCTTCAGCGGAAATTCGATTATGTTTTAGGCTATCGACTAGCCGCTGTGGAACGACAACTCCCGTTCATTGCCCGTAATATCGAAAAAAAACTCGCCGCTCAACTCAAAGACTAAACCCCCATGCCCCTCATCAACGCCGAGACCAAGATCCCCCAGCTGCTGGCCGACTACGTGGACAGTCGCCGCACCGCGCTGGCCATCCCCGCAGCCACCGCGCTGCCGTTTTTGGCAGGCGTCTCGGGCGGCAGCAAAAAATTTCCCTGCGTTGTGTTTCACTGCCCCGACTTCGACATGAGCCAGCACCCCGAGCGGATGAAACTGAATGTGGAAGTGGCTTACGAGGAATCCGCCAGCACCGCCGAGAGCGAAACGGAGAACGCCACCACCGCAAAGATTCGCAGTGCCCTGGCGGATCTCGCCTCGTGGAATGCCTACATCGACGGCCTGACCTCGGGCGAGCGCACGGGTTGGCTGATCCGTGGCACGCGACTCATGTCTGGCGGCACCGAGATCAATGCCGACCGCCAGACCCGCCGCCGTTTCACGCAGATCGAGGTGCGCGTGATGTCGAGCGAGACCGTCTTCCCCGCCGCGTGATTTGACACGCTGCCAGCAGCATGGCAGCACCCGCAGCAGTTCACACGCATGGATCGATCACCTTGGTCGATGAACCCGCAACGTCTTCCGTCATCCAAGCGGAAAGTTTCACCTTCACGGGCACGCGCGAAGAACGCCGGACCAACCGCGCCAACGGCTCGGCCCGTCGCATCCAGAAGCGCAGCCCCGAAGCCAAGATGGTGCTCACCGGCTACCTCATCGGGTCCACCGGCCTCGCGATTCAGGAGTGCGGCACCGAGATCACCGCGTTGGCCAACTTCAACGCCATCCGTCGCGGGTGCGACTTCGCCCAGGGCACCATCCTGCTCGATGAAGTCGAGGACTCCCTCAGCATCGAGGAAGACGACATGACCACTTTGAGCATGACCTGGCACGGCCTGCTCTAGTCCGTTCTCGCACATTCATCCCCCAAGTAAAAAAAAATGATCCAAGCCTGGTCCATGGTCGAGTCCCTCGACACCGCCGCCGCCTTCCGCAGCCTCGGCATCCCCGTCATGAGCGACAAAACGCTCGACCTCGCCCGAGGCAAAGACTGGCACCGCTGGTCGGTCTGCCGGGGCATCAATCTCCCGGGCACCGATGTCCCAGCCGATCCCCTCATCCGCGCCGTGCGTCACAACGAGCTGGAAAAGATCGACCCCTGCCACCCTATCCTCGACAGCCTTGGCGTGCTGAAAATCCGGCACCAGCTCATCGATGCGATGCACAATGGCACCTCCTACCGCATCAACCTGAGCGTGAAGCCCGGTGCCGTGCTCGAAGTGGGCCATGAGCCCTCCTTGGTGCAAACCCCGCCGCACGTCGAAACCGGAGACCTCAAGCTCTCCGCCTGCCTCATTCGCCTTGGGCTCCCTATTGCCAAGATCACCGGCACCCCACCCATGGCCCGCATCACGCTGGCCACGCCTGGCTACGGCCTCCACCCCCAGAAGGCCATCAAAGGCGAGATCCTCGTGTCTGCCTTCCGGCAGTTGCCGCGCCACACCTGGGCGCACGTCGCTCCGCAGCTCGACGGCCTCCGCCTCACCGCCACCCTCGCCCGCCTCCGGCACCTCATGCACACCCTGTGGATCCGCGATCAGCTCCACGACTACATCCAGGGACGCCGCCAGCAAGTCATCCTCACCGCCCCCCACACCCGCCGCCACGTCCTCATGCCCGACGACGCCTCCGGCGGCATGATGGACCGCGTCGCAAAATTCATGGGCGTGCCTTAACGATGAGATGAGGGACGCGAAGGGCGACACAAAGATATGAAAACACGAACCAACACCGACGCCCTGAGCGTTCCTCTCCATCGTCTTGTTCGGCATTGGCTGCGCATGGGCTATGGCCACATCTGCCATGCAGTCTGGCTCCGACTGCCTGAATCCATCGCCATGCGGTCGCGCCTTGGGTCTCACTTGCTGGCATGGGCTGGCTATTGGGCAAACATGACATGGAGTATGCCGAACGATCAAACTCTGCCGACCGAAGAGGCGGCGAAAAAGCCATGAAAACAGAAACGACTACCCCCGCCCCGAAGGTTGGCAGCAGTGCCTTGTTCTCCGAGTTGGTGAGCAAGGCCGCGAAGATGACCCGCTCCCAAGTGCAATCCGCAATAGATGCGTGTCATCCCTGCACACTGGAAACCGATGAATCCTATGCTGCCGATGCGCTGGCAATGGAGTTGATTCACGGGAGGCATGATAAGCGGGAAATTGTGAACATGATCCGGTGGGTGCTGATGGGCTGTCCTTCGGAGAACGTCCTCACTCTGCCGACCGAAGGGGCGGCGCAAGACTCATGAAAACACGCAAGACTACACCCGCCCCGAAGGTTGGCAGCAGTGACCTTGTTCGGCGATTAGACTCCGCTCACGCGGAACTCGTCGAAGCTCGCAAAATAGCCGCGATCTCAAAGCACGAAAGCTACGATGAAATCGGCGATGCCATCGAATGCGTGGAAGCCGCTTTCGTGTGGCTGCACAAATCGCCGAACGTCACAGCGCAGGCATCCCCGACCACTACCCCAAAATGAAGAATCCAATAGAAAACATCGCAGACCAAGACACTTACTATGACAATGAGCGCGTAGGGGATTGCTCTGCCGCGCCTTGTTCGCTTTTCCGCTCAACGTGGGAAGCTCGCGACGGGAAAATGGAACCCGTGCAGACTCCCGACCTCTTCGTGTGGGCTTGCGTGAACACGAAAACCGGAGAGGTGGAAATGACCGAAATCCAGCCCTACGACGACGAACTCAACGAGAACCTTGTGGAAGGCTGGGAGTGGAGACGCTTCCGACTCATTGAAGCGAACAAGCAATTATCCAACACTGATCACTTGCACGTGCATGAATAACACGATCACCCTCAACCGAATCCGTGAAGCGTCTGCACGCGGCAAACAAATGGCCGCAGCCCGGTGGGAAAAGCATCGG
>Ga0208364_1000223_pt1 | contig 13744 bp, 10 predicted proteins | sample LakMenEpi08Jun12_FD_150680 | JGI IMG/M metagenome (GOLD analysis project Ga0208364, IMG submission 150680) | Freshwater microbial communities from Lake Mendota, WI - 08JUN2012 deep hole epilimnion (SPAdes) | ecosystem: Environmental > Aquatic > Freshwater > Lake > Epilimnion/Euphotic zone ...
ATCAAGGTATATCAAGGTATATCAAGGTATATCAAGGTATATCAAGGTATATCAAGGTATATCAAGGTATATCAAGTTTTATTTTTATAATATATTTATAGATTATATGAGTACTGAGTTTGAAAGAAAATATATTGAATCGCAAAGAATAAGAGAGAAGTTTCCAGAGAGGGTTCCTGTAATAGTCGGAAGGGCAGCTGGATGTTCCCTGAATGATATTGATAAAAAAAAATATTTAGTACCTTGTGATATTACTATAGGCCAATTTATATCTATAATCAGACAGCGTATTAAACTTTCGCCAGATAAAGCAATATTTATTTTTATAAATAATATATTGCCCCCTACATCTGCTAATATGCTTACTATATATAATGAAATGAAACACGGCGATGGCTTCCTATATATTTATTATAATGGCGAATCTGCATTCGGTTGTAAAAAATTGATATCTTTATAAACATAAAGAATATACAAAGATTATAATAATCTCCTTGTTATGAATCCGTACCCGAACCTGAACCCTAACCCAAATATGGCGAGTCTAATGGAGGATATTCGCAATTATAAAAAGAGCAAGGATGATTTGTATGAATATTGCGAGACTAATGGATATACGCACGAAAAGATGAAATCGGCAATTATCTATTATATGAATGATTATAGCCCGTGTTTATATGGGATATCTAAAAATAACTATAAGAAAATCAGGAGAATCACAGCGTACAAAATCAAAGAGAAAAAATACATATATCTTTATTCTCTCATTCTCAATTATGATAGTAATCCTAAAACCGAAATTAACAGATATCTCGGGTGTCTTACAACCGATGAGCGGAATCTATTTTTACGCGACATTATGAAATAAATCTACGCGATATATCCGCGATATATCAAGATACATCTGCGATCACCCGCGCTTATCTAGATAATGGTTTGTATACATAGTAATCTCTCATTGCCTCCTTGTATACCGAATATATAGAACAATAATATCTTAGAAAGCTCGTAATAGTATTATCAACAATTATTCTTTTTTCAATATCTGGAATTACATTTAATGCGAGTATCACAACTGGAACAGTAATAGCCCACATTTTCATATTATTCCAATTATATTTAATGCGCGTCGTGTAAGAAAAGATGTATAAATAGCATATTATGAAGTCGGCAAATTGCGAATAAAATCCCCTTAATATAATGTGATAAAGATACTTAGGATACAACAGCATAGCTGAATATACACGGTGATAATGTACAGTTTCGCATTTACCCTTGCGTATCAGGGTCATCATAAAAGGTGCTGATTGAATTGCATATAATGGCGCAAAGTTTAGAGAGCTCGCGAGTTCCCCTGAGAATACAGCAAATATAGTAGCACCGAACTGTTTTTTAGCATACTCGCATTTTATCCGCGTCTTTTCGTATTCTGTTAAATATCCCGGATAAGGCATAGCATTCGTCGTTCTCACCTCCTTATCTCCGTATTTTTCGGTTATTACAGCGGCAACTTTAATAAATCCTATAATCATCAAATATTTTATAACAGATTCCAACATTATCGCTATACCTTTAGAAAATGCCCGAGATTGTGTAGGCCATAATTCTAGTAAGGTTATTAGCGTTAGTAATACGTGGCGACAAGAAAATAATATAGAATGAAGCTGAAACTCCTTCCATATCATAGGACCTGAAAAGTTCCTTTTTTCGGGTAATGGTATTGTCAGAGAAGCTATAGGTAATAAGGCGTGAATAAGAACACAAGAGCCGGAAAAAACTTTAGACTCAAAAGACGGAAATGAAGTCCCATAGGCAATCGCATAATAAAATCGCAATATAAAATTACAAAATGCCAATAAGCCCAAAGTCTTGTGTATATGATATTTATCGTGATTCGTAAAAAGATGAGCCATCTTATGTATATGTAAATATTTTATATATACATATTTTTATATATTTTATATATTATTCTATGATATTCTATGATATTCTATGATATTCTATGATATGCGAGGGGGAGCCTATAAGAGCTATAGAAGAGCATATACCTTATAGTTAATATAAGAGTAGTCTTTCATAGGGCGACAGCAGTGAAAATCAGAATATAAACCTTTCCTTATATTATTTATAATATGCGAATCATTACCTGCAATATTATTTATTTCATAATAAGAATCGCGACATAATCGTCTGTACCCTGTTTTACTTTCGTCAAGACACACAAGATTGCCTGTTTTCGCGTTCCATTCCATTATTTTTTCATACAATACTAATTGATCCGTTGACCACCCGAGATTTCCGTGTCCTTCCTTAATTGTCGTGCTATTGCTTACGCTCAATATATAATTACTTATATCTTCTATATTATTGATTTTAAAAACATCTCGCCATACCTCATTTGTTGCGATATTATAACACATAGCCAGCTGTTTATATTCAAAACATACATCACCTCTATAATAAATAAACTTACTATTGTCAAAAGGCTCAACATTTTTAGTATAATAACTCCTATTCATAGGCAGCATATCCATATCCGTAATTAATATGCCATTCTTATAATTCAATATAGAAGGATACAATAACCTAATAAACTGCGCTGTAAAACTCGTAAGAACATTCTCAATCGGCTTAAACAATATAATGTTGCTTTTGTATTCCATAAATTGTGGAGGTATTTCATCGGCTACCAAAATAATCTTAACATCCACATTAGGATACAACTTATTCCAAGTTTTAACAAAAATAGGTATGAAATCAATATATAACGGATTCAAATTAACAGAAGTAAGCACGCAATCCAATATCATTTTAATATATATATATCAGCATATATTTATATATAATACAAGGGCAGCAAAAAAAATAAAAAATACAAAAACACATACTCCCTTATATACCCATACTCACCCGAAATAGTCAGATATCTAATAGAGCCAGCGAAGATTGAGTTCAGTCATCTCGGGAGAATATTGAAAAGGGACGCTATCCTGAATCTTGATAGGGACACAAACATTTTCGCTACTTACATAGAGATTGCAGAGAGCCTCCCAATCATTGCAAGTAATATCACAGGTACTCATAATATACTCCTTAATACTGCTAAACCCATCTTTCCTAACCTTGTTATTCAGCTGGTAATCTTCGGCAATACGCAATAGGATACTGCGTAATAGCATAGGACAGCTCTTGTACCCTGGATTTTTAATCCAGCAGGTATTCCTGAAATTGGTTGCGCTACAGCAATTACACATCGTAATTGAGATTGTAAATCGTATGATATTATATTATTATATATAACCTATCAATTTTATATATTTTAAGATATAATTAGAACAAATTTATATATTCTAAAGTATTATACAGTTTTCATAAAGTCTATAAATCTATTTATTACTAATATATTTTACACATTATGAGATGTTGTATACATATTATGATATAGGATATTTATAAAAAATTACAATTTTTAACTTCTTCAGCATAATGTTTAAATTTATCTATGAATTGTTCTTTTGTTATAAAGGTCGTTGTTTTATCAGGATTTAAAAATTTGAACCAACTTTTTATTGTTTTAATATCATTAAAGTGTATTTTAGGTTTTATGTATATATATTCATCATTACTTCCCGGTCTTGGTATATTATAAGGAGGTATATAGTTGTGTAATAACATTCCATCATTGAATAACTTATATATATTAACTAACACAGTATTTGATGTTAAATCTGCTGAACCAGTAGCAAAATATCCAGTTGCCCCAACGTCAGCAGGTATATTACATATTTTATATACTTCTTTCTCTTCACCACCTATCACACGTGATAGATATATACAAATAAATTTTAATATACTTATTCTACCATAAGATGGATGAGTTCCATAATCATCCATATCTACTGTCACTATTTTATGTTTTAATTCTAACTTTGTATCGTTCCCGTGTTTTATAAATACAGGTACTTCTATTTTTGGGTCTATTATTTTCATAACTTTCATAAGTTCATCTATATTTTCTTGTGTATATTTAGTTTTTGTCACAGGATTTATAAAAGGCTCTTTATTATTTACACATTTTATTAGGTAATTATAGAGTTTAGGAGCATATATACATTCTGTTCTGTAATTCCTTCTATCTGGTGTATATACTTTTAATCTCACCATAAGCTGGAGTTTAGAAAGCGGGTAATTCTCGTCGTCCAATTCTTCATTTGTCAATATATCTATTTTCTCACTACATTTATCAGCAAAGTCTGAAGAATTATAAAGAATATTATTCGCAAAATCTTCTCTCGTCATAGACATTAATTTATTTCCATCAATCAATTGTGTTTCGGCACTTGAAGAAGATTCTCCAATATGTTTCTTTAATGCTTTATAAGACATATTCTTTACCCTATTATATTCCTCTACGATATGCGATACCTTTGCATATTCTTCTCTAAACTTTGCTACTATGCTGTCTTTTATATATAACGGGTCTATCTCCATCGCAATAGTATGTTCTTTTCCCCAATGAAGAGTTATTTTAGGTTTTTTTGGAGGTTTCGGAGAACTACCTTCTTTTGTAGTTTCATATAATGTTTGTTTATCTCTGTATTTTTTCAAAGCAGTATCATATTTATCTCTTTCTTTTTTAAAGGCTTTATATTGTTCATCATTTAAATATTTTACATTTTCTTTAGGTTTAAATGTTGTTAAATCAATTAACTGAGAATATTCAGATTTTTTTATTTCAACCAATTGCTTCTCATAAACTTCAAAATATTTGTCAAGAGGGTCATTTATAAAAGTAAACTTTTTAAATTTATAATTTTCTATAATTCCTGAGTAGGGATTAAAACACTCGTCTATATCTTTTTCAATCTTCTTGTAATCATTATAATAAGATAATGCATCTCTAATCCATTCTTTTTCACGTCCTGTGTTATATATTACACTGTGCCATCCCTGATTATCTATTAAATATTGAAGAACAGTTTTTCCAGTAGCCATTTTTTTGGATTCTAAAAAGTTTATAAAACAATATCCTTGTAAATTGATAAGTTTTATCTGTTTCATTCTTTCGGGATAATCATATCTAGATATGTAATCAGTATCTAAAAAAGAATCAGTCATTTCTTCAATATAATCAGTAATTAATGAACCAATTATTTCGGTATTTGTCGCCGGTCCAGTAGAATCATATTTGTAATATTCATAACTAAAACGGTTTTTTAATACTTTTATCTCAGTCTTTAGAATGATAGAAGCATCATCTTCATATTTATCTTCATATTTATCTTCATCATCATCCTCGTCGCCATTATAATCATCTTTAAAAATGTCTAACTCTTCTGTAAGTAATTCGTGCATTATGAACTCGGTTGTATTATTATTTTTATAGTATTTATTGTAAGTAGAAATATCATTCTTTTTACAACAGGTATAATAAAATAAATCAACATCTCCAAATAATAAATGATTTTTGGGAAAAAGATTAATTATATATTCTTCTGAAAACGACCCTTTTTTCATAATTTTATAGGCTTTTTCATATATATCATAATAATTCTTACTCATAACAGGTATATCATATCCTTCAATAGGATGTTTTTTGGGTTCATCGCACCATCTTTTAACATCTTCAATTGTTTTAAATGTTAAACTTTTAGACATAAATTAAATAATTCTAATATATAATTATATTATAATTAAAAATATAATATTCAAAAATTAATATAAATAATTTTTAACTTCTTCAGCGTAATGTTTAAACATATTTATAAAGTCTTCTTTTGTTGTTTCATATAATGGAATCCACATTTTAGAATCATAGTATTGATTGAAATGTATTTCGGGTTTTATATATGAATATTCTAATGTTCCTTCATACATATATTCTATACGATACGGAGGTATATATTGATGTAATAATCTGCCTTCATTAAATAACCGATATATACCAAATAACATTACTTCTGATGTTAAATCACTTGAACCAGTGGCAAATATACCTCCTGCTTCTATATCCGCGGGAATAGTACATATGTTATATACTTCATACTCTTTATACCCAATACTACGCGATAAATAAATATTATAATATCTTATAATATTTATATCGCCAAACGAAGAATCCAAATCATTATATTCCTCGGTTATAACTCTATATTCGAGTTTTAACATAGTATCATTCATATGTTTTATATATACTGGAACCTCTAATGAAGGGTCTATTATTCTCATAACTTTCATAAGCTCTTCTATGTTTTCTTGCGTATATTTAGCTTTTGTCACAGGATTTATAAAAGGCTCTTTGTTATTTATACATTTTATTAGATAATTATAGAGTTTAGGAGCATATATACATTCTGTTCTGTATTTCTTTTTGTCTGGCGTATATACTTTCATTCTTACCATAAGCTGGAGTTTAGAAAGCGGGTAATTCTCGTCGTTCAATTCTTCATTTGTCAATATATCTATACTCTCACTGCATTTATCGGCGAGCCCCGAATAGTCATATAAAACATCGTTGGTAATCTGTTCCTTAGTCATAGCGAGCAATTCATTACTTTCTATAAATCGCTTTTTAGAACTGGAAGGGGAATCGCCTACATGATACATCAATTCTTTATAAGACATATTTTTAATTGTATTATATTCTTCTATGATAGGCTGAGCCTTGGTATATTCTTCGCGAAACTTAACAATGACTTCGTCTTTTATATGCACAGGGTCTATCTGTCTGCCTATTGTATGTACTGTTCCCCACGGAAGAGTTATCGTTGGTTTTATAGGAGGCTTCGGAGAACTGCCGCGACTATCGCCCTTATCTTTTTCATATGATTCTTGAGCCTCTTTATAGTTTTCCCATAACTCATCATATCTATCTTTCTCCGCTTTAAATTCCGCGTATTGTGCGTTATTTAAATACTTTAGATTCTCTTTGGGTTTAAAAGTAGTTAAATCAATTAAATTAGAATATATTGGTTTTCTTATTTCTTCCAATTCTTGTTCATAAACTTCAAAATATTCATCAAGCGGATCATCAATAAGTGTAAGTTTTTTATCTTCTACATTTTCTACAATACCCGACACGGGATTAAAGCATTCGTCTATATCTTTAATAAGCAACTTGTAACTATTATATAATTTCAATGCTTCCGAAATCCAATTTGGAGGACTCGGTTTTTTAAGGACATTTATAAAATATTTAATGGGCGTTTCGCCATTTGCCATTTTATTGGTTTCTAAAAACTTTATAAACCAATAACCTTCAACATTATAAACATTTTCTTGTATAGCTTTCACTCGCTCAGGATATTCATACATAGACATATAATTGGTATCAAAAAAAGCGTTGGTTAAATCACCTCTAAATTCATTAATTAATTCTTTAATTAAAACCATATTTGATTGTTTTTGTAGATGCAAAAGAGGAGTCGGTTTTACTTCCCTGTTAAAACGGTTTCTCAATAGTTCAATCTCTGTATCTAGAACATTATCGGTATCTGCTGTATCTTCTAATTTTTCTGTCAGTAATTTGCATATAGCCAAAACATTTTCTCTCCCTTCATATAATCTTGAAAAAAATTTAACATTTTTTTTAACACAAGCATAATAAACTAAATCAATATCTCCAAATAATAAATGATTTTTGGGAAAATGATTCCTTACAACATCGTGCTCGTATTTCATTTCAACGGATTTAAAATCATATTTTTTCATAATATTATAAGCGGTTTCATATATATTATAATATTCATTGCTCATAGCAGGCATCGGTGTTCCTTTGATAGGATGCTTTTCTGGATCTTTCAACCATCTTTTAACATCTTCAACTGTTTTAAATGTCAAAGGTACTTTTGAACTTCTTGCTGGTCCATCTAATAAGTCGGCCGATGATATAAAAGCACTATTGGGAATGCCTGTAAAATCATAATCGGCAAACTTATCCACATTATTTTTAATCCATTGTAAAATCAAATTATAAGTACCGTCTTCTGTAGCTGTAAGAATCTGTATTTTAGAATTATTTAATAAACCAGGAATCTTGCCATCGTCAGATTTAAATTCCTTTAATTCATCTAACCAAGAAATAATTTTGGACTTATTCTTAATATATAATTTATCCAAAGATTTATATAAATCCTTTTCTTTCTTTGAAACAGATGACATTCTATTTTATAATAATATTAAAATATATACGATAAAAGAGATTAAAATATGTAATTATTGACTTCTTGTGCGTAATGTTTAAACATATTGATAAAGTCGGTTTTTGTCATAGTAGACCACCCGTCATTTAACCAATCTTTTGAAAGCTTGTATTTATTAAAGTGAATTGCAGGTTTAATATATCTATATTCTCCTGTGCGTCCTGTTAATGGTACGCGATACGGAGGAATATAATTATATAGCAATCGGCCTTCATTAAATAACTTATAAATATTTACTATCATAGTATATGAATTTAAATCCGCAGAGCCTGTCGCAAACTCTCCTTCAGCTTCTATATCCGCGGGGAAAGTACAAATATTATATACGCTATACTCTACACCACCTATGATGCGAGATAGGTACATCTTATAATACCTTATTGTATTTGTCGTGCCAAATGAGGCATCCAGATTTTGATATGTCTTAGTTAATTCTTTGTATTCCACTTTTAACTTAGTATCATTCATATGTTTTATAAATACTGGAACCTCTAATGAAGGGTCTATTATTCTCATTACTTTCATAAGCTCTTCTATGTTTTCCTGCGTATATTTAGCCTTTGTCACAGGATTTATAAAAGGCTCTTTGGCATTTATACATTTTATTAGATAATTATAGAGTTTAGGAGCATATATACATTCCGTTCTGTATCTCTGTCTATCTGGTGTATATACTTTCATTCTTACCATAAGCTGGAGTTTAGAAAGCGGGTAATTCTCGTCGTCCAATTCTTCATTTGTCAATATATCTATGCTCTCACTGCATTTATCGGCGAGCCCCGAATAGTCGTATAAAACATCGTTTGCAATCTGTTCCTTAGTCATAGTGAGTAATTCGTTATCTCTTATGAGCTGTTTTACGGAACTTGAAGGCGAGTTGGCAATCACGCGCTTTTTTAATTCCAAATAGGACATATTTTTAATTGCGTTATATTCCTCAATTATTGGCAAGGCTTTTTTATAATCACGTTTAAAGCTTTTTATAACTTCGTCTTTAATATGTAGAGGGTCTAATTCTCTGCCGATTGTATGATTTTTACCATTGGGTAATACTACCACAGGCTTCGTAGGTGGCTTAGGGCTACTCCCATTTTTCCCATTCTTTTCATATAGCTCAAGGTTAACCTCGTATTTTTTTCTATCTATATCATATGCATCTTTAACCTTTTTAAATTCGGCATATTGCGCATTGTTTAAAAAGAAGGCGTTTTTCTTCGGTTTAAAAGTTGTTAAATCAATCAATTTAGAATATTTTGGATTCTTAATTTTTTCAAGTTTCTTCTCAAACTCTTCAAAATAAGCATCTAACGGGTCATTTATAGGCAGATACTGTTTATTTTCCGTGTTTTCAATTATACCTGTCGCTGGATTAAAGCAATCATCTATATCTTTATAAACTCTCTTATAACTGTTATAAATATTCAAGGCATCTTCCATCCAATTATTAATTGAAGACCTATATTCTTTCTGCAAATATTCAATAATTATCTCACCGTTATTTAACCTGTTATTTTCCAATAATTGTATAAACCAGTATGTCTCTTTATCCAAATCATTATACATAGAAGATTTTTCTAAATCACGCATTCTATCTGGATACGATAAAACACCGACATAATTCTTATTAAAAAAAGATTTCACTAACATTTTATTATATTTCTCAAAAGCATTTTTCATATAATCTCCTTCGAAACACTTTTTTATCAATTCTAATTCTTGTTCTAATATAGTTGGTTTGTCGCTGATTATTGCGATATGTTCAGCGAATAACTCACCTGCGTGAAGCTCTCTTTTATTATTTTCATATATTTTTGTGATAACATTAATCTTTTCTCTATTATTCATATAATAAAGCAAATCCATATCACCGAATAATAGATGATTCTTTGGTAATTTATTTGGAAAATCGGCAATATTTATTTTGTTTTTTTTCAAAATTTTATAAGCTTCTTGATATATTTTTTGATATTCATTGCTATTCGGTGTCATATGATTCCCATTAAAAGGATGTATTTCTGGATTGCTACACCATTTTTCAATATCCTCAATTGTTTTCAATTTTGTCTGTTTGGGTACTCTTGGTGCTCTTGGCGCTCTTGGTTGCTTATCTAAAAACAAAAAATCCTTATTGGGAATTCCTGTAAAATCGTAATTGGCGAACTTATCCATATTTTTTTTAATCCATAGTAAAATTAAATTATAGACACCGTCTTTTTTTGCTGTATTAATCTGTATTTTTGAGCTATTCAACAGTCCAGGAATCTTTCCATCAGTACTGTTATAAGTTTTTAGCATATCTAACCAAGAATTAATTTTCTCACCATTATTTACTTGGTATAAAGAATCTAATAATTTGTTAATTTCTTCCTCTCTTTTTGAAACAGATGCCATTCTATTTTATAATAATATTAAATATTTGCGTGGCTATCATTATATATAATAATGTAATAAAATCAAAAAAAATCATTAAGTTCTAGACATAAATCTGTTAGATTTAGTCACAGATTTAGGTGTAGATTTAGTAGTAGATTTAGTAGTAGATTTAGGTGTTGATTTAGGTGTTGATTTAGGTGTAGATTTAGGTGTAGATTTAGGTGTAGATTTAGGTGTAGATTTAGGTGTAGATTTAGGTGCGGTTTTATACGCTGATTTGCGAACAGGTCTTGGCTTTATTCTTACTATGTTTAATATACCTCTCTTTTCATCGTCATAATATTCTAATCGTGAAGAAAAATCGGTATTTAGGTCTTCGTTATTACTGGGTTTAGGCAATATAAATCTTTTGCCTTTGCTTTTACTCATTTATTCTATTATAATAGAATATATTATTTGATGATATAAAATATATAGTTATATATTAGAATATGTCTTTTGAAGCTAAAACGACTATATTTAAGAAAGACAAAAATAACAATTTAACTGCTAAAGAATGCGATACATTTGTTAAAAATTATAAGGATTTTACAAAAGGAGTTATATCTAAAATAACTAATCCAAAAACGAATAAACCTCTTAATGACGATGATAGAATTAAATATATATATGATAAATGCAAACAAAAACTTGGTATAAGAGATAGTAAATCGCCAAAATCAAAATCAAAATCTTCTGATTCGGGAGATAATCAAATTATATTAGATTCTTATGAAAAGGTCAAGGATATAATATACATACCTTTTCATACTCTTAAAAAAAATAAACAATTAATAGCATCATTATTTACAAAACCCATATCATATGATATAGGCTTAGTAAAACTGAGCGAATACCTTTATAATACTAATAATTCGCATAATATTTATGTAAAATCTTATAATAAAATATTGGTTGAAATTAATGATATAATTAATAGTATATATAATAATCATAATCAAAATACTCAAAATATATTGAAACAACAACACGGATGGGTTGAAAATTATATGTATGACCCATTAAGAATATCAGATATAGCATCTCAACCTTCTACCGCAACCGATACACAAAGTGCAATTAAAAAAACTAAAAGAATATTAGCAAAAATGTGGAAAGAAACATATTATGTTGGTATAAATGATATTAGAGGACGGGGATTAAATAATATGGTCTTAGATGAAATGCGTAATATTTTATTCTATTCTTCTTCAAATAAAAATAAAAGAGAGGTTAGTAAAAATTTAAATGATAATATAGAAAAATATATAGCATTACAATTTATTATTTTCATTATAAATGAAGAAGTTGAAGTAGTTAGGATATATAGTTACGATAATATCAAAACTATAAAAAATCATTTGGATTTATTAGATTCACTAATTACAAAAAGAATAATTAATATATTATTTGATGATAATGGTAATTATAATTCTCAGTCTATTAGTAAATCTATAAGTTGGTCTGGTACTCCAAGAAGTTCTTCAAGCGGTCATAGTCATTTTCAATCTAAGGCAAATATAGATAAATATAAAAAAACAAAAACCGACTTAGTCGCTGAAATTACCAAAAATAATATTAATGAGACTGATCCATATCTTGCTGAAAAATGGGAAGATATGCCCTTAAAAAAACTTAGAAATGTTATATCTATTAAACATAAAGAAGGTGTCAATACATATAGTGTAGCATTTTATATACGAACATTATATCAGGCTTGGAATAAAGCGGTTAAAGATAGTAAACCTTTCAAAAATCCTTATACAAGAGAGAATTTTACGGACAATGATAAAGAATATATATTGAGATCTATTAAAATATTATATCCTAATATAGAGAAACCTAAAATAGACAATGGTAGAAGTGATATAATAGTAGAAACTCGCAATAATTTTTACGATGATAAAAGTATAAGTTATACATTTAACTATAAATTAAATTTTGAAAAAAGTCCAATATTAATTCACCTATTAACTTTTAGTATCCCTTTGAGTTTTAATACAGATGTAGAACCAGCATATATTCAACGATATATATTTGAAAACATAACATACCTTATTAAAAATAAGAAATTATTTGGAAAAAGTATGCCCTTAAAAATTATACCCGGATTTAAAGAGTATATAGGTAAGTATATAATTTTGTTCAAAGATAATTATGATGAATACAAAGTATTTTTTGATAAAATTAAAAATGCTTTATAAAAAGAAAAATAACATATAGAGATATATGTTATTTCCTTTAATATCCTTTTTACAGAGCTCGCGGAGCTAACAGAGCCTTAAAAGAGTTAGATGCTAATCTTTACATTTGTTCATTATTGAAATCCTTCCAGTCCTTATTGACAGTACGGCGATTCTTGAGAGAGTAGCGTGAGTCCCTCTTGCGACTAACAAGATTCTTGTCATTCTTGAGAGCTTCAATCTCATCGCGAAAGAGATTATACTTACCCGAGTTCTTCCAATTATTCATCTTGTTGTCGTTTTTGCCTCTGACCTCTACATCATACTTTTCAAGGTTGATGGCGTCGGTTTCCTGGCTGTAGATGGCGAAATAAGCGTTCATTGTGCTTCTTTGGTATATATTTATTATTATAAATACCTATCAATTTTTATTTATTTTATAGTCATTCGGAACATTTTTTGCCACCGCGAAGACGCAAAACCAAATGCAATGTTGATTCTTTTTGAATATTATAATCGGAAAGTGTTCTTCCGTCTTCCAATTGTTTGCCCGCAAAAATTAATCGCTGTTGATCTGGAGGAATACCCTCTTTATCTTGAATTTTACTCTTAATCATATCAATAGTATCGGAAGATTCTACCTCCAATGTAATCGTTTTACCAGTAAGAGTTTTCACAAATATCTGCATACCTTATTATATATAATATATCAATATATATTTATATCAATTTACTGTTTCTCTATAATTATTTTGTTATCTTTGGCTTAGGCTTTGGTTTAGCCAATATCTCATTATCTTTTTGTGTTTGTTTTTCAAGAGACGCTTTTGTTATCTTTGACTTAGGCTTTGGTTTGGCCAATATCTCATTATCTTTTTGTGTTTGTTTTTCAAGAGACGCTTTAGTTATCTTTGACTTAGGCTTTGGTTTATCCAATATCTCATTATC
>Ga0208364_1000232_pt1 | contig 13203 bp, 14 predicted proteins | sample LakMenEpi08Jun12_FD_150680 | JGI IMG/M metagenome (GOLD analysis project Ga0208364, IMG submission 150680) | Freshwater microbial communities from Lake Mendota, WI - 08JUN2012 deep hole epilimnion (SPAdes) | ecosystem: Environmental > Aquatic > Freshwater > Lake > Epilimnion/Euphotic zone ...
ATTGCCGATTTACGCGCAGCCTATAAAAAATACCTGCTAAATTGGATGTAACTACCCCGGTTCCAACGGATTTTAATCCCCCCAAACAAAGAGGCCTAGCCTCGCCCCATATTTCACCAACGGATTTTAATCCGTTGTTTTCGGGGCAGGCATACAACAAAAGGGCATTTTCACATAGATTGATCAAGATTTAACAGGGTGAATTTCTTTACTTAATGGAGGGGTTGTACCTTTAGGTATGACCATTCAATTGATAAAAAACCGTTCCGACATCGGAGCAGGTACAAGAGGATCTGATTTGGGTATTGATGCGTTGGAAATAGCTGCCATTAACTCGGGCAATGATTATTTTAACCGACATAAATACATAGATGTGCTCACCCGCAATGAGACCATCTATAACAAAAACACCAACAACTTTGCAAAAAGAATCGAGCATGTAGTAGAGCAATGCGATCGGGTGGCTGCTGCTGTAAAAGATTCTTTACAGAAGGGCTACTTCCCTGTTGTACTATCCGGCGACCACTCCTCCGCACTGGGCACCATTAGCGGCATACAGGCTGCCTTTCCTGAAAAGAAGATTGGTGTTATATGGATTGATGCACATTCAGATATCCATTCTCCCTTTACCTCCCCTTCCGGCAATATTCATGGAATGCCCTTAGCGGCAGCACTTGCGGAAGACAACCTCGGCTGCCAAATAAATCAACCCGACAATGAAACCCTGCAATATTGGGAAAGACTTAAAAATATTGGCAGGCCGGGAGCCAAATTATTACCCACACACCTGATTTATTTTGGTCTACGTGATTTTGAATCTGCAGAAGCGAGTCTGATCGCCGAAAAGAATATCTCCGTATTTACAGTGGCGCAGGTTCGAGAAAAAGGTATCCGGCAGTGCGTACAACAAACGCGCAATATCTTGCAAAACTGTGATGCTATTTATATATCCTTTGATGTAGATAGCATGGATAGCGATCAGGTTTCTTATGGAACTGGCACCCCAGTACCCGTTGGGTTTATGCCGGGAGAAATTTCCGACCTGCTCACCTGCTTGTGCGAATTCGATAGCCTGGCTTGTATCGAACTAGCCGAAATCAATCCTTTACTCGACAATAAAGGCAACCTAATGGCAGAAACTGCCTTCCAGCTATTAGATAAAATTTCGGGGATTTTAGAAGAACATAACAGATAAGTACCTGCTGCACTTAACAGCATTACTTTACCTCAAACCAACAAAATATTATTTTCTGGTTTAGCAGGCATGCATTGCATAATAGAAAAGCAAACAGGCAACTTGGCATCCCTGTAAATCCCGGCGTTTGGAAAAGCGTTTGCGAGCCGGCCAATTGAAATGTACGCCGCCTACATCGGCAGAAAGTAAAGAAAATTACTATTCGTGTACAAAATGTTAAAATATAGCACCAACCAAAGAAATCAAATAATTTTATCCTCCCAACAGAAACTGAATCTTTCAGGCACTGATTGGCTATATCCAAATCCCATGAATCCATTAATCCATCCGGGTATTTCCCGCCTTATTTCGGTTATTCGTAATTTTCTTCGCTTCATTCAATACCAAATTTCCGTTTTCCCAGAAAACCATGCAGGTATATTCACTGGCAAATGGGGTATGCCGCCTTATCAACTCCAGCCGGTAAGAAGGCAATCCAACAACCCTTTCAAAAAAAGGAGCAAGGCGCCATTTTAATAAACCCACCGAATCGCAGAACTATACAGTAGGCAACCCAATATCTGCCCACTTATCTAAACCTATATTTTATGCAATTATTCAACTGCCGGATTATATTTCTATTGGTATTGATGGCCGCATCACTCACTTCCATCGCTCAGCCCAAGAAACCTACCCTGATGATTCTACCCAGCGATAACTGGTGCAATCAGCGATTTTTTATGATGCAGTATAACGATCAGGGAACACAGAAAAAAATTCCCAACTATAAACAAGCCTTTCAGGAAGATACCGAACTAGCACAAGTGATTGCCAAACTCGGTGCCTTTATGCTGAGCGAAGGGTATACCTTAAAAGATGCCGAACAAGAACTAAAAAAACTTGAGCAGGTATCTGCCGAAGATAATGTTACCAGTAGCAGCAACTCGGGATCCGACCTAAGCGAATCGCCCCTAGACAAACTGAAAAAAAGAGCGAAATCAGACATTATCCTTCAACTTTGGTGGGAAGTGAATAGCACTGGTGGCGGCAATATCATTCGCTATACCCTGGATGCATTCGATGCCTATACCGGCAAACGAATCGCCTCCTCCACTGGCAACAGCAAGGCCTCCGATAAATTTGTTCCCGATTTACTTCTAAAAGCAGTAAAGGATAATTTCTCTTTATTCAATTCGCAAATAGACAATTACTTCAACGACATGAAGAAGAATGGCCGGGAAGTAATTGTAAAAATAAAAACCTGGAAAAACTGGGATAAAGACCTAGAAGAAGAGTTTAATGGAAAAGAGCTGAATGAATATATTGCCGGCTGGATGAAGAACAACACCGTAAAAGGTAATTTCAATACTACCGACAATTCTGAGTCGTATATTTTATACGAGCAGGTGCGCATACCTCTTTTTAACGAATCGGGCGATGCCATGGATGCCCGCGACTTTGCGAGAGGATTACAAAAGTATCTAAAAGCAGCTCCTTTTAACATTACTGCTAAATTGATGACCCGCGGGTTAGGAGAAGCCATATTGGTATTGGGCGAAAAATAAATTTATTCAATAGCTGGGCCGAATTCCCCTTGGTTAAATGATAGTTGGTGTATGAAAAAAATTATCCTCGTACTGATGATTGTTGGCTCCTTTCACACGAGCGCCTTCAGTCAATCGTATAACGCCGAAAAAACTGCGCTGAGTAATTTTATTACGCGCATGTATAAAAGCGAACCCTTTACCGGCGTGAAAGTTTTTCTAGACTACGAAAACAAATACCTGATATCACTGGTAAAATTGAGCGCCGGCAACTATTCTTCCGAGAGCGCCATGAACCGGGTAGCCGAAGTAAAAGCCAAAGCACAGGTGAATCAGTTTTTGAATGGCTCTTATGTATCCGTTGAATCGATTGTTACCACTACCGCCACTACTTCCAAAAAAAATGGAAGTTCCGTAAGCGAAATATCAGAAGTGATAAAAGAATCCTCCATCGGCTATGTAGATGCCCTCGAACTTATATCTATGTTTACCGATGAAAACGAAACCGATAAAAAAGTTTTTATTTATTTACGGGAACTGGAAAAAATTAAAAAGAAAAAATAAGCACATGAAATCTTTTCTGCTTGCCCTCTGCTTGTCCGCCTCCTTATTGGCTTCCGCCCAATCCGACGATCTGGGCCGCATCGCCCTCAATACCTATGTTTCGGATGATATAAAAATACCCGCTGAAGCCAAAGCCATTTTAGAAAACAAACTGAGTATCATCGCCACACAATATGCCATGGGCAGCAGTGCTTACAGACCCCGATTTGTAATTACGGCAAATGTGGGCCTTTTTACTAAAGATGTGGTTGCTGGTCCGCCCGCCATGATTGCACAAACCATGAACATTACCCTCTATATCGGAGATGGAATAGAAAATCTTTCTTTCACTTCGCTCAACATGACCATAAAAGGCGTGGGCACCAATGAAAACAAGGCATTCATTGATGGATTTAAAAACATCCCTACTAAAAATGCGCAGCTTGAAAAGTTTATGCAGGAAGGAAAGCAGAAAATAATGGATTACTATATTGCCAAATGTGCCCTGATTGAAGAAAAAGCTGCTTCGCTGGCCGCCCAAACTAAATACGACCAAGCTATTTACGAACTGGCCGCTGTTCCAGATGTTTCGAAAGATTGCTATACCCGCTGCCAATCGAAAATGGCTGTATATTTTAAACAAAAAATTGATGCAGAATGTAATCAAAAGCTTACCCGTGCAAAAGGAGAGTGGGCCGCAAATCCTTCTTACTCGGGTGCAAAAACTGCGGGCAATACCTTACTATCTATTCATCCAGCTGCTGCCTGTATGCCGCAGGTTAATGAGATGCTGAAAAGTATGAGCGATAAAATTGCTGCCGATGAAAGGGCCGCCTGGGAACTGAAAGTAAAACAATACAACGATCAGGTAGCCCGCGAAAATCAATTGATGCAGTACGCGCGGGAAGATGCCGCAAGGGAATATGAATTGTCGAAAATAAGAACCGAAAATTTCCGGCAAATTGCCATTGAGGTAGCCAGAAATTTACCCAAAACAATTACTACCAATAATTACAATCGCATTCACTGGTGGTAACAATACTTACTGCACCTGCTACTTTGCAAAATCAGTAGAACCATTCCCTATCCAGATAACTCTTTGCTGATTGGGCTGCATCCATTGTAAAATGGGTAACATATATTTTTCGGGAATGGCAACACAACCCGCCGTAGGCCCCATCTCAGGGTTAGACAAATGAAAAAAGATGGCACTGCCTTTTCCTGGAACAACGGGCTGTGTGTTGTATTCAATCACCATGCAATATTTGTAGTCGGCGCTTTTCAAAAGCAAATTTTCGTAGGAAGCTGCTGTTGTTTCTCCGCGAACATATTGATTATAGGCGGGTGATGCCGGATCGTCTATCCATTTATCCGCTTGGGTTAGCTGGGTTACCGGCAATTGAGTGGGAACGGTGGACAAATAACTAAACAACCGGCCCAAATTATACCAGCCGGAGGGCGTTTTTCCATCACCTTCTATTTTAGAGTCGGCGGCCGCTATCCCATTTTTACCCACCGCAGCCCGAACCGAATGCCTGATTTTTTTCCAGCGGGTTCCCTTTCTTTCCCAGGCAGTAAGCCAGGCGTGATGTAAAGAATCTCCCGGGCGTTGCCAAACTATAATAAGCTGTTGGGTAGCCAACAAAGCAGGATGTTGTTGCACCGTTAATTGATGCAGGCGATGGGCTGTAATTTTTTGAGCGTGCACATTTGCCGCAGATAATAACCCAACCAACAAAACAGCCAATGCAGATTTCATAAAAGTTCGATTACCGGCAAACAAACGCAACATACAATGTATAGAAGCCGGAATGATTATCTTTTTCTAGAACGGCCCGTTAACCCCAATGCACCCAGTAAACTTCTGGTAATAACACTGGCAGCGGTTCTTCCAACCTGCTTCACCACCGGATTATCAAAAAAGGAAGGGTCTTTTGCCGTGCGGCCTGCGGGCTTTTCTGCTTCAGGTGGCGCCTCGGCAGCGGCCTGTTCTAATTTTCGGGTTAACATTTCATAGGCACTATCGCTGTCTATCTCCTTGGCATATTTAGCAGCCAGCTTACTATTAGCTACCAAATGATCTATTTCGGTATCCAACAAAATATCCATCCTGCTGCGCGGAGAACAAAGCATGGTATGCACCAACGGCGTGGGAATACCCTTTTCATTCAACAAGGTAACCAAGGCCTCGCCGATTCCCAGCTGCGTTAATAATTCATCCGTTTTGTAAAACTCTGTAATCGGAAAATTTTCGGCTGCCTGCTTAATGGTTTTTCGGTCTGCCGCCGTAAATGCCCGCAAAGCATGTTGAATTTTTAAGCCAAGCTGACTCAAAATAGGAGCAGGAATATCCTGCGGGTTTTGGGTGCAGAAAAATATACCAACCCCTTTAGAGCGAATCAACTTAATTACCGTTTCTAATTGCTGCAATAAAGCACTACTGGCTTCATTAAATATCAAATGCGCTTCATCAATAAACATTACCAGTTTGGGTTTATCTAAATCGCCCTCTTCCGGTAAGGTAGCATACAACTCAGCCAGCATTTGCAACATGAAAGTTGAAAACAATTTTGGTCGGTCTTGCATATCCGTTACGCGCAATACATGCACCATCCCTCTGCCATCGTTACTAATCCGAAGCAAATCATCCACCTCAAAACTCCGCTCACCAAAGAAACGATCGGCACCCTGCTGTTGCAGTTCTATCACTTTACGTAAAATAGTTCCCGTTGAAGTAGTAGAAATTTTACCATAGGTTTTCTCTATTTCCTGCTTCCCTTCATCGCCTATATATTGTAATACCTTTATAAAATCTTTTAAATCCAGCAATGGCATCTGGTTATCATCGCAGTACTTAAATATCAACGCTACCAATCCCCCCTGCACATCATTCAACCCCAAAATTTTACTCAACAATACCGGACCAAATTCGCTCACAGTGGCACGCATCCGAATACCCTTTTCATTGCTCAGCGTCATCAAATCAACTGGATAGGCAGCGGGTTTATAATCCATCCCCAGCAGTTGATAGCGCGACGTGATTTTGTCGTTCGCAGCCCCTGCCGCAGCAATACCGCTCAGGTCGCCTTTAATATCCATCAACAATACCGGAATACTGTTATCACTCAGGCACTCACTAATCATCTGCAAGGTTTTGGTTTTACCCGTTCCCGTTGCGCCAGCTATCAGACCATGCCGATTTAAGGTTTTCAAAGGCAGAAAAATATCTGCATCTGGCACTACTTCCCCTTCGAACATCGCACGACCAATTTTTACGTGTTCTCCCTTGAAAGTATAGCCCGCCTGTACAAGTTCTAGTAATTTGCTATTATCAGCCATGTGATTGATTTTGGGCAGTAAGATAATGAAGAACTGCAAATTTTATTGTTAGGATGAGAATATCTCTGTAATTTTTAGCTGAATTAAGCCGTATTTATGAAAAAAAGCCTCCTCCTGGCTATACTTGCCACCGTGCTAACATTTCAAACGAATGCCCAAACCTTTCGGGTGGGAGCTGCACAAGAAAACATTAATCCAGATAGCGATAGCCTGTATTTCGCAGGCGGAAAAAATAACCGCAAATTTATTGAGGTTGCCGATAATTTATATGTGAAGGCGGTAGTTATCAGTAATAACCAAACCAGCATTGGCATCCTAACCTTTGATTGTATTGGGTTGATGTATCCGCAGCTGCAAGAAATTCGCGAGAAAGTTGCCAAAGCAATCCCTGGCTTCCCGTCTCAACAAATTATCATGTCATCTACCCATACACATTCAGGTCCGGATGTGGTAGGATTATGGGGGAAAGACTTAATGCATAGTGGCGTAAATGAAGCCCACATGAAAAAAATAGTAAATCAATCCGTGCTTGCTTTGCAAAAAGCCTGGAATAGCCGCCGCTCTGGTATTGGCCGATACGCAGTAGGCAGTTTTGGGGAAGATTGGGTGAAAAATATTTCCGAGCCAGGCTTGCTCGACAGAACCCTTACTATTCTTCAATTTAAAGACGCCCTGAATAAAAACATAGTAACCCTGGTAAATTTTGCCTGTCACCCCACAATTATGGATGATGTGGCTGCTAGTGCAAGTGCCGATTACGTGGGTGGATATTATAAATATGCCGACTCGGCCCAGGGCGGTATCCATTTATTTTTACAGGGCGCCATTGGCGGATGGGTGCAGCCCGAAGACGTACCTAAAAGCTATGCACAGGCAATGAAAATAGGCGAAAAGTTAGGAGCCTATGTGGTAAGCAGATTGAAACAACCGCAAACCCTTAGCAATAGTCAATTGGTATTTCGCAGGCAGCTAGTGAAATTTCCTTTGCAAAATCAAGGCTTTCAACAACTATCCCAAGCGGGCGTAGTTAAAAGAGTTTTTAGCGACAGTGTAGATTCTGAAATTGCCTACGCGGCAATCGGCAATGCCGCTATGGCCACTCATCCCGGAGAAACTTCTCCTGCCCTCAGCTTAAGTACGCGCGGGCTGATGAAAAATACCGGACCAAAAATGATCCTGGGTCTATCACAGGATGCACTGGGTTATATTCTGAAGCCGACTTTTTTTGAAACCGGCAATACCATTCCACATAGTCAGTACCTCACCAGTATGAGTGTAGGACCACAAACCATGGCAATTATTCGAGAAGCACTACAAAATCTAATTAAATAGTTACTTAACCTTGGCAATATGGAACAGAAAACAATGGTCCCCACGATGGTACCCACCATGGCCCCAACCAATGCACATAAAGATATTCCTGGCAATCCCTCTACCGCCAAAAGCAGCGCGATTCAGCTGAACGACCGGAGTAATGGAAAACCACTGCGGGTATTAAGCGAAGAAGATTGGCATTTTTGGAAGCACAATGGATATGTGGTAATCAAACAAGCTGTTTCTAAAGAACAGGCTGCTGCAACTGCCGCATTTTTATGGGAATTTGAAGAAAAAGATCCGGCAAATCCTGCCACCTGGTATACAGCCCCGCGTGCCGAAATGAAAATGAAAGAACTGGCCAATACCGGAATGGTGGAAGTATATAATCACCAACATCTTTGGAATAACCGGCAGGTACAAAGAGTGTACGATGCATTTGTAGATATCTGGGGTACGGAAAAATTGTGGGTAAGCATCGACCGTGCCAACCTGAATTTCCCTATTCAGCCGGGATTTGAGTACAAGGGGTTTATTCATTGGGATTATGATCCGGAAACCAAACCGGTAAATGTACAGGGAGTGTTGGCACTAGCCGATCAAACAGACGAAAATATGGGCGGATTTCAATGTGTGCCGGAATTATACAGAACCTTCGACACCTGGAAGCTTATCCAACCGGCCGACCGAAATCATTTTATGCCCGATGTAAGCGGATTTGATTTGGTAAAAGTACCCCTCGAAGCCGGCGATCTGCTTATTTTCAACAGCCTCGAACCCCATGGCATTCGTCCGAATCTGAGTAAGGATAAAGTACGCATCGCACAATATTTATCCATGATGCCTGCAGAAGAAGATAATGAAGCACTCAAACAGTGGAGAATACAATCCTGGCAAAACCGCATCGCCCCCGAAGGATATGCCTTTCCGGGCGATCCCCGCAATTGGGAAAAAACCCGGTATGCAACCGCCGAATTAAATGATTTAGGTAAAAAATTGTTAGGACTTTCCCCCTGGTAATAATTAACCTCCCTAGGCAACTATCTTTACGAATATAAATCCTACCTATGTTAGCAAGAACATTGGCCTTTGCGCTATGCTGTATGGTTTCTCTCGGTTCGCATGCACAAACCGATAGCTTACTTGGAAAAATCTATTTCGATTTTGATCAGTCGGTAATTATGCCTGTTTCAGCCGCCACGCTGCAGAAATTAGCAGCCTATTATAAAACTATTTCCGGCATTACACTTACCGGCAGAACCGATATGCGGGGTAATTTTGTTTACAACGATTCGCTGGCAGCCCGCAGAGTGGCGGCAGTAGAAAAATATTTGCTGGAGCTAGGTTTTGCCCCAACTCAAATCACTAAAAGAATTGCGTTGGGAAAGAGGAGTCCGATAGCCGAACAGGAATTACATGCAGCTGCCCGAAACCAGCTTAACCGGGTAGTTGAAATCACCGGAATTGTGCAATCAACCCCTCCCGCTGTTCCCGTGAAAGCATTGGAGGAACAAATCAAAGAAGGCAAAGCCAATATTATTCTCAATAACCTCAATTTCGAAGGAGGACGACATATCCTGTTGCCTTCTTCTCTACCAACGTTAAATGAGGTGTTGGAAGTGATGAAAAACAACCCCGCCCTACAGGTTGAAATCAGGGGCCATATCTGCTGTGCCGAAATAACTGAGGATGGACTAGATATCGACACCGGCGAAAAAGTGCTCTCCCGCAACCGGGCCAGAGAAATTTACCTGTTCTTGATTAACAACGGAATCAGCAGCAGCCGCTTATCGTATACAGGCATGGGCGCCAGTAAAAAAATTATTGCCGAGGAAATAACCGATAAAGATCGAGAAACGAACAGAAGGGTAGAGTTTGTCATTATCAAACGCTGATTTCTGCCATATTTTGCGGCTTTATACTAATTTTTGGGTCATTATTGCAGCACTTTGCCGTTTTTAGAAAAAATTTTTCATTTTATGCAACATTTTGTTGAATCTTTTGTTTTAAAAGGATAAACAACTGATTTTGTCAATTACCGTTCATCCCAATTTTGGAATCAAGGCAGCGAACCAGGCTGTTTTGGCATCTTATTTGCATAGATAGCAGGTAGGTATTGTACTGAAATCAAATAAAAACAATTAAAAAATATACCAATGACAATTAACAAAAAACAAGCTACTTCTGAGCTGATTTTTAGCTGGGAGTACAACATGAACGAACTGGAATTTGAATAGTCGCCTTGCCGTTTATTAATTCTGGATGCAGTCACTTTTGAGTGACTTTTTTTATGCCCCTACCCGAATACGCCCTGAGTGATTTATTGCATTACTGCTGTATCTTTAAAGTAAACATCGTTTTCGCATATATTGAACATCCCGCATCGGAAAACTGAATAGCTTTAAGTAAACATAATTACGATATTATGAATACACTAAGCCAATCTTTCCGGATTTGCTTTTTACCGCTTGCGCTTTTATTGAGTGCAGGCTCCCTGACTGCCCAACAACCAATATTCGGGTATTGGGAGTAAAATTTAGCCCCCACCAAATGTGGGCATTAGTTACAAGAAATAGTTTGCAAAAAAAGCTACAGCTTTCGAGGGGGTTATTCGCTTGAGGGGTGAACAAGATGCATTAACTGGAAAATACCGCCTCCGTTAAAAACTTCCTCCACCCCTTGCTGTTGAAGATAGTCAGCAGCTATCCCACTTCGATGGCCACTGTGGCAATACAAGATAATAGGCTTAGGTAGCACTGCAATCTCTTTCGTCTTTGCTGGCACTTCATCCAACGGAATATGGATAGCTCCCGGCAAATGACCGGATTGAAACTCTCCTTGGCTTCTCACATCTACCAGACTTCCCGCTCCGGAACGAATGATTTCGGCGATTGATATACGCATTTCAATTACTTACTTTTTTAACCAGTCAATCGAATTTCTATTCAGTGCTATCCATCCGCTCAACTCCATTTTTTTCAGTAGCCGGCTGATTACTTCCCGAGATGTATTTAAATCAGTAGCAACTTCCTGGTGTGTTAGGGGAAGCGTATTGCCAAATTGCTTTACCTGCTGCATTAGATAGCTTTCCAATCGCTCATCCATTTTTTTAAAGGCGATACTTTGAATGGTATGCAATAACTCCTCGTACCTACTACGATAGGTTCTGATAACAAAATAATGCCAGCTCTTGTATTTCCGTAACCAGTCATCCACTTTATTCAAAGGAATAGCGAGATAGGTAACATCGGTTACTGCCTTCGCTAGCACCTGACTGGTTTCCCGATGAAAATCACATACTAATGTAACCGCACAGGCTTCTCCGGGATGGAGATAATACATAAAAAATTCGTCGCCAGTTTCATCTTCCTGATACAGCTTAATAGTGCCACTTACCAATAACATGGCCGAGCGGATGGACTGTCCCGTTTTTAATAAAGTTTCTCCTGCCAGTGCCGTTTTTTCCTGTGCATCGGAAAGAATTTCGTGATACAACCCCTCCTCCCAATCCGGAAACAAGTCTCTAATTAATACCGTATCCATTCTTCATAAATTTTTGTGAAGTTACTACATGACTTCAATTATGTAATAAAAGTCACCGCAAAACCCTTTCTGGGTGATGTACCTTTACAATATGAAAAAGGGAATCATGCGATTTGTAAGGCGTATAGACTGGATACTAGTGTTTCGGCTAAGCTTGAGTGCGTTGCTGATAATTTCCGGTTATATAAAGGCGGCCAATCCAGATATATTATTTGGGAGTGCTTTAGCCATTTATTCAATATTGGCAGCCCGGTTTCAGTGGGGTTGTGGATATGGAAATTGCACTTATACGCCCCCTGTTTCGGAAGCCAGCAAAAATCAGCTCGATCAAACAACCCCATTATAATTATGGCAGAAAAAGAAACGTTTCGCTCGGTAATCAATGGCCCCAAACCGGTGCTGGTAGATTTTACTGCCAGCTGGTGTGGCCCCTGTAAAATGATGGCACCCATTTTAGAACAACTTCGTGCAAGTATGGGAGATGCCCTGCGAATTATAAAAATAGATGTAGACCAAAACAATGCGTTGGCTTCAGAGTTGGAGGTGAGTGGTGTTCCAACCCTTATTCTATATAAAAACGGAATGCCAATCTGGCGACAAAGTGGAGTTGTGCCGATTCATACACTTCAATCCACTATTCAATCGCACTTACTGAAAGCCTAACACCTTTGTTATCAGAGGATAGTAACCAACCAGTAATACAAGGGCATTCCAATAGTAACATTAAAAGGGAAAGTAACCGCAAGTGCCATAGGGATATACAAACCAGGATTGGCCTTAGGTGCAGCAATTTTCATGGCAGCTGGCACAGCTATATAAGAAGCACTGGCAGCTAATATAGCCAGCATAAAGCGATCGCCTACTTCGTGCGTAACCATGCCACTCAGCCAGCAAGTAATGATGCCATTAACCAACGGTATACAGATACCATAGATTACCGGGGCCCAGCCATTTTGTAAAAATGAATGAAGTTTACGACCACTCGAGATGCCCATGTCTAATAAAAAGATAGCCAGAAACCCTTTAAAGATATCTGTAGTAAATGGTTTGATACCTTCGGCTTGCTTTGCGTTGGCTAACCAACCAATTAGGAGGCTTCCCAAAATCAATACTACACTTCCATTGGTAAGCGCATGTCGAAGAGCCCCCTTTGTATTTCCTTTTCGATCTTCCTGAGGGCGGTATCGAGACATTAAAAACAAAGCGCCAATAATTGCCGGAGATTCCATCATGGCCATTATGGCTACCATATGACCACTCGAATGTTGCCGAAGCATTTCTAAATAACTCACGGCGGTTACAAAGGTTACGGCACTCACCGAACCATAGGTTGCTGAAATCGCAGCAGCATCATACACAGAAAATGATTTCCGCAGAATAAAAAAAGTGTAAATAGGAATCAGAAACGACAGGGCAATTCCTAGCCCTATACTCCCCCAAACTTCTGCCGTAAAAGTTTCATGCGCGAGCTCTTGTCCACCTTTAAATCCAATGGAAAAAAGTAAGTACAATGCAATAAACTTAGAGGTGTTCGAAGGAATTTCTAAATCACTTTTTATTTGAACAGCGAATATGCCCAACAAAAAAAATAACAACGCCGGATTAGAAAGATTATCAGTTAGTAATTGAAAATTCATCCTTGTTTTTTTAATTACTACCTCAAAATATTACCCGCTCTGCGCCCCTGCGTAGCTTATCGTTAATAGCTGCTCCCAACCCCTGCTCTGGTAACCACTCGGCTACAAT
>Ga0208364_1000237_pt1 | contig 13109 bp, 29 predicted proteins | sample LakMenEpi08Jun12_FD_150680 | JGI IMG/M metagenome (GOLD analysis project Ga0208364, IMG submission 150680) | Freshwater microbial communities from Lake Mendota, WI - 08JUN2012 deep hole epilimnion (SPAdes) | ecosystem: Environmental > Aquatic > Freshwater > Lake > Epilimnion/Euphotic zone ...
TAGACCACCGCCGGTTTTTTGAGACTGATTCTCAATATCAAACCAAAATGAAAAAACCCCCCTACTAAGCGGGTGACGCAAAATGCTGTGCAAAATGCTACAGTATGACGCAAAATGCTACAGTGATCCTTACCCCCGTCTCAAAATGAGAATGCTGTAACCCTATATTTTTCAAGGGGTTACGAAAAATCCTATTTTTTTTCTCGAATGGCACGACATTCGCATATATATCTGGTATCGAAACAAGGGGTTTCGGAAACAAGTAGAAAAAGGATAGATAAGATGGAAAACATGATTGTGCTCAATACGGTTCGTGAGTTGTGCGAGTTGATCAACAATACGACCATGACCACGTTTGTTGGTCGTGTTGCTTTTGCAATGGACCTTCTGGAAAGGGTTCGCCATAATGACAACATGATCGAAATCAATCATGAGTTGGGATTCTGTGATGATGGTGGATTCATCCAGATTGATGAGATGGGTTATGTGGTCGATGATTATGCGATCCAGTGATTCCCTATAAGGGGGGTTGTGGCAGCGAAAAAGTTTGGTAGGATCATAGAAAAGAAAGAGAGAAAAAGATGGTTTACAATGTTGGCGATAGGTTGAGTGTGGTCTATAGTACTGGCGAATCGTTCACCGGTGAACTGGTTAGCGTTCGTGAGATTCCGAACAAGGGAACGCTTATTCTGGTGAACGACGAAACGGTAGGCTATCGGTCCATGTATGCCGACAAGGTTGTGAGCGTAATCGTGGAGAATGCTTGAATGGATACTAACTACTTTCAATCATCGTTCGAGAGTATGGAAACGAGTACCATACGATTGTGGCTCCACGAAGCACAAGTACGACTGCCCCATGAGAGGGGTAGCGTTCGTGAGATACTGAAAGAAGGTATACGCGCGTCTGCTCGTGAACTGTTGTTCAGGTATCGAGAGGATATGAAAAGAATCTTTTCAAAAAACTCGACGTAAACCCTTGATACGTAAGGACTTACGGCGAAATTGGGCCGCCATTTTTGACGTAACTCCTTATGGTTCAAGCACTTACGGCGACCCCAAAGGTGGTGTAGCAAAACGCTGTAGCAAAATGCAACACCTGTAGCAAAATGCTTCACCTTGGCACACCCCCGTCTCAAAATGAGAAAGTTGTAAAGTGTTGTCCCATAAGGACTTAGAAAGAAAAAAATATTTTTCAGACTTTGGCACGGGAAGTGCATTATATAGAGGCATAAGAAAGAGAGTGAAAGATGGATAAGACGATTTATTTGGTTTCCGATTGCTGCTATGTTGAAAGCAACCCAGATTACCAAGTCTGCTCATGTTGTGGTGAGCATTGCGAAATGGTTGTGGATGATTCGATCCATACTGCTATGATGGATGATTTCATCGAGTCAGACTATATCCCCGGTTATGATGATGGTGAGGCTATCTAGTCTCACCTAATCGGGGGGTTGCGGCGGCGAAAAAGTTTGGTAGAATCAGCACACAAGAAAGAGAGAAGAGAATGGAAAAGTTTCGAATCGTTGAAGAATACAAGCGTACAGTTCGTGGTATCTTCTATGGTATGGCGATCCCTTGCGACAAGCGTAGTGCCGATGGTGGTACGATTACCAGTGAGAAGGTATTGAAGTTCAATCGTTCAGCGTTGCGAAAGATTGGCAAGAGTAAGGTCGAAAAGGCTGACCCCCGCATGGTAGGTGGTGAGGATCGTATGCGTTTCCCGGTTGGCAAGCCCGGTTCCCCCGAAAGGGTGGTTGCTCTTGCAGAGCAATATGCTAGCCTCGCGGATGATGAGATGAGTCCCTTTACTGGAGATGAGTGAGAACATGACCATTCAAGTACAAAATACACTCCATCGCCTTGTTGCTCACCACGGTTATTCGGCTACATTTGTACAGTATATGGGAGAGGGTATATGTATGTACAGTATCGGCGGCATCATGTACCGCATTAGGGGGATGGTACGATTCTCTAAGAACTCGACGCAAACCCTTGATACGTAAGGACTTAGGCAAAAATCGGGCCCGCAATTTTGACGTAAGTGCTTATGAGACAATGACTTACGACAAACTCTATGCCATGATTTTTGGCATGAAAATTGCTCTAGCATATGGTGTGCCAATATGGAAGAAAATTATGAAAAGTTTTGTCAAAATCTCTTGACACAAAAATTTCCAGATTTTTCTTGCATCCTAAAGAATCCATGGTATAATGTCGATATAAGAGAAAGAAAGAGAGAAAGAAATGAATAAGATTGAAGTTTACTATTCCGATTGCTGTGGTGTTGAGATTGTTGGTGATATCGCTGGTCTCGAATTGTGTCCCCGATGCTGGGAACACTGCGACTGCGTTATTGAGGAAATCGACGATCCATCATGCCCCGCCTAATGGGGGTTGATGCGGCGACAAAGTTTGGTAGGATTATAGAAAAGAAAAGGAAAGAGATGTACAAGGATTTTCTTAGCAATCTGATCGTTTGTTTTCTGCTGTTTTGTTGGGCATATTTGTTCGTTCTGGTTCCGGCGTATTTTTTCTTTGGGTGATGTATGAGTGATAGTGAAAAGCAAGTTTTAGATTTCGTGAATAAGATGGAAACCGTTACGCTTGGAAAATGGATGGTAAACATGCAAAATGTTTCCAGTAATGTTTCCGTCTATGCTAGAACGTTTCCCAATATGTGCGTTAGTTTCGCCGCTAGTGAATTACTTCGACGTTATCACGAAAATAGAAATGATAACTGAAAGGAAATGTATGAATAGCCTCGATAAAATTCTGTCTGCTATGCGAACTGGCAAGTATGGTAGCGTGGTGGATACTAAGGGTAAGATTCATGTTGGCATTATCAATTCACTATTGCGTGAAGATGGCAGTAATAAAAATTGGATTGTAACGGTGAGCAACCGTACAGTTACTGAACAAGTGTTCATTCATGCTAGTTAGGGTTGTCTCGGCGTAAAGTCTTGAACCATAAGGACTTACGACGAGGCCGGGCGGCCCCCGGCGACGTAACTCCTTGTGGCTCAAGCACTTACGACGACTAGCAGAGCAAACGCTGTGCCGCAAAAAATAATCTTTTTTCTAAGATTTTCTGCTTGACAGTGCCGATGATTAGTGTAGAATCCACGCATCACCCCAAGGGACTTTACAATGTACGATTTCGAGGACATCAACGCGATTCTTGCTGATATGGCCGACGAGGGTATTCTGGAACCGATGGTCGAGCCGATTGATGAGAACGACTGCCATCCGCTCGACTGGGCCGAAGTGGTCGGTTGTGCGGACGATATTTTTGACGAAGTGTATCTTGACGAAGTGGGCGATCCGTGGTATCTTGTTTGAAAAGGAGAAAATGATGAGTCACCCTGATCCCTTGTTCGATCCCGATAACTCTGAGGATGATGATATGAATTATGATGATCACGACGATTTCTATCAAGAGGTCGAAGATTACAACGATTATTATATCGAAGAAAATAGCGTGGACGATGATGACGACTACGATGATAGCATGGACGGCGACCATGATAGTGCCATGACTTCAGCCGGTTGGGGAACCGATGAGGATTATGGATCGTATCACGATGATATTGACGCTTATCACGATTACTATGGGGAGGATTTCTGAACATGATCGATTACATTTGCGACAGCATCACGGTTGATAATGATTCGGAAGATGGAATGTTTCTTGGAAACAAGATGGTTGTGATTTCTGTTCCAGAGTGCGCTAGTGCTGATCCTTTGGACAGGTACGATCACCTTGCGGCAATATCCGGGGCGTTGGAAAATGCTCTGGACTGCGATGTACGCTCGTTCAGTTACAACAAACTTTGACGCAAACCCTTGCCGCGTAAGGACTTGCGTCGCGGCGGGCGGGCCGATTTTGACGTAAGTGCTTACTGCACAAGCACTTAGAAAACATTACAGTTTTTCTTGACAAGTGTCGATAAGTATGGTATTCTAACATCATGAGCAAGCGAAAAAAGAGTATCGTTGTGCAACTGAATGTGCGTCCATTGTGGGCTATCGGCATGGGTCATCACGACCACAAGAGCGGAAGCGGACAGCACGACAATCGACCAAAGCGACTTCGCACTCGCGGAGCCAAGAATCGACAGGCCGTGAGGGATGGTTGGTAGTCCTACCTAATCCTACGGATTTGGATTGTGTGGATGTAGTCAGCCAAAAAATAGATCTCTTGACAAATTAGATTTCTCGACTAAAATATCGTTCAAAGGAGAAAACGATGCTTACTCTTCGACATTTTCGTAAGATCGAGAAGGAAATCAAGGGACTGAAAAAGTGCCAAAGTATTTATAGCCGGAAAAAGAATGCTCTGTGCTATAAACTTTCTAAGATGGGTACTCAGCACAGGGCCAACGCTATTGAGCGTATGATTCGTGATTATTTAATCACTATGGGTAATAGGGTTGATTATTTTGGTGGTAATCATTCTTATGATATGATTGTAAATGGAAAAAAGGTAGAAGTAAAGTCCTCCCTTGCACAACCCATATCTGGTAAAAAGTATCGTTATAGGTTTCAAAATATCAAAAGTGGTTATTTTCACGAAATTATTTTAGTATTTGTTACCCCAAAGGGTATCAAGATCAAACGCATGAATAAAAATCGTTTGGAAAATCAAATCAGATATGCTAGGTGTTATTCAAATGGTAAGACTTTAGAGTTAAAAGAACTAGCGGCCTAAAGTTTTGGCTCTTGACAAACGATAAAAACAATGTAGAATTGTGCAGAACAAGGAGGTTCTCATGGATGGGGCAATTGTGCTTATTGTGGTGGTTATGATTATTGGTCTAATTGTGGAGATATTGTGGAAATGATTAGTAGTTTTCATGCTTTTGTAATTATCTCTTGTGCTTTTATCATGTATTTTGCCATTATGACCGATAGTTTATAAATCCTTGTGCTGTAAGGACTTAGATCAAAACGGCGAGGCCCGGCTCGACGTAAGTGCTTGATTCTCAACAACTTGCATCAAAAAAATTTTTCTAAAGATTACCTCTTGCGTTGGCCGATAAATATGGTATGCTTGAGATTCACCAAGGGAGAAAGATGATGACTCATGTTGAAGCGGTTAGGATGGTTCGTGGCAAGCGGAATGCGGAGCGTCGCAAGGTTGGCAACAATACCTACGCGAAGATTCTGAGCGATGGTAGCGTTGGAATCATGCTGCATAGTACCTATGTGGTCAAGATTCATGAGGATGGTACTTATACCCTGAATAGTGGGGGTTGGCAAACCTTGACCACTAAGGATCGTATCAATCAGTATAGCCCGCGTTATGTTTTCCAGAAGAACTATGAATGGTTCGTGAAAATCAACGACAAGCCGTATCCGTTTATCGACGGGATGGTGGTGAGTTGAAAAATATCAACCAGATTTTGAAAGGATTGGGAAAACTTGGTTTTAGGGTAGAGTTTTGTGATGGTAGTTTGGTCAAGTTATATCCGGCAGATTCTAGCCAACCTTTTTATTCATTACATGTGGGAGAACGTGCGATTCACCCGCTAAAGAGGTTTGCCAAGAAAAACTGGAATATCGAACTTGACAAGGTGTGAGATGATGGTATACTTGTGACATAAGGTAACTAACTGAAAGGAAAAAGATGAACGATTTTATTGCTGCTGCTCTGGTTTCTACGATTTGTCTGGTTGGTCTGGTCTGCTTTGTGTTGTTTCATATCTATCGTGGATTGAATGATTCGCTGATTACTGCTAGGATCGGTAGTGTTTATAACTTTGAGTATGAACAGCCGGTTACTGGTGATCCTGAGCGTTTTATGGCTAAGGTAATTAGTGTGCATCGTCTTAGCAATGATAGTATCGCTAGGCTGAATGCTACTAGCCGTTATCGAAGACACGATGGACAGTTTGTGCGTACTCATCATCTGGTAACTGCTCAAACGCCGGATGGTAAGATTCGCAATTTCTACGCCGAACGTACTCGCAATGTTCGTCGCCCCCTCTTGGGTGGTACGCTCTTCAAGAGTGGTTTGGCCGCTATGATGTTCTGAATATCGCCCCATCGCTCTAAGTTCTTGCTACCAAAGGACTTAGGGCGAGATGGGCGGGCCGGCCGCGACGTAAGTGCTTACTTATCAACCACTTAGGATTTTCTAAAGAAAACCTCTTGACAAGCCGATACTATCTAGTAGAATGACTCGAACAGGAGAAAATTATGGGTTATACTTGGGCCGTTTGGCAAAATAATCGTCTGGTGGGTTATGTTAAATCACCTAGCGAATGGGATGCTATTAGATTAGCCCATAGCAATTATGGGTCTTGTTTGTATGTGGAACGATGTTTGGCTGGTGTGTGTCCAAAAAATCTTCAAGAAAATGTCTTGACAGGCCGATAATAGAGATTAGAATACAAACTACCGTGGGTCCATGCTCAAGGGACTAGATAGGGATAAGCCATTACGATAAACCTACGGCTGTTATGCAGCGTGGGGTTGACAGCGGGCTTATACGCTGTATAGTAGTGCCTATCTATGTGGGATTGCGTCCAGACCACGGCCAATACAAAGACAGGCGGAGTAACTGAGGCGCTTCTAAGTGTAAGTGTCCCGGCCTGTCTACAATACAACCAGTAACCGTTCCCAAGAGCCAGACGATATGAGTCATGAACATATCTAGGGAGGATTTCCGTGGACGGTTTCTACCAGTGTTTACCTTGCTCCAAGGGTTCATAATATCGGAGTATTGGTGGGTTATAGGAATCGGGGCGTAAAAGATTCCGCTGGTTTTTCTTATTGACTTGACGATAAAGAATGGTATAATGGTGGAAAAGGAGAGAAGTAATGTATATGTGGTATGTTTTTAGAGATAAAGAACTTTTAGGCTATGTTCATGCTCCGTCTTTATATCAAGCCAAAGTATTAGCATATACCGATTTTGGAAATGACGTAACTTTAAAGAAAAGTAAAACATATGACCGTTAACGAACTTATTGAGCAGTTGAAGAGTTATCCCAGCGATATGAGGGTATTGACTCTTGGGTATGAGGGTGGGTATGATGATATTGGTCTGAAGACTAAGGATATTGTTTTCAATGTGAATAGTAAGGATACTTGGTATTATGGTAGCCATGATGAACCGGGTATGGTGAATAATATGGATAATGATGAAACCGGAACAAAGTGTGTTGTTATTGTGAGAACAGCATGAAAGTTTACGTTGTATTTGATATTCCCGGTATTGATCCAGACGATGAAGATGCTGACGAGATTATCGCAGTATTAGAAGATACTATTGACGAACTAGGTTACGAATGGTATATTGATGATGCCACAGAGGACTGAATATGGAATGGCTTAGTTTTTTTGGTTATCGTCGCCCTATCAACGGTCAAAAGGTTTATTACTTTGGGCCAGATATTGGTGTGTGGCAGGGAAGGTATGAGATTCATAGGGATGATCCTGTGAGTGAACATATTCTTATTTGTGAGGAAAGTCCCGGCATTGTAGATCGTATGGATGCTCCGTGGTGGATGCCATATGAGGGACAACCTAAACCGCAACGACCAGAAAGTGATTACCCAAAGGATTATCCTTCATAAAATATGAATAAAGAACAAGAACAAGCAATTAAAATGACCATCAACTTTCTAAGAAATAGATTATTGGGGGTCAATAAACATTATTACGATGCGGTCTTGACATCAGTAAAGATGCATGATATAACTCTTGAAGACGTATTAGAATATTGGAGAAAGGAAGCAGGAAACGTATGATCAAGATTGATTTGACGGTTCGTGAAGCGGTGGATTTGGCGATCTACTGCCCAGCAGAAATGCGCGAAAAGATCGTGGCCGCACTGGAAAGTGCTTTAGGGTCAAAAGAGCAGTATCATGTTACCGTCACCGGCGGCATGACCACAAACAATCGTATTCCTTGTATCAAGGCTGTGCGTCAGCACACCGGGTGGGGATTGAAAGAAGCGAAGGATTGGACCGATGGTATGATCGGCCGCTGGGACGCTTATGGCGTGTGGCACAAGGGCGACCTGAACCAGATATCGGTGCGTCTGAAAACCACAGAGGCGGCTGAAAATCTGCTTCGTGACCTGAAGAACGCTGGTTGCGAAGGGTACTTGTCGTAAACCCTTATGCCGCAAGATTTTACGCTGCGGCGGGCGGGCCGATTTCGTCATAAGTGCTTATCCCATAAGGACTTAGGATTTTTTAAAGAACAGTATTGACTTCTGACGATAACAAAGTATAATCAAAGCATGGGAGCGTAGACCAACGGCAGAGTCAAGGGACTTAAAATCCCTCCAGTGTGGGTTCGAATCCCACCGCTCCTATTGGGGTATGGGTTGTGACACAATGATATCAAAAGAGTCACAATTAAATGCTGGTCGAGTATGGCGGAAGCCTACCCCAAGTCTCACCTAATCCTACGGATTTGGGATGGATGGGTATAGTCAGCCAAAAATAACCACTCTTGACAAAACCAATTATCTAGTGTAGAATGGTTAGAAGGAGGATTTTATGGTTGATTTTGCAAATAATGATGTTAGTTTGATTATTCGTTGTAGAACGTGTGGGGTCGATCATAGGGTTATGGTTGGCTCTGACCATTTAGAAGATTATGAGAACGGAGAATTGGTTCAAAATGCTTTTCCCTACTTGACTCCTGACGAGCGAGAGTTGATAATTAGCCGTACTTGTGGCAAGTGTTTTGATCAAATGTTTGGAGAAGATTTAGGATGAGAGATTATAAGGTTAGATTTCATCTGGGTCGTGGATCGCACTATATGCACTGGCAAGTAAAGGATGCCCATAGTGTGAAGTATTATGATCCTAAACTTTACCAGTTAGAACTGGGCAATTGTAAGTTGGTGAGTCGTCCATCTGCTTCACAAAAGGTGTTTGAGGCAGGGGTAAAAGATGTTTGTGGGTGGATCGAATGTGAGAATTATTGGGTTCTAAATATGGAACGCCATATTCCAATTCCTACAGACAATATGGAAAGATTATTCTATAATCCTATTATTGATCCTAGATGGAGAAGGGATAGTGATAATGGTGAGTTCAGTTGGGATAATCGTTGTTTCTCATCATTATTGACCGATAACAATCGCGTTTATATTCTCCAAGAAAACGAGTGTTTGGTCTAGTTGACGTAAACCCAACAGCCACAACGACTTAGATCGAGGTGGCCCCGCCCGCCGTGACGTAAGTGTTTATGCGTCAAGACTTTACGACCAAAGTAAAAAAATAGAGAACGACTCAAGAAGTGGTGTTGACAAGGCCGATATACAGTGTATACTAAGAGCATCACGCATCAAGATGAAGATGGAAGCCAACACTAGAAACCTTCCCACTGACCCTTGACAAGTGATGTTCGGTGTGTATAATCGTTTTATTGGAACTTACTACTAATTGGAAAGGTTTTTATCATGCAGAAGTTTACTTTTAGTGTTGACATTGTGGCTACCGATCTTGACCGTGACAGCGTTGTGGATACGCTTCGCTCGTGTCTGAGCGAGAATCTTCCCGGCGATGTTCATGCTAACGTCAAGGCCGGTGAGGTCAAGGCGTTCAGCGAGCAGGGTTATAAGGTTTGGAGGGCTAGGGTTACTGGCGTGACTGCCGAGCAGGCCGGTGACGCTGCGAATCCCAAGGCTAAGGCCGAGGAGGCCGTTGCCTGAGTTGACAAACTGGACTATGCCAGTATAAATAGATTTTAGGCATAGTGCGGCGGGATAACTCCCGCGTAATACTGTGGGCAGTACCCACCTAGCAGAGTCTAATCAACTAATAACCGAGTGATTATCGGGAAGGAGTCTGCTGCTAGTATATTATAGGATGGTAAATTGGCTCCACCATCAAACCGTATAGCCTGCATGGGACGCCATGCGGGCTTGCGGCGTTGACGGCCCCATAGTTAAATGGACATAACAACTGCCTTCTAAGCAGTGATTAGAGGTTCGATTCCTCTTGGGGCTATTCGTAAATCCTTTAGCGACAAGGACTTCCGACACGGCGGGCGGGCCGACCTTGACGTAAGTGCTTATGCACCAATAACTTAGGTTCTCTAAAGTTTTCCCCTTGACACTGCCGATAATCTAATGTAGAATCGGGAGACACAACGGAGAAAAGTTATGAAGGTTGCAAACGGTAACGATAAGTTGGGCAAGGGTTGTTTGGTGGTTAGTCGTCCGGTTGGTGATACTTGTCCGTCGTCGTGTGCTTTTCTTGGCAACGGCTGCTATGCCGAGCAGACCGAGAAGATGTATCCTAATGTTCGTCCTGCTGGTATGCAAAATCTTATTACCGAACGTGGACGTATTCGTTCCATGATTCTTGACGCAAAGAGTCAAGGTAAGAGTATCCGCTGGCACGAACGTGGCGATTGGTTTCTCAACGGTGAACTCGATCTAGACTATCTTGCAAACGTAACGTGGGCTTGTGAGAGTATTCTGGCCGATGGTGATAGTTTGCCAGATATGTGGTTTTACACTCATATCTACGATTCTCGACTTGTGAGTCTGGATAAGTATATGAATGTATATGCCAGTATTCATAACGACGAGGATATGGGTGCGGCACTGGCACAAGGTTTCAAACTGTTCGCATGGTGTGATAGCGACACGAAGATTGCTCCGAAGCGTCCGCGTAGCAAGGCAAAGGCTGACGCATGGCGAAAAGCGTTGCCGAAACTGGTTGTGCTGAATGGTACAAAGTTTGTAACGTGTCCCGAGATTCGTCGTGGTCGTGGAGTTGTAACGTGTACACCTACCAAAGGTAGTGTTACTTGTGATCTTTGTGTCAAGGGTTTGGCTAACGTACTTTTTCCTTCACACTAAGCGTAAAGCCTTATTCCTAAAGGACTTAGGGATAGGCTGGCCGGCCACCTTCGTCGTAAGTGCTTATGCGTCAACCACTTAGAGAATATTAAAGAAACCATCTTGACAATGCCGATAAAACTTGTAGAATTGGGAGTAAGGAGAAAAGCATGAGCAGCACTATCTATGTTGGTAAGTATATTGATTCGGGCAGTAAAAACGATTTTTATCATATTGTGGGTTCTAATCGACAGTATGGTTTCAAAGCGTTTCCAACCAAAGACAAAGCGTGTTGGAGTTATAATGTTCAAAAAGAACTTAGTTTGGTAACTGCGGCTCCTTTTGTTGCAAGCGAAGTGGGTCGTATTACTCTAAAAGAAACTAACCAATTGAGTAGATGGGGTTATATCACAGAGGTTGCCACAAAGGTTAGATATTGTGATCGACCTAATTGTTGTTGTGATCCGTGGAATAATGAAAAGGGATGTAAAAATCTAAAAAGAATAAATGAACTAACAGATATTATGGATAGTATGGGATTGTGTTTTACTGACGGCCATATTGATAACTTTGGTATGGTAAAGCGTAAAAACAAAAAGATTATGGTATTGATTGATACTGGTGTGGAAGGTTTTGATGATTGGGATGAGAGTGTTTGGGGGAGTGTGGATACATATAGCGACTACTATGATGATGAGTGTAATTGTACCGAGTGCATGAAATACGCTAACGTCGAAAGGTAAAAAATGGCAAAGTATTATATCAAATGTGGAAGTTTAGAACTAATTTATAGTACAAATAAAAAGCCACGAAAAGCAGCCGCTGATGCACTATGGGAAACAAATGATAATGATACTTTAGACGAATACTTTTATATTGATGAGCGTGGATTTAGAGACTATACCAGTGCTGACGCAAGAACTGAGGTATTCTGGAGTTCCACTATTCTAAAAGATGCCGGGTGGACAGTAGACTGATCGTAAGTCCTTGAATCTAAAGAACTTAGACCAAGGACGAGCGGCCGGCCGCGACGCAAGTCCTTATATTCCAAGACTTTACGACAAATACAAAATTTTGTTAAAGTTTGTTCTTGACAACTGCCGATAACTAAGGTATGGTTAAGAGTAGCAAAGGAGAGCGTATGATTCAATGGATTGGCGTTTTGTTGGCTGTTATGGGTTTGGCTTACAACGGAATCAAAGACTATCAAAAGGGTGATATAAAATTACCAAAATTGCCACAAAAACAAGAGTTGACAAAGCCGGTGTATCCTATACAATACTGTTTGATGGCTTACGACCCTAATTTAGACAAAGTTTTTTATCTGCATGAAAATGGAAGATGGTTTGACTATGCACCACCCCAACGACGATATTCGACCCCGACGCAATATGATCAAAATCAAAACCAAGCAACCGTGGCAACTGCCTACGGGACATCGGGAGGATCGGGGCAATACTACGTTCGACAGTAGACCAAAGCGTCGTCGCACAAGAAATGATATTGACAGAGAGTGGCGACAAGAGTATGATATATAGGCTTTGCCCGCATAGTATAGTGGCTATTACAGTTGATTTGTAATCATCGGACGGGGGTTCGATTCCCTCTGTGGGCTTCCGGGATGGTGAAACGGTATCACAGAGGACTTTGGATCCTTTATTCTACGTTCAAATCGTAGTCCCGGAATTAATAAAAGAGATAATTATGCTTGGAAGTAATGCAATATATTTAGCAAGAGAGATAGGCAGTTGGAACCTTATTAATATGGATAAGGCTAAACAGATAGATACACTTAAAAAGAATGAAGTTACTATTCGTTCTTTTAAAAATGCCATTAGTGATATGGCAACAATGATGTATGAGTTTATGAGTAGTGACAGAAGATCAAATCTGTATGGCTATAAAATAAAATTTGAGGCTATTGGACAAATATCATGTGAGTTGTGTTCTTGCCTCACCAATAATAGCAATATAGCCTTCGGCTCATGCGAAAAAGATTATAATAGAATTGCAGATGACTTGGAGGTTATGGCAAAGATTTTGGATTTTGAGATTAATAATAATATGAATACTATTAGTGGTTATGACAAGACATACAAGCAGATGCATCATGAGGTAGTAGTATAATTTTTGCCCAGTAGCACAATGGTAGTTGCAAGCGGCTGTTAACCGCTGGGTTGTAGGTTCGAGTCCTACCTGGGCAGTTTGGAATCTTGGCCGAGTGGTTTATGGCAGCGGTTTACTAAACCGCCGAGGGTTAAAATCCTCCGGGGGTTCGAATCCCTCAGATTCCG